>Ga0209831_1004569_pt1 | contig 10775 bp, 7 predicted proteins | sample Maine_Asex4_meta_FD_187451 | JGI IMG/M metagenome (GOLD analysis project Ga0209831, IMG submission 187451) | Marine algal microbial communities from Maine, USA - Maine_Asex4_metaG (SPAdes) (version 2) | ecosystem: Host-associated > Algae > Red algae > Unclassified | place: Maine, USA | collected...
TCTGCGCATCTCCTTATCGATCAACGACCAATCCGGAACGACACGTTCCTCGTTCGGTAAAGACGGAGGCGCTGGAAACAGCAGTAGTTCAAGGCTGTCATCGTCCAGGTCAGCAGGCAAAGGCCATTCTAAACCTGCCTCCCGGGCGCGGCGCAGGTATCTCCCAATGCTCCCTTTCCCAAGCCCGAGGGACGTCGCAATCGCGCGATCACTCAGTCCTTGGCCAAACTTCAGTCGCAACAAATCTCGTATCCGGCGCATCAGCAGACGTCCTGTTGGCATGGGGAACTTCCTTCAGAAAAAGAAGAAACCCCTATCCTCAATACGTCAGCCGAAACTGCCCCACTTCACCTGAAATCTGTGCCCCGCTTCAGCTGAAATCGCTGCCCCACTTCAGCTGAAATCCATGCCCCGCTTCAGCTGAAACACGCATTCGGGCGCGAAGACCGAGCGCCCCGGGCTGAACGAAGCGCTGGCGTATGTGCGTGAGGGTGACACGCTTGTCTTGAAGCTAGATCGGTCCGGGCGCTCGACGCGAAGGGGGTGGGGTTACGTTCCCTGACGGAAGGGGGTCGCCGCTGACGCTCAGGGCACTTTTTCGAGATGCGCTCGGGTCGATCCCTTGCCCTGGATCAGAGCATAGATCCCCAGAAACGCGATCAGGGTCGTGACGAGCCACAGCCGGGCCGACTCCAGAAACCACAGATGCGCAACGAACTGCGCCAGCGCGACGACCAGGAGCAGGTTCAGGAAATAGGTGCGCGGCAGGCGCAGGCACAGGGCGGCCCCGAGCGGAGCCCCGAAGACGACCACCGGGATGCAGGCGCGCCACATGTCCAGCGAGACCGGATGGATGGGGGCCGGGCCCAGGAACAGTCCGGCCGTCAGGCTGATCGACACGGCGGCCATGACGAGGACAGAGGCCGCCGTCGCGAACCGCTCGTCGACGCGCGCCAGGGCGACGAAGGCGATGAAGACGAAGAAATCCGTTCCCGTTCCCGTAAACCCGGCGATGAGACCCCCGACGGTCGACAACATCATGACGGCGAGGGTATTGCCGCCCTGTCCGCGTGCCGCGTGCGGGCCTTGCCGCGACTGATCCAGCAGCACGAGCGCCGCCGTCAGGGTGATCGCAGCGAAGAGGACCTTGACGAAGAGGCCCGGAATATGGGGCGCGAGGAGGAAGAACGACACCAGCGCGCTCGCCACGGCGGTGGGGATGGCCACCCGCAGCATGGCCCAGGGCAGGTCCAGACGCCGCATCAGGATCGTGATGCTGGCCACGCCCATGCCGACGCTCTGGATCAGCAGGGAGAAGTCGCGGCCCACGACGGCGGGCAGGTCGTAGGCGAGGCTGGAGAAGGGAAAGGCCACGACGCCGCCGCCCAGGGGCGTGGTCCCGGCGATCAGGGAGCCGAAGACCATCGCCACGCTCAGGCCCCAGAACTCGGACGCATTGCCGAAGCCGCCATGCAGCACGCCCCACACTCCCCAGGCCGAAAGGGCCAGCAGGGACGGGAGCCAGAACCGGATGCGCCGGAGCGCGCTCATGCCGCGTGGCCCGATGGACGGGTGACAGCACGGCAGCGCCGTTTCGGCGGGCCGGGGAAGATCGTTGCGGTATCGTTCATGGGATTCGATGTTCCATAAGGGTTCCTGCGTGACGGGAGAGCCGTCGGCGAAACCGGACATTCGGGATCGGGGCGCGAGGGATGCCGGCAGGCTTCGAGATGGGCCGTAGCCACCCTCGAACGGGCGGCCACGGTACCGGAAGACCCCCGGAGCATCCCGAACGATACGAGGATCGTCCGGGATGCTCCATCTTCTTGTTATGGCGCGTTTTCCGAGGTGGGCAACGAACCCGTTGCCCTCGAAAACGCTTAGTATTCGAGGTCGATGAAGGGCGTCGCGGCGGCGCGGACGGCCACGTTCGAGTGCCTCACTCCGGACAGAGGCGGGATCGACGTCCAGAACCGTGTCATGTTCCCGAGCACGAATTCCAGCATCTGCTGCAGCGTGAATTCGAGCGGGCGCACGAGTTTCGGAGCGTCCTCGTACACCTTCATCGCGATGTCGGGGCGCGCGTGGGGACCATCGAAGCGGTACATCGACATCGTGTAGGGACCCGCGAGGAGGTAGAACCAGGCCTTGGGCGACTTGAAGAAGAGCGCCCAGAGATCGGGTTCGCACCCGATCTCGTTGCGGGCGATCGCGTTCGAGTAGACCATGGTCACCTTGGTGGGCCATTTGCCGATCATCTGGCCCTTGTGGGCCGTGACGAGGTCGCGCATCTTCGGCAGTTCGGGCAGGCGGCGCGCGCCGCTGAAGACGAGCGCGGTCCACCGGGCCTGCATCTCCATCGCCTGGAAGACCGAGCCGACCGACCCGCGACAGAAGCCGATGAAGGACATGCCGGGCAGGTCGGGATGGAAGACCAGACGATAGCGGTCCTTGCTGTCATGGCCCGCCAGCCCTTTGGGCAGGAACGGCCAGCGCGGCTTGTACCCGGTGGCATCCAGCACCCCGTCGACCCCGTCGATGACGGTTCCGTCCTTGAGCCGGATCGACGATCCTGCCTGGGTCTCGATATCGACGGTGTGGAAGTGCAGCTTGCCGGCCTGGTAGGCGCGGACGATCGGTGCCGTCTTCGTCACCTGGTTGCGCGTCAGGCCCCAGCCCGATCTGGGGTGCGAGAAGCCGAGCTTGTAGAACAGCTCGAACCATTCGGGGGACCAGTTGTCCTCGTAGGGCTTGTCCGCGCTGACGGTGGTGCCGAGGCGACCCGCGAGGCCGAGATACTTCGTGGCGAAGGAGTTGAAATACCCGTGCATCGTGGTCTGGCTCAGCAGCTTCCACGTGCGGATGTACTGCGGGCAGCCCAGGACGAGGCGGCTCAGCTTGTGGTCCGGGGCGATGCGCTTGCCGAAGGTGTTGCGCGGCAGCAGGAGAACCGGGCTGCGGACGATGACGTGGACCTCGTCGGCCACGTTGGCGATCTCGGCGGCGACGTCGCTCGAACTTTCGCCCATGCCGACGATGACGACCTTCTTGCCCCGGTACTCCTCGGGATCGCGGTAGTCGGCCGCGTGCCGGAAGGTCGTGCCGCCGCCGGCCTGCTCTGCGGTGCCCTCGATGCTCAGGGCGTTGCGCTGGTGGTTGAGACCGGTGCAGACGATGACGTTGTCGAACCGCTCCGTGCGGGTCTCGCCGCCCTCGCCGACGACTTCGACGTCCCAGGTTCCGTCGGCGCGCAGGTCGGTGCCGTTGATGTGGGTGTTGTACTCGACCGTCTTGTCGACACCGAAGTTCGTGGCGTAGGCGGCCAGGTACTGCCGGTATTCCTCTTCCGAGTAATGCGTCGGATAGAAGTCGTCGGGCGAGCCTTCCTCCATCGGGAAATCGCCGAAGAAGGAGTTGTGCCGCGACGAGGAGGACATGGTGCGCCCGGTCGTCCGCTTGCTCTTGCTGTCGTTCGCATTCCAGACGCCGCCCAGCTGGCTCGACTTCTCGAACACGACGACGTCGAGGTCTTCCTGTAGGCATTCCTTGGCCGAGACGATGCCCGCGACGCCGCCGCCGATGACCGCCACGCGCTTCTTCGAGTCGGTCGGCGTGTAGGCCGTGACCCGGTTGCGGTCCGCCCGGAAGCGCCATCCGAGGACGACAGCGATCAGGGCGGCGGACCCGGCACCTGCGGCGATGGCCGCCGGCTGGCCGCCCGTGACGGCCGCGTAGTAGACGATCGCGGCGAAGGGCAGCAGGCACACGCCGATCGAGAGTACCAGGGTCATCAGGTAGTTGATTCGATACACCCCGAGGATGAGCTGTTCATTGATCCACAGGACCGCCCGCTTCAGGATCGGGATGCGTGCGAAGCGCAGGATCTGGAGTGCGACGATGGCCAGGGCCGCGACGGCCAGGGGCTTCACGCCGACGAGAAGGACCAGCGCCGTCGTGAACACGGCGTAGGTGGCGAAATAGTAGACGAGGAACAGAAGCCATCCCCGATGGACGTTCAGGCCGAGAGCGGAACTCACGGTCCTGTATTTTGGTCGATAGCCGTCATCTACTGCGTGCACGTCGATCTCCATGTACTATAATGCAACTCGGATCGTTAATAGTGCGTTGTAAATAAAAACGCTAATTGTTTTAATTAGGAGCATGGCAACCTGAAGCTGATCTCATCGTGGATGGTTGGCTCAGGATTCGTCGGCTCCGACAGGATGCCGTCCTTGCCACGCCGTATCGCCGGCTGATCGGCCCTGCGGCGACCCTGCGACGGCTTCCCCATACGCTCCGAACTGCTGGTGCGAATTCCGCATCGACAGGATATCGGGTCGGTCGCGGCAGAGGACGCCGGCGGCACGCAGGTCCGGGCTTGTAAGTGAATACCTTCCGTTGCAATGCTTGGAAAACCGTATCGGAAGGAGATCGAATCTTGAAGAACATCCGTCTGCTCACGGGCGTCACCGCCCTCGCCCTGTGCCTTGCATCGTCGGTTTCCGCCGCGACCTACATGCGCGGCAACGACGGCAATCCCGAAACGCTCGACCAGCACAAGACGTCGACCGTGGCCGAAGCCAACATCCTGCGCGACCTGTACGAGGGGCTGGTGACCCAGGACAATACCGGCGCGGTGATTCCCGGCGTCGCGACGGAATGGGATATCTCCGGGGACGGCACCGTCTACACCTTCACCCTGCGCGACGACGCGAAATGGTCGAACGGCGATGCGGTGACGGCGGAGGATTTCGTCTATTCCCTGCGCCGGATCATGACGCCCGAGACCGGGGCGAAATACGCCAACATCCTGTTTCCCATCGAGAACGCCGAGGCGGTGAACACGGGCGACAAGAAGCCCGGGGAGATGGGCGTGCGTGCGGTGGACGACACGACGCTGGAGATCACGCTGGCCCAGCCGACGCCGTTCTTCATGGAGCTGCTGACCCACCAGACCGGCCTGCCCGTGCACCGCGCGACGGTCGAGGAGCACGGCGCCGATTTCGTGCAGCCGGACAACATGGTCTCGAACGGGGCCTATACCCTGTCGGTCAACGCGCTGAACGACCGCATCACCCTGACGAAGAACGCGAATTTCCACGATGCCGCCAATGTCGCGATCGAGGAGGTCAGCTATCTGCCCTTCGAGGATCGCGCGACCTGCGTGCGCGGATGGGAGGCGGGGGAGGTGCATTCGTGCTCCGACCTGCCCGCCGAGGATATCGCGCGCCTGCGCGAGGAGCATGGCGACGCGACCCGCGTGGCCCCCTATCTGGGCACCTACTACTACGCCCTGAACCACGAGGACGAGACGCTGTCCGATCCCGGCGTGCGCCGCGCCCTGTCGATGCTGGTGGACCGCGAGTTCCTGGCCGAGGAGATCTTCCAGGGGACGATGGTGCCGGCCGTCAGCTTCGTGCCGCCGGGCATCGGCAACTATGCCGGCGGCTCGCCCGAGGTCGATTATTTCGGCATGTCGATGCTGGACCGGGAGGACGAGGCCGCCGAACTGCTGGCGGCCGCGGGCATCACTCCCGACACGCCGGTCACGCTGGAACTGGCCTACAACACCTCCGAGAACCACAAGAACGCGGCGACGGCGATCGCGGACATGTGGTCGACCTTCGGCGTGAACATCGAGTACAACGTGCGCGACGCCTCCGCCCATTACGCGCATCTGCGCGACAAGGGCGATTTCGACGTGGCCCGGGCGGGCTGGATCGGGGACTATTCCGACCCCCAGAACTTCCTGTTCATGGTCGAATCGGACAATGACGGGTTCAATTACGCCAGATACGACAACCCCGATTACGACCGCCTGATGGACGAGGCCGCCGCCGAGACCGATCTCGAAAAGCGGGCCGGCCTCCTGCGCGAGGCCGAGGGGATGTTCATGGCCGACCTGCCGTTCATCCCGCTGGCCTACTACTCCTCGCGCTCGCTGGTATCGCCGAAGCTGTCGGGCTGGGAGGACAACCTGCTGAACACGCACCCGACCCGGTTCCTGAGCCTGTCGGAATAACGTCACTCAAGGCATACAAGAGTGCCTTCCTGCCCCGGACTCGATCCGGGGCCTGTCCGAACCGGGTGCCTTGCGCAAAAAGGCCCCGGAGCCGGTCCGGGGCAGGAAAATCTTCGGCAAGCCGTATCGCTCGGACTCCTCCTCCAAAGCCTGAATCCAAAGGAACGCGGCGATGCTCCGCTACGCCCTGCGCCGTCTGCTCGGTGCGATACCGACGATCTTCATCGTCATCACCCTCGCCTTCTTCATGATGCGCATCGCCCCCGGCGGCCCCTTCGATCAGGAGCGGACGCTGGAGGCGTCGGTGATGGCCAACCTGAACAAGACGTTCGGCCTCGACCGGCCGCTCTGGGAGCAATACGCGATCTATCTGGGCAACCTGGCCCGGGGGGACATGGGTCCGTCCTTCATCTATCGCGACAAGCGGGTGCACGAGATCCTGGCCGAAGGGCTGGAGATCTCGATCTATCTGGGCGGGGTCGCGCTGCTGGCGGCGCTGGTGCTGGGGTCGCTGCTGGGATGCGTCGCGGCGCTGCGGCAGAATTCGGCGGTGGATTACGCGGTGATCGGGGTGGCGACCTTCGGGGTCACGATCCCCAATTTCGTGGTCGCCCCGGCGCTGTCGCTGGTCTTCGGCGTGATGCTGGGATGGCTGCCCGCCCAGGGCTGGGGGCGCGCCGATCACATGGTCCTGCCCATCGTCGCGCTGGCCCTGCCTCAGATCGCCGTGATCGCTCGGCTGGTGCGCGGCGCGATGATCGAGGCGCTGCGCGCCGACCACGTGCGCACCGCCCGCGCCTACGGCCTGCCGATGCGGATGGTGGTCGGCAAGCATGCCCTGCGCACCGCGATCCTGCCGGTGATCAGCTATCTGGGGCCTGCCGCCGCCGCCCTGCTGACGGGGTCCATCGTGGTCGAGCAGGTGTTCAACCTGCCGGGCATCGGGCGCTACTTCGTGGTCGGCGCGCTGAACCGCGACTACACGCTGGTCATGGGCACGGTCGTGGTGGTGGCCGTGTTCGTGGTGCTGTTCAACCTGCTGGTCGACCTGCTCTATGCGATGCTGGATCCGAGGGTGCGCTATGAGTGACGCGATGATCGAGACGCCGACGGTCGGGCGGTCCCTGTGGGCGACGGCGATGCTGCGGCTGCGGCGCAACCGGGCGGCCATCGCCTCCCTGGTGGTGCTGGTCTGCCTCGTGGTCGCGGCCCTGATCGGCCCGTCGCTGACGGGGCACGGCTACGACAAGGTCTATCCCGAATTCGTCAAGGTCGAGCCGTCGCTCACCCCCTATCCCCGGCAGGCCGAAATCGTCCCCGCCGCCGAAAGCGCCCTGCGCCGCGCGCGGGTCGCGGTCGAGGACATCACGCTGGCGGGCGGCATCGCGACCGTCACCGTCAGGTCGGAGCGCCGCGCGATCGACCCCCGCATCACCCGCTATCTCGACCGCTCCGACGTGTTCTCGAACGGGCGCATCGTCTCGACATCCGAAGACGGCAGATCGGCGGTGATGGAGGCGGACGTGCAGCGGCTCCACTTCCTGATGGGCACCGATGCGAACGGGCGCGACCTGTTCACGCGCATCCTGTTCAGCCTGCGCATCTCGCTGATGATCGGGGCGCTGGCCTCGGGCGTGGCGCTGGTGATCGGGGTCGCCTACGGCGCGACGGCGGGCTTCGTCGGGGGGCGGGTGGACGACGTGATGATGCGGATCGTGGATATCCTGTATTCCCTGCCCTTCATCTTCTTCGTCATCCTGCTGGTCGTGTTCTTCGGGCGAAGCCTGGTGCTGATGTTCATCGCCGTGGGCATGGTCGAGTGGCTGGACATGGCGCGCATCGTGCGGGGGCAGACATTGTCCCTGCGCCGCCGCGAATTCGTGCAGGCGTCCGAGGCGCTGGGGGCGAGCGGGGGCGACATCGTGCGCCGCCACATCGTACCCAACACGCTCGGCACCGTGATCATCTACCTGACCCTGCTGATCCCCAAGGTCATCCTGCTCGAATCGTTCCTGTCCTTTCTGGGGCTGGGCGTACAGGAGCCGATGACCTCGCTGGGCGTCCTGATATCCGAAGGCGCGAAGAACATGCGCAACGCTCCCTTCATGCTGATCTACCCCGCCACGGCCATGGCCATCCTGCTGTTCGCGCTCAACTTTCTGGGCGACGGCCTGCGCGACGCGCTCGACCCGAAGGACCGCTGAGATGAAGCCGCTGCTGAGTATCGAGGACCTGCACATCACCTTCGACACCCCCGACGGCGCGGTCGAGGCGGTGCGGGGCGTGTCCCTGCACGTCGATCCGGGCGAGACGGTCGCGGTCGTGGGCGAGAGCGGGTCGGGCAAGAGCCAGATTATGATGACGGCCATGGGGTTGCTGGCGGGCAACGGGGTCGCACGCGGGGCCATCCGCTACGAGGGTGCCGATATCCTGGGCCTGTCCCCGGCGCGGCTGAACCGCATCCGGGGCAGGAAGGTCGCGATGATCTTTCAGGAGCCGATGACCTCGCTCGACCCCCTGTTCACCATCTCGGACCAGCTCTGCGAGCCGATGCGCGTGCATGGCGGCCTGGGCAGGCGGGCCGCGAAGGCCAAGGCGCTGGAGCTGCTGCGCCTGGTGCAGGTGCAGGAGCCGGAGAGGAAGCTCGACGCCTATCCGCACGAGCTGTCAGGCGGCCAGCGCCAGCGCGTGATGATCGCCATGGCCCTGACCAACGACCCCGACCTGCTGATCGCCGACGAGCCGACGACCGCCCTCGACGTGACGGTGCAGGCCAATATCCTGCGGCTCCTGCGCGACCTGCAACGGCGTACGGGCATGGCGATCCTCTTCATCACCCACGATCTGGGGGTGGTGGAGGCGTTCGCCGACCGCGTCTACGTCATGAACGGGGGGGTGCTGGAGGAGCACGGGCCGACCGCGCGCATCTTCGGCGCCCCCGAAACCGCCTATACCCGCATGCTGCTCGATGCCGAGCCGGAAGGGGTGCAGCCGCCCCCGTCCGCCGATGCGCCCGTCCTGCTGTCGGGCGAGGACGTGACGGTCACCTACGGCCATGCGGGCGGCTTCCTGCGCCGCGATACCCGCGTCCATGCCGTGCGCGGGGTGGATATCGCCCTGCATGCCGGTCAGACGGTGGGCGTGGTGGGCGAGAGCGGGTCGGGCAAGTCCACCCTGGGCCGCGCATTGCTGCGCATGGTGCCGAGCGGGGGCCGTGTCGTCTTCATGGGCCGGGCGGTGCCGGAGAACGACGTCGCCGCGATGCGCCCCTTCCGCCGCCAGCTCCAGATGGTGTTCCAGGACCCCTACGGCTCCCTCTCGCCGCGCATGACCCTGGCCGAGATCGTCGGCGAAGGCCTGCGCATCCACAAGCCCGCCCTGCCCGCCGCCGAGCGCACCGACCAGGCCGTCGCGGCCATGGAGTCCGTCGGCCTGCCGCAGCACATGCGCAACCGCTTTCCGCACGAGCTGTCCGGCGGCCAGCGCCAGCGCGTCGCCATCGCCCGCGCCCTCGTGCTGCGCCCCGAGGTCATCGTGCTGGACGAGCCGACCTCCGCCCTCGACCGGTCGGTGCAGAAACAGGTGATCGACCTGCTGCGCGCCCTTCAGAAGGAGCACGCGCTGTCCTACGTCTTCATCAGCCACGACCTGGCGGTCGTGCGCGCCCTCTGCGACTACGTGCTGGTGATGAAGGACGGCGAGATCGTCGAGGAAGCACCTGCCCGCACCCTCTTCGACGCGCCGAAGACCGACTACGCCCGCGCCCTGATGCGCGCCGCCTTTCACCTGCGCGACATGCTGGAGGAGGCGGAGCAGGAATGCCGAACGACGCAGGAAGGCCTGCATCCGCGTGAAATTCGACGGCCCTCGGGATCTTGAATCGTTTTCAAGGGCAACGGTCTTATTGCCCGACTCGGTGTCAATCGGCGTTGAACATTGACCCCCAATCGGCTTCCAAAAATGACCCCCCTGCTGCGTGCTTTTCTTCTTTGATTTTGGGGGCCTTGTCGCGGAGCCGAAGGCGGAGCGGCGAGGCCCCCAAAACCAAAGTGGTTTTTTCTTGAAGGGGGGGTCAGGCGCGTGTTTTGAAGCGCCAGCTCTCGTTGCCGGTTTCGAGGATTTCGCAGTGATGCGTCAGCCGGTCGAGCAGCGCCGTGGTCATTTTGGCATCGCTGAAGACGCTGGGCCATTCGCCAAAGGCGAGGTTGGTCGTGACGATGACGGATGTGCGTTCGTAGAGACGGCTGATGAGGTGGAACAGAAGCTGCCCGCCGGTCTGAGCGAAGGGCAGATAGCCCAGCTCGTCGAGGATTACGAAGTCGAGGCGGCATAACAGGTCAGCAGTCCGCCCCTGCCGGTCAGCACGGACTTCGGCATCCAGCGCTGCGCGCCGCGATTGTTGACCAGATCGACCACGTTGAAGAACCGGCCCCTGCGGTGCGCCCCCTGGCCCCGTTGCGGACGCAAGCGCGGGCAATGGCCACAGCGAGGTGAGTCTTGCCTGTCCCGGTTCCGCCGATCAGAACGGCGTTGCGCTGGATGGCGCACCGCAGGTGCTGGAGGAAGTCGCCCTTGCAGGGCGCCCCATGGCAAGATCGCGAATGAGCGTTTCGTTGAGGGGTGTTCCTCCTGCGGAGCGCCCTACGAAGGCAAACTCATCGACCTCCTTGGCCAACGGCATTTTGGCGATTGTCATCTGATACTTGATCGATCGCGCCTTCTTCTCGTTGATCTCCGCAGCCAGCAGGTCACC
>Ga0209831_1004570_pt1 | contig 10775 bp, 6 predicted proteins | sample Maine_Asex4_meta_FD_187451 | JGI IMG/M metagenome (GOLD analysis project Ga0209831, IMG submission 187451) | Marine algal microbial communities from Maine, USA - Maine_Asex4_metaG (SPAdes) (version 2) | ecosystem: Host-associated > Algae > Red algae > Unclassified | place: Maine, USA | collected...
AGAAATATTAGAATATAGTTCCGACCTGTGAAAAAAGCCTAGTCTGTAAATGTATTGTTTATAAACTAGTGCTTTTTTACGCTATGTGCAAAGAACCCCTTTACCGTCTCCTTTAAAATAAGTATAGGTAGTAGAATCCACTCCTTGTTTTTTGCCTTTAGCATCATAGTTAAAAAAGCCTTTGTTATTTTTTCTACCTTTTCGACCGTCTGCATTCATATTTACGACCGCTTCGCAAACTTCAAAACCTACTCTATTCTCAACTATTTTTTTAGAACTTTCTGTAACATGTGCGGCTATGTCCAAACCTACCTCATCTAATAATGTAAGTGGTCCTACAGGAAAACCTTTTTTCTTTAAGGCCTTATCCACCGTTTCAATAGCCAATCCTTCGTCTAACATCAGTAGACATTCATTGGTATAGGGCGCCAAAATTCGATTTACATAAAACCCTGGTCCATCTTTTACAACAATACAGGTTTTACCTTGCTTAATTCCCAAATCATAACAGGAAGCGATGACCCAATCTGCCGTATGTTCCGTAGTAACAATTTCTAAAAGCGGCATTTTTGGAACGGGCGAAAAATAATGCATTCCAATCACCTGTTCTGGTTTTTTAGCATGTTTCGCCATTTCTGTAACAGAAAGCGAGGAAGTATTGGTGGCAATAATTACGTCAGGTTTAGCATGTTGTTCTATATCTTCAATAATGCGTTTTTTCAAAGACATTTTTTCTAAAACGGCCTCTATTACTATATCTGCTTTGTCAAAATTTTCGTAAGTCAATTGTCCATTAACGTTACCTATTTGTTGTTCTGCCTGTACTTTAGTAATCGCTTTGTATTTTATTTTTTTTGAAATACCCTTCCAAATTTGTTGATAGGCAGTCGTCAACATTTCTTGCTTTATATCTTTTAGTAAAACATTGATGCCTTTAGTTGCACTAATTTCTGCGATACCAGCCCCCATAAATCCAGCGCCTATCATTCCTAAAGTGTCTAAGGGTTTGGCATCAGGATAAGGGTTCTTTTTATTATCTGTCATTCCGAAAAACACAGAACGTAAAGCAGCGCTTTCTGGTGTTAGCATTAATCGCTCAAAGCCTTCTAGTTCTTTTTCATAACCTGCTTGAATTCCATTTTTATAACCTGTTTCTACACAATCAATAATGGCAGGTATAGCAGGATAATTACCCTGTGATTGTTTCAAAGCCATCTTTCTTGCTTGACTAAATAGAATGCCTCTACCTAGTCCTGACTCTAGCATTTTTTCTTGAAAGGTCAACTTAGATTTTCTGACAATCGGTTTTTCTATCAATTTTTTTGCCATAATCATCGCCGCTTGCAATAGCTTCCCTTCGTCCGTTAATTCGTCTACTAAACCCCATTTTTTTGCTCTGCGCGCATCAATTTGTTTACCCGTTAGCATCATATCTAATGCCTTTTGGATGCCAATGAGTCTAGGCAATCGCTGTGTGCCACCACCTCCAGGCAACAAACCTAGTTGAACTTCTGGCAGTCCCATCTTTGTTCTAGGAGAATTAGTGGCAATTCGTCCATGACAAGCTAAAGATAATTCCGTTCCCAATCCAACGCAGGCTCCATTGATGGCTGCCACAAAAGGCTTCTTAGAATTTTCAATGGTATTCAAGGCAGCATGCCCTTTGGCTTGAAAAGGTCGAAAATCTCCTTTCTTCTCAATTTGGAAAGATTTAATGTCTGCCCCTGCCATAAAATCAGGCTTACGACTAATAAATATTACTGCCTTAATCTCGCTATTGTCTTGTAATTTCGGACCCAATTCGTCAAATAATTGAATAATGTCTGGAGAGACCACATTCATTTTTTCAAATTGATGGTCGAGCCAGCAGATAGCGATGTTTTCTTTTATTTCTATTTGTATAAAGTCTTTTAGTTGCATGGTTATTTTTTCAATGATGAATGAGAAATGATGAATGAGAAATGATGAATGAGAAATGATGAATGAGAAATGATGAATGAGAAATGATGCATCTAGTGTACGTCCCCTATCTCTGTTCTCGCTTCTCTAATCTCATTTCTCGATTACCCTTTTCAAAAGCATCGCATGACCATGCGCACCTGCTGCACAAGCTGCTAAAATTCCATAAGTACCATTCTCTTTAATTAGCCGATTGGCAGTAGTAGTCACTAATCGACCACCCGTTGCACCAAAAGGATGCCCGATAGATAAAGAGCCGCCCCATAAATTAAAACGATCCATTGGCACTTCTCCTACTGCCTCGTTTCTATCTAAATTTTCTTTAGCAAATTCATCGAATGCTAAGGCTTTTAAATTGGATAAAATTTGCCCTGCAAACGCTTCGTGAAATTCTATCACATCTATATCTTGAAAACTAAGGTTTTGTCGTTTTAGTAATTTTGAAGTTGCATAGGCTGGTCCTAATAATAATTCATCTTCTAGGCGTTGACCCGTAAAAACAAAATCAACTACTTCTGCTTTTGCTTGAAAACCTAATTCTTTGGCTTTCTCTTCAGACATTAATAGTACAGCACTTGCACCATCTGTTAAAAAAGAAGAATTAGCAGCTGTTAAGGTGCCAAATTTCTTGTCAAAAGCTGGACGTAATCGAGCTACTTTTTCTATAGTAGAATCTCCTCTAACCCCATTGTCTCTGTCTATTACTTTAAATTTGGGTGGTAGGCTTACCTCTACCATTTCTTCTGGCAAATGCCCTTCCTCATGCGCTTTGGCAGCTAACTGATGAGAACGAACGGCAAACTCATCTTGTGCTTCCCGACTTATTTCAAAACGAGCTGCCATAATATCACAGTCTTGCCCCATTACTCGATTTGTGGTGTATTCTGCAACTGCTGGTGTTTCTGGAATAAAATCGGAGGGTCGTAAAGAAGTGGCAAATTTTAGATTATCACCCATTGTTTTGAGCCGTTGCGCATTAAACAATTTTTTCCGCATTTTACGAGGAAACTGAATCGGAGTGTCAGAGGTATGGTCTATCCCACCCGCTATTACAATGTCAGATTGACCCGTCATAATTTCTAAACAAGCATCGGCTATCGCCCTGTTGGCAGAGATACATGCTTGAGAAACCGTTCTGCAAGGTGTGGTGTTCGGCACACCTGCGGTTAAGGCTGCTTCTCTTGCGACATTGGGTGTTTTAACATTAGAAATCACATTTCCCATGATGACTCCGTCAATTAAATTGGGATCAATTCCAGTTTTTGTTAGTAAACCTTTGATGGCAAATCCGCCTAGTTGGTAGGATAATAGATCCATGTAATCTGTTCCTGAACGCAAGAAAGGCGTTCGGCAACCGTCTATAATAACTACTTTCTGCATAGTATATGTTTTGTAATGTTGAATGTTGAATGATTGAATTTTGAATAAAATGGGGCGCACCTAGATGTTAAACTATTCAAAATTCAATCATTCAACATTCAACATTAAAATCCTAAAAAGCGTATGCTCCCTTAGCAATTACTGCTTGTGCAATTGCTCTTCGAACTTCTTTGGGATTAATATTATAAGGTTTGAGCATTAAGGAAACTATCTTGTTATGTCTGCGTTTTTCACTTCCCGTAGCAAAACTAGCGACTGCTTCCAAAGCTGATTTCCTAGATTTTTCTAGTGCTTCGTATAAATACAATTGCAACATTTTTTCTTGAATAGAGAAAGTAGCTGCATCCTGTTTTTTTAGGGTCGCTAATTTACGCACCTTCAGCAAAGCACTTTCTGCTACAAAAGCTTCTTGTAAAATGATAGAAAAATTTAAGATAATTTCTTGCTCGTCAATCAACTTCTTTTTTAGTTTCTTTCCAGCCATGCCCGACACGTACAAAAAAGTATTTTTTAAACCTTTCACGATTCTTTTTTGCTCGGATAAGTCACTTTTAGAACGAAATGGATTCAATTGAGATAGTATAAAACTAGGTATCTTTTTTCCTGCCCCCACCAAATCCAACTCTTTTGTTAGCATCCCTCTTTTCGACAATTCGCCCACGGCTAACATGGCATTTATATCATTTGTACCTTCATATATTTTTGTAATACGTGCATCTCGGTAGCCCATACCTAGTGCCGTTTCTGTTGCGTAGCCCATCCCTCCATGCATTTGCATAGCCTCATCTATTCCAAAGCAAACCAATTCTGAGCCTTTTACTTTTACAATGGCTGCTTCTATAGCAAATTCACTAATCGCTTTCGTTTTCGCAAGCCCATCAGCTAAGCCTGCTGCTTTTAATTCTGCTTCTTTGCGATCAATTAAATCTGCTGTTCTAAAACAAGCTGCTTCATTGGCAAAAATACGCATGGCTATATTGCCAATTTTATATTGTATCGCACCAAATTGCGCAATGGACTGTCCAAATTGTTTACGTTCTATCGTGTATTTTACTGCTCTATTTAAGGCATCTATTGTACCACCAACGGCTCCGGTTCCCGCTTTAATTCGACCTCCATTTAGAATAGTTAGGGCCATTTTAAAACCACCTTGTCTTTCTCCTAATAAATTCTCAACGGGCACTTTACAATTATCAAAGAAAATAGGTACGGTTGAAGAACCTTTGATGCCAAATTTTTTCTCCTCTGCTCCTATTGAAAAACCTTCATAGTTTCGCTCTACAATGAAAGCAGACAATTTTTTATCATCTTCTATTTTTGCAAATACCGTATATACATCAGCAATGCCTCCATTAGTGATCCAAATCTTTTGTCCATTTAAAACATAATGCTGCTTGTCCTTACTTAGAATTGCTTTGGTTTTTCCAGCATTGGCATCTGAACCTGCACTTGGTTCGGTGAGCGCATAAGCAGCTACATATTCTGCACTCGCTATTTTAGGTAAGTATTTTTGTTTTTGTGCTTCGTTGCCATAATACACTAAAGGTAGGCATCCTATAGATGTTTGTGCGCCTAAAGTGGTAGCAAAAGAAAAGCCATTAGATAAATTAATAGAAATAAGGGTATTTGTTTTAAAATCAAGTCCCATTCCTTCATACCGTTCAGGAATACATACCCCACATAGACCCAAATCACCCGCCCTTTTTAGAATGGCCAATACTTCCGCTTTATCTGCGGGATTCGTTACCACCAATTCTCTGCCATTTTTAAAAAAAGGAGTCTGTATCTCCTTTATACAAAAAGATTTGACCAAATCTGCCACCATGTTCGCTTCTTCATCAAATTGTTCTGATATGAATAATTCTTCCGTAGGGGTCTCTCCTATTACAAAATAACCTCCTTTGACTCTAGGGTTGGGGGGAAGGAATTTAGGTTGTTGTTTATTAACTTTGGGAAGGGATGCTTCTAGTATTTCTTCTGCCATCTAATGATTGATTATGATATGTAGGTACTACTAAATACACTTGTCTTTCTTTAAAAATACTTATATGAAATAGCTATTTTTTTACTAGTTTTCTTTAAAAAATCACTGAATAATCTTTTTATTTTTTAGCAGAAACAGCGCATTTCAGATAGGTTTCTCTTAAAGGGTAACAAGTCTAATGACAAATCTAGTTCAACCTCAAGCTCTAAACTTGACGGGTATTAGAAGTGTTCGTTTATTGAGAATTTGTGAATGGTATTGTTATTAAATAGCTTTCAGGTGGAACAAATTTACAAACTTATATTGGTAATTAGGTTGACTTTATTGATTATTAATTAGGCTTGTAAAAAGAAATTTTAAATATACTTTTTATCCGCTGATTTAGATTAAAAAGTTTTCTTTATATTCCTCAAAATACCTTCTCGTATTTTCGCTAGATGAATTGGCGGAAAATCATGTCCCATCCCTGCAATATATAATGTATCTGCTTGGGGAATTAAACGGGCATATTTTCGGGCATGATTAATATTTACCAAAGGATCGGAGGTGCCATGAACAACTAAGGTAGGACAAGTAATTTTTCCTAATTCTGCTAATCTTGAGCCAGATACTTCGATAGCTTTCATTTGATGCTGAACACAATTGCGATTATAGCCTTTTCTTTTTTGAATTTCATATAAACTTATTTGAGCAGATTGCTTTAAATTGATGTCATAAGCACCGCTCCCTTTTAATATAGTCCTATTACCAATATGGAATTTCAAGGTGTTTTCGTCCGAATTATTGAGCAAATATTTCAAAATCAATTTGATATATTTTTGTTGCATGCCTGCTGAAGCTTGAGGGATGGCAGGGTCCAGGGCATAGCCAGAAGACATTATAGAAGTAAAAGAAGCAACTCTATCTGGATGATTAATTGCTATCCGTTGACCAATCATGCCCCCCATAGAAGCACCTACTACATGTGCCTTTTTTATAGCCAAAGCATCCAAGATAGCTACCCCATCTTCGGCCATATCTTCTAAGGTGTAGGGACTATCCTCCTCCCAATCATCCAACCAAGTAGATAGACCTACGTCCCGATTGTCATAGCGAATTACTTGATAACCTGCATCTAAGAATGGCTGACAAAAGGCATTATTCCATATCATCGCTGATGCGCCTAATCCCATTACTAACAAAATTGTTCCTTTTACAGAGTCAGTTGGAAGTTTAGATTCATACCAAATTTTAATAGGTCCATTGGTAGCTACGCCTGTTTCTCCACTTACTAACTCTGGCACCTCCTGAGTCAATACCTCGGACACTATAGCATCTGTACCTTCTGGCACTACCACACATGCTTTGATATAGAAAAAAGAAACGATAGAAACTATTACTAATAAAGCGATGATACTGAGTAAGATTTTCTTTATCATATGGTTGTTTTAAATAATAAAAGTAGTTCAAATAAAGATACAATTTTTTATAAATAAATTCAGGGAAGAAGTAAGGTGAATTGACTGTAAATTCGACAATTATACGAGTTTTGACTATTGTAAATAAAATAAAATAGTTTAACCTTGTAATTAAAATAAGTAAATGGTCAAAATTGCTGTATTGTTATATGGCTATATTGCTGATTGCCAACGTCTAGTTAGAAAACAATATAGCAATTTTGACCATTTTTCATTATTAAAATCAAAGATTATGATCAAGACTAAACCAACATTTTTTGAGCAATTCTACCAAGCATTACAAGATGTAGAAGGTGGCTATGATTTGCTGGCGCCAAAATTTGACCAGTCTAGATATATCACACCTGATGAAATTTTAGTACCCTTTTTTGAAAAATTAGCTGCCGAAAAAGGCGCTTTTGATAATGGAATAGATATTTGTTGTGGCTCTGGTGCTGCCAGTACTTATTTAATCAAACGCTGTCGTGAAGAGTTTACTGCACTTGACCTCAGCCAAGGAATGTTAGATCAATGCGAAAAGAAGGTGAATGCCTTGAACTTAGCTACTCAAAAGTTCTTTGTGAAATCAGATGCCTTAGATATGCCCTTTGAAAATCAATTTGATGTCGCTGTTTCTTTTGGTGCTTTTGGTCATATTCTCGCAAAAGACGAAGAACAATTTATTGCGCAAGTACATAAAATATTAAAACCTGGTGGACACTTATTCTTTATTACCACTGAACAACTCCCTATATGGAGCATAAGCCTTTGGCGACAGCGGCTTTTTAATGCCTTAATTTGGGTCAGAAATATAATTTGGCGGCCTAAATTTATCATGTATTACTTAACTTTCCGCCTTCCCAAAGTAAAAAACAAACTCGAATCACACGGCTTTAAAGTGGAGGTATTAGAAGATTTCAAATTTGAATCAGAAAAAGATAAGATAAGTGATTTGATGCATTTAAAATATTTTAAAATGGTGAAGGCTGAAAAAATAGCATAAGTAGAGTTGTTTATTTGTTTATTTGTTTATTTGTTTAATGCACGGTGTATCATTTTTCACAAATGCTACTTTCCTTTTAAGAAGGGCGCAAATGGGTGTTGTTTTTTTGCAAAAACAACACCCATTTGCGCCCTCTAAAAAACTATTCAATAGTCTTCGACTACCAGTACAAAAGGATCAAAGACCTGTGAAATATATAAGCGATCTTCGAAATGTAAAACGGTAGAAGCGGTACTTATTAAATCTCCATTATTTTGAAACACCATATTTGACTTTAAAGTATTGGGGTCTATTGAAAATACCTGCATAGGAGAAGGATTGGCCGAATCTTCCATGTGCTCCGAAAATTTAAGGGGACAAGGATGGGCAGCAGTCCATAGAACCCCTTTATTATCCATCAGTAAATTATCGCCAACAGTAATGGAAACATCCTGCTGTTTTGTGGAGATTTTAGAAGCTTGGTCTACCCCACCCGCTCCAATGGTATACCGATTTACTTCTTCACAACCACCATTTGCGACCAATAAATGTCCTGCTTGCTCATTTACCAATATTCCATTAGGATAACATAAATCTTTTAATACAATAGCCCATTTTCCTTTACCATTATAATGTAACACATTTCCATTTTTAAAACCAAGTATAGATTTTGCACTTTCGTTAGGGTCGTTATTAGGCAAAGGATTCGTAATATACATACTTCCGTCTTCTAATACATCCAAATCATTAGGTCCTGTCAGTAGAGCATGACTTAATTGGTTTGCTTCGTCTAGTATTAACTGATCTCCCTCTATCTTAAAGCGAACAATGCTATGTTGAGTGCCCCCCTCACTTGGGTCATGGGTTATAGCATATAAATAAGGAATTGAATCTATGTTCACTACATCTATGCCATGTGGATGAATACTAAAATTATTAGGGATTATTTGTAAAGCTGTTGTGCTATTGTCCTTTGGGTTGATACTATGAAAAGTCCCGTTTTTTGGTTTCCCTAGTCTCCTTTCTGAACAAGAGACTATAATTCGAGGATACCCCTGAGAGTTATCTAATGCCATGTCTTCAGGTCCGCTACTTACAGAAATCTTTTTTGTTGTTGGTGTTCCTGTAGTGGTATACTCACCACAAGCTAATGGCGAAACACCACAGTCACTAAAATGGAGATAGACTAAGGGTATCGTAACGAGTAGGACTAAAAAGATAAATAGATAGAGCAGTATTTTTTTCATTATCGAGCGTTGTGTTTTAAAGATAATTCGTAAGTACTTAAGAACAGTTATTTGGGAGTCTTTTGTGAAAAATCTCCCAAATAAATTCTACGCTGGCGCAAAGGCTACTGCCTTGGGTATATTATCCTTAAGGCTATTGCCTTAAAAGGTAAAATAAACCTGGGAAGGTAAAACCCTATTGATATTTTGATATAAATAATAGGGGCGTTAGCCCCGACACCGTCTATAGGAATACTATTTTGGAGGTCCATAAAGGAGCGTAGCTTCGACACCGTCTATCAGAATAAAGGGGTATTTCCGAAAAGAGCATCGCTCCGACACAGTAAGGAGACAGTGTCGGAGCTACGCTCCTTTATGGACCTCCAAAACAGCATTCCTATAGACGGTGTCGGAGCTAACGCCCCTATTATTTATACCAAAAAAGATATATCGTATCAATAGAGGTAGAAACTTCGCAGTAATTAGCACAAGGCAATATCCTTTGCGCTAGCCATCCTTAACTCAATTGCCAATTCTTAAAGAATGTAAATATCTATTTTTCTACCTACTTTTCAACTATTATTTCGTAAAATTGCCTGAACAGTAATTATTAGCTGGACTTTAGGCATTGGCTAAAGTCCAAATTAGCACACTGTTTAAAAAACCAGCAACCCAACATGCAATTATTAAAAGGATATAGAGTATTAGATTTTGGAAGATATATAGCGGCCCCTTATTGTGGGTTTTTATTAGCTCAACTAGGGGCAGAAGTCATTAGAATTGAACGACCAGGCGGTAGCGAAGATCGTTTTTTTGTTCCTATTACTACACAAGGAGAAGGCACCATGTATCAACAAATGAATGCCAATAAAAAAGGGATTACGCTTGACCTTGCAAGTCCAGAAGGAAAAGTATTGACTCAAAAACTAATTGCTACCGCCGACATAGTAATTGCCAATCTTCCTCCTAAAACAATGAAGGCATTAGCACTAGATTACGATTCGCTACAAGCGATTAAAAAAGATATTATTTTAGTTGCAAATACGGCCTTCGGAAGTGATGGACCTTTCGCCAATCGGATTGGTTTTGATGGTATCGCCCAAGCTATTAGTGGCGCAAATTTCTTCTCTGGCTTTCCAGATCAACCCATTCGGTGTACCGTCAATTATTTGGATTTTTCTACTGCATTTGCTGCTGCATTTGGCACCCTTGCAGCCGTCATGCACAGAATGCAAACAGGAGAAGGGCAAGTAGTTGAAACTTCCCTCCTAGGCACTGCCTTAACCCTGAACAATTCTATGTTAATGGAACAGGCGGTTACGCAAGCGAATCGGGTTCCCAAAGGCAACAAAGGTCAATTGGCAGGACCAGCTGATTTGTTTAAGACCAAAGATGGATATATTGTTATTTTAGTAGCAGGTCCATATATGTTTAAACGCTGTACTCGCCTATTGAATAAACCCGAATGGTTGGAAGATGAACGGTTTAAAGATGATACGGAGCGAGGTAAACATAATGACTTTCTTTGTAAAGAAATGGAGGCATGGTGTGTGCAACGAACTACGGAAGAAGCTTTACTAGATTTAGAAAAAGCTAAATTACCTGCCGGTCCTGTCTTGAATTTTCAGGAGACCTTAGATAACCCAATTGTGCAATCTTTAAATCATTTTGAAGCGGTTCCTTATCAAGATACTCCTGTTCCTCCTCCAATTGCCAAAGCACCTGTAAAATTATCAAAAACGCCTTTGAATGCATTAAAAGCCGCCCCCGCTATTGGTGCGCATAATGAATTAATTTATGGAGAATTG
>Ga0209831_1004572_pt1 | contig 10767 bp, 11 predicted proteins | sample Maine_Asex4_meta_FD_187451 | JGI IMG/M metagenome (GOLD analysis project Ga0209831, IMG submission 187451) | Marine algal microbial communities from Maine, USA - Maine_Asex4_metaG (SPAdes) (version 2) | ecosystem: Host-associated > Algae > Red algae > Unclassified | place: Maine, USA | collected...
GCCCTTCCTATGACCTCCCGCTTCTTCCGCGCCCCCCTCCCGTGGAGCGCCTATACCGACCGGCTCCCCCTCGTCCCGCCCCCCGGGGTCGCCTCGCCCGAAGGCCAGTGGAACATCGCGCCGATGTCCTTCGTGCCGGTGATCCGGCCGCATGAATACGGCGAGCCGGGGATGGAGATGGCGTTGATGCTGTGGAGCCTCGTGCCGCAGTGGTGGCGGCGGTCGCTGGCGGAGAAGGACTGGACCAGCTTCAACGCGCGGGCCGAGGAGATACGCGAGAGCAACACCTTTGCGGGGGCGTACCGCTATCGCCGCTGTCTGGTCCCGGCGAGCGGCTGGTACGTGTGGAGCGGGGCGCAGGGGCGGCGGGTGCCGTATGCGGTGGGGGTGGCCGATGCGCCGTGGTTCTGCATGGGCGGGGTGTGGGAGCGGTGGGGGTATGACGGGGGCGAGATCGACACCTTCGCCATCATCACCGTGCCCGCCAACGCCTCCGTCGCCGCGCATTCGGAGCGGATGCCCCTGATCGTGCCGCAGGACGCCTGGGCGCGCTGGCTCGACCCCGGCTATCCGCCCGACCCCGCCCTGCTCGCCCCGTGGCCCGCCGAGCGCACCGAAGACTGGCCCGCCCATCCGCGCGTCGGCGACGTGCGCGAGCAGGGGGCGGAGATGACGGGCCGCGCGTAACGATGCCGCCATCGTTCCGGGTAGAGGCGCATCGTGCTTGACCTGTGCCGCGCGAACGCCCAAACCCTGCGCCATCCTTCACCGTGGAGCGCCCCCATGCCGTTGATCGAGATGGTCCTGCCGTTTCCCGATATCGACCCCTTCGCCATCCGCATCGGGCCGATCGGGGTGCGCTGGTACGCGCTGGCCTATATCGTCGGGCTGATCCTCGGGTGGCGCTACGTCATGATGCTGACGGCGCGGCCCCGGCTGTGGGCGAACGACACGCCGCCCTTCGTGCCGGAGCGGGCCGAGGCGCTGCTGATGTTCGCGACCTTCGGGACGATCATCGGGGGGCGGCTGGGGTACGTGTTGTTCTACAACTTCTCGTACTATCTCTCGAACCCGCTCGACATCGTGAAGACGTGGGAGGGGGGGATGTCCTTCCATGGCGGCTTCCTCGGGGTCGTGGTCGGGGCGCTGATGTTCTGCCGCCTGAACCCCGCGCCGCCGCTCTCGACCGCCGATGCGGTGGCCTGTGCGGCGCCGTTCGGGTTGCTGTTCGGGCGGCTGGCGAACTTCATCAACGGCGAGTTGTGGGGGAAACCGTGGGACGGGGCGTGGGCCTTCGTCTTCCCCGCCGACCCCGCGCAGGTGCCGCGCCACCCGAGCCAGTTGTACGAAGCGGCGCTCGAAGGGTTGCTGCTGATGATCGTGCTGGCGGTGATCGCGTGGAGCGGGGGGCTGAAGCGGCCCGGGCTGGTGGCGGGGACGTTCATCGCCGGGTACGGCGCATCGCGGGCGGTGGTGGAGCTGTTCCGCGAGGCGAATCCGGGCCTCGATTGCGTGATCGCGCCGTTCGGGTTCTGCCTCCAGCAGGGGCAGTTGCTGTCCCTGCCGATGGTCGCGGTGGGCCTCGGCCTCGTCGCCTATGCCCTGACCCGCGCGCCCAGCCCGCGCGAAGCCGCATGACGCCGCTGCACGGGATCATCGCCCGGCGCATCCGGGCGGAGGGGCCGATTTCGGTGGCCGAATACATGGCGCTCTGCCTGTCGCATCCCGAGCACGGCTACTACATCACGCGCGACCCGCTGGGCCGGGGGGGCGACTTCACCACCGCGCCGGAGATCAGCCAGATGTTCGGCGAGATGCTGGGCCTGTGGCTGGCGCAGGCGTGGATGGATCGCGGGTCGCCCGCATCCTTCGTGCTGGCCGAACTGGGGCCGGGGCGCGGCACGCTGATGGCCGATGCGTTGCGCGCGGCGTCGCGGGTGCCGGGGTTCGTGGAGGCCGCCGACCTGTGGCTGGTCGAGACGTCGCCCGCGCTGCGCCGCAAGCAGTGGGAAGCGCTGGGCGCGCATCAGCCGCGCTGGGCGGACGATGTGGACGGGTTGCCGGAGGGGCCGCTGTACCTGCTCGCGAACGAGTTCTTCGATGCCCTGCCCGTGCGGCAGTTCACGGTCGAGGGCGGGGTATTGCGCGAGCGGATGGTGGGCTTGGAGGGCGAAGCCCTCACCTTCGGCCTCTCCCCGCCCCTGTCCTCGGGCGAGATGCCGGACCGGGCCGAAGAGGGCGCGATCTACGAGAGTTGCCCGCAGGGCCGGGCCATCGCCGCGCAGATCGGCGAGCGGCTCGCGGCGCAGGGCGGGGTCGCGCTGGCCGTGGATTACGGCCATGCCACTCCAAGAGCCAGCGGCGACACGGTGCAGGCGGTGCGCGGTCATGCCTATACGGGCGTCCTCGCCGACCCCGGCGAAGCGGATCTCACCGCTCATGTCGACTTTCTGGCCCTGTCCAAATCCGCCGAGCGCGGCGGGGCGACGGCGTGGGGGGTGCGCGGGCAAGGGGCGCTGCTCGACTGGCTCGGCATCCGCGTGCGCGCGGCGATCCTCGCCAAGAAGCAGCCCGACCGCGCCGACGAGATCCAGACCGCACTCGACCGCCTGACCGACCCCGGCGCCATGGGCACGTTGTTCAAGGCGCTGGCCCTGTCGGGCGACGATATCCCCCCACCCGGATTCGCCGAGGAGCTTGGCGCATGAGCACGCCCATCGAGACGCTGACCATCGACGACCTGACCGCCGACGGCATCACCCACGCCTATTTTACCCGCAAGGGGGGCGTGTCGGAGGGGATCTACGCGGGCCTGCAATGCGGGCGCGGGGCGGCGGACGATCCGCGCGAGAACGTGGCGAAGAACCGCGCCTACGCCGCCCGCTTCATGGGCGTGCCGCGCGAATCGCTGGTGTCGGTGTATCAGCATCACAGCAACGACGTGCAGGTCGTCACCGCTCCGTGGCGCCCCGGCAAGGCGCCCAAGGCCGACGCGATGGTGACGGAAACGCCGGGCATCGCGCTGGGCATCCTCACCGCCGATTGCGCGCCCGTCCTCTTCACCGACCCCAAGGCGCGCATCATCGGCGCGGCGCATGCCGGCTGGAAAGGCGCGCTCGGCGGCGTGCTGGAAGCGACCGTCGAGGCGATGATCGCGCTCGGCGCCGAACGCCAGCGCATCCGCGCCGGGATCGGCCCCTGCATTACGCAGGCGAACTATCAGGTCGACGACGCCTTCCGCGACCGCTTCGTGCAGGACGAAAGCACCAACGCCCGCCATTTCGGCCCCGACCCCGAGGACGGAAAGCACCGCTTCGACCTGCCCGGCTACTGCCGGGGAGTGCTGAAGGCCTATGGCGTGCGCCAATCGATCTTCTGCGGCGCGTGCACCTATGCGGACGAGGAGCGGTTCTACTCCAACCGGCGGGCTTTGCACCGGGGCGAGGGGGATTACGGGCGGGGGTTGTCTGCGATTGCGTTGGTGTAGGGTCTACACTGCAAATGACGAAGTTAGTCTTTCACCGTAAGCAGACCCCAAGATAGGTCGGCTACTTTGATGCAAAAGGAGCCTTAAAGTCCCGCTGATGAAAATTGGGAGCGCGTCTCTAATCCTTATCAACCAGCTTGCTTGAGTCAGGCGGGAAACTGACGGCAAAATACAGCGTCACAACCCCAAAGATAGTTGCCAAGATTGTTACAGCGACACCTAACGCTCCCGTATCACTAAGCCACGATGAAACTGCGTAGCACGAAAAACTTAGTCCGAAGAATGCTGTTGAAATGCGCTGCAGACGCGTTGATGTTCTTCCCGGAAGATTTTCTTTTCCGGTCCAAATCAACATCGCAATTAATCCAACGGAAAGCGATACTGCAGCCAGCCTGTTCCACCAGTGGTATGAAAAAGCATCCACCCAAATCATGGTTACTATAGAAACCACACCCAGGGCCGCGACGCAGGCGATCATCAGAAATCGCGCTCTTTGCATTGATTACTATCCAAGATTTCTCGTTGGGGAAAAACAGTCGCGATCCAGTTCGTTTGCAATATCGTAGATCTCAGAGTGCACGCGCTGTGCATCTTGCGCCAGATTTTCAGCACGGCCTTTCACCTTGTCAAGAATGCGGCTCGATTCAAAAGCGCGAGTGGTATTGATGATCGCACTAACGGCAGGGATCAGTGCGCCAAGTTCGGCGAAAATTCTTGCCAGATCACCTTTGTTTATATTCCTCTTGTCGAGGAGTCTTCTTGTACTTTGTATCACGGACCGGAATCTGCGCAAGGCAAGGAGAAGAGAGCCAAGGATTGCCAGCGCACTTGCTGCATCGATAATTGCAGCAAGGACATTGTCACGGATGGCTCGTTTTGCATTCTCGGCTTCGCCCTCTAGCTGATTTGTCAAATCTTCCAAGCGCTGGAGGTCGTTACGTTTGCTCTGCAACCGGAGCTGCAAGCTTTCGCAACGGGTGAATTTGCATTCCGGTCGTCCACGAACCGCGCGGTTGATTACACCGTTCCAGTCGTTGCCAGAATAAGAAAATGTCGTCATTGAAGTCTCCGATAAATTTCACTCGGCCATTTATGTTCTTACTTTGTTCAAATTGCAATTTTTGTATCCAGCGCGCGGTGCTTGAATTCGGCTACGCGCTCTTAACGAAGTATGCAGCGCAACCCCTCGCCCCACCATCCCTTGCACTTCCCCCCTCACACTGCGATAGCGGACGCGTAGTCCTTCAGAGGGAACGCCCATGCTGATTCCCGAGGCGATGGAGCCTTTCGCCGCGCTTGCCATCCTCGCGCTGATGTTCGCGGGGTTCGTGTGGGAGAAGTTTCCGCCGGAGACGGTGGCCATCGCCGCCGTGGCCCTGCTGATAGGCTTGGGCCTGCTGCCGACGGATGCGTTCGTCGGGGTCTTCGCCAATGGCGCGCCCATCGCCATCGGGGCGCTGTTCATCCTGTCGGGAGCCTTGGTCCGGACCGGGGCGCTGGAGCGGCTGGGCGAGATCATCACGTCCAATGCGGGGACGCGGCCCGTGACGACGCTGGCGGTGACGGCGGTGCTGATCGTCTTCGCCTCCGCGTTCCTCAACAACACGCCGGTCGTCATGGTCATGATCCCCGTGGTCATGCAGTTCGCCGTCGCCACCAAATGGCCCGCCTCGCGCCTGCTGATCCCGCTTTCCTACGCCTCGATCCTGGGCGGCGGCATCACGCTGATCGGTACCTCGACCAACCTGCTGGTCGACGGGGTCGCGCGGGAGAACGGGCTGGAGCGGTTCTCGATCTTCGAGATCACGCCCGTGGGCCTCGCCGCCGCCGCGTCGGGGATGGTCTTCATGGCCGTCGCCGGGCGCTTTCTGCTGCCCGACCGGCGCACGATGGCCGAATTCTCGCGCGCCGAGCGCAAGCAGCCGCGCTTCTTCAGCGAGGTCGTCATCCCGACCGATTCGCCGCTGGTGGGCGAGAATCCGGCGATGGCGGAGGTGTTCCAGGGCAAGGGCACCAAGATCATCGACGTGCTGCGCGGCGACAAGTCCCTGCGCCGGGACGTGAGCGCCGTGGCCCTGCGCGCCGGGGACCGCGTCGTCCTGCGCATCACGGCGCAGGAGGTGGTGGATCTCCGCGAAACCGGCCTGACGGTCGCGGGGACGACCGATGCGATGCCCGCCACCGACGCGGTGACGATGGAGGCGCTCATTCCCCCCGGCGCCCGCGTCATCGGGCGCGCGCTGGGCCGGTTGCGCCTGCGCCGCCGCTACGGCATCTATCCGCTCGCCCTGCACCGGCGCGGGCAGGCGCAGCAACCGCAGCAGCTCGACGCGGTGCGGGTACAGTCCGGCGACACGCTGTTGCTGGAGGGCGCGGCGGAGGATATCCACCGCTTCATCGACGACGCGCAGCTCGTCAACCTGTCGCGCGAGGGCGGGACGCAGCCGATCCGCCGGTCGCAGGCGCCCGTGGCCATCGCCATCATGCTCGGCGTGGTGATGCTGGCGGGGTTCGGGCTGATGCCCATCGCCGGGGCCGCGACCCTGGGGGTCGCATTGGTGCTGATCACGGGCATCCTGACGACCGAGGAAGCCTTCGCCTCCGTCGATGCGCAGCTTCTCGCCCTCATCGTCGGAATGCTGGCGGTCGGCAAGGCGCTGGAACTGACAGGGGCCATCGATCTGGTGGTGCAGGCCATGGTGCCGCTGCTGGAGGGGAACGGGCCGATCGTCACGCTGGTCGCCGTCTTCGTCCTGACGACGGTGATGACGGAACTGGTCAGCAACAATGCCGTGGCCGTCGTCATCACGCCGCTGGCCATCGGGCTGGCCGCTTCGCTGGGGATGGACCCGCGCGCGCTGGTCATCGCGGTGATGGCGGGGGCGAATGCCAGTTTCGCGACGCCCATCGGGTATCAGACCAACATGCTGGTCTACGCGCCGGGGGGCTACAGCTTCGGCGATTACCTGCGCCTCGGGATACCGCTCAAGATCGTGACGGGGGCGGCCTCCATCGCGACCATCGCGTGGCTCTGGCCGCTGCAAGCCGGGGCCGGATGACCGCCGCCCTCGCGCCCGCCCTGCCCGACCGGCGCTTCGGCTATCTCGTCACGATTCTGGGCGTGATGTGGTTGTCTCCCGACGCGCTGTTCCAGCGGCTGATCGACGGGGACGCGCTCGCCATCGTCGGCTGGCGCGGGGCGCTGTCGATGGTGACGCTGGCGCTGTTCCTGCGCTGGCGCGACGGGGGGGCGATGATGGCGCGATTGGGCGCGGGCGGGTGGCGGCTGATGGTGCTGGCGCTGCTCTACGCCTGCAATTCCAGCGCCTTCGTGCTGGCTATCGACCTGTCCTCCGTCGCCGACGTGCTGGTCATCCTCGCCGCGACACCGCTCTGCGCCGCCGTCCTCGCGTGGTTCGTATTGCGCGAGGTGCCGGACCGGCGCACGATGCTGGCCATCGCCATCGGGGCGGTCGGCGTATTGATCGCTGCGGTCGGCGGGATGACGGGCGGCTCGCCGCTGGGGATGGCGCTGGCGGTGTTCACAACGCTGAACCTCGCGGCGCAGTTCACGATGCTGCGCCGCTGGCCGCAGGTCGACAACGTCGCGGCCGTCTTCATCGGATCGTTCTTCATGGCCGTCCTCGGGTTCACCGTAGCCGATCCGCTGGCGATGGAGGGGGCATCGCTGTTCTGGGCCTTCATGCTCGGCCTGTTCCTCACGCCCGTCGCCTTCACGCTGGTCACGGTCGGCCCGCGCCATATCGGGGCGGCGGAGGTGAGCCTGCTGATGCTGCTGGAGACGGCGTTCGGGCCGCTCTGGGTCTGGCTGATAATGAACGAGGTGCCGGCGACGACGGCGCTGATCGGCGGGGCGATCATCGTGGTGGCCATCGGGGTCTCCGCGAGTTCGGCTTTCGGGAGGACGACATGAGCTATTCCAACAACATGGACGTGATCGGGGAGGTCTTCGCGCCGCTGGAGGGGCGTCGCATCCTCGATATCGGCTGCGGGCGCGGGCGGCTGCTGCGCGCGCTCATGCGGCGGGGCGCGGCGGCGACGGGGGTGGACCCGAGCGCCGACCTGCTCGCCAAGGCCCGCGAGATGGCGCCCGATGCGACGGTCGTGCGGAGCGGGGGCGAGGCGCTGCCGTTCGACGACGGCACGTTCGGCGGGGCGGTGTTCCTCAACAGCCTGCACCACATCCCGCAGGACCTGATCCGCGCATCGCTGTCCGAAGCCGTCCGCGTGATCGAGCCGGGGGCCATGCTGCTGGTGATCGAGCCGCTGGCGCGGGGCGGCTATCAGGAGGTCTTCGCCCCGCTGGACGACGAGACGGCGGTGCGCGCGGGGGCGCTGGCGCATCTGGCCACCTTTCGCGAGGAAACGGGGATCGAGACGACGGTGAACACCGAATACGACACCGACCTGCACGAGGTCAGCGCCGAGGAGATGCTCGGCTACGCGCTGGCCATCGACCCCGCGCGGGAGGGCCGGATCGAGGCGGTGCGTGACGAAGTGGTAAGGCTTTTCGCGTATCACGCACGGGAAACCGACGGGGGCTACCTGCTCGACCAGCCGATGATCGCGGTGGCGATGCGCAAGGGGGCCGCCTGACCTACAGGAGGTTCTCCATGCGCCATTCCGCATCCCTGATCGCCGTTCTCTGCCTCGCCCTCGCCGGGTGCGGGGGCAAGGACGCCACGGATACCAGCCCGAGCCTGATGAAGCGCCTCAGCGGCAACACCCATTCATGCGCCAGCCCCGCCCCGAGCGGCAGTGCCGAACAGGTCGCCTGCCACGCTTCCGCCAAGACCGCCTGTCCCGAAGGCACCGCCCCGAACCAGGTGGATTTCTCCGAAGAAAACGGCGAGTTTCTGGTGAAGGGTTATTCCTGCGTCTGAGGGCGAAGCGCCGGAACGATGGATCGTCGTTCCGGCGCGCGTCAGGCCGCCTCTTCTTCCTCCGGCAGCGGATGCTGGAACACCAGTCGCATCTGGAACACCGCGAAGATCATCGTGATCGGCAGGTTGCCCCAGACCTTGAACGCGACCCAGAATTCTTCCGAGAAGTTGCGCCAGATGATCTCGTTCAGCACGGCCATGCAGACGAAGAAGATCGACCAGCGCACCGTCAGCAGGTACCAGCCCCGGTCCGTGATCGACCACCCTTCCTGAAAGATCAGCTTCAGGAACATCTTGCCGAAATACAGTCCCGTCATCAGGACGGTGGCGAAGATGAGGTTGAGGATCGTGGGCTTCATCTTGATGAAGGTCGCGTCGTTCAGCCAGATCGTCAGCCCCCCGAACACGACCACCAGCACCAGCGACACCAGCGGCATCACCGCCACCTCGCGCGTGATCCAGAACGACGCCAGCACGCAGACCACCATCACGGGCACGAAGACGACGGTCGCGGCGATGATCGGCAGCATGTCCGGCTGTCCCATCCACGCCCCGATCGTCTCGCCCCGGCTGTAGGCGAAGAAGAAGACCATGAGCGGCCCCAGTTCGAGCAGCAGCTTGACCCAGGCGCTTCCCTTGACCTGCTTTTGCTTCCTGGGCGCGGTCTCGGCGGGCGTGACGGCCATGGTATTCTCCGGGTGAGGGGCGGGGGTCGTGTCGATGATCTAGGGCGCATGGGCATCCGGCACAATCCTTTGCGACGAATGCGTATCGATGATACGTATCGCGTGACCATCCCGAAGGAACAGGATATGGCCGGACTGCTGGACAAATCGTCAAGAACGGGCGCGCGCAAGAAGAACGTGACCATGTCGATCTCGGTCGAGGTGATCGAGGAGGCCAAGGCCCACGGCCTCAACGTCTCCGCCGTGTCGGAGGAGGCGCTGCGCAGGGCGGGCGCCGAAGCGCGGCGGGCGGCGTGGCTGGACGAGAACCGCGAGGCGCTGGCGGAGCATGATGCGTGGATCGAAGAGCATGGCTTGCCGCTTGAAGACGAACGGCTTTTCTGATGCGTCAGTTCGACGTGTGCAGGACGAACGCGGGTACCCTCGTGGTCGTTCTGCAATCCGATTACTGGTCCGGCGACCCCGCCGTGCGAATCGTCGCACCGCTTCGGCTTGCTGCCGGGGTGAGAACGATCGCCAGGGTCGATATTTCGATATCGGTAAACGGCAAGCCTCACATCGCGCGCATGAGCCAGCTTGCCGCGATACAAGCCAAGACCCTCGGCAAGCCGGTCGCGAACGTCGCCGAGCAACGCGACGCCTTCATCGGTGCCGTCGATTTGATTTTCACGGGCTTCTGATCCGACGAAACGGGTTTCGCCTTATTCCGCCGCCCCCGTCAGCGCGCGGGCGAATTCCTCCGGGTCGAACGGCTGGAGATCGTCGACCTGCTCGCCCACCCCGATGGCATGGATCGGCAGGCCGAAGCGCTGCGCCAGCGCCACGAGGATGCCGCCCTTTGCCGTGCCGTCCAGCTTGGTCATCACCAGCCCGGTCACGTCCGCCGTCCTGAGGAACACGTCCGCCTGATTGATCGCGTTCTGGCCGACCGTCGCGTCGAGGACGAGGAGGGTATTGTGCGGCGCGGTCGGGTCGAACTTGCGGATGACGCGGACCATCTTTTCCAGCTCGCTCATCAGGTCGGCGCGGTTCTGGAGGCGGCCGGCCGTGTCGATCATCAGGATGTCGGTGCCCGCCGCCCGCGCCTGCTCCAGCGCGTCATACGCGACCCCGGCGGCATCGGACCCCACCGTCTTGGCGATGACCGGCACGCCCGCGCGGTCTCCCCAGACCTGAAGCTGCTCGATGGCCGCGGCGCGGAAGGTATCCCCGGCGGCGATCATCACCGACTTGCCCGCCCCCTTGAGCTGCGCGGCCAGCTTGCCGATGGTCGTGGTCTTGCCCGAGCCATTGACGCCGACGACGAGGATCACCTGCGGTTTCGCGTCGTAGAGCGGCAGGGGTTTGGCCACCGGTTCGAGGATGCGCGCGACTTCCGAGGCCAGCAGGCGCTTGATCTCGGCGGCGGCGATCTTCTTGCCGAAGCGCCCCTCGGCCACGGCGGCACTGGCGCGCAGGGCGACATCGGCGCCCAGATCGGCCTGAATCAGCAGGTCTTCCAGCGCCTCGATCGCCGCGTCGTCCAGCACCGTGCGCTCTTCGGCGATGGCCTCGACCCCGCCGGAAATGCGCGAGCTGGCCTTGGTCAGCCGATCCTTGAGTTTCTGGAAGAATTTCATCGCACGGCCCCCGGTTGTCCTGCCCCGCTTCATACGCGGGACGGGGCCGAGGTCAAAGCATCGAAATCACG
>Ga0209831_1004573_pt1 | contig 10767 bp, 7 predicted proteins | sample Maine_Asex4_meta_FD_187451 | JGI IMG/M metagenome (GOLD analysis project Ga0209831, IMG submission 187451) | Marine algal microbial communities from Maine, USA - Maine_Asex4_metaG (SPAdes) (version 2) | ecosystem: Host-associated > Algae > Red algae > Unclassified | place: Maine, USA | collected...
ACGGTGGCGCTATCTACCATGGAGGCGGAGTACATGGCTCTTTGCGAGGCCAGCAAGGAAGCTGTTTGGCTCGACAAGCTCATCCAACGCGTCACCATGCTCGTGACGCAGTCGGACAACTTGGTTGGGCCGGTTAACATCAAGGTCCACAACAGCGGCTGCATCGACTTCGCCAAGAATCCCGTCGAGCACAAGCGCACCAAGCTCATCGACATTCCCTACCACTTCGTGCGGGATGCGATCACGACGGACAAGGTCATCCTCGAGCACTGCCCAACGGACAAGATGGCGGCAGACTCGATGACGAAGGAGCTCGCCAAGGTCAAGCATGACAAGCATGTCAAGACGATGGGGATGTGTTGACTTCAAGAACGCGCCGTAAGTACATCCGGATGTAAGTACATTGCTCCTCAAAGGCGGCCATGACGGGCGGCATCGGATTTGTGACGTCAAGATTCTAGGCGGACATACTTCTCGACAAGTACTTCAAGGGCGGTCAGCTGTCAGGCGGCGTCAAGCAAGGGGGCGTGTTGGAACGTCATGCTCAACGCCGCTGTAAGCCCTGCTGCTGTAAAAAGCAAAGTTCAAGAAACCAGGTATTGACAGGGTTCGAACCCCCGACTCCCGGACGCGACCCAAAGGTCACGCCTTTTGAGAGTGGGTGCCTTACTTCCAACCAGGCTACCCATGCGACTTCCTCGCGGTTTGGTGACCGCTGGTGCATTCCACATTTGTACCCGTGCGATTTTGAGTGAAAGTTTTGCGATTTCACATTTTTTGTTCTTGCGCTTCTGATGCTTTGATTGGCGTGGGCTTTGCTTTGATCCCTGATGATTTGATTTGGTGAGCGTTTTGATTTAGAGTGTGGGCGGGGGCGTGCGCGGGCGAGCCGCTTGGGCTGCGTGGTGGGCTTGGGTGCGCCGACTTGGACTACTTGAGGAGTGCCCTTGATGGGAAGAGGGGCGCTTTCGAGAGATAACCAACAAAGCACGTTCGCACTCATACACACAAGCTCAAGCCACTCAACCACTTCACCGTGGTCCCCCATCCCCTATCCCCACTGCGTTTCAACACCGGGGACGACTGGGCCAACGAGCGGGAGGGCCGAATGATGGGGTCTCTAGCGCCGGTGGCCCGCGCGGGCCACGGCGCAATGCGCCTGCCGCTGCGTGAATCCGCCAACCGGACGTTCCTTCTGCCGCCGGCTCCCTCCGACTGGGACTTTGTTTTCGCCGCGCCGCGGCTGCTTTCTTGGTTTTTGCCGCGGGTCTTCACCCATCACGCGCACCGCCTAGCCACGGCGACGAGGGACCCCCTTCTTGGCGTAGCGCGCCTCGCGGCGGCCTGTGCGATGATGAGCGCCGTCCTTGCCGCGTACGAGCGGGACCGCCGCTTGTTCCGGCCCCCGCCCTTGGCGACGTGGGCGCTCACCCGCTTTGGGCCGGTGACCCTCTTCCAAGGGGACACTCGGCGGGCCACCACCCTGCGCCTCATCCTGGCGGCGTGGCCGCACGTCCCGTGGCGCCTTGTGCTCCAGCGCCTTCCTCACTCCACCCCGGGGAAGGCACCCCCCACCATCCCCTACGCTCACCATGGGACGATGATGAGCGCCGAGCGCCACTGGGTGGGCGCAGCGCCCTGCGCGTCGTCGCCGACCGGGTTGGGGTGCACGGAGGCCGCCCTCGAGGCAGACTTGCCACCTCAGTTTCCCTACGTGGACATTGGCGGGGACGGGTACGGTGCTCCGCACAGGGCGGCGTCCGCCGAGCCCCGTGGGGCCGGCGGGGCTGATCCGCCGCGGTCCCCTTGGTCGGAGCCCCAAGGGGGCAGCGCCGACGCCCCTTTGGACGCGGGGGGTGCCGCATCGCTTGGCGGCGGGGTCGGGCGTGCCGGCGGCCGCGGCGGAGCCGACCCAGGCGGGGGCAAGCGGTATCCCACCGCCGGTGCGGCCGCTACGGGATGGGAGCCACCGGCGTACGCCGGGGGCCGCGGGGGCCGTGACTACCCGGCCTGCGGTGGTTCGGCCTGGCCCGGCGGCCAGGGAGCCGGCACCAGTGGCCCGCGCCACGGCGGGGGCTGGCAGCCCGGCAGTGACGACAGCGGCGGCGAGTTCGGCGGCGGGTACAGCGGGGGCGGCGGGTACTTCAGTGCCGGCGGCCGCGGTGGCGGTTACGGCGACGGCGGTTACCGCGACGGTGGCGATCGCGACGGCGAGTACCGCGGCTGTGGCGTCTGCGGCGGCGGCGAGTACCGCAGCGGCGGGGACCGCGGCGGGGAGGGCCGCGGCGGCGGCTACCGCGGCGGTGATGGCCGCTGGTACGACCGCCGTGACCACCAGTGCTGTGGCGGGTACCGCGGCGTCGACGACCACAGCGGCGAGTACGACGGCGATTAGCGCGGTGGCGACGGCCGCGCCGGAGGGTACGGCGGAGGTGCTTACCACAGCGGTGGTGACCGCGGCGGCGAATACCGCGACGGTGGGTGCCACGGCGGTGACGACCGTGCTGACGACCGCTACGGCGGCGGATACCGCGGCGCGGATGACCGCGGGTACGACGGGTACTACAGCGCCGGGTACCACGGCCGGGACGACCGCGGAGACGGGCACGACGATGGCGGCTGCCACGGGGGCGGCCAGGCCGGCGGATGGGGCGACGGTGCCGGCGCGCCCGGGTCCGAGGGCGCTCGGGGTGATGACCCCTGTCCCGGGTACGGCCGGAGCCAGGGCGGCGGGCGCCGCGATTGGGCGCCACCGCCGGTGTCGCCCCGGGGCGGGCGTGGGTATCCGAGACGTGGTGGGGGTGAGGCCCCGCTGACGCCGCCGCGCCGAGAGCCCACACCCGCGGCGTCGCCGGTGCGGCCGCGCCGGGAGCCTGCGCCCGCTGCGCCCCCGCCGGCGCCGCCGCCGGTGATGTCGGCGGGGGGTCCGCCGGTGTCCGGCCGATCCCTCGCCCCTGCCGGCGTCCCCGCGTCCCCGACCCTGCCGTCTCCGGAGGCGCCGGCCGCGGCGCTGCCGTCCCCGCCGCGGGGAGCTGCTGCGCCCGTGCCGGTGCTGCCGGCGTCCGGGCGGTCCGCCGCGCCTGCCGCGGCCGCTCCGTCGACGACCCTGCCGTGCCCGGTGTTGACGCCCGCGGCGCCGCCGGGTTCGGCTGGGGAAGCTTCGGCGCCTGCTGGAGCCCCGCTTCCGCGCCCGCGTCCGGCGCTTACGTCCGCTGCGTGCCCGACCACGTCACGGGCGGGGCTCGCGCCGATGGCGTGGCAGTGTCCCCCGCCGCCGTTGGCGCCGGCGCCTGAGATGGCGAGCGACGTGGCGGGGCCCACCGCCGCGGAGTCGGCGAATTTGCCCCCCCGTCGGGGGCACGCGCCCGTTGCGCCGCCGGCCACGCCGGGGCCTGGGGCTGGCGACGCTGTGGGTGTCGTCCCCGTGGCGCCGGCGGGGGCGTCCGACTCCGTGCCGCGTGTGGCCAAGTCGGGTGCCCCGCTAATGGGGGACCCCCCACGCGGCGTTTCCGGGCGGGGCGCCCCCGGACTTCCCCCCCCCCCGGCCGAGACGACGCCGGGTCCCGACGGCGGGAGCGGCAATGCCGCGGTGGAGGGGGGGGCAGCGGCGGCCGTCGGGGCGCGTTGGCGCGGGAACGACGACCCCGCCGGTCGGCGGGTGGCGGCGCGGACCGGCGGGCGGGACGTGGCCGCGGGGCGGGAGTCGCACGGGTCTAGCGGCAAGGACGCCACCGTGTTGGCGTTCTTACTGACGGGGGCGGCCAATACCGCTCAGGCGGGGCCGCCCCGTTCGGATCAACGCCGTGAGGGCGTGTGGGCCGAGTGGAAGTACGACCCGGTGGTGAACTGGGGTCAGGTGACGAATACGATGCTGGGGCTGGCGCTCCTGGAGTACGGCCGGGCCGCGCGTCACGTGGGCGGGCCGCTGGCCGGGAGCCCGACGTGGCACGCGGCCAGCCTGAACCAGGCGGTGCGCGCGCGGATGCGGAAGGGTGGGTTCCCGTTGGTGGATTCCGCCTATGTCGACTCTTAGGTAGTGCCGACGTGGCGCGCAGGCGGTAAAGCCGGATAGGCCCGCCGGGCGTTTGGTGCGCGGTACCCCGGGGCGTTGTCCCACCGGTGATCCGCCCGTCTTGACGTCCGGCGCGACCGTGCCGCGGAGGAGGTGCCGCACGTCGACGCGCCCTCCGCCCGGACCGAGGGACCGGGACCGCGGGGCGTCGCCCAACCGGCGACGCACCGTTCGCCACAAACGGTGCATGTGCACCGCGGGGGAGGCGCTCCACTTGCGACACGCTCTCCGCCACGACTGGTACGTTAGCACGGCGGGGGCGTCGCCCCACCAGCGACGCGCCCGCAGCCAGGGCCGGTGCACCGGCACCGCGGCGACGTCGCCTCGTCGGCGATGCGTCTGCTGCGACGGCCGGTACGACGGCACCGCGGGGGCGTCGCCTCAGTGGCGACACGCCGTCCGTCGCGACCGGTGCATCAGAACCGCGGGGGTGTCGCCCCACTGGCGACACGCCCTCCGCCACAACCGGTGCAGCTGCACCGCAGGGGCGTCGTTTTACCGGCGACGCGCCCACCGCCACGACTGGTGCACCAGCACTACGGGGGAGTTGTCCCACTGGCGACACGCCCGCCGCCACGACTGGTGCGCCAGCACGGCGGGGGCGTCGCCCCACCGGCGATGCGCCCTTCGCCAGGAACGGTGCACACGCAGCGCTGGGGCGTCGCCCCATTTGCGACACGCCCTCCGTCACGACGGGTGCACCAGCACCACTGAGGCGTCGCCCCATTGGCGGTTCGCCCTCTGTAACGACCGGTGTACCAGCACCGGGGGGGATTCACCCCACAGGCGATACGCCCTCCACCAAGACTGGTGTGTCAGCACGGCGGGGGCGGCGCCCCACCGGCGACGCTGACTCCGCCACGACCGGTGCACCTGCGCAGCGGGCCCACAACCGTCGTCAAAAGCACGTCTGTTTTGGCCTGTTTTGAGCCTCTCGGAGGCCCGTGTTCCTGTTTGATGAAACAGAATTCCTGTGCAAAAAACAGATCGACCCCCCTTGACAGGCACTCAGAGGCCATCCCATGCGAGGTCCATGCATATTTGTGTTTGCGAGAACAGGAATCGTTCCTCACTCCACACATTCCGCCTGCCAGCAGGGCCATAGATGCTTCTCCGTCTCTCTCTCTTTCTGGAAGGGTGAAGTGTATACGTCTCATGCTGTGTCTCTCTTTTTACGGGTGGACATGCATCTATCCCGGCGAACAGATGATGTTGGCGCCCTTTCTGGAAAAAACCAGCCTTGACAGAGCCCCAGGGCGGTTTGCAGATTATATGTTCGTCCCAAAACACCCAAAAGCAGACGTGCTCTTGACGACGGTTTTGGGCCCGCTGCGCTGCACCGCAGAGGTGTCGCCCCACCGGCGACATGCCCTCCGCCACGTCCGGTGCACACGCACCGCGGGGGCGTCGCCCCATTTGCGACACGCCCTCCGTCACGACCGGTGCACCAGCACCGCGCGGGCGTGGCCCCATTGGCGACGCGCCCTCCGTCACGACCTGTGCACCAGCTTCGCGGGGGAGTCGCCCCACCGGCGACACGCCCTCAGAGGTACGAGCCGCTCGGTGGGTCGGTGGCCGCCGGGTTCCCGGGCGCTCCCCCGACCGAGGGTGCGAGCGCGGCATCGGCCGCGGCGGCCGCAGCGTTGTCCTCCGACTCGCCCGGGGGCCGGTCCGCGGCCGTGTGAAGAAGTGTCCGGCGACTCGCGCGGCGCAGATAAATCCGCAGGGTCTCGTGAGTTGCAACGGAGGCGTCAATCCACGTGGCGTCCTCGTACCCGGTCCAGGTCACCTTGACCAAGATGCGGCCATCCTCGCCGTCGGCTTGGTATAGGATCCGGTCGATATCGTACGTGTGCCCATCGGGGCTAGGCCCATGCGGCCGAACCGTCGCGTCCAATGCCGGGTGCAGTGGTGGCTCGGCCGCGGGCCTCGACGGGGCGCGCACGAGGTGATCGATGTTCTTCCGGCGGTGTTCGCCCTTGATGTCGAGCACGGCCGTAGGACCCTCCAGCCGCACCACGCGGAAAAGGCCTTGGGCCCTGTAGCCCAGCTTGCTGACCTTGTAATCGTCGTGGCGCTTGAAGGCGAACCCGCCTACCTTTAACCCTGTCGGCCGGGGCCGGATGCGAGCATCATGACTGCGCTTGTAGCGCTGCTGCGCTGCGGCCAGGGCCTCCCGGACCCGCGGGATGAGGCGTACAAGACGCGTGAGAAAAGCCGCCTGTTCTTTTTCTCCGTGTGGGTTCCCCGTTGCGCCGTGGCCGGGTACCGGCTCCGCCGCGTCAGGTCTTTTTATCGACCAGCTAGCAGCCACAAGGGGATTGACGAGCTCCAACGGGGCGACCTTCGTCGCCGCGTGCGGCTGCGTGTTGTACGCAAGCGTGAGCGCCGGCAGGAGATGGTCCCACGTCGTGGGGTGCTCGGCGACGAAGTGGTCGAGGATGCGTCCCATCGTGCGATTGAACCGCTCCGCCTGTCCGTTCGTCTGCGGGCGCGACGGCGTGGTCACCTTGGCCTCGACGGACAGGAGGTTGCATACCTGATGCCAGAACTGCGCGGCGAACTGGGGTCCACCGTCCAACAAGATCCGGTCCGGGGGCCCGTAGGCTCCGATCCAGTAGTCCAGCAGGACGGAGGCGCAGTCCACCGCCCGGACCTTGCTTATCGGGATCGCCCGCACTACCTTCGAGAAGCGGTCAGTGATGAGCATGATGTACTCATTGCCGGCGGCGGTCTTTGCCGGCGGTCCGAACAGGTCTGTGGCCACGTCCTGGAAGGGCAATGTCCCCGGGAAGGGCTGCAGGGCGGCCACGGCCCGCAGGGGTCGGACGCGCCCCCGGGCGCAAAACGCGCAGTTACGGACATGAAGGACACCGTCCGCAGCCATGCCGGGCCAGTAGTAGGACCGCCGCATGGCAGCATACATCTGGGTCTAGCCCGGGTGTCCTGCCAAGGTGGTCTCGTGCTCCAGCCGCAGGCTGCGCCTCCGGAGGGGCACCGGCACGACGATCTGGGCAACCACGTCGTGGGCGGCTCTCCTGCAGACAAGTCCGTCGCTGTCCTCAAATAACGGTACCGCGCGGCCGGCATTGAGCGCTTCGACGACCTTGCGGCACAGGGGATCCTCCCCTTGCACCGTGGTGACCTCGCCTTTGTCGGTGGCGCGCGTGGTCGGTCCGGACACGAAGTTCGCCGTCTCCAGGCCCCGGGCCGTCTCCGCCCGCGTCAACACGTAGACGGGGAGGTCCGTATCAGCGCCCGAGCGGTCGGTGCGCGACGACACGAAGCGCGACTTGCTGTCGGCGAGCCAATGAGTTTGCCCGGGCTTGTACGCGATGTCGAAGGCCAGCTCGTTCAGGCGCATGCGCCAGCGGGCGAGGCGCCCACGTGCGGTCCTGTCAATGTTAAAAAGCCAGCGGAGGCAGTCGTGGTCCGTCCGGACCAAATAGCGGTCCCCCTCCAAGTAGGCTCGCAACTGGAGGGAGGCCCACACGACGTCGAGGCACTCCTTTTCGGTCACCCCGAAGTTCCGGTCGGCTCCCTTGAGGACGTGGCTGATGTAGGCCACCGGGCGGAGCCCGCCTTCTGCCTGCTCATGCAGCAGCGCCGCCCAAACTTGCGTGCCGCACGCGTCCACATCCATTACGTATTGGTGGCCCGCTCGCGGTAGGGCGAACACCGGGGGCTGGGTCAGCCGGCGCGTCAGCTTCTCGAACGCGAAAAACTGCTCCGGTGTTGGCGGAGGGACCGTGACCGGGGCGGTCGAGCCCATGAGGTCCGAAAGGGGGGTGGCCACCCGCGCAAAGTTCGGTGCGAAGCGCCGAAAGGTATTGCACATGCCGATGAAGCTTCGCACCTGCGTTCGCGTTGTCGGTAACGCCGCCTCCCGTAGGGCCTTGGTGTGCGCCTGCAGCACGCCGAGTCGGCCGGGCGTGATCTCGTGCCCTACGTACTCGACGGTCGTCCGGAAGAAGCGGCACTTGGGCAACTGGAGGGTGACTTCCGCGGCCCGCAAAAGGCCCAAGATGTCGTCCAAGTGCTGGACGTGCTCCTTCTGCGTCTTCGAATAGACGATTACGTCGTCCAGTTACACAAGGCAGCTCTGCCACTTGAAGCCGGATAGGATGATGTCCAGCGCCCGCTGGAACGTCGCGGGCGCGTTTGTCAGCCCGAAAGGCATGCCCTTGTAGTGGTAGGCCCCCTTGTGGCAGACGAAGGCCGTCTTTTCGCGGTCGCCGTCGGCGATTAGCACCTGCCAGTATCCGGCATTGCAATCCAATGTCGACAAGACCTTGGCCTCTCCGAGGCTGTCGATGCACTCGTCCATGCGTGGCAGCGGGTACGAGTCGCGCTCGGAGACGGCGTTGAGGAGGCGGTATTCCACACAGAACCGCAGCGTCCCGTCCTTTTTGGGGACCAGCACCACGGGGAAGCCCCACTCGGACGACGTCGGCTCGATGACGTCGGCCACCAGCTAGCGCTCAATCTCCGCGGCCTCCGCCTTGCGGGACTTCGGTCCTGCGCGCCGGGGCGGGACACGCACGGGCTTCGCCCCCGGGGAGAGCTCGATGTGGTGTCGAATGGCCTTGATGGCCCCCAGCGCCTGGCTCGACCACATGGCCTCATGCCTGTGCAGCACTGCCCGAATTCGCTCGTGGAGCTGTGGCGCGGCTTCCCGCAACGGGACGTCCTCTACCCGCGGCGAACCCGTATCCACCGGCTGCGGGGCCCCCGCTGGGGCGTGTCCCTCAGCGCGGGGGTCCCCATCCGCAGACGCGGAACCCTCCCCCGGGGTGTGTCCCTCGGCGCGGGGGTCCACATCCGCCTGCTCCGTGAGCAACAGATCCGTCGGGCTGACCGCCGTCGGGGCCGGCGCCCCCAGGTCGCCCCTGCCGAGAGACGGAGCGGTACTAGCTGAGCCTCGACTTTGTGAAGAGCCGCTTGCTTCAAGAGGAGCGGCGGCAGGCGGACAAGTCACTGGCGACGAAGCGCATTGGCGACATGGCACTCGTCGGCGCCAACTATCGAGGTCAAGGCCGCCGTGGTGACCTCTCCAAGATCGAGTGCTACTACTGCCATAAGTTTGGGCACATCTCTCGCGATTGCCCAGAGCTCAAGGCCAAGAAGCAGAGACAGGACAAGGCGGCAGCGATTGCAGCTGACGATGGTAGCGACAGCGACGACGCCATCTGTCTGGTGGGCAATGTGGCTGACACCAATGACACTTTCAAGTCGTCGCTTGTCGACTCTGCGGCGTCTGCACACATGTGCTGGATGCGTGCGTGCTTCGACGACTACCATACGACGACGGGACGGAGCGTCACGATGGGTGACAAGGGGTCCGTAGCCACGGCAGGCGTCGGAACCGTCGTGGTCAATGTCGTCGTTCACGGCAAGACGCGCAAGATCAAGTTGGAGAAGGTACTTCATATTCCTTCTATGGGCTTCAACCTCATGTCGGTCGGCATGATGGAGGAGCGTGGTGCGGCAGTGTCATTCAAGGGCGGTAAGACGATTATTGAGATTAGCGACAAGGTCGCTGCGTGCGGGACGCGGGAGAGTGAGCTCTACCACCTGGACATGGCTCCACTGTTGGATGTTGCTGCGGTGGCCTCTTTTCAGCTCTGGCATGAGCGCCTTGGGCACGTCAACGTTGCTGGCGTTAAGCGGATGATCAAGAAAAAGGACATCGATGGACTCAAGTGCTCTATCATGACGGTCAAGGACGTCTGCGAGCCGTGCGTGTATGGGAAGGCGGCTATGACGCGTATCTCTAGTGCAGGAGGAGGTCGAGTGACCAAGCGCCTGCAGCTCGTGCACTCGGACCTGGGCGGGCCAATGTCGGAGCCGTCGCGTGGCGGTGCGCTCTACTTTGGCACCTTCACCGACGACTTCTCCCGTTGGACCGACGTGTTCTTTCTGCATAAGAAGAGCGATCTGCTCTCTGAGTACAAGAAGTGGCTGATTAAGACCCAGCTGCACACGGGAACCAAGATCAAGATCCTGCGATCCGACAATGGTGGCGAAAACGTGTCGAACGCATTCAAGGCTCTTCACGATGAGAACAGCACGGCGCACCAGACGACGGTGCCCGACATGCCGCAGCAGAATGGGGTTGCTGCGCGGCTCAACCGAATTCTCTTGGAGATGGCTCGCACCATGATGCGACACAAGGACGTCGATCAGGATTTTTTTTGGGCGGATGCCATCAAGACGGCGGTGTACATCAAGAACCGCGTCACCAGCCGGGCGCTTCCCGTCGGCAAGACGCATTCTGAGCTGTGGACCGGGAATAAGCCCAACGTAAGCCACATGCGGGTGTTTGGGTCGACATGCTGGATCGTGCTGCACGAGAGTCGTATCGACGGCACGTTTGGCGACAAGGCGGCGAAGGGCGTCTTCTTAGGCTATCCCGACGGCGGCAAGGCGTACAAGGTCATCCTTGACGACGGAAAGGTCGTCAAGGCACGAAGCGTCGTGTTCGCAGAGACGGTCGAAACCGAGGTCGAAGAAATTGCGGAAGAGCTTCCCGACGACGAAGTTGTCGAAGTCGAGACGGGTTTGCGCTCTGCAAGCGACGGCGAAGACGTAGATGTTGACAAGGACGACAAGGACGACAAGCAAGACGATGGATCTGACAAGTCCGCGGACGACAATCAAGGTAGTGGCAGCTCTCAAGACACGCTGCGTCGGAG
>Ga0209831_1004577_pt1 | contig 10755 bp, 9 predicted proteins | sample Maine_Asex4_meta_FD_187451 | JGI IMG/M metagenome (GOLD analysis project Ga0209831, IMG submission 187451) | Marine algal microbial communities from Maine, USA - Maine_Asex4_metaG (SPAdes) (version 2) | ecosystem: Host-associated > Algae > Red algae > Unclassified | place: Maine, USA | collected...
CTTTCCGTATTTGAAGTAAATCGAGAGGCCAATGATGCCCAGCACGATCATCTCGCCGAGGACAGCCCAGCGCCACGGATTCTCGGTCAGGGTGCCAGCGTGGACGCGACCGAAGATTGAGGCCCAACCCCACTGGAAGAAGTCGACGATGCGCTCGATTGCATAGGGCACGAAGTCAATGACCGTGCGCCACCAGTTGCCGATCCGCTCGGGGATGTCACCAATGGTGCGAATCACCGGAAGAATGAACAGGTTGGCCCGCTCGCCATTCCAGGTTTTTGCGAATTCCAGTAGCAGCCACACTCCAACAAGAGTGGCTAGCCCGCCATAACGAGCCTCTTTGCTGATCTGGCTCCACAGCGCCCGTAACAACGCTGCGCCGATGATGATCAGCAATCCAGCGCCCAGACGGGCGGGCGAAGTTTCAGCGATCCACTGTTGGACCTCGTTCTGGAAACCTTCGAAGAACGAAACCAGGCTGTTCTCGTTGAAGTTGCCACGAAAGACTTGAATTTCCCACCAGCCGTAGATTGCCAGGTATACGCCAGCCAGTGTCATGAGCACGCCGCTGACGCGACCAATCCAGGGCAAAACTTTTCGCATGTTGGTGGCAATTGAAGTCTTGGCCATCGCCATGCCAACCGTGAGCGTCATGATGACGGCGCCCATGCCCAGGCCGTACGCCAAGAATGTGGCGACTCCGTCGAACCAGCCATCGCGGGTAAACGTGCCGATGACGGTTGGGAGGAACAGACCAATGGTGCAGCCGAGCGACACCACTGCGTAGCTAACACCGAACAGGAACATCGAGAGCAGCTCGCCCGAGTCACCACCCTTTTCCATGCGAGGGGTGTTGATCTTGAGGTCGTAGCCGAGGAGCATGGCGATGCCGAGCGGCACCAACAAGATGCCGAGGATAAAAGTCACCCATGGGATGTAACGAAGAATCGGCAAATTCTCCAGCAACGTCGTAAGCAAGACGCCGAACGTGCCGAACACGGCGATGAACCCGATGGTCAACACGCCGCCGACCTTGAGCGCACGGATGATGTTGCGACCAACGTTGGCGTCGTCTTCGGACTCGGAGCCCAGGAAGAATGAGACGTACACGGGCAGCATCGCGAACCCACACGGGTTGAATGCCGCCACGATGCCGAGCGAGAACGGCAGGGCAAGCGAAATACTAAACATCGGAATTACTCCCTGGAGCGATGTGCTCGTCGATCTGCTCACGCAGTGCTTCGCCGGTCAACACACCGACCCAGACGAAGGCAACCTGGCCTTGTTCATTGAGGAAAACTGTAGTTGGCATGGCGAATCCGCCAAATGAAGCAAACAACGCCGAGCTGGTGTCGTCGATGAGCGGATAAGTCACACCAGTTTGCTCGGCGAGCTTGACCGCTGACTCGCGACTGATGTCGGCGACGTTGGCGCCAACAAAGTCGACCTGGCCCATCAACGCCTGGTGAGCTTCTTCGAATTCGGGCATTTCAGCAACGCACGGTGCACAGTTGCTGGCCCAAAAATTGACGACCGTAGGCGTGCCCTTGAAATCGAGGGTTGAGCCCTCGCTGCCATCGAAGTATTCAAATGGCAGGATCGGGGTGTCGTCGAGCCCTTCGACCGGGGGCGGCAGGACCAAGCCAGGGTCTGGCGTGGGTTCAGGATTGCCTTCGAGCACGTCCGGTGGTTTGACCAAGACATTTCCGTCGTTTGTGACAATTGGATCAACCGAAGCAGCATCGATGCCGCCGTCGCTATCTGAGCACGAAGTAGCGAAGATGCTTAACGCGATCGTGGCGACCAGCAGCAACTTTGGCCGGCGCCATCTCAGCTTCGGGTTGTGGGGGGTTGTTGCCATGTCCTACTCATTCCAGCATGTTTGGACGCAAACCTTCAGTCTGGTCGGGCGTTGTGTTCCAAACCCGCCGGGGCCCCAAGCCAATTCCCCAACAACCTAACTATCCACGAAACCGAGTCGCAGAGCTACGAGGCTTGCCGGACGGTCCATGCGGTTGCGGCTTCAGCGAGGCCGTCGATCAGCGCCTGGACCTGCGGGGCGCGACCGTGACTCCCCATATCGCTCCAGTGACGTCCTTTTCGATTCCAGCGCACGGTGGCAGGCAGCTCGATTTGCAGCCCACTCATGGGTGGCAAGTTGACCGGGTTTGACGGGTGCATACCCGCAAGCTCACGCGGGATTGCCGACTGATCGTCGACGATGTCGTAGTCAGGCAGCCGCCGGCGTAGGTGCATCGCGACGTGTTCGGCCAGCTCACGATTCTGGCCGCCGAGCAACAGCGCATGCCACAGCCGTTTGCGTCCATAACCATGAATGGTGATGACCGCATCGACGTGTTCGACAAACGATGCCAGCCGGGCTGAATCTTGAGGCGACACTGTCTTCGATGGAAGATGGACCACGTTGTCTTCGTCGGTCTGTAACACGCCGTAGTACGACGCGCCCGATGCAGCCGCAGCCTCGCTGGCAACGACGTCGGTGACTTTCTCGAGCTGGCCGCCGTGATAGGCCATGAATCCGATCCTCGATGAGCGCAGCACGCACACTTCGGTGACGTTTTTCTGGGCAATAAGTTCGCGAAAGCGGGGCTTGGCCTTGCTCAACTCAGCAGGCTTGGGTCTTCGAGGTACCGGACGATCGACTGAGCAAACTCGGCGGCCGGTGCTCCGTCGAAGGCTCGGTGGTCCCAGGTGAGGCTCAACGTCATGACCGTGATTGGTGATGGCACGCCGTCATTCCACTCGGTTTCGGTGCGCAGACGTCCCACGCCGAGGATTGCGGTATTCGGTGGATTGATCACCGGCGTGAACATGTCGACGCCGTACATGCCAAGTGCGGTCACCGAGAATGTGCCGCCTTCGAGTTCGTGCAGCTTGAGTTTGCCGTCGCGGGCCCGGCCAGCAAGGTCGGCGACTGAACCATGCAGCTCGGCAACGGCCACGGTGTCAGCCTGATTGATAACCGGCACGATCAGTCCATCGTCGAGCGCAACCGCCACACCAACGTGAATATCTGGCAGGTAGGCAACTCCATCGGCGGTGACTTGACTATTGACATAAGGATGATCGGCCAAGGCTCGCGAGGCGGCGGCGATGACCCAGGCGGTGTAGCCAGGAACCGTTTCGTCGGACTGTTTGAGCCGTGCCCGTTCGGCATTGACGGCTGTCATTTCGGCATCGACACTGAGGGTGAGCTGGGCCATCTCGGTGAGCGACGAATGCATACGCTCGGCAATCACCCCCCGCATGCCGCGCAGCGGAACCATCTTGGACGGCTCTTGCAGCAGGGCGACTTCGGCTGCGTCCGCCATGTCGACAGATTGAGCGAGAGTGCTGACGTCGTCGCCTGCTAGCTGCAGGCGCACCCAGCTGGCGACGTCTTCGCGTGTCACCCGAGCGCCGGGCGATGCTGCGGGCACGATGCGCAGGTCTATGCCAAGCAGTTCCGCGAGCATGCGTGCGCCGCCGGTTGCACCCACGGTTGAGGCGGCAGCGGCCGATGGTGCAGGCGCGGCAACCAAAGGCGCCGACGGTGCGGCAACTGCGGGCGCAGGAGATGTTGGAGCTGGCGTTGCTGCGGCGCTCGCTGCTTGTTGCTCTGAGAATGTGGTGACGTCGTCGGCCACGATCCGACCCTGCGGACCAGAACCAGCAATCAACGACAAATCGACACCAAGATCACGCGCCCGGGCCCGAGCCATCGGCGACGCCAACACCCGACCACCCTCGCCCAACGCCGCAACCGCAGCACCACCCGCGACAACCCCAGCCGCAGCAGGCGCAGGCGACTCGGCAAAGGCCACAACGTCGTCGGCCACGATCCGACCCTGCGGACCAGAACCAGCAATCAACGACAAATCGACACCAAGATCACGAGCTCGGGCCCGAGCCATCGGCGACGCCAACACCCGACCACCCTCGCCCAACGCCGCAACCGCAGCACCACCCGCAACAACCCCAGCCATAGCAGCAGGCGCAGCAGGCGCAGGCGACGGTGTTGGTTGCGGTGCCGGAGTCGGCGCAGGAGATGAACTTGGTGCTGTTTCGGATTGGGCCGCCGGCGCTGGCTCCGGAGCGGGCGCAGTCGCAGCGGCTGCGGTCGGGGCATCACCTTCGGCCAGTAGGTGGCCGATCACGGCGCCGCACTCGTAGTTCTCGCCTACGACGCCAGAGATGGACAAGATGCCAGCTTCTCGAGCTTCGACTTCGGTCTCGACCTTGTCGGTCTCGATGACCAGCACCGCGTCGCCAGCATTGACCGTCGTCCCGTCGGCAACGAGCCACTCGCGGATGGTGCCATCGGTCATCGTCAACCCAAGTTTGGGCATGGTAAATTCCTGCGACATCAGGAGCCTTTCGAGAGTTCAGTGTAAAAGTGGCCTCGGCGAACAGCGAGCGAAAACGTGCGTCGAATATCGATGACGCGCAGTCCGTTGCGCCGCAGGGTCAACGAACCCCATTCATCGGCGCCCAGAGTGCCAGCCCGCTCGCCGTCGACCGCGAAAATGGCCGGGCCGCGCACGGCCACGGGTTGCTCGGCGTCGACGACCGAAACCGACCGCAAGCCAGCTTCGACGTAGTGACCTGGCGCTATCGGAGCTCGCACCCGCTGGGGCGCATCAGGGTCGAGGTCCAGCAACACCCCGCGGTCATCGCTGCGGCTGGTCGGAGCGACTAAACCGGCCAACGCCGATAGGCCAACCGACCATGGTTCCGCAACCGCGGTGAAAATCTGATCGACGCCGTCGACACTCCACAGGCTCGGGCTTCCGCCCGAATCGCCGCGGACAACGGCAACATCGACCAACGCAAGGTCTTCGGGGATGCCTTCGATGTCGACGTCGATGACGAGAGATTGGTAGGCAACGAGTTCGTCGAGGTCGACACCGCCAGCGACTACCAGCCCCGCAGCAGCGCCAGCCACAGTTGGTTCAACCATCTGCGGAAACGCGTTGTTGGTACCACCGCTAATGGCAACGGTCGGAGCATCGCGCCACCCTCGACACACTTGGCGATGCGTGCCGTCGCCGCCGTACACCGCAAGCACCCCTGCTCCCATCTCTCGCATCTCGGCCGCAGCTCGGGCCGTATCGTTACCGTTGCCTTCGGGATCGATATTCACGAGTTCAACGGCGACATCGATGCCGGCAACTGCCCGTGCGGCTAGTCCATGGGTATCCAATGCAACTAAAACGCGCTCGGCGCCACCTTCGGACGCTCCAACGATCAAGCGCCGCAAATCAGCGATTCGACTGGTGTCGCTCGGGGCGGGTGCGTGCGCAACAATGCGACGGATGTCCTTGCCCGACCGCGGATTGGCGATGACACCAACAGTTGCGGTCATCAGTTCGTTGTGCGTTCGACGAGGTTCACCATGACGGGCGCCACAGTACCAATCAGAGCCCCCTCAACCCGAACCGGGTGCCAGTGTTTGCACCCACGCGTGAACCTTGGGGTCAGACCCGGGTGTGCACGCGTGCACCTTCGGGTCTGACCCTACGGTGCACGTGGCCAGGGTGATGGCGGGTAGCACCCCAGTTGCGGTTTGTGCGAGTGAGGCTCGTCGACAATCTCTGGCTCGTTCAACGGTTCTGGGACCGGCAGCGCGAGAACGCTCGGCGGGTCAATGCCTGGTAAAGGAGGAGGCATTGCTGGCGGCGTCAATGGGGCCGGGTCTGGTGGCCCGGTTGGGCTTCGTTCGGTCGAGGTCTTGACAGCGTCCCGCGGGCACAGCCAGCACGGTTACGCGGTCGGCAACGATGTCTGAGCCTCGGCCCTGGGCACGGCAACCACGAAGAGCTCGCTGAGCACAAGCGCGCGCAATTCTTCCTCGGCAATTGCCTCGGCAGGCATTGCCAACCGGGTGCTGTCCAAGCCGACCAGAACAACCGTCAGCCCAGCAGTCAATCGAGAACTTCGCCGCCCGCGCGTGATGTGCAACGATGCCAAGGAACCACCAAGGCAGAAGGAACATCATGGCCACATTTGACGTAGCAAGACTGGACCGCATCGGCGCCGTAGGGCGGCGCTACGTCGACGACTCAAAGATTCCTTGCTCAGTGGTACAGGTCGCCAATGAGTCCGGCCCGATCTACAACGACAGCTATGGCTGGGCCGACGTCGAGCGCCAAACACCAATCAGCCTCGACAGCATCTTTCGCATCTACTCCATGACCAAGCCGATCACTTCGATCGTGCTGATGCAGTTGTACGAAGAGGGCGAGCTGTTACTCGAGGATCCGGTCGAGAAGTTTTTGCCGGCGTTCGCGAACCCTCGAGTAATGGTTGGCGGGAGCGACCTGGCCCCGGTCACCCGACCTGCCGCCCGGTCGATCACGATTCGCGATATTCTCACGCACTGCAGCGGCCTGACCTACGGATTCCTTCGCCAAGGTCCGCTCGACGCCCGCTATCGCGAGCAAGGGCTCGGCGACTTCACAACCCCTGACTATTCGTTGAGCGAAGCCATGAAACGCCTCGGTGCCGAACCGCTGCTGTTCGAGCCGGGCACGTCGTGGAACTACTCGATGTCCACCGACGTCTGCGGCGCGGTGATCGAAGCCATCACCGACATGACTCTCGCCCAGGCTTTTGCTGAGCGAGTATTCGAGCCGCTGTCGATGCTGAACACCGGCTTCAGCGTCTCTTCATCTGAAACCAGCAGGTTCACATCGCTCTACGCGCGCCTGCCCGGCGGGATGACCCGAATCGACGACGCCGAAACCAGCGCCTATCTCTCGCCGCCAGCGTTCTTGTCGGGGGGAGGCGGTCTAGTCTCGACGATCGGCGACTACCAAAAGTTCGCCTCGATGCTGCTTGGCCAAGGTGCCAGCGGTGCAAACCGCCTCATCGGAAGACGCACCCTTGAGTACATGGCGAGTAACCATCTTCCAGACGGCAAGCTGCTCAACGAACTCGGCCAGTCACTCTTTTCCGAAGTGGCGATGGACGGTATGGGGTTCGGGCTCGGCTTCTCGGTGGTCGAAGATCCGGCCGCGAACGGCAGCCTGTGCTCGCCGGGCGAATTTGCGTGGGGCGGGGCTGCGAGCACGGCCTTCTGGATCGACCCCCTCGAAGGAATCACCGCGATCTTCATGACGCAGCTTTTGCCATCGAGCACGTATCCGCTTCGTCGCGAGTTGCGGGCTGCGGTCTATCAAGCTTTGATCTGACACCACCGACCCCGGCAATCTGACGATTTCTGCGCAAACCGGTTTCGTCGTCGCAGATGCGGGGCCTTGGCGTGCCGGCGGACGAGTTCAGGCGTCGGCGTTGCGATGCAAAATTGCGTGGGTGGCCTGGATCAGCGCATAGCCGAGTCCTTCGTCATTCACGTCGACGACCTGGGCCGTACCGTCGATGATGAGGTTGTAGTCGTCGGCAGATCGAGGCGGCCACAGCAGTGCAACCAACGCTTGGCCTTCGATATTGCGGACGGTCTTGCGGCCAGCGGGGGCGCGCAACGTCTCGCCATCAAGTTCGAAGATGACCTGGGTCGTGTGCGGTCTGCCATCGGGGCCGGTCGTGACCAGGTAACCGGCGTCGCGCTCATGTACGTGGTCAGCGAGTTCGGCCAGCGACACTTTGATGCTCATAGTCCAAGCATAGAAGCCCGTCGGCGTGACCTCAGATTTGCGGCTCGGGCCGGTCGCCTGGGGGTGCAGTCGATACCGGTGCCGACGGCTCTCGGCCTGCCAAGCGCCAGGCGAGGAACTCATGGAAGTCGCCGAGGGCGCGTTCCATTGCCAGAAGTGGACCCGGAGTCCAGCGGCTCATCGCTGCGGTCTGAGCCAGCTCGCACACGACCCGGTCCTCGTCGACGAAGGCGGCATCCCAACCAGGAATGTGAACCTCGACCCCCTTGGCAGCCGGCGCCTCGCCTGCCAACCCAGTAATCACCGTCGTCTGGTCGACCGCCGTTGGCGTGTATGACTGCCACAACAGCGCGTCGGGATAGATGACCGCAACGAACGAAGGCGGCAGCGACACGACCAGATGATCAGCACGTTCCATCGACTCGCCCCCGGTCACGGTCGCACGAGCCGAGCCGGCGAGGTAGTACGACCCGTCGGTCGGGCTCACTGGCTCGACTGTTTCGGGGTGCACCCGAAAGTGGCTGTAACTATCGACGGCATTTGCGAACACGACCTTCCAGTTCGCGACCCAGATTTCGCTCGCCGACCCTTGCACGTCGTGATGGAGCCGGTCGACTCCGAGCGGCTTGACGTAGGGCTCAATGGCTGCGACCCGATCGGCGAACGGCTCCACATCTGCGTTCAAACTCACGAAAACCAGACCGTGCCACTGCGCAACCTCGAACGATGCAAGGCCGTGGTCGGCTTGTCTAACTTCGTCGGCCATTGCATAGGGCACACTGAGCAACTCACCGTCAGTGCCATAGGTCCAGGCGTGGTACGGACACGAGAATCGCGACGCTCTTCCGGCGCAATCGACCAGCGGTACCCCCCGATGAGAGCAGACGTTGGCCAGCGCTCGAATTTGGTAGTCGTCGCCACGAACTACGACCACTGACTGTCGGCCGATGATGACCGGCACGAAGTCGCCGGGCTCGGCCACTGCGTCGACCGTTGTTGCGAACACCCAGTCCTGATGCCAGATGTCGGCAATCTCCATTTCGAAGACGGCCGGGTCGACATAGAGATCGATCGGTAGCGCCGTCGAGCGATCTATTCGGGTTGGCACAAGTACTCGCTAACGATCCGCAGCTGTCGCCATGTCGCAGGCCTACCACTCATTCCAGTGGATGAACTTCTCGGCCGGCTGTCGCTTGGCCAACTTGAAGTCGGTGCCGACCGTGTAGGCGACCGGGAACAGTCCAGCCTGGGTCCATGCGCTGTGGTCGATGCCCAGCAACTCGGCGACCTCCTTCTCGCGCGGCAGATGCAGCGTGGTCCATGCCGACCCCATACCTTTGCTTCGGAGAGCCATCATGAAGCTCCACACCGCTGGCAGGATCGATCCCCAAGCCGAGGCTTGGGTGAAGGTGCTCGCACCTTCGAGCCGTCCAGCATGAAGTGGAATGACCAGCGCTGGCACATCTTGCAGGTGTTCGGCCAAGTGATTTGCCGAGTCTGAGATTCGTTCGGCCTGAGCATCGCCTTCGGGAAGCTTCGACTTTGCTTCGCGGTATGGGTAGTAGATATCGCGATAGTGGTCAGCGATGGCCTGCTTCTTTTCGGCATCGTCGACGATCATCCACGACCAGCCTTGTGCGTTGGAGCCGGTCGGCGCTTGCAACGCCAGTTCGATGCATTCGGTGATGGTTTCACGAGCAACGGGTCGTTCGAGGTCAAGCCGTTTGCGGACTGACCGTGTCGTCGTCAGTACCTCTTCTGCGGTCAATCCAATGCTGTCACCCATGGCGGCGCTCCTGTCAACTAGTCCGGCGTCAGGTTAGCCATCGGCGCCGAACGGGTTGCAGTCGACGCCACAGTTTCGCGGCGAGCGGGTCGTGCCTCACCCCGCCCCCACTGTTTCAGGTATCGCTTGCCTCGTGGTCGAGCAGCCAGCGTTTCGCGTCGAGACCGCCAGCGAAACCGGTGAGCTTTCCGTCGGCGCCGACGATGCGGTGGCACGGAAGCACGATCGACAGCGGGTTGCGCCCGTTGGCTGAGCCGACCGCTCGCACCGATCGGGGACGCCCGATCGCAGCAGCTTGTTTGCCATATGTTGACGTTTCGCCGTAGGGAATATTGGCGAGCGATCGCCAGACTTGCTGTTGGAACTCTGTGCCCCGCAAGTCCAGTGGCACGTCGAAACTGCGCCGGGCCCCGTCGAAGTACTCGGCGAGCTGGCTGGTGGCATCAGAGAGCACGGCGTTCTCGCCGTCGACCAGCTCCGGCGAGAACCTCACACGCCCATCGCGCTCTTGGGGCCAAAGCACGGCGACGAGGGCAGTGTCAGTAGCGACCAGTGTGAGTTCGCCCACCGGGCTGTCGATGACCTGACGGTGAAGGTCGGGGTTGGTCGTCAGTTTTGTCGGCTTTGGTTGCGCCGTCATGATGCTTCCTTCAGTGCGGCCGATGCCGCCCATAGATGATGAGTGAGGTAGCTGCGCCAAGGACTAGCCAGCGAGATTTCGTCGGGCGCCAGGCCCAGTGAAAGCGACGCACGGTCTGCCACGAGGTCACCGGCCAGGAAGATGTCGGGATGACCGAGCACTCGCATTGCGATGTAGTTCGCCGTCCACGGGCCGATCCCTTTGACACCCACGAGTTCTTTGCGAATCTCGTCGCGGTCAGCACCTGGACTCAGGTCTTCGGCGCGATCCACGAACATCGCCCCAACGTGATGAATGGTGTCGGCCGTGCGCTGGGTCAGCCCAATGCCGTCGAGGTCCAGATCGACGATTGCCTCGGGGCTCGGAAAGGGAGCGAGGTCGGGTCGGTCGCCCAGTACTCGGCCAGCGATCCGGCCCGCGAGCGTGCGGGCTGCGGCGACGCTGCGCTGCTGTCCAAGGACTGCGAACACCAAGGTTGCAAAGCCGTCGCACGATCCTGGCGATCGAAGCCCCGGGAGGTTCCTCACGAACGGCGCGATTGGTTCAATGACTGCCAACGCGTCATCGATATGGGTCGGATCGGCATCAAGGTCCAGCATCGCCCGACACTGAGTGACCGCCCGAGCAAGGTCGGCGACGTCGTCGAGGTCCAGATCACATTGGACCCATTTTTCGGCGATGGTCAGCGTGGCGATGCCGTTTCCATTTGGGAG
>Ga0209831_1004583_pt1 | contig 10747 bp, 12 predicted proteins | sample Maine_Asex4_meta_FD_187451 | JGI IMG/M metagenome (GOLD analysis project Ga0209831, IMG submission 187451) | Marine algal microbial communities from Maine, USA - Maine_Asex4_metaG (SPAdes) (version 2) | ecosystem: Host-associated > Algae > Red algae > Unclassified | place: Maine, USA | collected...
TCCTCCCGTTGGGGGAAGGCTGGGCTGTGGGTCGATTTCCGGGGCAGTTCCTTCGACGGACCGAGCTGATCAAGAGGTCACTTCGGCCAGACGACGAACCAACGTGGTGGTGCTTAGAACCGCTACACTGAGGGAAGTTGAGGTGCTCGCTGCGGCAGTCAACCCAGATAAGTTGTCCCACCTCCCTCTCGTCCTTAGCGCTCATCTGCGTAAAGAAACTAAATTGGGTGGGACCGGACCGTCCACGACGGGAGAGGGCGGGGGCAGATGTCACAGAACGAGCTCAGCGTGGAGCCCCTCCATCACCTCGGGCATCACCGCCGCAGAGGCGAGCGACTGCTCCCCACCCTGCCTTGCCTCCTTGTTGGTCGCTCCCCGGACGTTTCTGACGTCCGCGGTCGCCATTGAGTTACAAACGAACGTACCCGGGTCCTCACGAACTGCTTCCTCCTTGGTCAACTCAGCCGCGCCCTTCATTTGCCACGGCGATAGGCGCTGGGCGCATTCCATGACCAGTGGCACAACGCAAAGCGGTCCGTCCAGCTTGGCTTCCAAAAAGAGAAAGGTAAGCGCCGACGCATAGTCTTTCAGCGTGATCGCCGTGAGGGGCTTGCCACCGCCGGCAATTGCGAAGCCGGCGCGGCGGCACTTGAGGAATGCGATGATGACAAGCTTTGTGAAGGGAGGGAGGCACTTGAAGAACTTGCGCACGCCCCGCTCAATCTCCGAATCGACCAACCGATTGTCGCCGGCGTGGAGGCACACGGTGCGCCTGACGGAGTTGGCGAACGCGCACGCCGTGCGGCTGCGCGTGGACCAGGTCTTGAGGGTGGCGTTGGTACCCTCCGTCGGGTTGTTCGCGGCACCCGAGCAGTCGGCGCCGTCTAAGTTGAGCCGTCGGCGCTCCGCCGAGGCCACTGCTTGTGGCCAGCGCGCCACGATGGATAGCATCCACAGGCTGACGAACGCCTCCGTGCTTGCGGCGTACTGGGTGTACAACAAAAGGGAGGCAGACTCAAACGCTGGCTCGACCACCGTCGTTGGCGTGGCAAAGCTGCCGCCGCCGCGATCCTCATAGCCGCCACCAGTATTGCGGCTTTGATCAGGACCCGAAGGTTGTGACACCTGGTTGTCGCCTGGTGGTGGGCCACCCCAGGCAGGTGACTGGTGGTTGCCCGTGCATGGTTGCGCGTCGGCGGCCTCCGGCAAAGAGTCAAGAGGTGATCTCCTTTTCGTCACACGACGCGCTGCAGTTCCCCTGGTCGTTCGGGCGGCGGAGACAACAAATGTAGACGCCGGTCCCCCTTCGCTCGGCGACAACAGCGATCCACCCGTGTAGTCGTCGGTCGCCCCGCCAGTGATTGCGGCGGGACCGCAAGGATTTGCGATCGGCGCCAACCCGGCGGCAGAGGCAGTCCGCGCTTGTTCCGCATGCCGCTCCCTGCCCTCCTCCGCGTCGAAAAAACTGTCCAGCATTAGCTCTTGGACGGCCTGTGGCACGGAAGTGTCGTTGACCACGGGAGCACTAGCCCCTGGGGTGACGGCCGGGGGCGGCGTGGCGGACGAAGAGGAGCTCTCGTGCTCGGCAGAAGAGCGAGCAGCTACGCACAACCCAAGCTCTTGTAGCAAGGCCTCCATGAAGACTTGGAGACACAGGGCGAATCCGACTAAAGCCTGTCTGGCCTCGTGAATACAAAGCACAAAGGGGGGGGTGAGAATTGGGGGTGGAGCGGCCGCAACCGCGTGAGAACGCAAATTCGAACAAGCACAGGCGTACAGCTAGTAGAAAGGCAGGAAGAGAGGATGCTGGGGGGAAGGGCGACAACATTGGCGACTACGAAAGGGACACCATGGTTGGCCAGGGGGCTTCGTGAATACGAGAGGGGCCACAGGCGGGCGAGCTTGGGACAAGTGGCGCGGTGCCGCAGCGAGCGCACAGCTGTCAGATGTGCACGGGGATGCTGCTCCGCTGGTTTCCCTCATGCTCCGGACCTGACGGCGGCCTGGCGAGATTCGAGCAGCCTCCAAAAATCAGACTCGATGCTACTGATTTGTGGACAGCAGCGCACGAGCAGCATTTCACTCACCCCAGTGTGATCTGTGAGGCACGCCGCGTCTCTGCCATATATGAGACGCTTGAGCATGTACCACCTTTGAAACAAGCACGTCGATGCGATTCCGCGGCACCTGTCCCTGGCCACAGCAGTACTTGGATCTGAACCTCCCAGTTGATGACGTCTGCGACGTCGAGACGGTACGCGCCATCGACATAAGTCACTCATAACTACAGAGACAGGACGCTGGATTCCATGGTGCCTGTCACAGCGCAACAAATAGGCCACCATGCTCGCAGTATGATGTTGCAAAGCACCCACTGCGAACCCAGGTCGATGCTATATCATCAATGTCGTCTCAGTCTCGTCAGGCCACTGTCCTTGCCTACCTCCACCGTTCTGAACAGCCTGCAAACAGCGCGGCAGTCCAGACCGCCCCTCGTATCATCCGCTCCGCCACCTCTGCTGTGCTGATTCTCCTGACAGACGATGGCGCGGAAATGTCATATCCTCGCAGCGCCCGCATCTGCTCCGAGCGCCGCGCGCTCCATTCTGCCCACCAGACCGCCCCACCTACCGTGCGCGCCGCAATTCCCTCTGCAATGAGTGCCCATAAGAAGCATGCTGCGCAGATGGCACGCCCCCGTGGCACCGGAGCTTACTCCGCTCGCCACGGGCCCCATGTGGCCGACCCGACAGCCTTACCTGCCGTCCGCTCCACGACGTCTTGTGCGCTGTACTTCCAGAGAAACGATTCCGCGGAGAGGCTATGCGCCCGCATTGCCCGCATCTGCTGTGAGCGACGCCTGTGGCGACAGCACGGCCGCCGGGGGACGCCTCGACACTGTTACCCGCACTCGCCGCAGATGGAGGCAGTCAGCTGGCAGGACTCAGACTGAGAGTCGGACACCGGTGATTCGTACGCTCAAACCCTCTGACAGTGTGAAGCAGATCATATCGGCCCGGCGCCGTAGAAACATGTTGCCTGGAGAACATCGAAAGCTAAGCTCGTCTCCTATAACGTGCTGGCCGTGTCCCACAATTGCGTCACGGGAGAACAACGCTGTGGTGGTAGTGCATCACACAGCATGCACCACAGTCGCACCGGAAGAGTTTCTGGACCGTGGCGCACGTACCGACAAAAAATAATAAGGTTGGCCTGGTGCGGCAGCGCATCCTCCGATGTCTCCCACTTTCTCTCACCTGCACCTGACAGAAAACCCATCCCGACGCACCTGCGTCGTCGCCACTATCATTGCTCGCGAACGGGTGCTGAAGACATCCTACTCCACCATTCACCGGCCGTCTACACATTCAAGACACTTGCATTCGACTGTTGTCCATGATTGGGGCATTGAGCCGAACAGTAGGCGGCTGCCTCTCAGCAGGCGAGGCAGTCGACAGGGAGACCAGGTCAGGCACGACGTGCCACACGAGCTAGCCATCAAGGACATCCAAAACTGCAAGGTATGTCTGGCATCAGCCGCAGTACTCGCCAGCCTGCGCCACTGCCGTTGTTGCCGCCGAGGTGTGGGGAGCACGGGCGTGCAGGCCGCCGGACGGGTGCCGGTGGAGATGGCTGTCCCCGGCGCTCTTACATAAGTCTGTGCCGTTACCGCCGCGGACGCTGGCATCAGCGCAGGGCTGACGCACAGATTACACTTGGTCCATTTGAATTTGGCGCGGTTATGTCCGCCGCTGCTGCTTTTCCGGCGACGGAAGACGAGGCAAGAAGCCACAACGCGCTGCAATACTCCGTCCTGGGCGCTTTTTATATCAACGCATGAAGCAGCGTCGTGAAAATGTGGCGCGCCGCGTTCGGACCATGCCCGTGCAGCGGTATCCTTGACGTGGAGGTAGTGGCTTCACGGAGAGACATGCGCCAACCACCAGATTGCGCTCAGTGGTGAGGAAAGAAGGACGACATGCGTGGTGAGCATGTGAGAGGAAAAGAACGCAGCACTCGAATGAGACGATTATGAAGTATTCACACGCGTGTTGGAGGGCTATCATCTCCCAAAATGTCGCTCGCCGGCTCAGAACCGAGCTGGCCGAGACAGGCTGACGAGGAGCGGTTCACAACTTCCCCAGCCACCTTCAGCCCCAAAACGATGACGTTGCGGTGCTCGGCCGTGTCGTGCTTCCGTGGGGCATCACGCGGCCTGGGAGAGAAGGGAGTAGTCAGGCAAGGACCTAGAGCCGTGCAGAAGGCGGCGCCAGGAAGGCGACGGCTGCTGGCGTCGTCAGCTGGACATGTGTCAGCGTCCAGCAAGGCGCAAAGGAACCAGATGAGGAAAACGCACGGCGCAAAAACTGTGTGGTGCGTGCTGGAGGCCGCTGGTGAGAGGGTGGGGGAGTCTTGGCAGTGGCGGGCTGGATGAGCCGCATCCGGATAGCACGTGGTGGTTGAATGTTAACCAATTACTCTCTCAGAAGGCGAAAATTAGCCGGACCGCGTCCAGAAAGAATAAGAACAATATCAGGACGTACGACACACTCGAGTGGCGCATAAAAAAAGAGACACAGAGCACCACCCTGTCGCTTCCTGGCCATTAATTACTTAAAGCGCTTATTCCCCCAATGTTGACCGGTCACTCTTCAACCGACCTGCACGCTTCGGCCTCGGCTCTCCGACAAGAACTGCCCGCGCGACTGGTGTGTACTCATTAGTCCTCCGCAGTCGGTCCCTCTGCCGCTCGGCAGCACTCCGCCAGGCGTCTTTGCGTCGGCAAAAACCCGGGATTTGCCGTCGCTGGTCAGCGTCGCGCTCGTCCATGGCAAGTTGCGTAGCGCGCGCTTCACGAGCGTGTGCTGCTTGAGCCTGCCTTACCTCCTTGGCCTTGAAGGCCACCTCCTTGGCCGCGTCCAGCTCGTGGATGGCCGCCAGCACGCCGTGACTGGTGGCAACGACCGCCCTGCCACGGTTCGAAATCGACCCGAAGGACACTACGGGCTTGTCCATCTCCCGCCTGGCCTCGGGCCCCAGGCGGACCATCAGTCGGTAGAGATCAACGCGACGGGTGGCGTACCCGGCGGCCATCCCAGTCAACAGCCTCGCAACCTCCACCTGGGAGGCATCCACAGGCCACGCACCCGTGTTCTTGAACCCGTTGATAACGTGCACGGACGACAAACCGTGCAGGCACGCCTCGGCAATGACCAGCATCAGGTGCTTGATGGTGGAGTGGGTGCCTGCCGGCACGGTGGGGAGCAGGGCGCGCGCCGAGCGGTAGTGGTGCGCCTTCACTTTTAAAAAAGGTTCGTCGTCGCACTGCTGCAGTAGGTGGGAGAGAAGGGACGGAAGCATCAAGACCACCATGTTGGCAGCCTTCAAGAGGCCCAATCGCTTGGCTGACAAGTGCACCTTGCACCCGTCTATCAACATGAGCCTCCACTTCGTTGGCTGAGTAGAGCCCAGGTGCTTAGCCAAAAGACGTGTGTACTCAATCCACAAGTCCCCGTCAAAGCCGGGGTTCTCACGCCGATGGTCCTCGGCACCCTCCCCCACAAAGGGGCCCAGGGGGACCTTGGTGGTGGTGCCGTTGGGGCGCGTCTCCTGCACAAACGGCAGGCGCCCCCCGCTTCCGCGCACGACCGAGAAGAGCGGCAGCCGGGTACCGTCGGCACAGATGCAGGCCACCAAGCTGGCGGCATCCGCCCCGGAATGCATCACCGGGGTGACAAAGTCCGCCCGCCGGCGGGTGGGGCTCGTGGTGTAGGCGTGCCTCCCGCAGCCGCGCAGCACGTCGGCCACTTTGATCATAGAGTCGTCCGTGTTGCAGAACTGGCTGGCCGACTCAATGTCGTACTGCCGCGTGACAGCGGACAGGGCCGCAAAGTACTTAGCGAACGCCTCGGGGGTGGCAGCCCTCGCGCAGGCCCTGTCGAGCCCGGCTGCCTTGACACGGCGCAGCGCCGGCTGAAGACGCAAAAGCGCGGCAAACCACGTCCCCGGCACCACGTCGTCGCCAAAGTAGGCCTTGGCCTGCGCCTCGCGCTCGGCACCCATGTCCGCGACGTAGTCACGGAAGATCGTTGCCATCATCTACCTTCTCAAAAGCCCACCGCTCGTCGTCCAAATTTCCATAGCCTCCGCAATAGTGGCCTCCCCACCGACGGTAAAAAATGTGGGGCGGCCGAGGCGGCGCACCTTTCGGCCGTTTCGCAGCCACGTGCGCACGTTGGAGCGGGTCGCGCCGGTGGCGGCCATCAGGTGCGCCACCACAGTGGTTTTGCTCGCCGGTACCGTCGTCAAAGCGGCCTCCAGCCTGGCCATCATGTCCTCCTTCAGGCGCACGCCCCAGAGCCGACGGTGGGCCGTCTTCTTTCTTGGGGGCGAGCTGGCCGCTGGGGTCCCTGTACCGCCAGTAGCCCGCCTGGGGCGGCGACGTCCCCCCATGGCCTCGACCGGCGCCGAGCTGGCAGCACGTCTGGGGCCGCCGCGGCGCCGTGCTGGGTCTGACAGCACTGAAAGTTGGGGAGAGAGTCGGCGGCGGGTGTGCGGACAGACTCTGAGTGGGGGGAAGTTGCGGGTCTCATCGATGCTGATGTAGGGGGGGATGCGAGGCTGGTAGCGCCGGTCGGTGGTGCCACCGCTTGGGTGTGACGGGCGAGTGACATGCAAATGTGCGTGCAGACTGTTGGCCAACAGGGCACAGGATCGGATCAAAAGCGCCGTTGGTCGGCACTGTTGGATTGGTCAACAATCAGCCGCCGTGGGCTACAGGTTTGTGCGTTCTGCGAGTGAGGGAGGACTGCGTGCCTCACGCCAGCCACAAACGAGTCATTGGCCGGCTTTGAGAACACTCGAAATGAGATAATTTCACGAAGCGACTGAGTCCCCGGCGAAGGAAGGGTGCTGGAGTCAGCCTGCCCGTCCCAGCCCTCCGACTCTCGGCTGCCGCCGCTCGCAGCGGCCGCACCCAAGGGCACCGACGACTTTCAGCCGTCGCCCTGCTGCATCCCGGAACGGCCCTTCTCACAACCGCTATTTAGAGATGGAGAGGTGCAGCAGAGATGGCCGCAGCTCAGCACAACTTGTCTAAGGGGGGTACTCAATTGACTGTGACGGGACGGTCGGACGTTGACGAGTTCGACTTGATGGACGACAGGTCAACACTTCTCCATGGGAAGGCTGAGCCGAACCATGGAGTCTTCCCCGCCTCCCCCTCCTTCCCTCGGCATGGATGTTCTCATCCGGGTGCTTGCTTTGGTTGGCTGTCTCGCCGTTCCCCCTCTGAGACTTGTCTGCCGCGACTGGCGCCACGCAGCCGACACGACCATGAAGACACGCGCCGTTGTCCGCGCCGTTGACGTGGCTTGCCGTGGACGCCTAACGAAGGTGCGCGTTGCCTCGGCTGTGCGGCTTCTACCCGCTCTAAGAATCCTGTGTTTTAGTCTTGGACGGCTCGGTGCGAGGCCGGGGTCGGCAGCTCGGGCGCGCAGCCGCGGCCCGTATTTTGATGGGCGGTCGGCTGAAGTCGTGAAGGCTGTCCTCGCGTCGTGGGGTGCATTCAGTCTCAACTACTAGCTGCGTGTTCCGCAGCTGTGCGACGTCGGCACCGACTCAAGAACTCCCTCGAAGGCCGTTTTTGGGCCGCGGGACTAGGCGGTGGTTGCTGCGTCGGGCTCGGCACTCCGCGCTCTAAGAGTTGACCGCTGTGCGTGTTGGTCGGATACTTTTGCGTCAGCCCTGCTGGCAGATTCCGTGGCCGGGGCGCCAGTGATTGATGAGTTAATGATGAGCTTCACCGCCGCCACCGCGGTGAGCGTCCAGACGTGCTGGCGCGCCGGCGTGGTCAAGATTGACGCCAGGTCGTGCCAGCGTGTCGAGGGCGTCCTGAGGCTCTGGCTGATGTGGATTCCGCCGAGGGGTCCTTTGCTGGGAAGGGGCGAAGGCGGCGGCGGCGGTTCCATGGAGCTGGTGGCCGCTGCGGAACAGAGGGTGTCTCGAGGGACGACTGCAACAGCTGGACGTCAAGGAGCCGCTTCGCGATTGTCAGGTAATGCCCGAGGAGGACAGAGCTTCGATGCGACTGCCTCGGCAGCACCGGCTGATTGTGGCACAAGCGGCCGCGACCTGGCGGCCCCTGCTCATGTCGCCGAGCTCAACCTTGGTGCAACGCGGCTGACTGGCCTGCACGTTGTGGGCCCCCCCAAAGCAGCCCCTCTCCTGTCCGTCAACATCGCGGGCTGCGGCGCGCTCGGCACTTTCTACGTCTCCCCGGCGCCACTTGTGTCAGCCAATTTCCTGCGTGCCGCAACCTTGCAGCGCTCCCTGTGCTAGGCGTCCTGACCACTGTAAGCGCCGCGATGGTCAGGGCTGGGGGGGCAGCGCGCGACGTAAGAGCTGTGCGGCCTGACTCGGTGAATGACGAGTTGGTCTTTCCGGCGCTGAAGTCCTTTTCCCTCTTTCAGTGCCGATCGGTTCCTGTGCGAAGGCTGACTTGGACAAATACCTCTGTTCCCAGCCTTTCCAAGTTGTGCCTCATTGGGGTAGTCTTCTTAGCAGAGCTGAGCTTGCGGGACCTCCCGGTGCTGACGGGCATCGACGCGTGGGGGTGCACAAACTTAGCGACCGGGTCGATCGCGAGCTGCCAGGCGCTGCGGCTCGTTAACCTACGGGGGAAAAAGGCGCCTCTGAGCCGCGTGTCATTGCAACTGCAGGCGGGGGTTAATGTGAGAGGTGGGAGGTCGGCGTGGTCGCTCTGCTGGAGAGTCAAGATGTTGCACGTCTTGCATGGATGAGGCTGGACGGGGCGAGGGGGCATTAGCGGTTGGCTCTGTGACCACGAAAGTGGGTCTTTTCTCCCTTCTGTTTTTCCTGTCCTGGCTCCAAAAAATGAGCATCAGGTTGTGGCGCGCCATGAAGGCGGCATCCCACGACGACTGAGGAAGGCGACGGCGGGTGAGCCTGGCGGGGCGGCAGCCCACGGTTGCTGCAGTGCCAGTGCCGGCGCCAGCGGAAGTTGTAGGGACAGCAAGCTCGCGGTGGGCTGTCCCCGCTGCTGCTTTCAGCGCGATACCATTGGTGCAAGGCAGGACGCGGCATCGGCGGCGCGACAATAAGCATTTGCTGTCCTCTGCGGCGCGGCGGCGCCACACAGCGCCGGCGGCCGAGACGTTGTTCGGCGGTCATTTTGCGGCGGCGGCAGTGGTGAGCTCACTGCGTCTCTCCCTCCCAATTCTGTCCACAGCTGCCACCGTGTCTTCGGACGCGGTGAAGAAACGGCCGGTTCCTGAGACGACTGTCGCGGCCGCGTCGGTGGCGATAGCAATGCGACGTACCCTGTCGCCCAATGTCGCCCCCGACCCTACCGATCTGTGACGCGGGGCGGACTCGTTGTCAGCGGCGCGGTGGGACAAAATGGCCGCCGCTTCTCCCTCTTCCGAGTCAGACGGCGCCGGGTTCTGCGACCCCGCGACGCTATGGCGGTTTAGTACTCCCACCCTATTCAATGCCGAAACGCCCGCCGCCGCGGCGGCCAACGCTGGCGGCTTGTCTGGCGACGAGGCGGAGACCCTCTGCGAGGGTCACGTGCTGGCCGACGCCCCCCGCGCCAGGCGGACAGCCAACGCGCCAAGAACCATCCGGCAACGCAAGGCCCTCCCGCTGACTGCAGTCGGCCTGTGTTGGCGCAAAGTCCAGCCACGCGGGCGACGGGTGCCGCTTGCCCTCCCAGCGCCCCGGCGGTGCAAGCCTGGGCGCCGGACGCCGCTGCCGAGGCACCCGACGGCGCTGCCAACAGGCCGTCCCTCCCAACCACTCGGCGGGATGCCGCCACCAAGGCATCGTCGTGTCTTCTTCCTCGAACGCGTCGTCGTTAGGCCGTCCCCCGGCACCGAGGCGCCTGCGGTCAACAGTCTCCTGCCGTCGCCACGCTGTCGGGCCTCCCTGGGACACCCGACCGCAGACGGCAAAAGAGCCGCAACCGACGCACCGCGTCGCCAGCGCGGCCGCCCGGTCCGCCCCACCACCAACGGCGAGCTATGCGGCCGTCCGCCTCAAAGGCGGGCGCACCGATTTCTGTCCCCTTTCCAGACTGCGCCAGATGGCCCCAATCCTCCCCTCTCTTCTCCGTACGTACCGAGCCCCCCTGCGCCGCAATTGCTTCCCTCCCGAGCCTGCCGTGCCGCGTCCGCCCCGGCATCCGTCCCCCCACTCTTACCGCGCCGCTACCGCCACCGCTTGCGTCCACCGCAACCGTCGCCCGAACAGCTGCGACAGGTGACTACCAATTTGCGCCATGACGGGTCTCCCCCGATGCATCCGCGCTGGCCACCGCCGCTGTCGCCGCGGCGGCCACCGCTACGGCCGCCGCGGCCGCAAACACCCTTTCCACCGCCGCCCGGGCCACCACCGCCAACTCGGCCAGCCATGCCGCTCACGTGAGGACGGAGGCGTCGCTCGGTGTAGCACAACCCCGTAGTCACTGTCCCGGGGAGTGAAGCAACCCACCGCGGCCGCCCAAAGAACGTGCCCCCTATAGGATCACCCGATCCGGGAAGATGGGCCGCCAAAGGTACAAGACTGTTCGACTGTGATGCTCGTCGCCGACTCCACTGGTGGTTCGCGGATGGATGATGGTCGGTGACCCTTATGGTACCCCACATGGTACATTTGCAAGACGTGGTCAAGTTGCACACATTCGTGTTGGGTGATCTTGGGGCGTTACTTTTGGCATGTTTTGGAT
>Ga0209831_1004588_pt1 | contig 10735 bp, 12 predicted proteins | sample Maine_Asex4_meta_FD_187451 | JGI IMG/M metagenome (GOLD analysis project Ga0209831, IMG submission 187451) | Marine algal microbial communities from Maine, USA - Maine_Asex4_metaG (SPAdes) (version 2) | ecosystem: Host-associated > Algae > Red algae > Unclassified | place: Maine, USA | collected...
TGCCCGTGGGCGTTGCGCGACGCCGGCGGGCCGCCCCCTCTGCGGTGGCGGTGGCGGCACCCCTTTCCCCGGCCCACGCCCCCCCCGCCACGGCAACGTGGCTGTACGTGCCCCCGGGCGTGCTCGCGGCCATGGAGCCAGCCGGCGTGCCCGGTGTCGACGCGTCGTCGAGCGCGCCACCGCCCTGAAGGCCAGGGTGTTGCACGCACGTGCCTGGAATTTTCTCTATTGGTGATGTGCAGGTTGTCATCTTGTTCTTCATCGATCATGATTGATCAAAAGAACGTCAGTGCCACGGCTCGATGTCAAAGAATAGCGGCGATCTACTGGTCACGGAGCTCGCGTGTTCGGAGGGCCAATGAACGGTCCGAACGGACAGAAAGGATTTGCGAGCACTCCACAATGTCATGCATGCTCAGAGGCCGATTTAGCGTCTGCGAGCGAACATGAGGGGCCCGTTAGGGGGGAAGCTCCTGACTGTGGGAGTACAGGCTCGTGCCAGCGGTCGGATTTCCCTCGGCCTCTGTGCACGAAAGGGCTGCCCAATTGGTTCGCGCGGCCGAACCAGTTCATCCGAAGATTTCGGTGGCCAATTGCCGGTTTTTAAACTAGTTTGCTGGGCGAGGGCGAGCGCCAGCCACAAATGAGTCTGCGTGACTGTGGCTCCGCAGCGAGTGGGTCGCAGCCACCCAATAGGTGGACAGTGCACGGACAGCCCGCACGGCCATCTCAGCCGTGTTGGCCCATCCAGGGCATGGGCAATCCACTCTCCCAGGCCACGTCGACCCAAGCGCCACACTCGTCCCCCCCCCCACCCTATCCTGTTCCTTTGTCTATGCTGTTCTAGGCGCCGCGCCTAACGAGCCCGTTGCAGGTCTACCTCCCTCCTCGCGCCCCCGCCGAGCGCTCTGTTATTGGTTGGTCATTGGTGCCATGTGCTGTACCCGCGCAGGTCTTTGACTTGTTGTAGGTATCCGTCTTCTGCACCGCATCGGGTCGTGGCAATATCCCACGTCGTCACGTCCAGCCGCATGCTATGATACATGGATAGGTGCTTGTGTGTGTTTGTGTGTGACATGTTTGTTGTAGGCGATATGTGGACGTCACTCGAGCTGTCAGTACATGTGATGCTGTCTGTGTGCAGCGCTCCCGACACGAGCATCTGTCTTCTCTGTGCGACTTTCCCTTCTCGTTTGCTTCTTTGTGCAGAAGTGGGTTCTCGGTATGCGCATTGGTCCTCGCTGCTTCTTTTCTGACCCAGATCTACGCGAGGCTGATGGGTGTGTGCACGTTCACTATTCCCGAACGGCTACGTGTTGCGTGCGTGGCGCATCCATCAGCAGCACGTTGGCCTGATGAGGACCGCGGCCGCTGCCTGCCGCGCTTGACGCCCCACCCATTGCCGCAGCAACAGCCTCCGTGCCGACGCTCCGAGCCACGTAATCCTCGCAGATGCTCACAAGATCAGTCTCTCTGAGGCGAGACGGCTGGCTGGAGCCATTGACTTCCGACGCACCATCGTTCGCTGTCGCCTCTTCCCGCCTGCGGCACGCCTGGGATCCTTGTCCAACTCTTTCTGCATGCTTTTGGCGTCGGATACCAGGTCTGCGACCGCACCGGCGTCAGCGTCGTTCTCATTTTCGGCAGTGGAGGGGGAACTCCATCCGTCCTCGTTGTCATCATCGGGGCTTACCATTCCGCCGGCATCTTGACTAAAATCTCCCATGCGGGACCCGGATGACACCGTCTGGCACGGCGCCGCCTCTTTGGCCAGCGCAGCTCGTATTTGCAGCACCACCGTCATCATGTGGGTCAATCGATCGGTGTCGAGTCGGTTGCACTTTGGACACGGTCTCCTCAGTGCAACCAGCCTTATAAGTGCACATGAACCCGAAGTTAAACACGCCTAAAACGCGCCCCATGTTTGGGCAGGCGTGCTGGTGTGACACGCCCTAAACACGCCATAAAACACGCTCTGGGCGTGTCCGTGAACATGCCTTGGGCGTGTTGCACAACCTGATTGACTAGTACTAGTAATATCAACCAGGGTGGCCCGGTAATCGGGCCGGCCAGAAGGGGTTGACTCACTCTGACGGCACCGCTGTGGCCGGTTGCGTCACAAGTCTTGTCCTGATTATGCTGTCAGCGTGCACATTCTGGCATCGTTTAGCAAAGACCACAGCAGGTGTCAGCAGGTACTTGCCACCGGGTCAATCAAAGTGCTGTTTTTCAACTCTTGCCAGCCTTTGTTGGCCGAACGCCCCGGCGAGCCTGGTCGGCATGCTTCACATGTTTGTTTGCGCAAATGCGCCAGCTTCTTTGCTCAGCAAAGCACCATAGGGGAGTTCCGAACGTGGAGCTAAAAGGTGTGAAACCTTCCTAGCCAGATATGAATAAGATGATGTATATTCATCATTCCCATTTCTACATGTAGTATTCATAACAATCCCCAAACAAATACCACATGGTCTTCTGGCAAATCGATGTGTCTGGCTCTCTTAGAGCATTGTCAACAACTCAGGCTATCGCTATCGGCTATTTCATTTTAGAACCAATTCCGCGTCCTTAGACAGCCACATGTACGTCAGCGGTTGGCTGCTTTGCTGTCATCAGCCTAAATACCTGCAGGATCCCTTACACCACGTCCTTTCTGGGCCCGATCAAGACGATATTTTCGCCAGGACTTGATTCACTGCGGCGGCAGTTGACAACTGTGGTGAGCAGCCGTAACAACCACAACATAGGCGCAGAGAACGCTCGTCGGCAGACGGACAAAGAAACGGGTCAAAATGTGCAGCGCTTGAGGACGTCCACGCCAGGAAGGGCGTCGATGTAGGACCATTGCCATGTAAGAGAGCTCATGCGGACGTTCCGGAACAGCGACCATCTCTCCCCAGAAGGAACTTGCAGACGTGGCGCACACGTTTCAGCCACGTGCTACTATTTGCGGTGAAACGGGTCGTTGATCCATCGCATGGGCCAATCAGAGACTCCTGTGAGATAGCCTCGGCTATGCTAAAAGCTATTCCGACTCGAAATAGAACAGCGATAGCCGCACAGCTATTCTTGGTCAGCGTAAGCCAGAATCAAGTAGGGAGTTCGATTTCCATGGCCCAAACAAAAAACAGAGCTTCTTCGTCTAAAAAGTGGTGTTACATCGGACGTCTGGTGCTTAATGGGACACGTTGTGCAACGTGGCGTGAAGATGACGATAGCATCACATTGTTAACAATGCTCTTACATGCCTTCTAGAACCCTCACAAATGCCACTGTGAAGGTGATCTTGCCTCACACAGATTCCACGCACAGGGGCTCAGGCCTTGACTAGACGGCGCGTGCATGGCGTGCACAGACGAGTGATAGCCAAGCGTACCGCACAGCTGCAATCACACGCGAATCACGCGGACCATATTCGTCCTTCACGGACCGATCAGATGCTTTGACACACGAAGGAGTTACGAGTCAAAATGTGCCACTTCGTCCCTCTTGGGCCGAACACGTTCACGTGTGCGAGATTGTTTTTTATATCCCGCGCACGTGAACGCGTTCGAAAGTCATACTGAGCCTCCAGTTGCGCTCGTGGCCGCACTTCTGATCTGTCGAAGTGCTGCCGTCCCCACGATGGGTTTCTGCATATGCGAGCGTGATCTGATCTGCTCGTTTTGGCATCCGATTTTTGAGCACGTCGCGTTCATGCATGCCGTGTTGCCGTAAAGACGGCAGTGCTCATGTCACGCCCGTTTTACGGAATTGTGTTGCACTTCACGCCCAATCACGTGCACGACGGCCCGCCGTCTAGACAATGCCTCAGTTAGGTCACTTCGGGACATCCGCTGAGATATGGGTTTGTGACGGCCCCAAATGTAACTCGTTCCATGTAATTGGCCTCAATACGCTGATCTGCCCATCTTATTTGTGTGTCGGGCGCACCGCCACCGCTCGTCGCGGCCGCAGGGGGAGGGGGGGGAAGGAGAGAGGGTGCACCGCCGGTGGCAGCACCGACGCCACTCCTGTGCGACGGGGGCGCGGGTGAGGGCGGCGCAGGCGCCGCCGCTCTCGACGATGCGTCATCAACGGCCGGTGGCGGTGGTGGTGGCCGCCCAGCGCTTGAAACCAAACACTGGAGCGCCAACAGAGTGGGCATCCAAACATAAAACCGAATAACAGGCGGGCGGACAGGCGCGGGGCCCCCCGTGCACGTCCGTGTAGAGACCACTGTGACCACGAGGCGGCGGGGCGTCGATGAGGGCGTCCGATGGGCGCCCGAACGACCGGGTCTCCCCACGCCCATGGTGTCCCTCTGAGTGCCCGGCTCCGTGCCTTCGACCTGAAGGGTCCGCAGAAGTGGGCTCAGGGGGCTCGCACATGTGCGGCTGCGGCCTTGAGGTCCAGTGTCAACACACTGCTGTCCGGGTCAGGCGTCCTCCCCCCAGAAGACGGGCCCCACACCTGGGACGCTATAGACGGAAGAATTGAAGAAGATCATGTTCTAGAATTGTCAAGTATTGCACAAAAACCTGCCGTTAAAGTTCCGACTGTCAGCCAGCCTGCCCCGGCTCCTTGGTAGCCGGTGCACTCCTGTGGCATCGCTCCATCGCTACCTGGCACGCTTTTGTAAGAATTTCCTCGCCTCCATGCTCTGCCCGTCTTGAATCACCGTCGTCTTGGAGCATGTGCTGTCCGAACGAGTGTCATGTTTCTGCCGCGGCGGCAGTAGGTCAGCAGTCTCAGCCACCAGGTGCCACCGTGTTTTCTTTATTGCGCGTTCCCGCTTGCCGCCCCCTCTACCACCTACTCCCCCGAGGCCTGGATCTTGGTAGGTAATGGGGCCGCGTCCGAGCTGAGCACGCGGCATCTGAGCATAATGCGTGCCATTTTATACTTCTGCGTGCCCCAAAGCTTTGAGAAACAAGAGGCGTAGGCTGAAAAAGAAAGAAAGGATGCAGGCACAACCGCGAACGCACTACCGCATCATCTTGAAAGGCCGCTTGGACTCGTTACCAGAATGAACATGTGTTTTGCTATAGAACTACGCCAGCATGGATGCATCCGAAGACCCCTCGTCAACACCGCCATCCATGTCGCCCTCCTCGTCGTTCCTCCCCACCTCAAGCCTGGCCGCCGTGGGTCACACTGTCAACGTGTCCCGCATTTGTGGCAGCGATTGCGTGACTAGCGGACTCAAGAAGTCGACTAACGTCGTCCAACAGAGTCATACATTCTGGCGGCGGGGAGCGTGGAGGGGGATTGGGTGGATGGGATGGAGGGGGAAGGGGGTGTCGGCGGAAGGGGTGAGGCCAAGAAGGGGAGCAGAGAAAGGAAACAGCCGCGAACGATGCGGAAGAACAGGAGCGGCCATCAAGTCATCAGTCCTCAAGACGTGTCGGTGACGCCCGTCTCTTGCTTTCAAGAGTGCAACGTTGAGTCCTATCGTCGTTTCGGGCCCGCTGCGGGCCCGCTCCGTCGCGGCCGTGCAGAAGCCTGCAACAGCACACGGCAAGGGGGTCGTCTGGGTGACGGCTGTGACGGTGTCGGTTCGATGGCCCGCGTGGGTACACCTCCCGGGTACGGGCGAGCTCATGGACTGTCGTCGCTGCACCAATCAGCACTCGAGTTTCTGTCAGCTCGGCATGCCTTGCCCAATGCTGTTCGATCGTATGTTGCTGGATCAGTGCTGGAAAGGTGTGCTACGGACAACTGACCGTGATCGCCCTGAACAAATAATAATGACTCTTACAAAAGTGTAATGTCGATAGCACACACCATTCTTAAATATAAATGATTGAAAAAGTCATCAGAGGAGCTCATTGATCAGCACCTGGGGTTGATGCGTAGGCGCACTAAAGTTTGACCTAGCTTCCTATCTGTAGAGTTAGTTTAACACCAAACATAATATTAGTGCTATCTATTTACGAAAAGTACATATCTTTTCTTTCTAGCAACGAGCTGGGTCAGCAACAGACGGCTCCCCGCCTGGGTAGGAGTACATCCGGGTGCGGTACGCATTGTGGTCAGCACTGTGCTCATTGCATTTGCAGAACGAAACAGAGGGGCTACCTTGTTTTTTGTGGTGTTGCTTCGAGTATTTAATGAACTGTGCTGAATCAATGAACTGGACGGATCAATACTGCCATGAGTACACACCTGTCGTGAGTATTGCAGTCTCCCCAATTTTGGCCGATCCCGACATGAACAACTGTGCAGAACAGATGCACGACAGCCATCCACCCGGCCGGATACGACCTCTCGACCAATCAGAAGTTGTGCGGACTGTAGGTTGTTCTTGTCCGGATCGGCCAGAATCGGGAAGACTGCAATACAAACCTGCCATGAGTGAGTACACACCTGTCATGAGTCCAGACCTCTCGCGAGCACGCACCGTCGGACGCAATGCTAGACGCACTGCACCGCTCCACCGTCCGTTGGGTTTGGCCGCTGTCCTGACCTTTGATATGACGACCAATCGCGCCCGACTGTGGCTATGTTTCCCTGTCGGGTTGCGGGTTGCAGCCGCAGGCTGCGCTATTCTGTCGGCGAGTCGCAGCACTTCAACGCGTCGCACTGCCGCGATTTGCCCCCCGTCAATCCTCCGGCTGTACCTGTCAACACAAGATGTATCGAGAACGACGATGACAGGCTTTTACTACCTGGCCAGGACGACGACGATCCCATGCTAAGCGATCAAGACGCGGCCATGTCCCATCCAACTGGAATGTTTGGTGGACATGTCGGGGCAGTTGGGACAGGTGAAGCACTTCCATCGGATGTCTTTCTCGAGCTTGCCAGGACGCTCACGGGAGGGCACTGTCTTGGTTGTACCCGTCGAGGACAACCATCTACCCAGGCAAGGCGTGCGCGCCAAGCTAACGGTCGCCATGGGGATAAACGGCGGCGGCGGCAACGGCGCTGGCGGAACCGTTATGCTGTAGAAAGTTGTACTGCACAAGAGGACAGATGTACTCTGTACGCGTCTGGCGAGCTTTCTCACACACCAGCGTCCGGCGCCACGGGTGATGACACTTCTCCACCAGGTGGTGGGCTATGGTCAGCGTCTGATAGTGGCTCGGACAAAGACGACGGTGACCTTGACCGTCGCTTGTGTGACGACGTTTTTTCACGCTACGAGCGCTTTGCTCATGCAGATTAGCCTACGTTGGCGTTTCCGATGCTGCGGGGTGGTTGAGCTGAGCCATGGCAGCGAGATGGTCTCCTGCACGTCTTCATCCATGCCTGTACTGTTGGCAGCGGGGAGGTGATGACGCAGCGCGAGCTCAAGGCCCTGTACAACTACATGCTGAAGGTCAAAGCGGCCACGGATGGCACTCGGCAAGCCCTTTCCCGGCAGCTTTCAAGACAGTCTGGCGCTTCATTGCCGCCGTGCGCCGGTACAAGCGGACTTCCATTGCGCCGCTTCATTGTAGGAAGGTCAACATGAATAATGACGGGCGCCAGTACACGGTCTTCCTCAGAGACGCACTACAAGCACCTCAAGACGAGGTGATGCGTGCTCCACACGAGGACCTGTACTGGGGGCCATCTTCTTCTGCTGAACATGATGCTGGGTCGACAAACGCCAGTGAAGACGCTAGTACTACCGCACCGGACACCGTCCTGCGCAACGCATGGGACGGAGAAAAGTACAAACGGCAAAAAGAGCACGTTGACGGCATCTCACTTTCAGGGACGCGTGTGCTGAATTTTTCGTGCCCTCCGACTCGACTGTACTGAGCAGCAGCGGGGCTGTGCCGGCCTACCCTCTGCAGATGCGGGTCATCAGCATCAACACAGAATAGGTGCGGTGAGGCACCCTGGCGTACATCGCACCGGTGGAAGCCAAGTTTTTCGAGACCATGAAGGGTCAGGAGGTACGTGCCGAGTCGCTGCAGCGCATCCTACACGTTGTCTTCCCAACCAGTCTTTTGGAAAGGCCTAACGGGACGTGGCTCAACCTTTCAGGAGGTGGCTGCGTGCGTGTCTCTCCCCGTGCTCTTCTGTAAGTGTGTGACGAGCCCGAGGAGCGCACAGTCATGTGTCTGAAGGTGTCCGGCTGTCTCTTCCCTTGCACGGAATGTACTGTTGGGCGGGACAGCTCCTGTGCGGAGACGGGCACGAATGATCCCCGAAGGAATGTGCATGAGACTATGCGGGCTCAACTGCACAATGTGCTGATGAGTGACCTCCGCGGTGCTGGCGCGATGCGAGATGAGGCGGAGATGGCGCACAGTTTGAAGAGCATGGTTCCTGCTTTGGTTGCAAGGGCGGGGCTTGGTAACGGCCCTCGCATGCATTATCGCTTGCCAGGGTTTGACCGCCTCCATGTATCTCTCTATGCTAAATAGGTTAGCATTTTGTCGGTATTTTCCTGTTTGTGTATTTTCCGACTTACGACTGCGTCCTGTTGAGGACAGGCCGCTTGTCTTGGTGTCAGTTCACTAACAACACGTTGCATATGTATACCCGTTTGTTTTTGTACTGTGCTGTGGTTTGCGTGTGATCAGGTCATGGACGATGGTATCAACCGCAAGGTCTCAAACATGGTACCCGAGTACCTCCGCAAGATTTCTATGCCGGGTGGCCATGTACGACTTGGCACAGTCATCAACTCCGAGCGCGCCATCAACGTGCGGTTCAAGCATGCTCCACGCCGTGCACGAGTGCCGCACAAACACCCCGGGTACGCCAGACATACGCCCCACGTTTTTGACGATGGTCTTTGGTCACAGCACAACTCCAGGCGTGTGTGTTTTCAAGTTCGCGACACATGCGGATCCATGTGGCACGTGTTTTTGTGTAATTACTGTCTCAATGCTGACGACGATGCTTCATCCGTGGCCCGCGCATACAGTCAATACCCACTTATATAGCAGGCTGGCAGACATTGTAGCCCGTCTTTTTTTAACCTTTTTGGCGTCCGCGCAGGGGATCAGAAGGCCATAATAGCGTGTGATCAACGGTTCTCACTCTCGACGAGAAGCCTATTCGAACATAGATGTCGTATTTAGTGGTCGACAGCGGGGCCTGTTAGTGGAGAAGTACCTGTTTATTTTGCAGTCTCGAGGCTCCACCGGACTGCAGGCAGGGTTTCGTGTGACTTGGACTGGTCACAAGAGCCCAGAGCACTGGGTCAGATCAAGGGCGGATCCCTGCCAGATGAGGAGAAAAAGGCACCTTTGCTGCGCCAGATCGTGTCCAGGCCCGGGTCAACTGACCAACACCTTGAATGATGCAGCAGACATTGAGATCGCGACTGTTCCGTCAGTGGTGGCTCAACTCACTGGTCCAGCTCCCACTGGTGGCCACCGCTTCTGTCAGTGGCTCCCACGGGTGGCCACTGCTTTCGTCGGCGGATCCCACCGTTGGCCAACGAGGCCGACGGCGGCTTTTGTGGGCTGTTGGCCAAGTTCGTCGGCACCACCGCACTGCGGTAGCGTACCGGACGGACCCAGCCGTAAAACATATGGGCAAACGGTACATTGCGGGATGCAAGCCACATTTTTCCGCCCACGACGGACGATTGCCGCCTGGGTTAAGAAAAAGAAGAACAGATGAAGACGTCGTCTTCTTCCTGCACAGACCCAACAAAAAAAGAAAAAAATAGCCGTGCAAAAAACATAGCACAGATCACTCGTGTCCACTGGACGAGCTCGAGGCGCTGTCCCCGTTCTCGCTTCCTTCCTCTTCGATCGCTGGCTTCCCAGCCCACACAATATCATCAGCCGTGGCAGCGCGGGCCCCTTCGTCCTCCTCCTGCCTCAGCCAACCTTTCAACGCAGCCGCGCTAGCGGCGGCACCGCCACCAGCAAACGCCGCCCTCCCAAATTCACTCCCACTCATTAAAGCAACGCACGCCTCCACGTCCTCACGCACCGAATGGGACGACTTGCTATATTCCCCGTGCTGAGCGTTGACAGCTGCGGCTACGTCGGCGGGAAGAAGCGTAGATTTGATCCAACAGTGTACAATCGTCCGAGGTTCGATGGCAGCCCATTGGGCTAGCGCAATCTCCGCTGCATCTTGGAGGTGAGCTCCAGCCCCTTTCCGGACACCCGGCACAGGACGCGTCAAGGCTCGGTGGGCCGGCAGACGCCGCCGGTTCACTGGACGGGCTGCTGCTGCCTCCTCAGGCGTTGCCGCTGGCCAATTCGAAGGAAACCCCCAGACGCCAGGTCCGGCTGCCATAGCTGCATCCGCCATCGAATTGCTCCGGTGACCGGCTACCGCGGAACCCGAGGCTGAGTTGGTCGATTCAGCTGCCTCTGAGGAAGCGCCCGACGGCGCACTCGCGACCGGGGCCGTCACCGGCGTACTTGAAGCTGGCGCACCGTTTCCACCGCCGCCCGCCGCTGCTGGCTGGCCGCTGCTCCCCCGGCCCGACTCAAATGCCGTGACGACCAAGTCCAAAAGTCGCCTCTTGTACCGACGCTTCAAACACGCGATGATTCCCAGGTCCAATGGTTGGTACAAAGACGTGCAGTTCGGCGGTAGTGGAACGAAACGCACTTGATCGCTCTCGAGTTCGACGTGGGCGCCGCAGTTGTCCGATATAAGGGCGACCGGAAGTCTCGTGCGATCACGTACGGCTGGTAGAAAGACCGTCTCGAACCAGGACTTGTACACACTTCCATCCATCCACGCACTTTCCTGGAAAAAGTACGGAAGAGGGCAAGGCTGACGTGGCCGCTTGAAGCACAACGGTTGTTTCGCCTTGCCAATAATGGCAATCGTAATCTTGTGC
>Ga0209831_1004595_pt1 | contig 10726 bp, 8 predicted proteins | sample Maine_Asex4_meta_FD_187451 | JGI IMG/M metagenome (GOLD analysis project Ga0209831, IMG submission 187451) | Marine algal microbial communities from Maine, USA - Maine_Asex4_metaG (SPAdes) (version 2) | ecosystem: Host-associated > Algae > Red algae > Unclassified | place: Maine, USA | collected...
TTTTTCCCAATGCGACCGGCCACCGTAAAGTCGATCTTGGACACGGCCTTGTCGACAGCCCGCTCCATGGCGGTACGAAGGCATCTTGCGCTGTCCTTCTTGGGCCCTTCCAAGTGGCCTTTCGGGCAGATCCACGTCAGACAGTCATGCATTGGGGCGTCTTGGTGGTTCTCAATACGTCTAGCGTCCATCTTGTTCTGGTAAATAGCACGCACCATGTTCTGTCCGTACCGAGCAAACTCAGAGCACACAGCCGACTGAAGAAAGAAGTAGGACATGGAAATCAGTAGCTCAAGACGTCAGATGCCGTACTGAGGGACCCTCGACAGACACTTCCTGTCAACATAGACACAACATGAAAGGATCTCACGCATGCATGTCTACTCGCTGAGGAGACCCAACCGTGCTAAAAGTACTCTATGTTGGGACCATAGTTCATTTTCCAAGGAGGTCCTTCTTGCGGCGGAGGCCCGCTCCGGCGTGGACCCAGGCGTGGACCCCGGTGTTGACGGGTCGGCTCCCGACACTTCGCTTCCCGACATCGGGATCCGGCAGACCAAGCCTGTATCAGAGCTCGTCCAACAGCCAAAGGCTCTGCAGTAGTCGGGCGTCGCCCGCTGTGCGGCAAGCAAGTGTCACTAGCGCGCAGCGGGGAAAAGCTGTCCAGCGTGCCCCTTCGCAGGCGCAGCCTCTCCCGGAGCAGCCCCCGTGGGTACGACAGACCGTCAACCGCACCTGTAGGCAACAGACAAGTAACCTCTCTGCAGTCGTCGTTTGTCGCCCGCAGCAGTCCCTGCACGCTTCTTGGTGAAGTGCGTGGCAACCAGTCGTCTTGTGGTAGGCGCCACAGGTCGGGACGCTGGCACAACCAAACGAAGTGCGACACAGACCGTCACCGTGCGGCAGTCGACCGGCGTCGACCGTGGGTACAGCCGCGCAGCACAAGACAAGGCCCAGCAACAAGAGGACCCAAGCGTGACACAGACCGTTCACGTCTCTGCAGTAGTCAGGTGTCGCCAGCAGAGCTCCGAGCGCGTGCCATGGAGAAGCACGTGGCAAACAGCCGTCGTGTGGAGTACAACACAGGTCCCAGAAGTGTCACAGTCGGTCTCCACCAAGTGCTAAGCAGGCCGTCGTCGAGTATCACAGGCCCGGGGTCGCTCTCAACAGACCGTGGTCGCGTAACAGACGTCCAGGCTCGTTCTCACGAGCATGAATGAGCAGAACAGGCAGCAACCGTGACACAGGAAGCCAATCGCGACGCAGACCGTCAACGTCTTCACGGTCCTCCGAGGTCGGCAGCGGAGATCCCAGGCCGTCTTGTGGTTGTCGGTGGAGCACAGGAAACCAGAGTAGCGTCACATGGATACTCGAACGTTCACACAGGTAACACAGATCCAGGCTCGTTCACGTCGACTCAAGCGGGCAACACAGACCGTCAACTCCACGTCGTCGTCAGAGGACGCCCACACGGGTCCGAGCATGTGGCGTGCGGCAAGCAGTAGTAACCAACGGTCTCGTCGGTACCTCATCCCAGGGGCGAAGCGAGATCTACATGGACGACCTTTGCGAACGTGGCCCTCGTCCAGACAGTGATTGTCGCACGGTTGTCGCACGGTTGTAATGTGCCCTCACGGAGACGTGCCGCCACGGTGATCGAGCGCTCCGTTGAATCCAAAGATCGTCGAGGCGCGCAACGCGGGCGCAGGACTTCGCCGCATGCTCGCACAAATGAACTTGTGAAGAGCTTTGGAGCGATTTTCTTCGGGGGCTACATCCATCCCTGATAGGTGCAGCATGCCTGAACACGGCAATGTCAGGCTTCCAGGGGTGTCACGTCTCGAATGGGCGCAGTTTAAAGTCATTATTGTATATCTGTGGGACACAATTTTACCGGATCATTTGCCAATGGTAGTTGAATCCGACAGCTGTCCGGCGGGGAGCAGCTCGGTCTGTGCGATCGACCGAACCTGCGATCACGGATCATGGAAGCGCCGCCGCCGCAAATTGGACATTTCAGATTGCTGGGCAGGCTACCCGACCGGGTACCCGATTGGGGTTAAGATCGAACGAGCGACCCGCTGCGGCCGAGCCGTGCGCGAACACCACTCATTCCAGTCTGTGCTCACGTCGAAGGCCCGTCTTGCTCCAACGCGTCTCCTTCGCGGGGCCGTCGGCACACCGCAACTGCCGTGCGCCACGCACTGCGACCCGTACCGGAGGTGACGCACGCCCCCGGGCTGGGCTCCCTTAGAGCTCGCGTGCGTCGGGTCTCTGGGTGAAGCACCCTTTGGGTCGTGCTCCCCTGAAGGGCGCACGCTTTTGGTTGTGCGCGCCGCCCGGTTTTCTGGGGTTAACGCACCCTTCGGGTTGTGCGCCCCTTTCTTTTTTGCGCCCACTTGATCCCGTGCGGCGCGGCGGGCTTCTAAGTGAAGCACCCTTTTGGGTCGTGCTCCCCTGTCGAGCGCACGCCTTTGGTTGTGCGCGCCGCTCTGTTTTCTGGGGTTGACGCACCCTCCGGGTTGTGCGCCCCTTTCTTTTTAGCGCGCACATTCTCTTGTGCGGCGTGTCGGGTTGCTGGGTGAAGCACCCTTCTGGGTTTTGCTCCCCTGTCGTGCGCACGCTTTTGGTTGTGCGCGCCGTCTGGTTTTCTGAGGTTGACGCACTCTTCGGGTTGTGCGCCCCGTTCGTTTTTGCGCCCACTTGTTCTTGTGCGACGCGGCGGTTTCTGGGTGAAGCACCCTTCTGGGTCGTGCTCCCCTGTCGAGCGCACGCCTTTGGTTGTGCGCGCCGCCCCGTGTTTCGGTTTTGACGCACCCAGCGGGTTGTGCGCCCCGTTTGTTTTGGCGCCCACTTGATCCCGTGTGGCGCGGCGGGTTTCTGGGTGAAGCACCCTTCTGGGTCGTGCTCCCCTGTCGAGCGCACGCCTCTGGTTGTGCGCTCCGCCCGGATTTCTAGGGTTGACGCACCCTTCGGGTTGTGCGCCCCTATCTCTTTAGCGCGCACATTCTCTTGTGCGGCGTGTCGGGTTGCTGGGTGAAGAACCTTTCTGGGTCGTGCTCCCCTGTCGTGCGCACGCCTTTGGTTGTGCGCGCCGCCCGGTTTTCTGAGGTTGACGCACCCGTCGGGTTGTGCGCCCCTTTCTTTTTTGCGCCCACTTGATCCCGTGCGGCGCGGCGGGTTTCTGGGTGAAGCACCCTTCTGGGTCGTGCTCCCCTGTCGAGCGCACGCCTTTGGTTGTGCGCGCTGCCCTGTTTTCTGGGGTTGACGCACCCTTCGGGTTGTGCGCCCCTTTCTTTTTAGCGCGCACATTCTCTTGTGCGGCGTGTCGGGTTGCTGGGTGAAGCACCCTTCTGGGTCGTGCTCCTCTGTCGTGCAAACGCCTTTGGTTGTGCGCGCCGCCTGATTTTCTGAGGTTGACGCACCCGTCAGGTTGTGCGATCCCTTTGTCTGCTCGCACTGGCGCGCGCTCGCCGCGCCAAGCGCCGGGGTGTGGCGTAGTCCTCAGGTTGTTGGGGTCAAGTGGGGCACTCTCAGGGTGCTGCGGCTCCCCTTCGCACGGGCGCCACGCCAAGAAGCATCCGGAGTGACCCACCGTCCGGGTTGTGGGTCTGGCGGCGGCGCACGCGCAACATTCAATTGGGTGGAGCGACGCACCCTCCGGGTTGTGCGGCATCCCTGCGGGCGTGTCCCGCCAATTATCGCTCGAGCGACGCACCCTCCGGGTCGTGGGGCTCCCCAGCACAGAGAGGCACACGGAGCGACGCACCCTGCGGGTTGTGCGGCTCGCGCTTGTGGCTGTGCGGTGCGGAGCGGCGTGTGGTGGTTTGCACTCTTGTTCATGCGCGGTATAATTTGTCGCACCCTTCGGACTGCTCGGGTTTTTTCTGGCGCGAGCGACGCGCCGAGCGCCGCGTGAGCGACGCACCCTTCGGGTTGTGCGGCTCCGTCTGACGCAAGGGTCGCAATGCCGGGAGGGTGGAGTGACGCACCCTCCGGGTCGTGCGGCTCCTCCTCGTGCTCACCCCGATCCAAGTGGCGCTGAGAGCGACGCACCCTTTGGGTTGTGCGGCTCGCGCCTGCGGCTGTGCGGTGCGGAGCGGCGGGTGGTGGTTTTCCCCTTCCTGCTGCACAATCTTTTTTGTCGCACCCTTCGGGTTGTGCGGTTTCTTGTCGCCTAAGAGACGCACCCTTCGAGTTGTGCGGCGTTCTGGGTCGCACCCCTCGGGTTGTGAGGACTTCCCTGGCGCAAGCTGGCCTCCGGGTGGCGCGTGTAGTGTCTCACCCTTTGGGTTGTGCGGCTTTCCGCTCTTCGCAAACGCGTGCACGTGCATGCTTTCTGGCGCACCCTTGAGGTCATCTGCGTCCGCCGGCCGTGTTTCCTGGGCTCGAGAGTCTCCCCGCCCGTTTTTTACGCCCGTCACCGTCAGCACTCACGTGCCACGCTGTCCACGCACCCTCCTGAAGTTGTGCTTCGTCGAAGAGTGTTCGCCAGTGTCTATCAGCTTTCAGGAGCCAAGATGGATGGCGGCCAGCGTCTACCGCAAGATGGTGCGAGTCGCAAGCGCAAGCAGCCGACGCAGGCGGCTCGAGCCAATGCAGACGGGGACAGCAGTGCAGCCGATGAGGATGTGGCTTCGGCCGGTCGTGCTCCACGTGACCATGCGGCGGGCTCGCTCGCACCCAGGCGATCACGTGTGCGGTGTGGCTTGCGCCGCGCAGGCGGGACGGCACAAGAGCGGCTAGAAGGGGAACGTGGCGTCACTTCGGGGGGCGGGCCGGCATGGATCTCGCGGGCACCTGCGGCGGGCGCTGTGCCGTGGCCCGGGTGTGCGGAATTTGGGACTGGTGGGATGCGCCAGCCCCCGTCGTACACGTACCATCCGTTCTTGCCGCCGTCTGCTCCGCCACATGCTCATCCATACGACGCATATCATGCTCTGTATGGCGGTTTTCCAGCGGTCGCACCTTCACCGCTGGGGTATGCCCCGCTTGCACCACCCTGTTACCCCCCCACAGCTGCCTACTGCCAGGCCACTCCTACTGTTCCCGTTTTACTCCAAACGCCGCAGACCCGTCTGGATGCGTACCCGGCACCGTTGCACCCCCATTCGGACGGTGCGTTACCTCCGCGCAAGAGGACGAGGGTCAACTTCGGTGAGTCGGGACGTTCGGACCGCTCCTCAAGCCCACCCATTGACTTCTTGACAACCGTGCTGGAAGACGTTGGTATGGGGCAACAAGATCGCAAAGGTGGTCCGTGTTCGCTCGCAGTGGGCAGCGTAATCAGCGCTCTGCGCTGCGCTGGGCCAGCTGTGGACATGGATGTCACTTCCAAGGCAGTGGACAACTGTTCAAGTGGGTGTGGGAATGCTGTACGATTGGGCAAGGGGCTGTGCGCCGCATCTCGCATGTTGAAGGGCGGCTCACCACTAGATGCGGTTATGCGGTACGCTGCATCCATGGTAGCGACCAAATGCTGCCAAGGGCATTGCCGTGCTGTGCCCCTCAATGGAGGTGAGGCGTCCGATGCGACACTCTCGCAGCGGCCATCTCTTCCTCACCAAGTTCCTCCGGGATCGTCTCGCGCTTCGCCAATCGCAGAATTCGCAACTGGAGCCCCTGAACAACGCCGCCGTGGTCGTACTCCCGCACCTGGTGCAAAAGTGGTGGCATCAACGCCCCGGTTACCCCCCCATGAGAGCTCACTCCCCACCGCCGACGTTTCCCCTTCTCTCGGATTTGGCTCTCAGCGACCTGGCCGCAGGGCTTCTCCTCTGCGTCTTGGCGATCAAGCCCATGCTGGGGTCGTTGCCCCCCCTCGCCCGCGCCTCCACGAGCTGTCGTTGCAGAGGTCGAGCGACTACGAGACGACACCCGTGACATCTTCTGGTCTTCGACGCCAGGCCGTGTTCTCTTTCAGGCTGATGGACACGTTCACGGCGTGGCTGAGCCGTGAGACGGCAGACCGGCGTCAGCGCACGACGTTGCATCTACCGTCCTGGATTGGGACCGATCGCAACGAAGGTCGAGCCGTTGAGTTCTTGTGTAGCTCCGTGCGGTCGCGGAGGGACTCGCGGGTGCCACGCTGGTTCTCTGCGAGCTTGTTAGTTGCCCCTGTGTACCATGGCGGGCGATGGTTTGCTATCATCTTCGTGGGGTTGGCGCAGGACATGCCGATGCTGTGCCGAGAGAACGATGCCGACGAGCAACGCGACAAGTACTCGTGGTCCTCTTCTGTGCGAGTGATGGACCCGACTGGACGGTCGAGCGACAGAGCTGAAAATCCATGCGTCTCGTTCCTTTTCCGAGTGCTCAGCGCGGCAATGAGCCGCTGCTTTGTTGAACGCAGCGATGCTAGTGATGGCGCCCGTGTCATCGAGCGGTCGCTTCGGCGCTACTTGACTGTTTCGCGCATGCGACAGCCGGACGGACCAGCGGAGGACGGGGGGTGTCTTTTGCTTTCTCGTTTATGTTTCTTATTGTGCTCTACACCGCCACACGCGAGCAAGCTGCTGCACAGCGCCATCGACACCGACTGGAGAGGCGCAGTGAACACAAGCTCAGTCGCGAACTGCTTCCTGGACCTGGTGCAAGCTGCGCGGCCAAATTCATCCATCGACGAGCGACGTCACGGTGCGGACGCACGTCGCTTCCTACTCGTTGGGGGTCCGTGGCAAGCTGGGGAGGCTCGGAGTCCGTCCGCATCCCTTCCAAGAGACAACCCGCCTGTTCGTGGCTCTGTGTCTCCTAATCCTGCGGTCGATCCCGCATCGGTCAACTCCCGCGGCGGCGACGACGCGTTGAAGAGCCGCCGTGGTTCCACCGCGTCGCTATCAAGCCGACCGGCAGCGGCACGGGACTCTTCTGAAGGCGTTGCGCTGGTTCGTCTTGGTGCACGTCTGAAGCGATTGCAACCTGCGTTGGAGGCGCGCCAGAGAGACACTGGCAAAGCGTCACTCGTCAATAGTGACGAGAGGCGAGAACGTGGAACAAGTCGTGGTGCCAGCGCTCCTGCTGCGGCGGCTGCCGTCAGAGAGAGTGGCGACGTTACGCGTCGTCGCCCCAGCCCTGGTCCCGCTGAACCCCGCCGTGACGGCCGTTCAGGACGCGGTATGAGCTGCCAAGAACAAGCCGGCGTCCTTTCTTGTCGCTGGCATGACGACGATGAAGACGATGGGCCTGCGTCGGGAAGGGATCCACGTCGGTCGCCACATGACCAAGACACCCGTGGTGAGGCGGCTGCCTCTGCGCGGGAGTCGGCGCGAGCGGGCAACCGCTACCCCATTCCGCAGCCAGTGCTGTTGGCTTCGACTTCAAGGAGGAACAAAGGCTCAACACCTACCGTCAGCTTCCCCGCACCACTGGGCTCGGGCATAGAGGTGGTTGTTGACTGCGCTGTTATGGAAATGAACGCGCGCCGACAGGCCAAGAAGCAGCTCGTTGCGGCGGTAAATGAGTCGCCTGCAAGACACACTGGTTCCACCAACAGCCGCAAGTCGCTCTCGAGTGGCACTTCGGGCTCGGCGACATCCAAATCGAGCGCATGCCCGTCATCGGGAAGTAGTGGTTCGAGTGCGACCCCAAGCTCTTCGCCAGCTAGTGGCGCCTTTTCGGCCTCTTCGTCTGCAGCGAGCCGCTCCTGCTCTGAGAGCATGCTTCCGAGGGAGCCCTATGGTTTGACGCACTCATCCGACGGGAGGGAGTCCCGTGTGGCCAGTAATTCCTCCAAAGACGCGTCACCGTCCTCGTCGAGCTCATCACGCAGCGAGACGGAGTCTGTTCTGTTGTCAAAACGTCAGGACAACACGGCGGTCTCCGCGGGGAGACACCCAGATGCCAGAAAAGTGGTCGGCAACGAGATGGTTGCGAAAGAAGCACGACCGCCTAAGAATTCTCAATCCATTGTGGCAGCTCGGGTCGTGCCAGTGAATGGTCTTCCACTGCACGGTGTGCCGTACTTGATTCGCCAACAAACACGCACACTTGAGACGGATGGAGTGGTTATTCTCCGCGTCAGTCGTGACTTGCGGCCGTCGTCATGTGCTCTGCCTGCGGAAGGAAAAGTTTCAGTGTGGCGCCAAAAGTTTCCATCCTATCCCACCATTGTCAGCACAGACATGAGTGACCCGGACATTTCGGGTCGGGCGACGGCAAAATTGGGACATCTTTTGCCCAGCTCGACGGTGAAGCAGATGACTCTGAAGGAGGCAGCAGTTGCGACTCGGCTGAGCTCGAGAGCACTGCAGGCTGCCTTTCCCGGGTTGAACGAGCAGCTCTTTGTGGCCAACATTAACGAGGCCGGTCTCTTTTGGGAAAAGGTCACCGTTTCCGGAAAGCACAGCGCAGACGGTTCTGTGACAGGACGGGAGCCCTGTTTGCAGTACACTCGAAAGCCAGCTGTCGATGCGATTGACCTGTTCTACCCCAGTGACGTTCTCCCGAGTCCTTCCGACGGCCTGAGCTGCAGCCCTGGCGATCCGATGTTTGCCTGGCAGGCACCGCGCCCTGTCCCATCCAGTCGACTGGCAAGTCCAAGAATCCTGAACCACTTTGGTTTGGCGCAGGCCTGCACGACGTACGAGGGCATTAGAACGAACATGCTCTATCGCGGGTCACTTGGGACGATGTTCCCTTGGCATGTTAAAGACAGCATGCTTCCCTCGGTATCATATTGCCAGTCGGGAAAGCCCAAGGTATGGTGAGTCGTGCCGGCTCATCAGAGAACACTTGTCAGAGATCTGTTACTGAAGTACGTTGATCCATTTGTGCTGACCGCGGCAGACGGAAACATCTGGGACGTACTGGCCAGCAGGCGTCTGTTCTTCCCACCGACATTTTTCCTAGAGCACGGTGTTCAGGTCACACGAGCCGAGCAGCATGCAGGCGACTTCATTGTGACGGCCTCTGGGGCCCTCCACAGTGGCATGAACCTGGTTGTCAACCTCACGTCGGCTACCAATTCCCCAACCCCCAGCTGGTGGCGCCTGGGAATTGAGCATGGCGCTTGCGCGCGAGATTTGGGCCGCCACGTGCCATATCCTCTGGAGAAGATGATAATACAGTCATCTCAACAATTGGTGGCGGGGAAGTGGTGGTGGGGAGACGCGAACATTCTGAAAGCGTGCGATCACGAGAACTTTTTCATGGACGTCAAGATGGCCGAGAAGTTCGTCTCGGAGTGCGTCGATCGCATGACAGCCTTTGTCAACTCTCGAGACGGCAAAGTGTCGGTGGTGCCTTTCTCTGACGTATCGAAAACCGTCCGCAAGTTCCTCTGGATGGCCCGCACTCCTCCGTCCACAGAGTAAAACGACATGCGCGTCGACCACTCCAGAGACGGTGCCCTGTGCAAAGACTGCAATGCTCTCTGTTGGGCCGCTGCCGTAGTGTGCCCGACGTGCCTTGAGTACTTCGGGAAAAGAGCGCAGGAGGAGGCTCCTCTGTCGTGCTGGCGCTGTGTGTCAAGCACCTATGACGAATGGCACAGAGAGGAAGTGGGGAACAACACCTTGGCTGTCGTGAAAGGCTCCCACGAGCCTTTGGTGGTTTCCCGTCTATGTGGGGAGGCTGGGAAACAGCTTGTTCGCGGATTGAGGAGACTGCTTCAGCGGGTGGCATGAATTTCTTTCGCTCATGATCGTGATTCTCTCGTTTTTTTATGTCGCTCCCGTGCATGGATCTTTCTGTAAAGCGAAAGTTTTCTTCGTTTTTCGCGAGAGCCCCACTTCCCAATGTGTGTGATGCTCCGAGGCCCACGATCAAACATCGATAAATCAGACGGCTGCCTATACAGAAGGGTTCCTGACAAGCTGTACTGACCTTTTCGCGTCGCGTTGTTCTGCAGGAAAATGCATTTTGTCCACACGTGAAAATATTGTGGATATGTTTATAATTTAGGCACAAAATGAATGAAGCAGTTCGCACTCATCAGGTCAGTACAAAAAATCAACCACATTTGAATGGAAAACCGGACCGCTTGGAGAACAATCGAAAAGCCGACCCAGATGGTAGGGCGAGCGCCAGCTCCTTTACGCTCTCGCAGGCCACAATGCACCGTCTCGAAGGGTCTTCTAATTCTATCATTGCTGGTCCGCCGTCGGCGGCTGCCGATGCAGTCTGGGGAGAGCCCCCATTGACGACCAAGTGACATACCCGAGGCAACCATCGTTGGCATGAAAAGAAAACCTGTTGCTCAATTGTAGCGACGTCAAGAACGCGGTAGAAATGCAACTCAGGCACAGCTTCGGGCACAACTTGTGCCGCGTTCGCATCCGTCTGCGTCGGAGGGGTTTGCAGCACGGCGATAGTGGCGCCTGCTTGCACTTTGAAGAGATGGCGGTTGCTCTTTGCGCTCTTCCAGAATCTCAAAACCCTACCAGCAGCGTATTGGGTCCACAAAGTGCTGACGTGCGAGCATTGCTGCATTCCTCGTGTCGACCACGCCTCGGTACGCCTTTCAGGAAACCAAGAGCCAAATCCGAGCTTTTGCTGAAGCACAGCTTCCGTTTCCTGTCCATTAGGGTCTGTCAGCCACTCCTGTGGAATGCCGTACTTTTCTGGAGCGGCAACAACCCTGGAAAGCATCTCAGCATCCCTCCATCTCTGCATCGAGAAGCCAGCAGGATCATGGCTGTTGCTCCGCTCAATTTCTCTCTTGGAAACTTGATGGAACTTTTCGAACAGCAGCTCGCATATGGCCGGCCCAATTTGAACAAGTGGCAGG
>Ga0209831_1004596_pt1 | contig 10724 bp, 6 predicted proteins | sample Maine_Asex4_meta_FD_187451 | JGI IMG/M metagenome (GOLD analysis project Ga0209831, IMG submission 187451) | Marine algal microbial communities from Maine, USA - Maine_Asex4_metaG (SPAdes) (version 2) | ecosystem: Host-associated > Algae > Red algae > Unclassified | place: Maine, USA | collected...
CTTCGGAGTAATCAGGAGATTTAAAAAAATAATTAATAAGTGAAATGCCTCTATACCCTGTATAAATAGGATATGTCTCAAGAGAAAGTTCGTGCAAGGGAATTAGCTTTGGATTCAAAGACTCCAAAGTTATTAATTCCTCGCTTTTCTCCTCTTTAATTTGGGTTATTTGATAATTTACAGCTAACAAGTAATTTAAAATCGTTTCCCAAGTTTCTTGTGTCATCCTATCTTCCTCTATTATTTCCATTTCTTTGGAATTAACTATTTCCTCCATAGCAAATACACAGGCTTGTCGATTAAAAATATTAGGATAATTATCGTCTTCAATGTAGTTTTCTATAATTTTAAAATACTTATCAAATACAGTTTTCGTTCGTGTGAAATATTTAAGCTCTTCTTTTTGCTTCGTAAAATTATTATTGGTAGAAATCTCGTATTTAGACTTCAAGCGATAATTTAAACCAGCAATTTCAAAAAGTATAATATTCTTTGAAATGTGTTTAATCATGGAAATCCTATTTTGTGGAGGTTCCTTTCCAAAAAACATTTCATAATCAAGTATCAAATGTACTTTTAGTATTGGATTGTGTGATTCTTTAGACATTCTTTATGATTAGATGTTTTTTAATTCGAGTGCAGCCAGTTCCTCTGAAGCTATCAACCTCACAAATATACAAAAAATCCCAATCCCCACCCATTCTCAGCACTAAAAGTGTGTACAACAAATGGCACAAAATACCCTTAACGCCGATAGGTGGGTCTCATTTGGTCGCCCCAAGTTTCAAATGGGCTGAGTAGTCAGTCAAGCTAAATGAGTCTCACAGACACGGTGCATGATATGGATGTATCATACCTACGACATTCCAATGATAAGCCTGTCTCGGTTCAGCCGATTCGGTATGCCACAAAGTCAAATAGGTAGCGCAAATTCATGAATTTGCGCTACCTATTTTAAAATGGTGCTAAAAGCTAAACAGCTATGCACGTAGCACACGAGGTGCGGGCTGGAAGCACCACGCTACTTTGGTGGATGTACACCAAATGCTTTTAAAGCCCCTCGCAAGTTGACCGCTTCTTGCCGATTCGTTTTCAGGCAATTTATTGTTGCTCGTCCGATGGCAGAAATGCCTATGATAATAGTCTGATTTTTATTCCATATAAATTGCGCCGACCAATCATTTTTTCGTGGATTGAATAAAGGAACTGCCACTTTCGTCAAGGGGTCGGTACATTGTAAGCGATTGTATTTGCGGTTGTTGCAATGAGAACAAGCTCAGGCAAGATTCTCTATATCATCAGTACCGCCTTTGGAAATCGGAATGATGTGGTCAACCGTAAAAGTAGAAAATGCAAACCGTCCGAGTGCCAAACAATATTCGCAGCAATGCCCGGCGCGTTCCCGAACTTGTGATTGTATCTTGTAACTGATTTTCGCCATTTTATGCAGCTTGAATGTCGAGTTGTTCGGCGAGTTGGAGGAGTGGAATGCCTTTGAGTTGTGCCAATCTGCCTAAGATATTGATTCGCTCTAAGCGCAATTTTTCTTCCTCTTTAATCAAATCAAATAAACGTACACGCTCATCTTCGGGCAGTTCGCCGGATTGTCTTTTTTCGGTTAATTGGAGTATTTCCCTGAGTTCTTCGTCAGGAAAACTACAGGCATTGAGGAGTTGCAGAAGTTCTACTTCGGAAGATTCATCCTGCATCAAATTTTCAATTTGCAGAATAATCGCCTCGTCCTTTAGCTTTGCTAATTGCCCAATGATATGAATTTTACGTGTATTTAAACTCGCCGACATAATTTCACTTTTTACAAAAATAGTGTTTTTTCCCGATAGAAACAAATATACAAAAAATCGCAAATCCCCACCCATTCTCAGCACTAAAAGTGTGTATAACAGATGGCACAAAATACCCTTAACGCCGATAGGCGGGTCTCATTTGGTCGCCCCAAGTTTCAAATGGGCTGAGTAGTCAGTCAAGCTAAATGAGTCTCACAGACACGGTGCATGATATGGATGTATCATACCTACGACATTCCAATGATAAGCCCGTCTCGGTTCAGCCGATTCGGTATGCCACAAAGTCAAATAGGTAGGTACGTAGCACATACGACGCGAACTGGATGCCGTCATTCGTCGGCACAAGAGTGTCGCACTACGTTATTCCAATATCCACTCAACGGTTTTTTCTGTTAACAACATTCGGCTATGTCGTACCGTCAGAATGTGTACCTTTTCCGGTGCATTGCGCGGGTCGTAGATGATGCGATAACCTTTGTGAATGACCTCGCGCACAAATGATAAAGGAGAGTCGTAAAACTCCGGCACCCAACGTCCGCTATTCGGAAATACGCCCAATTGAGATTCAACCCTTTGCACGAGTGAAGTCACAAATCGCTCGGCATATACTTTGGTATCAATATAATCGTATATATCGGCAAGGTTTTGGAGGGAACGCGCAGACCATGTTACTTCTGCCATTGTTTGATTTTTTGAAGTACCTCATCGGTAGTGAATGTCCGCCCGGCTTCCACGTCTTTCAAACCTTCGATGACGTTTTCCACCAAACTAATCTGATACATCATTTCTTCGGCAGAAGCGGTATCGGGCAATTGCCTGATTGCTTCTACTGCCATATCTTTTAATGAAATTGTTGCCTGCATTTTTTTATTTTTATACAAAAAAATTATTGGTATCAATAACAAATCTAACTTTTCTCATTCAACCAATTCTCTAAATCGTCATTTGTGATATTATTCCCGTCCATCGCTTTTTGAACATTGCTTGTCAGCTTATTAGCGAAGTATTTGGCTAACATGGTCTTGATATTCACCAAATCCTCATTCGACGGATTAAATGAATAGACTTTTAATAGTTCTAATTGTAATTCACTCAATTTTTTCGCGCCCATAATTTTACTTTTTACAAAGATAATGTTTTTCTGTGATTTTTGTCGGAAAATTCTGTTTGGTTTCTATTTATAAAATTTCTAAAAAAATAACTTATTTGCGTATTTTTTACGCATTTTATTTCAAAATGTAAATAATTTGATTTAACTTTGTCGTAATTTTATAAAAAAATAAAAATAAAATGGGACAATTCCTACTACTGCAATCACCACATCTTTCAGAGTGGGCGACAAAACACTCCAACAAATATCAGACAACGAAGCTGAAGCCAAGCGCAAATTATTAGATACTTTTGTCGGTACGAATGATGATATTTTTGATATTACGAAAAACGACGATACACATATTTTTTCGATAAAGGAGGACATTCTCAAGAAGGAATGGCTGTCTTTTCTCACTCAATTTTACCGAGATTTTTACGGTGAATCTCACGCAGAATCGCAAATTGTTTTAGAGGCTTTGGGTGAACTTGACACACCAAAGAAATACATAGAATTGGCAGAGAAAAGCGAGTATGAATGTTACCAACAAGACCGCTACGCAGGCGAATACATTTACATTGATAACCAAAGAATTAGCATAGGATACGAACCGATTATGCTAACTCTGGAGGGAAAAATTATGATGGAATGTTACGGCGAACATTTTACTTTTTTAGAGAAAATGATAAGCAAAGTCTATCCGCAGTTTCAGTTGGCAAACATGGTGAAAGTTTATATTTCGGGATGAATGTAACATTTGCAGCTCGTTCCTTGCGTATATATATGTATGCAAAGAAAATATTGAGTTGCGGTTTATAAGGCTTCGATTTCCTCTCTTGATAAGCCTGTGAATCTCATGATTTTATCAATGGGTTTGTTTTCATCTTTCATCTGTTTTGCAACTTGGGCAATTTTAGTCTTGTATATTTTTTCAGCACTTTCCTCTGCCTGAATTTTCCATGTTAGTGCGAGGCTTGCTCTGTAATGCAGGTTATTCAGATAACGATTATAGGTTTTTCGTTCTTCTTCGGGCAGATTGGCGACCATTAATTTCTCATTTGCCTCTTTCAAACCTTTTGCTTTGAATGAGCTTTTGATTTCACTATTTTTGAAAAAATAAATCCATTCATCTAAGCTATCCTTTGCTATATCGTCAAATTGATTTACTTTAATCAAATATATTTCAGGATATATATCTGGAATAGTTTCTTTGCCAAATAGTTTTTTCTGCGCCTTACTCAGCTGCAAATCATCATTTTTATGAATAAGTAGTGGGACAAAAATAGGCTTACAATTTTGACGTGGTTATTTTTTCGATATTTTTTCTTACAAAAACCGCACATAGCCTACGCTATGTAAGGATTTTTTTAGGGAAAAATAGCGGAAAAAGAAACCGTCAAAATTGTAAGCCTATTTTTGTCCCACTACTTAATGGTTCGTTTTACGTAATTAGTATTTTCCATTAGGCTAATTTACGTTAATTAGCTCAATGGAAAAAGTTTATTTACGTTAATTAGTGAAAGAAATTAAATAAGATGTCCCATAATGCGAAGTATTTTTTTTGTCTAAGGATTTTTTGAAAGCCACACATAGCCTTAGCTACAGCCTGTCCCGAACCCCGATTCGGGATAGGGATTTCAAAGGATTCTTAGAATGCCGAAAGATATTGATTTTGAGTCTTTGCTTTATATTGCTGCAAATGCTTACGAAAAACAAACTAACACACCAATGCAATACGCCCCCGCGATTAGTGCTGAAACTTTCAGCAATAAATCAGCTTGGAATATCAAATAGACCCAAATGACACCGCACGGAAATTCTAATCAAAGCGACCGTCCGCAGCATCTCTACGAAATCAGGGACAAATAGGAAGATACCGTTTTCAAATACGGTATCAGCGATAATCCGATTGGTGAGGACGGGCTTTCAAAACGCATTCGCAATCAATTGATTCTCTTAAATTTAGCTGCGGGTTGGGAACGATATTATGGCATCATTCTCCTTCAAAATATTGAAGGGCGAGAAGCCGCACGAAAATTCGAAGAACAATATATTGACGCTTATCAAGAAAAGCATGGCGTAAAACCACGCGGCAACCGACAATAAGTACCGGAGGCGTTATGCTACGGGGCAAACGCAAATCGTCCTTATATCGTAGGGGCAGGGCATGCCCTGCCCCTACGATATAAGGACGATTTGCGTTACGGTGATATTATCGAATCAAGGTCACATCCCCCTGATAAGTTTCCGTATAACCATCCGAAAATTCCACTTCTGCATGCCATACGAAGGTTGCGGGGTTCATATCTTCGCCTCTGAATGTGCCGTCCCAACCGAGTTCGCGATTATTCGCTTCGATGTCGAATTGCTCAAAGACGAGTTCGCCCCAGCGGTCGAATATGCGTAGTGCGACCACGCGCGAAATTTTTTCATCGCCTTGTACGAAAAAGACATCGTTTGCGCCATCACCGTTTGGTGTGAAGGCGTTGGCGACAAAGACATTGCGTTCGGTATCTACGTAGATAATGACCTCATCCGTATCTGTACAACCAAATTCATTGGTCACTAAAACCTCATAAGTCGAAGTCGTCGTGGGTCGGACGATAGGGTTTGGACATTCGATACAACTGGGTTGGGCGAGGTCGAATGTCGTCCATTCGTAGCTATAAACGCCAAATCCATCTGTCATTACTTCGAGTTGAATAGAGTCGCCGATTTCGATGGTCATATCATCTCCTGCGCTGACTGAAATAGGTTCAGGTTCGTTGATGGTGGCTATGTCCGTGTAGATACAGCCGCCCAAATCTCGCGCCGAAATCGTGTATTCACCTGCCGAAAGTCCGACGAAAAACGGGGATTGAATCCAAGTCGTGCCGCCATTGATACTGTATTCGTAAAAGGGTGTGCCGCCGCTTGTCGTTAAGGTGATTTCGCCGTCTGTATCACCTGGACACTCTACATCTACGCTGGTAGATGTGAAGAAAAACGGCTCATCGGGCTGGTTGACGGTGGTGCTTCCTGTTTGAGTGCAGCCATTTGTATCAGTGACGGTGACGGCGTAATTTCCTTCGCTTAGATTGCTAATCGTCGCGGTATTTTGTGCGGTCGAATCACTCCACATATACGTATAAGGTTGTGTGCCACCAACTACGGAAACGCTCGCCGTACCCGTTGATTCGTCATAACAATCCACATCCGTAGCCGACATCGTAATCGCTAATGGAAGACTTTGCCCGATGTTGATTTCGGCTTCGATAGTACAGCCGTTTTGGTCGGTGACGAGGACTTCGTAGGTACCCATTGGGAGGTCGATGAGGTCGGGCGTGGTCGCGCCGTTGGCATTGGTAGACCATTCGTAGTTGTAGGGTTCGATACCGCCTTCCACGCTAACGCTGACCGAGCCGTTGGTATCGCCAAAGCAGTTTGCACCCGTGCCTGTAATCGTAGCAAGAAGGGCTGGCGGCGCAATAATTTCTACCGAAGTGGTCGCGGTACAACCGTTCAAATCCGTGACGGTGACGGTATAGTTGCCTTCGGCTAAATTGATGGCAAACGGTCCATTTTGTCCGTTGCTCCATTCGTAGGTATAATTTCCTGCGGCATTGGGTATGCCGCCTGTTGCGCTCGCGCTGGCTTCGCCGTCTGCGCTATTGGCACAACCTGTATTTTCAGCGGTCGCTGCAATGTTTAATTCGGTGGGTTCGGTGATAGATGCGGCGGCGGTAACGGTACAACCATTCGCATCGCTTACGGTGACGGTGTAGTCTCCAACACCAAGATTTTCAGCCGTTTGTGTGCTTTGACTTCCTGTATTGCTACTCCATTCAAACGAAAATTCACCTGTACCACCTACGGGAATTACACTGACAAAACCATCCATATCGCCCGCACAACTTACTTGCGAATCTACGCCCGTAGCCGTGACCGCCGTAGCAGGTTCAGTGACGACGACGCTTGTTGTTGCGAAGCAATTATTTTCATCAAAAACAGTCACCGAATAAGACCCTGCGGCTAAATTGGTCGCGGTTGCGTTTGTTTGGTTGCCGCTTGCTGCGTCCCATTCAAAGGTATAATTTCCTGTGCCGCCCGTAGCGGTTACGGTTGCGCTTCCGTCGCTGCCGTTGATGCAATTTACAGGCATCATTTCAATCGTCAATGCAACTATGTCCGGTTCGGAAACTGTGACATCGGTTATGAAGTCGCAATCGTTGGCATCTGTTATAGTTACGGTATAATTTCCTGCGGATAATGTGGTGACAGTTGGCGTGGTTTGGTTGAGGGCGTTGGCATCCCATTGGTAAGTGTAAGGCGGCGTACCATCAGTACCTTCTACGCTAACTGTACCATCACTTAGTCCATTGCAAGAAGTGGCGGTACTCGCTGTATTTCCACTTAAAGCGGAAGGTTCGCTTACGTCAATATTCCCCACAATCAAACAGCCTCTTTCATCCGTAATACTCACGACATAACTGCCTTGCGGTAGATTGGTCGCGGTTGGTGTATTTTGTAAAGAAGGTTGCCATGTGTAGGTGTACGCGCCTGTGCCGCCGCTTATGGTCACGCTCGCACTGCCTGTATTTTCTCCATTACAAATAACTGATGTAGAGTTGATATCATCAATTACAAGTGGCAGAGGTTCAAATAGTTCTACGCTGGATGTGGTGGTACATCCATTGGCATCGGTTACAGTTAATGTTTGGACTCCTGCGAGGAGATTGTCTATATTTTGTCCGGTTTGACCAGAAGGTTGCCAAGTGTATGTGAGGGGCGCGATGCCGCCTGATGCAGCCGCCGAAGCTGTGCCATCCGTACCACCGCCGCAAGTAATATCTGTTCCTGAAATGTCGTCAATAACGAGCGTTTCAGGTTCATTTATGGTGACGGATTCGATGGCAGTACAAGCGTTTTCATCGGTAACGGTGACGGTGTAAGTGCCGGGTTCGAGGTCGGTAGGATTTTCTCCGAAGATGCCGCTTTGTTGCCATTGATAAGTGTATTCGCCTGTTCCACCAGATACGTTTACGGTAGCTGTTCCATCATCAAAACCATTGCAGGTGATGTCTGTACCATTGAGTGCATCTATCGTGAGTACGTCGGGTTCTGTGACTTCGATTTCGGCGGAAGCCGTACATTCATCTTCTCCCGTGATGAGAATATTATACGTTCCTGCGGCGAGTCCTGTGGCGGTGGCGGTGCTTTGTCCGCCGGGTGTCCAGAGGTAGGTGAGATTGCCGACGCCTGTGGCGTCGATGGTCGCTGTACCTGTATTGTCGCCGTTGCAAAATAGCGGGGTCATCGTGAGGCTGTTTATCGTGACGGTTTCGGGATTGGCGACATCTACGTTAGTAGCTTCTTGGCAGCCATTGCCGTCGGTGACTGTGACGCTGTACGTGCCAACGCCGAGATTGGTAGCGGTGGCATTGGTTTGTCCGATATTCCAGAGGTAGGTGTAGGGAAGTGTTCCGCCTGCAACGGTGACGGTGGCTGTGCCGTTTGCATTGCCTGTACAATCAGCGGTGCTACCTTGTATGTCTGTAATTATGAGGGCGTTGGGTACGATTAAACTGACGTTTTGTGTCGTCGTACAGTCGTTTTCATCTTGTATTATTATAGGGTAATTTCCTTCGGGTAAATTGTTGAATATATTATTATTCTGAAAAGAAAGTCCATTATCAATACTAAAAGAAATCGCACCTGTACCGCCGGAGGCGAGGATGGTAATTGAGCCGTCACTTTCTCCTGTACAAGAAACATCGGTGGTTTGTACGTCTGAAATAATGAGGGGTGTGGGTTCATTAATTTCGGCAGAAGCCGTGACGATACAGCCGTTATTATCTGTGACGGTGATGGTGTATGTGCCTGCATTTAGATTGGATGCGAGGGGCGTAATCTGTGTCCCCGGCTGCCAAAGGTAAGTGTAGGGTGCTGTGCCTCCTGCGGGCGTTATTTCGGCAGAGCCGTTATTTTGACCATTACAAATAGCGTCATTTATTTCCAAATTATCAACTACTAAAACATTGGGTTCGGTCACTATTACGTTGGTGACACCCTCGCAGCCGAGCGCATCTATGACGGTGACGCTGTACGTGCCTGCCGTCAGGCCTGTAGCTGTTCCGGTGCTTTGTCCGTCTTGCCAAGAGAAGGTGAGTTGACCTACTCCATTGGTGGCGGTGACGGTGGCTGTACCGTTGGCATCGCCGTTGCAAAGGGGTGCGGTAAAGTCGGAGACTAAGAAAAGAGCGTCTGTTTCGGGTAGTATGATTTGTTGGATGAGGTCGCAATTATTTTGGTCGGTAATGGTGACGGTGTATGTGCCTGCGGCAATGTCGCTTATGGTTGGTGTTATTCCGCCTAAATTACTCCAAACATAAGATAATGTGCCTGTTCCGCCAGAGGCGGTGACGGTAATACTACCGTTTGCACTGCCATTACAACTTGGTGGGGCGAGTCCAATATTGATGATTTCTATTGGTGGTGGAGCGGTGATTTGGACGGTCGTTATGGCAGGGCAGAGGAGTGCGTCGGTGATTGTTACGTTGTAAACTCCTGCGCCGAGACCTACGGCAGTTGGTCCGTTTTGGTTGCTGGCGTTGGCGTCCCATTGGAAGGTGAACGGTCCTTCGCCGCCATTGAGGGCTACGGTGGCTGTGCCGTCATTGGAGTCTTCGCAACTGGCTTGGGTCTGGGCGATGACTTGACCATTGACCATGCAATCGACGGCGATACAGGTCTGTGCGCTGCTTGGATTGTCGCTGCAATAGAGTTCGCCACCAATCGCACGAACGAGGATGTCGATGACATCGCCTTGCGTGAGTCCGGCTACGGTGTGTGAGGTGTTGCCGGAGGCGGGTTGCCATGTCGTTCCACCATCGAGGCTGATTTCGTAGCCCGTCGCATCGGGGACGGGATCCCAGGTAAAAGAAACGGCTTGTGCCGTGACGCTACCGCAGGAAAGCGGCGGCGCAGTGAGTGGATGTTCTTCGCCGATGGTGATGGTAAATGTTTCGGTTTCGCAAACGGAGGTTTGGACTTCAAAGGTGACGGTTTCGGTGCCTTCGTCTAGTGCATCGACGATAGGTGTAACATTAATCGTGACTTCAGCAGAACCCGCTGGAACAAAGATACTGCCCGGCAATGTCTCATAATCCGTACCGTTTATCGCCGTACCGCTTATCGTAAATGGGATAAAATAATCTGCTGCTGCCGCTTCATTTAAGCTAAATGTAATCTCCGCAAAATCGTCGCAACCTTCGGCTACGGTAAAATCTGCTGAAACACCGCCGTCGGCATCAACTGTAACGATCTCTATCTCAACAGCATCGGCTGCGAAGCTATTTTCTTCGAGAAAAACAGCGGAATCGAGTACGCCGTCGCCTGCATCTGCGATAGCGATTTTGATGTGGTAGGTTTGGCAAGGGATGACATTGGCGAATGCCTCTAATTTATCTGTAAAACCGTCGAATTGTACGGTTGTACCATTATTATTATTATTGTATAAAGAGCTGAAACCGAGCGTTCCTGCCGAGCCAACGCAGCCAAAGGGACTACCTTGTGAACCGGGCTGACCGGGGTTGACCGTGTTGATGGCTACGGGGATTGCGGTGCCGGGGATTCGGGCGATATTGACTTCATTATAATTGCCACCTACGGGATTGGGTCCGGAGATTAGGAAGGCGAAAACGTCGTTGAAATCAGAGCAGACATATTCGGGGTATTCTTCGGAACCAAAGACGTAATTGAAACGAATGATATCAGATTGTGGAATAAAATCAAATTCCAAGACTGCTGCATCAAAGGTCTGTGTAGAACCTGCAAGGATATTGTTCAGA
>Ga0209831_1004598_pt1 | contig 10721 bp, 4 predicted proteins | sample Maine_Asex4_meta_FD_187451 | JGI IMG/M metagenome (GOLD analysis project Ga0209831, IMG submission 187451) | Marine algal microbial communities from Maine, USA - Maine_Asex4_metaG (SPAdes) (version 2) | ecosystem: Host-associated > Algae > Red algae > Unclassified | place: Maine, USA | collected...
TTGCACGTAATAGCCAAATTTATTTGGCTGATTCAACGTCCCATTGGCAGGACGTGGAATCAGCCAAATAAATTTGGCTATTACGTGCAACAAACCCACAACTCATTTCCTTTTTTTCTTTCTACGCTGTGATTTTTCATAAGCCTCCATTTCTGACTCTAAGGATTTCCAATCTGGTCGATGGTCATCTGAAAAATCAAGCGTATCTGTTTACTGTTTTTTATCTAATGAAAAATTGTGCGGGTTTGCGAGTTGCGGTTTGTTGCACGTAATAGCCAAATTTATTTGGCTGATTCAACGTCCCATTGGCAGGACGTGGAATCAGCCAAATAAATTTGGCTATTACGTGCAACAAACCCACAACTCATTTCCTTTTTTTCTTTCTACGTTGTGATTTTTCATAAGCCTCCATTTCTGACTCTAAGGATTTCCAATCTGGTCGATGGTCATCTGAAAAATCAATGGTATCTGTATATTCCGTTTTATCTAGTGAAATAACAGTGACAGGTTTCCCTAAAAAAGTTTCAATCTCTGCCAGTAAGGGTTTTTCATCTTCGCTACAAAAAGAAACGGCAAAACCAGAGTGCGTTCCTCTACCCGTTCGCCCTACCCTATGCACATAATTTTCCGTTTGCTCTGGCAAATCATAATTAATAACATAATTGACATTCGGAATATCAATCCCTCTAGCACTTACATCCGTTGCTATTAATAAATTTACCTTTCCTGCTTTAAATTGATCCATTACTTTAAAACGCTCTTTTTGTTCCTTATCTCCATGTATCGTGATGGCTTCTATTGCGACGCGTTGCATCGCTTTCATTACTCGCTCTGCTCGCACCTTGGTTCGCACAAAAACCAAAATCTTATCTTCTGGATGTTCTTTTATCAATCGTTCTAAAAAAAAGCGTTTATCATCCATCTCAATAAAAGCAACACTATGTTGCACCCGCTTCGTAACTGGATCTCTAGGAGAAATTTGTATTCGAATAGGTTTATTTACAAGGGTATAAGCGAGTTTTTTGATTTTTTCATCAATGGTAGCAGAAAAAAACAAGGTTTGTCTCCGCCTCGGCAAATGCCGCATCACATCCTGAATGTCTCTTAGAAAACCTAAATCTAGCATGTGGTCAGCCTCATCTAAAATAAGAATTTCAACCCTAGTTAAGTTTAAATGACCTTGACTAATTAAATCAAACATTCTACCTGGCGTAACCACTAACAGATCTATCCCTTTTTCTAATTTAGCAATTTGCCCTTCTTGTTCTACTCCACCAAAAATACAATACGACTTCACTTTTAGATGGCGACCTAAAGTAATAAAGACATCTGTAATTTGTATGGCTAGTTCTCTAGTAGGCACCATTACCAAACATTTAATACCATCACTACGTTGTTGTCGTAATTTGCGTTCATGCAATAGATTTAAGACTGGTATCGCAAAAGCAGCAGTTTTACCTGTACCCGTTTGTGCAATAGCTAAGACATCTTCTCCTTTTAGGATATGCGGAATCGCTTTAAACTGTATATCCGTTGGCCGTTTAAAACCTAAAGCTGCAATACTTTTCTTTAAATCCGAAGAGATTCGGTATTGTTCAAATTTCATGTATGAGTCATTGTTTGCTTAAATATACAGTATTTCTTTTTATTTATTGAGAATCTTGTTTTTTTCCTGTCACAAATACAATAAAAAAGACAACTTTAAATTTTATTAATCCTTTACCTTTGAAGTAGAAATATCTTGAGGGTGTACATACTCTACTGACTCCCCCCCTTATCTTCAGGATTGATTGATTCTAACAGTTTTAAGGGGTAATTTCTCATTACCCCTCAAATTTAGATGCACAAATCAAGGGGTAATGGGAAATTACCCCTTGATAAGAACTCCCAATTGTGTTGCTACATTTAGAACCAATCACCCCTGCCTTATCCCCTCCCTCTCTTTAAGAGTAAAATACCATGCGTTAGCTTTAAAAAATCTGAACTTCCCATTTTTTCTAAGGCAAACTAAAATAATAAATTAGCCATTTTAGACTGCCCTTTTTCCTTCTAAGAAATTCTAAAAAATGAACCGTAGCCCTGCTATGCTTAATTTTTTAGAATCTCTTAGAAGAAAAAATGACTAGCCTAAAATTGACTACTTTATTAATTTAATTTGCCTAAGTGAATCATTAAAACACGCACTAATGCAGAGCCGTCAAGTACTACCCACTTTTCTACTATTTTTTATTTCCTTCCTCTTTTTTATACCTACAACTAAAGCGAAGCATACAGTTTATGCAGATGTAATTGCGCCTATTATTAGTAGACTTGTCCTTCTTTAAGAAATGCTTATATGGAATAGCTATTTTTCCGCTATTTTCCTCCAAAAAATAGTTTAATAGAACAACTATTCAACGATTTTTTGAAGAAAACTAGCGAAAAAATAGCTATTCCATATAAGCATTTCTTAAATAAGGACAAGTCTAGTGGTAATCAAACGATTTGCGCAGATAGCGATCCAGTGAATGGTGGCAGCTTATTATCTCCAGTTAACGCTGTCAATTTAAATAATATAACAGACTTGTGGGCACAAATTACAGAAAATGCAACCAATTGTACTGGCATTATTGATATAACGACCACTATTAATCCTTAGCAGGCACAAAATAATGTCAATATACTTGTCTGACTTTTTGCCTGTCACTAAAATTTAATTTTTAGAATAAAAAAATTTAGAATTTAAACGAACTTGCTTCTAATTAAGTGTCTTTCTCCAAGACTTCTTAAGCATACACTCTTTTTGATGTCTAGACATATACTTGTTACTCCCTAAAAACTCCCATCAATATATAGATTTACCTACTTTTTTAGAGAAAGTGTAAAAATCATTAAAGGAAATAGACCTTATGCGGACGGGGTTGTGATAAAGTGTTTTCGTATTAAAAAAATTTTAAGTTGTTAATAAGAAAACATTTAAAAAACAGTCATTTACAAAAAGTACAAATTTTAATTTTATTCAAATTTGTACTTTTTACATAACACCACCACTCATTTCACAGGCAATTTAGAAAATTGCGTACGAAAAATTTCCGCATAAAATGTAATAGTTGAATTATAAGGACACACAGGCACTAAGATAAGTTGTAAAACCTTTGTGACTGTCTCCTTGTCCCCAGTCAGTAATTATTTAATCTGTTTATACTTTGTTGCTTTTTAAACTCAAATATGATACTCTAAAAACCCATAGGAATAAGAATAAAATAAATTTATATTCTCAAATACTCAAACCCTTATAGGGCTTGGATTTTTAAAACTAGAATGTTCATTTTATTTTTCCTTCGTTCCATAGGTTGTGGTTGCAACTAGTAAACACTAATTCGCTAATAGACTTGTCCTCCTTTAAGAAACACTTATCTGAAATGCTCTTTTTCCGCTATTTTCCTCCAAAAAATAGTTTAATTTGGTGTTATTAAAAATGAATTAAAGTATTGAATATTAGTTTATTATGAAGCTTCGATCTTGCAAAAGGTATATGTTTTCTATGGAATTAAGAGCAACATTTTATTGCATTTTAAATTCCATTTTTTGTAAATTTATTGTTCTTAGTCAGAAGTATTCTTTGAACAAGAGAAAACGGTGCTGACTTATGTTTTTTAGCAATAGACCTTTTGCAAAAGATAAACCTCATAATTATCTGATAATCATACTTTTAAAACTGTATTAATAACACCAATTTAATAGAACAACTATTCAACGATTTTTTGAAGAAAATTAGCGAAAAAATAGCTATTCCATATAAGCATTTCTTAAAGAAGGACAAGTCTAATGTAGATAAAAAATTGTTGCAGCATTTCTACCAGCAACCAAGTGTAGCTTTTTTAGCATTTCAAAAAGGAGTAGCAACTGAAAGAACGCACACTAAAAAGCATAGTTTAAACTAAAAATCTAAAAAACCTAAAAATCTAAAAAAATGAATTTTTTTAAATTACTAACATTTTTGATGCTCCATAATATAGTAGCAAACTACATTTTTCTAGCCACAAATATGGCTTCCAAAGAGACGGAGAGTTCAATAGTGATATGTTCAGCAAAAGGAGAGGAAACAATACTAGACTTGCAGACGAAAGCATCTATTCAAGTATCTTCCAAGTCATTTTCAGATTTTCCGTTATTAGCTACCTGCACAGGAAATGCCAATGCGGTTACATCTGCCACTGGCATTGCTTATAATACGGGTAGTTCAAATGCCGTATTAGGTGTTTCGGACGGCAATTATGCTCGATTATATGAGACTAACGATCGTATTGTATTAGACCTAACAGATGAACTCAGTATCGGCGAAACTTATACTATTCGATGGAGGAGAGGCACTTCAACAAGTAGTAACCCAAATATTGTAGTTGAAGAATCCAATGATAATTCGACTTGGACAGCAGCAAGTAGCAGTCCTTTTACCTTAACTACTCAGTCTTTTTATAACCAAAATATCACCACTAGTACGAGTACTCGTTATGTACGCTTTACTTCACAGAATGTTTATGACATGGATTTAGATGCCATTTCGTATTCCAATGTGTCTTGTGGAGGTGCAATCGATGGTATAGGAAATTTTACTTGTGCGGCAGGTACAAATGAAATTTCGGGAACAGTCTTCGAGGATTTTGATTATGACGGAGTATATGATGCCAATGAATATTTAGGTCTAGGCAATATCCTTGTAACAGCAACAGATTCTTTAGGTAATACAGTAACTACAACTACGGCTGCAAATGGAACTTATACACTCTCGAGCTTAACGAGTAGTCGAACTTATCGAGTTGAGTTTACCAATATTCCTTCCTGGGCTTCCTCTACTTTTCATAATGGTGATAATGGAACAACTGTGCAGTTTCTGCAATCGGGAAATTGTGCAAATTTAGGCCTCGCAAGTTCATCAGATTATTGTGAAGCAAACCCAACTTTATTTACTCCTTGTTATATAAATGGACGGAGAAGTTCTTCCCCAAACAAAGATGCTCTCGTGGCATTTCCTTACACAAGTACGGGAACAACAACACCGCCCTCGCATTCAACTTATAATGACATCGGTTCGACATGGGGGGTGGCGGTGAATCCAGAGACTCAAACTGTTTTTACTGCTGCATTTTTGAAAAGACATAGTGATTTAGGGCCAGCGGGTTTGGGAGGTATTTATGCCATTCCTTATACTGGATCTGCACTACTTCCTGTTTCGGCAACACATACAGTAGCAAATGTCGGAACAGTCCCTTCGAGGGATTTGGCAGGGCTAAATGATTACAGTTATGACAAAAATGTTTTTTCTGAAATTGGGAAAATCGGCTTAGGAGATATAGAAATTTCCGAAAGTCTGGATACGCTTTATGTAGTTAATTTAGCACAAAAAAGAATTGAAGTTTTAAATATTAGTACTTTTAACAATACTGGGCTAGGAACGGACATTAGCACAGAAACCCCTATCTCCATCCCAGATTTAGGAGCTACTTGTGATGACCGACCATTCGGATTAAAAGTGTACAGAGGAAAAATTTATGTCGGAAAAGTATGTGCAGATGATATTACCGCTACGGTACAGGTGTATGACCTGAGTACTTCGACTTGGAGTATTCCGACCAATTTGAATGAATTTGATATTAGTTTCACTAGAGGAGAGTTACATGACGACCAAAATATTTGTAATAGTTGGAATACCTGGGAAGATACTTTTTCCAATTTTGAAGAAAAAAATGATGGTTCGGGTAGCTATTCCCGATATAGATTCACCTGTCACCCTCAGCCGATTTTTGCAGATATTGAATTTGATGATGATGGGTCTATGATTTTAGGATTTGTGGACAGAGCAGGACATCAGCTCGGTGCTGCCAACTATTCTACAGATGACATAACACCTAATACAAATATCTACCGTGGATTAGCAGGGGGAGATATTATGCGAGCAGGTTTAATTGGGGGAAATTTTGTACTAGAATCAGGCGGTCAAGTCAATGGAACAGGAGGTTGTGGAGCAAATGGGCAAGGCAATGGTGGTGGAGAATATTACTGCGGCGATTTTTATAGGGATCATTTAGAAACCATTTCTGGAGGAATTGCCCTTTTGCCAGGTACTGGAAATTTAGTGGCAACGGTCATGGACCCTTTAGACTTTTGGTCGGCAGGGGTTAAAAAATTCAACAATACTACTGGCGTTTCTTCAGAGGGGTATCAAGTTTTTCAAAATGACCCAGGTCTTTCTAATGATAATATTGGTACTTTAGGAAAATCTGCGGGGCTGGGGGATCTAGAGATGCTTTGCAGTCCTGCTCCCATTGAAATCGGTAATTACGTCTGGCTTGATGCAGACGCTGACGGAATTCAAGATGCAGGCGAAATACCATTAGAAGGAATAAGAATGGAACTTTATGATGCAAGTGGTAATTTAGTTGCTTTCGATACCACAGATATCAATGGACAATATTATTTCTCCTCGGATGCCACAGATAATGCCACTTGGCTTACAGCTAATGACGAATTAAATTTCGGAACAAATTACTACATTGTAGCTGGTGGAAATGGGCAATTTGCTAGTAATACTTTATCTCTTAATGGGACAGACTACGACTTAACGACCGCCAATAGCGCTACTGGCACTAATGCAGATGCAATAGATAGTGATGGAACTATCGCTTCTGGTATTGACCCCGATTTTGATGGAGAACCTTATTTACAGATCACTACAGGAAGTGCAGGAGAAGTCAATCATTCCTATGACTTTGGTTTTAAACCACCTGCTACTTGCACCAATCCCGATTTAGTAAGCACTCCTGATACTATCTGTGTAGGCGGCAGTATCGATATCAGTACACTAGTTACTGACGATAATAATATAGGCGGAACTACTGCTTTCTACGCAACTTTAGTAGAGGCGAATACACAGTCGAATGCTTTAAGCGCTACAGTCGTATCTCCAATAGTAGATACCAAGTACTATGTGCGAGAAGATACTACAGGTTGTTTTGATATAGATAGTATAATGATTGTAGTTAATAATATAACAGCTTCCGTTATTAGCTCCGATGCCAGTTATTGTTCAGGAGAAAATCCTTCTGCTTTAATAGCGACTACTGCAGCAAGTGGCGATGGAACTATTAGCTATCAATGGCAGTCCAATACGACAAGCTGTTCTGGTACTTTTACCGATATTTCTACAGGTGCTACTTCTGCTAACTATGATCCACCTGTAATTAGTATGACGACTTATTATCGGGTAATAAGTACTTCTTCTTTAGGTACCGAAACTTGTAAGGATACTAGCAATTGTATTGTACTTACAGTGAATCCATTGCCAACGGCAACAGCAATAGCAATTTCCCCCACTTGCCCTGCTACAGGGGCAACGCCTAATAGTGATGGAATGTTGAAGTTAATGAGTTTCCCGTCTGGGGCTACTTATCAATACAGCACGGGTAGTAGTTTTAATGCTGGAAGTGCTATACCCGCAAGCGCAGCAGCAATTCCTGCTGATAGTCTACTGGTAAGTAATTTAGCCAATCCTGCTACTACACAAGATTATACCATACGAGTTTATGATACCAATAGCTGTCAGATAGATGTGACCGTAGTGCTTAATAATACAGACTGTAGCTGTACCAATCCCATCTTATCCGCACTAACTAATGAGGATATTTGTTTTGGAGAAAGCTTTACCACAGCGAATATTACCACCAATGTTACCAATGGTGTTTCGGTAAGCTATCAATGGTACAATAATAATGGGATAGATAACCCAACTACTACCCTGATAGCTGGGCAAATGACTTCCACACTAACGGCAGTACCAACAACCGTAGGTTCCTATAATTACCAAGTGATTGCAACTAATACAGACAACTCTGCTTGTACGGCAACGCAAGCAGTCACGCTAACTATAGACGGAAATCCATCTGCCACCGTAGCAGATGTATTAAAATGTACTAGCAATTCGGAGACGATTGCGGTAATCCCAAGCGGAGGTACAGCACCCTATACTTACACTTGGTCAGGACCGTTTGGAGGCAGTCCACCTACCGATTCGATTTTTACAGCTACTAACCCTGGCACCTATACCGTAACGGTAACCGATAGGAATGATTGTACTAGTACTGCTAGTGGGGAAATGACTTTTCAAGCTAAGGTATGTTTACCTGTTAGCGTTACTATTAAAAAAGGCCGAAGGAATTAAATAGAGCCTAGATTTATAACTTATACATTAGGCTTGTTCATAATTTAAGTATCTCCCCCAAATGTGATTTTATGTTAAAGTTCCATCTGTTAATTGTTACTTTTTTATTGTTCCTATTGGCAGGTCTTTCTACAAAAGCTCAACCAAGAATAGGGGATCCTGGTGTCACCTTTGATTCCTCTAAATTGGATACTAACTATCCACAAATGGCAAAATGGATGACGGCAGGTGTGAGAGGAGGAATTCCTTTTATGAATCAATTAACTATTAAAGATACACTGCTTAGCGGTGCCACTAGTGACGATATCATACAAGCTATTGCGGAAGTGGCTGCACTGGGTGGAGGAACAGTTTTACTAAAAAATGGAATTTATACCATAGATAAGCAGGTAAATATGGCATCCAATGTTTCTCTCTTAGGAGAAAGTAGGAACGGGGTTAAATGTATGGTCTATATGGGAGGTCAATCTAGTTTCTATTTTCCTCCTAACGTAAATAAAAGTGGCATCTATCGGCTTACTATTGAAGGCAGTTGGGGGGAGCCAACATACAATTGGAATTATGGTCTAGCAGCTAATGATGAATTAGTAGGAAACGATAATATTTTAGTAAAATTTAAGGATTCTGAAGATTGTTGGCTAGATCAGGTAAATCTAATTAACAGTGCCCGAGATCCAATGAGGTGTAATGCAACACATACTACATTTAGGGACTTAATCGTATATGGTGCGCATCGTAAAGCTGGAGGCGCTCAAGGATATTTTTTCATTCAAAATGCCTATAATTTAGTTTCAGGATGCCAAATCACGAACCTACGTCATATTTCTTTGCAGGGTCCTAATGTTGAATATAACGTAGTCTATGATAATAATTTCCATCAAGAAATAAGTTTTCATACTGGTGACAATGGAAATAATCTAATTGAACACAATAAAGTTATACTTCCTTTTGATATGCCTCCTGTAGCAGTAGGCGATGCAGATGCCGTAACGCCAGTAGAAGCTAGAAATGATAAACCTGTTTATTTCGCAATCATGGGCCCTTGGTCTACTCAACATACTAATTCTGCCAATCCAAATTTTTTAATCAATAATCAATGTAAGCAACTCAATCATGAGTACGGTTGCCCTACTCCCTGGTCTCAACCTGGCATACTATACACAGGACCTAAGACATTAGGCCTTACGATACAACAACGAATAGACAATTTTCCAGCAGTAGTGGATTCAGCACTTCCTAAGGGGGGAACTTTATATCCTGTAATTGCCCAAACCGTTTATGCTCATTTAACCGATACCACTAAAATAGCGTGTGATGATGGGGATCCCTGCACCATAGACGATTATTATGATACTAATTGTAATTGTGTTGGGCGCAGTTGTAATTTAACACCACTCAAAATTAAATTACACAACAACCAGCTAATAATAGTTGAGTGATTTTAAGGAAAATTCCTCAAATCTAGTTCCTCCTGTAAAAAGAAGCCCGTATTTATTATGACTCTTTTTGCTATAGCAGGCTGACCTAGATAGTCAAGATGTGCCAGATTTTAAAAATCTGGCACATCTAAATCCCACAAAATCAGTTACTTACAAAATTGCAAAAACTATTTTATGAGTTTTCGGTCAGCCTGCATAGGCAAAAGTAATAACAACTTCAAATCATTATTATCAAAAATGACTTAAAAAATGAAAATAAATCCTTATTCTTTGCTTTACCATTTAAAGCCATTATACCTAACAGTAATAGTGCTTTTCATGGCTTTTACTACAGGACACACCCAATGTATCATTTCTGATGATTTCAGTTCAGGCAATAGCTCTGGAGGCACAGGCTGGGCAAATAACTGGACTTTTAACAATGCCACTATCGTATCAGGGGAATTATTAATGAATGGAGGTGAGTTTGGAACAGCAGATCGCACGATAGACCTTTCTGGTCAAGGGAGTGCCACACTATCTTTTACTTTTAAATGCATTGATAGTTTTAGTGGGTTTCATTCTGCTGACTTTGTAAGAGTGCGAATTTCTACTGATGGAGGCACTACTTTTACAGATTATTGGTATAGAGATGGCAACCAAGTCTGTCCTGAAACCAATGATAGTGAGACCCATACGGCAAATGTAGTCATTCCAGGTGGAGGCAGTACCATCATCAGATTGGAGTCAGGGACGAGTGCCCCCAATGAAGATGCCTATTGGGATGATATTGTGATAGACCGTAGCCCTGTTGTCAGGGCTTTTGCAATTCAAGCTTCTTGTACTACCAATGCTCCTAATGACGACGCCTATCTTCAACTTTCTGAGGCAAGTGGAGATCGTTACCATTATTCATTAGGTAGTTCTTTCGATGATAATAGTGGTGGTGATACCTATAGCAATGCAACTAGTTTAGCCAGTGTGACCTACCCACTTTTACTTGAAACAGATATAGATAATCCTTCTAGTTCTCAAGATTATACGATTAGAATATATGGTGGATCAAATAGTTGCTATACAGATATAACGATAACACTGATGCCGCA
>Ga0209831_1004601_pt1 | contig 10714 bp, 5 predicted proteins | sample Maine_Asex4_meta_FD_187451 | JGI IMG/M metagenome (GOLD analysis project Ga0209831, IMG submission 187451) | Marine algal microbial communities from Maine, USA - Maine_Asex4_metaG (SPAdes) (version 2) | ecosystem: Host-associated > Algae > Red algae > Unclassified | place: Maine, USA | collected...
CGGCGGGCGACGGCGGGTGGAGGGTGATTACTAGAAGGGCGCGCTCTCTCTCTCCTTTCTTGCTCCCCCCCTGTCCCCCAAGGTCCTTGCTTCTCGCTGAGTGGTACAGCACACAGCTCGAAGCAACTCTCCGGGGCCTCTGCCCACGGTTTGACGTCGCGCATACCCAAGTATGAGCTCCGGCAGCAACGGCGACGGCATCACCGTCGACCACGCCGCCACCGCCGCCGCCGCCACCGCCGCCGCCGCCGCTGCCACCGGGCCTCCCGCACGAGGGGGCGCGCCGGCGCCGACGGACGAGGCGCTGGCCACGACGGTCCCCGACCCCCCGTCACGCGGCAGGTCGGAGCTAGACGACGAGGAGGGGACGCCGAGCGAGCTCGAGCGCATCCGCCTCGCCGACGCCGCCGTCGCCGCCGTAGCCGCGGCGACGGCTATTCAAGGGACGGGTGCCGCCGCGGCTACCGGACGTAACGACGCAGAGGTCATCCACTCGCTTGCGCGTGACCTCGCCACCGCTAACGCGCGGCTTGCCGCGTACGCGCCTGGCGCCGCCGCGACCGACGCGCCCGCCGAGGACACGCACCGGTATGCCGCCGCGCACGCCCGGGCCCCCCCGGCGATCCGCGCGCCTGGCCCGGCTGTCTCCCGCGGCGCCGCTGAGGGACCCGAACGCGTCGGCCGCCGTAGCGACGCGGACGACCGCGACGGCGGCGACCGGTTCGACGACGGGTTCGACCGTGTGTCCCTCCCCGACGGCGCCGAGGACACCCTTGGCGCCTTCTCTATCCCGTCGTGCGTCGAGCGCCGCGACGGGCTGCCCGTCCCGTTCTCCCCCGAGGACACCCGCCACGCCGCCGTCTTTGCGGCCGGCACGCGGGACGAGCACGAAGCGCGCGCCTGGTATCAGTCGCTCGCCTGGACGGAGCGGCTTTCCAACTTCCTCTAGGCCTACCTCTTCAGCGAAAACGAGGTCGACGACGCGGAGCTCGTCGCCCTCCTTCTCTCTGCCCGCCGCATTTACGCGCTCGGCGCTGCGCGCTACGACTTCCTCGCGCTCCGCCAGACGGAGCCGGCGCTCGCCGACGCTTTCGCCCACGCGACTGCCGTCCCGCGCAACAATCTCCGTGGCTCCAGCGCCCGAGAATTCCTCGCGCGCGTTGCTCGCGCGGAGGTTCTCGCCTCGGCGAAGATCGGCGCCGCTGCGCGCGGCTTCCGCGCTCCCACCCGCGACGCTGCGGGCAGCGGCGGCGGGGGCGCGCGTCACGGCGGTGCCGGCGGGCGCAGCGGTGGCCGTGGTGGCTCTGCCGCCGCCGCTAACAGCGCCGCCGGCCGTCGCGGTCCTCGCGGACCTAGGGGCGGCGACGCCCCCGTCCGCGCGGTCGAGCGCAAGTAGCCCCCCCCGTGATGGTGCGCGGCAAGGGCAAGGGGCCGAAGCGCCCGCCCGCCGCCACCATCCCCGACCGCGGGTCGTCATCGCGGGCAACACCGCCCCCGACGGACGTGCCCGCGGGCCCCCCGGTCGCGCCGCCTCCGCGGTCGCGACCTCCGTCGCCGAGTGTCACTCCCTCTTTGGCCCCCCCGGAGGCGAAAATGCCCGTTGGGCACCGCCCGGCCCACCGCCTGCGCCGCGCGCTCCCAGAGTGGCGCGCGCTGGGCGCGAGCGCCTGGGTGCTGGACACGATCGCCCACGGGGTGAAGATCCCGTGGACGGGCAGACCCCCGCCACGGCGCGCCCGCCCGTAACCCGCCTCGACGGCCGACACGGCCTTCATGGCGGGCGAGATCCAGCGGCAGCTGGACCTCGGGTACGTGCGGGAGGTGACGGACCCGGCGGAGCGGCGGCGCATCAAGGTCCTCTCGCCCGCCTTTGTCGTGAGGTCGAGCAGCGGTGCGGAGCGGACGGTCATCGACTATCGCTACCCGAACAGCTACATGGCGCAGCGGACCTGTCGCTACGAGACGCTGGCCGACCTCGCCCAGGTGCTCCGGCCGGCGGACGCGATGCTGGTTTGGGACGTCGCCGACGCCTACCACCACCTCCTCCTCCGGCCGGAGGACGCCCTCTACCTGGCCTTCGAGCTGGACGGCCGCATCTTCATCCCGCTGACCATGCCATTTGGGCTGCGGGTCGCCCCATACACGTGGACCAAAGTCTGCCGACCGGTCGTCCAGTGCCTCCGTGGCAAGGGCTTTCGTATGATCGCATACGTGGACGACTTTGGCGGCGCCCCCCCGGCGAAACGCGGCCAACCGGCGTCGCAAACCGCGGCGATCGACGCGTTCCGCACGGTCGAGCGCCTCTTCCGCCGCCTCGGGCTGCGCGTCCACCCCAACAAGGGCATGCGGACTGGGCCGACGGCCATCCGTCTTCTCGGCCATACAGTAGACTCGGAGCGCCGCCTGTTTCTCTTGCCCCCGGACCGCGCCATCGCCGTCGAGCAGACGGCGTCCGCCATCCTCCGCTGGGCAACCTCCCACCGCCGGCACGTCAAGTTCTCCCCGTTGTGCTCGTTTTTGGGCAAGGCGGTCAGCACGCATTTGAGCGTGCCGACCACCCGCTTCCACCTCGCCGCCCTCTACGCGGCGCTCAACGCGCGAGTGACGGGCGACGTGCTCCTCACGCACCAGTGCCTGAGGGACCTGTCTTGGTGGTCGGAGCTACGGCGGCACGCGTCGACGGGCCGGGCCATCTGGCCGGCCCCGCCGACCATCACTATGGAGACGGACGCGAGTACGGTCGGCTGGGGGGCGGTCTTCAACGGAGTCGTCCCGGCGCGGGGCTTCCATGGCCCCCACCGGCGGACGCTGCACATCAACCCGCTCGAGCTCGGCGCCGTGCGGCTGGGGCTCCAGTCGTTCCGCGCCCTCCTCGCCGACCGCGAGACCATCATCCGACTCAAGATGGACTCGACGGTGGCGATTGGTGTCATCAACAACGGCACGTCCTCGTCACCGACGATGATGGCCGAGCTGCGCCGCCTTCACGCTCTCACCGAGGCGATGGGCGTCGTGCTCCGGCCCGAGCACCTCCCGTCGGCGCTCAACCTCTGGGCGGACCGCCTCTCCCGCGAGCGGGACAGCACCGACTGGACGCTCAGCTGCGCCGGGTTCATGCGGCTCGAGGCCAAGTACGGGCCGCACACCCTCGACTTGTTCGCGACCGATTTGACGACGCGCTGTGGGCGCTTCTTCTCGCGTGTCGCGGCCCCCAACTCGTCGGGCGTCAACGCAATGGACCACGACTGGACGGCGGACAACTGTTGGGCCAACCCGCCCTTCAATCTCGTCGGGCCCGTCGTCCACCGCATCATCCAGACGGCCGCCCGCGTCACGCTGGTCGCTCCCCACTGGGAGGCCCAGCCCTGGTGGGCCCCGGCGGTGGAGGCGTGCGCCGAGTTCTCTCTGCTACCGCTGGAGGAGGGTGTGTACACGCACGGCGCGGCGGACCGCCCTTCCCCCCGCCCCTGGTGGCGGACGGTCGTGTTCCGCTTCGACGACAACGCGGCGTCAACGACGCCACCCGCTTTGCCCAACTCGAGACGGCGCTGACCGAGCCGCAACTGTTGCCCGGTGCGATGGGCGCACCCTCGCGCTCGCTCCTGCTGTAGGCCTACCGCCCGTCGACGTGCAGCTCGTACATGTGGCGCTGGCGGGCGTTTGTGGCCTTTTGTACCGACCGGCTGCTCGTCCCGCTGCCGGCCGACGCGGCCACGATCGTCGGCTACATCGCCTACGAGAACGAGCGCAAGGCGCTGGCTCCCAACTCGCTCGGCAAGTACTTGTCGACCATCCGAAGCATCCACGCCTTAACCGGCTGCCCCGACCCGACCGCGGCGCACGTCGTCGCGCTCGCCGTGGCCGGCTATAAGGCGGTCCACGCGGCGCACGTTGGCTCGCAGTCGCCCAAGCGGCTGCCCATCCCGGCCGAGTTCATCATGCAGGCGCTCTGCCTCGGCATCGGCACGGCGAATATCGAGCTCTCCCACCGCTGTGGTGGCCTGGTTTGGGCCTACATCCTGTTCAACCGTCCCGGCGCCGCCGCCGACATGCGGTACCGGGACTTTCGCGTGACGGCGGACGGCGTCCAGTGCCAGGTGCCCTTCTTCAAGGGCGGCGTGCGCCGCGGCGCGGCGCGTATCGCCACGATGGTGCCCTATGCCGCTGGCCACCCCGGCGACGACAAGGCCATCTGCCTGCTCCGTCGTCTTCTGGGGGACCACGTGCGTCACCGCCGCCACCCGGACGAGCGTCTCTTTGCCCCCGGCTACTGGCCGTCCTCCCGCCGGGCGGCCGACCTGGGTGCTGGCGCGACCAACATGTGGCTGGCCGAGCTCGCCGCGCGGCTCAACCTCCGACCGCCTCTGGGCGGCACCTACTCCGGGCACTCCCTGCGCAGTGGCGCCGCGTCGGCGGCCTACTCCCTTGGCTTTCCCGTGGAGGTCGTGGCGGGCCTGTGTACCCACCGGTCGGTGAACACAACGCTCCGCCATTACATTGCCGTGCGCTTCCGCGCTACGGCCGAGGCCCAGGAGCTGCTCGGCCGCGATCGGCCGACCGATCTCCACCTCTAGTGGCACAACTCTGCTCCTGGTACCTGTTCTGCACAGCTGTCAACGATTTGCTTTGGAACCGCAACTGGAATTTCTTTCCGGGGGCGGTGCGGCGGCGGTGCGCGCATTTGGCAACGCACCGCAGCGGCCGTCGGCGTGGCGGCGCCCGCAACGGGACGGGCGACGCACCGCAGCGGCCGCCGACGTGGCAGCATCCGCCGGGGGCGGGCAAACGCTCGACCGTGACGGACGCGACTGCTGACGCGCCACGGCCGCCGCAGCGCCCCCAAGACAGCAAGCACTTCTCAACCTCGAGCAGCCGCCCCGGCCCCCCTCCCCGCAACGTAGCCGCCAACGCGGCGGCAACGCAACGGGGACCCCCCGCCCCGGCCCCGCCACGCAAGCACGGCGGCAGCGGCCGGGCATGCACGCGCACGCAGCCAAGCGCGCGCACGGCGCACCGCGCCAACGGCGCGGGACGAGACGGCGGGTGGACGGGCGTGGCGGCGCGGACGGCGGGCGACGGCGGGTGGAGGGTGATTACTAGAAGGGCGCGCTCTCTCTCTCCTTTCTTGCTCCCCCCCTGTCCCCCAAGGTCCTTGCTTCTCGCTGCCCCTTTCCTCCCCTCGGTGTTTTTCTCTCTCGCTTCCTTGTGGATCAGGACCATCGGCACGTGCCTCTACTTCTCTACCTGCCGGCGGGGGCTGGCGTACCAAGACGCCTTCCCCGCTCCTACCTGCCCGTACCCACCGCACGGGTACTTCCCGACACGGCATGGGTGGCGCACCCACCGCGGCCTCGGGTACCTGGGCAAGTATGCTGACGGCAAGGACGGAGGTTCACCGGCTTGAGCTTGGCCCCAACTGATTGTATATCTGCTTTGCATCTTTACCCTCGCTTTGGTCGGCGCGTTGCCGACCCGGGATCCGCGTAGGGACCCATTTGCTCATGCTAAAGGTAAACGCTACGTTATTGGCACAACTCTGCTCCTGGTACCTGTTCCATGCCGCTGCGTGCCGCGTCGCGGTCGCCGCCCCCCCACGGGCGACGGGGCCGGTCTCCCCCCGGCGTCGTGCCGCGGAGGTCGCCGCCCCCGCCTCGCCGCCCCACCACAGCGGCGGTGTCGGCCAGCCCCCAACCCGCGCGCGCGCCCCCACCGACGCCGACCGCCGGCTGCCGCGGAGGGCCGCAGGCGGTTCGCGCGGCCGACGGGCCGCGGCGGCTGCGCCGTGGTGATTCTCGTGTGTACACGCGCAAACGCGCTTTTCTTGTAAAAAGCTCCGAAATCCCCTCCGTAAGGCCCTCCGCAAGAACGTCGATTTGTAGAAGACTGGAGGAACTGCCGGAGAGGCCGCAAGAGTTGGTGGCTTACATTTTACGGGGTGACCCACAGGTTGGTGAGGAGAGAATCTCAAGCTATCAAGAGCGACACGGAGCCAATCGTCAGGACGACTGAGGTCTCCATCAACCAATCGCCAATCAATACCGACCACGTCACCGCATGTGTGGCTCTTGTTGGCCAGCTGCACAGGCTGCTGACTGCGGGTAACTTATCAATATCTTCGACGTGAGTGACATGGTCGTTCTGTAGCTGAGCTCCCTCCTTAAGATGCTGACGTCGCAACTGTGTGCGAAGCGCAGGGAAGCGGCGACCGAGCTGAGGGAAGGCTAAATATATGGCCGTGCTCAGCGCCTCGAGATGGTTCGGATGGTGTAAAGTTGACAGATCGGACGACGCGATCTTCCGCTGCGCAAGTTGTTGTGGGCGAAAGTCGCCCTTTCCTGCGCCATCCAGACGCGTCTGCAAGCATTTTGCGGAGCTTTTTACGAGAATTGCACGTTTGCGCGTGAACACACGATAAGCACCACTGCGCTGGGGGGACGCGCGCGACGCAGAGACGACCGGCGGGGGGCGGCGAGCCACCGCCCGCGGCCGCGCGGAACGGAGGCGCTGGGCGATTGAGCGCCCAAAATGCGCCCTTTGAGCGCCTAGAAAGCGCCTGAATTGGGCGCCCCAGGGCGCACTCAACAATCCTAATCGAAATGGGCCACCGATGTCTCACCCATACACCGGACTATCGATGGAAACGTAGCCTGGCCCCTAATAATGCTATTGCACATATTAAAATCATCTATTTCGGGCCTTGCCCGTTCGGCGACCTCTGAGGGTCATTCTATTTACACCAGCCCGAACGCCCCGAACGTCCGAACGCTGAACGGCCATATCGAAATCTCATTGGGCGACGTGGCATCAGCTGGGATGCTTAGCCAATGGAATTTCAATATGGCCGTTCAGCGTTCGGACGTTCGGGGCGTTCGGGCTGGTGTAGAATGACCGTGAGAGGGCGCCACGTCGCAAGCTCAATTGAGATTGTAACACTGTAGTCCCGACATTGCTGGCTTTGCTCTGAGGTCCGCAGACAGCAATGACAATGAGCTCCCACACACTGAGGCCCCGCCACCGTGTCACCCTTGTTCAACCAGCGCAGACCGCCTGACAACCAGAGCAGTGCGCTCGGCTCAAGCCAGGTGGCCTGGGCACCAACACAGCGGCAGGCGAGGGTGTCAGCCCCCCGAAGTTGGTCTCCTCCGTCTGAGTCTTCCCCCCCATTGGGTGGGGATCGGCGCTCTGCGCTGCTAGCTCTGCTGGGTGGGGCCTCACTCCAGGGAGATGGACGGCACGCGAGCACCCCCCCAAATGGACTGCGTCCATCGCTGTGCGGTTGCTGTCAAGCCCAGTTAGGATACGGGGTCAGGATTTTGCGTGTTGATCGGAGACGAGCCTCCGTCCGAACCTGCTGGACGGCCCCCAGCCACGAGGTCTAAGGCACTCCGGATCGTTGTCGGGACCGCTGGCACCCGGCAAATGGGCCTCTCCCGAGCAGTGCTGCGGGCGGTGCTCACGGGTGGTTTCCAAAGCACCGGGGGATCGCCCCGGATCGTGGCCGGGCAGCGCCAAGCGGGTCGCAACAGCAGAGCTTTGATCTGTGGTCTTCATAACTTTGGGAACCGCATTTCCAGCCTCCTGAGGAGGTGAGCTCCAAGAACGAAGGAGGGCAACTTTGTCAGGAACATAGGCTACTACAGTTGGTCACATGAGCACAGAGGGCATCGTGTACAGCGCGGACACAGAAAAACAGAGGCCTGGCCCCGAGGCCCAGTGATGAGCCGCCCCAGGTGCAACCCTCAGCTGCGGGTCGTGGGGTCGGGTCACCTGCCGGCCCATGACACACCCGGCAGCCGCCGCCTTCTGCGACGCAGCGACGATGCGCACCTAGCACAAGATTTAAGAGGACCGCGGTTCTGAGCCTGCTGTGTGGACCACTCCAACCAGCTATCTCACGCTCCACACCTGCAGAGCCCATGTCCCTACTCGCATTTTCGACCATCGCCCCCAACTTCGCTCCCATACGACGTACCCTCCCCTCTGCCACAATGATAGCCTCCCTCTTCCGCTCTGCTTTTGTCGCTGCCGCTCTCTCAGCGGGTGCCGCCGTCGCCTCGGCGGCCACCCTTCAGGTCAATGCGGGCGGTGCCGCCACTGGCGCTTTCTTCTCCGACTCGTCCCCCGCGGCGTTCGCCCAGGGCGGCGCCAGGTACGTGTCCACGACCGTCGTCAATGGCACCGACCACCAAGCCGTCTACGCCACCCACCGCTACGGGCAGCTGTTTGCGTACGCTGTGCCCGCGACTGCTGGCATGTACACGGTCGCGATGCATTTCGCCGAGACGTATGGGCACAACTACAAGGACGGCGCTCGGGTGTTTGACGTTGCCGCTGGCGACAGCCCCACGTCGCTCGTCGACGTGCTGACCGACTTCGACGTGCACGCGACGGCTGGCGCCGCCAACGCGCTCACCGTCACCCGCACCGTGACTGTGGCAACCGACGCGCTGGTGCTGCGCTTTACGGCCAAGGCCAACAACGCGATGCTTTCGGGCTTGACGATCACCACCGAAGACGGATCCTTCCCCGACGCTGGCCCTGTGACTGGCGGAGTGATCGCAACGCCAACTCCTGCGGCGCCCGTGGCGACGCCTGCGCCCGGCACTCCGCCAGTTGGCGTTGCGCCCGGCGACTTGCCCAATCCCGGAGAAGCTGATGATGGCGCTCACGCGGTGCCCGGCGGCCCCTACAAGGCCATTGCCGATGCGGACGACGGGTCGGCGGCGGTGGTCCTCGACGGGGAGGGCTCCCACACTCACAACAGCGGGGCGGGGAGCGGCAGCGACGGCAACGGCAACGGGGAGGACGACGCCATCCCGGGCTTTGGCGGCGTCGTCGCCTTCACGTGGTCGGTGCTGGAGACTGAGGAGATCCTCGGCACGACGCCGACGCTGACCGCCCGCTTCCCGGCGGGGGTCACCAACCTCATGCTGACAGTCAAGGACTTTGACGGCGACGTTCACGCGGACGTGACGACCGTGACGGTCACTGACGGCACGGCCACGGGGGTGGTGTGCTACTACCACGAGGGCGTGAAGGCCCTTTCGGCTGTCGGAAAGGCGGCAACCGTCGCGCCGGCCTACGTGGCAGTCGCCAAGGAGGTGTCCTTCGGCTCGCTCGGCGACTTCGGGGGCTTTAGCTTTGCCTCTGATGCGTGGCTTGCTCGGTGCGTCGGTACCTACACCGCCACCGCAGCGGAGGATGTAGACTTTGACGTTGAGGCGGTCGGTGGGGACGTGCGTCTGGCCATTGACGGCAAGGTTGTTGACGACGAGGTGGCGCTGGCTGCCGGGGCCCACTCGTTTGAGTTGGTGTACGCCAAGGCGGCGGGCGCCTCGGCGGCGCTGGTGGTGACCGCCCCCGCGGCGGCCCTGTCGCACGACGCGGGCGCGGTGCTGCCAGTCATCATGAGCATGAGCCCCTCGAGCGGCGGCGTAGGCGGCGGCGCGACCATCCAACTCAAGGGCTTTGGCTTCCTCCCCGGTGAGTCGGTGTCGGTTGGCGGCAAGGACGCGAAGATTGTGTCGGACGTGGCGGGCTTGACGACCATTGACGAAATCTCCTTCATCGTCCCGGCGGGTGCCGCCGATGGCCCGGTGGCGGTGACGGTCAAGACCGCCAACGGCGTCTCCAACGCCGTCACCTACACCTACGCGTCGGGCACGGACGACCCCCAGCCGCCCGTCTACGAGGAGACGGTGCTCAAGAACGCGGGCGGCAAAGAGTTCAAGCTCGGCGGCGGCACGTCCATCGCCGTCGGCCCCGACGGCCTCGTGTACATTGGCAACGCGGGTCAGGGGCGGGTGCACAAGCTGAAGGTCGACTTCCTCACGCACACCGTCAAGAAGGAGTGCTCCACGGAGATTGGGGGGCAGATCCTCGGCGTCTCGTTTAGCCCGGCTGACACGGCCGCGCAGCCGACGCTCCTCGTGTCGGTCGGGGACCTCAAGTCGGGCAAGTGGAACGCCGGCCGCGTCGTCGCGCTCAAGTCGCTGGCGACGGGCTGCTTTGGGCCGCCCAAGGACCTCGTCACGGGGCTGCCCGTGCAGATTAACCACGACCACTCGATCGGCCGCCCCGCGTTCATGCAAAACGGCGACATGCTGTTGCCCGTCGGCGGCATCACCAACGCGGGCATCAAGCACCCCCAGTCGGGCAACGTGGACGAATCGCCCCTGTCTGGCGCGGTCGTGCATGTCGCCCTCTCCAAGGGCTCCGCCTTCAACGGCAAGGTCACCTACTCGACCAACAACCCGGCGTCGGCTAAGCAAACGGGTGGCGACGTGAGCGTGTGGGCGGCGGGCATCCGCAACGGGCTGAACGTGGAGCGGCACGGGGTCAGCGGTACTTACTGGATTCTTGACAATGGTGGTAACGCAGGCTTTGGCCATATCAGCGTCACCTGCAATCAAGACGTCGGCTTCAAGGGCAAAGGCAATTCCGACGATTGGCTGTACAAGCTGACCAAGGGGGGCTACTACGGCCACCCCAACCGTAACCGCGGCAAGACGGACCAGCGCCAGTGCACGTACCGCAAGCCAAAGGAGGTCGCGCCCGGCTACACGCAGCCGCTCGCCAAGTTCAAGCCCTCGACGAATGGCCTCGCCACGCAACACACCAACGTGTTTGGTGGCTCGGTCAAGGGGAACTTGTACATGTCCAAGTTTTCCACGGGCGGCGACGGCGTCGTCCACACCGCCACCGTGTCGGCGAC
>Ga0209831_1004602_pt1 | contig 10713 bp, 8 predicted proteins | sample Maine_Asex4_meta_FD_187451 | JGI IMG/M metagenome (GOLD analysis project Ga0209831, IMG submission 187451) | Marine algal microbial communities from Maine, USA - Maine_Asex4_metaG (SPAdes) (version 2) | ecosystem: Host-associated > Algae > Red algae > Unclassified | place: Maine, USA | collected...
ATTTGCATCTTCTACTTGAATGTTGAAATTAATATTTGCCGAAGTGGTGGAATTGGTAGACACGCTGGATTCAAAATCCAGTTCTTTCACGAGAGTGCGGGTTCGATTCCCGCCTTCGGTACTAAGCCTCTAAAAAGAGGCTATAAAGAACACACTAAGAATACTGATAATCAACGACTTACATCTAAATCCTACTTTTCGTTAGTCCTTTATAATCACTTGTTTAGCCTTTTTTTGTCCCCTATTTGTCCCCTCCATGTTGTATCTTATGCTTAGAAACTAAATTTTAACATAAAATGTCAGTCAAACTTAGATGGAAAAAAAACAAAGATGGAAGCAAAACAGCCTACTTAGACATCTATCAGAAAGGGAATAGGAGAAAGAAGTATATCGATATTAAGATTGAAAAGAACGATACCGATAAAAAAGACAAGAAGATAAAAGCTGAAGATATACGATCCAAGTACCATACACAGATCATTGACAAGAAATTTGATATTGTATCTGAGGATAGAATGAATGCCGATTTCTTACAGTACTATCAAAACTTCCTTTCCAATTATCATAGGGCAGGAATCAAAAAATACAGGTATGCTTATGAAAAGTTTTTGGTCTACCTCAAAGACCAAGGCATTATAAAAGTAATAACGAAGTCAGAAGATATTAGAAAACCCTTCTCAACAACCGATCAAAGACTTCCATTTAGTGAATTGAATTTCACCTTAATAAATGGCTATAAAGAGTATCTATATGGCCCTAAGGGCAAACTTTCAGGAGAAACACCTTATGATTACTTCAAACGCTTCAAGGCTATCTTAAATCGAGCATATGACGAACGCTATCTATTAGAGAACGAAGCAAACAAAGTCAAGATCAAAAAACCAGAAAATACACTCAAAAAGCAAATTCTCACAGAAGAAGAACTCCAAAAATTAGCCAATACACCTTGTGGCAATTCTGAAGTCAAAAGAGCGTTCCTTTTCTCTTGTTTTACAGGAATGGGTGAAAAGGAAATCAGACAAATGACTTGGTCTGAAGTCGCTAATGGTAGACTTAATACACAACGAGCAAAGAATGGCAAGAAAATATCAAGCAAGCTCCCTGCAACTGCTATTCAACTATTAGGTGACTATGGCAAATCAACACATAGAATATTTCATTTGCCGTCTAATGTTGCCGTAGGTAAGAATCTCAAAAACTGGATGAAGAAAGCAGATATAGATAAACATATCAGCTACTACTGCTCAAGACACACATTTGCCGTTATGAATCTTAGAAACGGAGCTAACCTAAAGACCATATCAAAGCTCATGGGTCATGCTTCTACAGTACCTACAAATAAATATCTTAACTATCTTGATGCTGAAAAAGATAAGGCAATGGAGAACCTGCCAATACTTAGTCTATAAAATAAAATAAATCTGAGATTTGAAAACGACTGATAAACTAAACGGACTTCCTGTATGGGAATTAGAAGAAAGTGATATTGAAGAGAAAACCTATATTCCAGAATTCAAAGAGCCGTACAAATACTTCAGGATTAAGGCCAAAATATTCGAACGATTCTTCTTCATTCGTGGTAAAATTGAAATCTATAGAGATAACAAAAAGCATCACATAAATTATCTTAATGAGTCACTTTATAAAAAACTATCCTCTCATCTTCACGAACACACTCTTAAAGAGCCTGAACATAGATATATAGTAGAACTTAAACAGTATGTTGAATATACTTTTGAGAATTGGTCAAGAGGTGTAGATTTTCTGCCTTTTACTAAAGAGAAGAAATATCTGCATTCAGGAATAAAAAGAATTGACTGGAAACTTGGTAAGAAAGTCTCAGAAACTATGTCTTCAAGTGAAGGATCAATATATCCGCTCCATAAACTACCACATGAAGAACTCATAAAAATAAGGGATAAGCAAAAAGAACTGTTCCCAATATATATTGAGAATAGATTCTCAAAGATTAAGGCTGTATTCAAAGAAGAGTATAATTCAAGTGATACTAAAAGTATAATGATTGCCCAGTACTTATCAGTAATGGACCATATTTAAATGAGTATTACAGAACCATTTGATACAATGAAAACTGGTAAACATAAATTAGTCCATGACTATGTGAGTATTCGTTACTCAGGTGCTCTTACCTATAATCGAGTTATAGAATTATGGAGATTGCACAATAAAACGAGAAAAACCAGCACTATCAACTTAGACTGCATAACACCAAAATATAATTGGCGAACAACCTATGATGAGCAGTATGATCTTGTAGAAGTAAAGGCATTGTATAAATTTTATAATTGGCTTAAAGCTAATCCCCTTGAAGAAGATAAGGATGATACAGTAGACTTTTGGGAAGAATTAGCTAAGTCTACAAACATTCTTTTGCTAACTGAAAATGCCACAGGTGATTTATGGAAACAATTATTAGATGATTCTTACGCCCAAGTAAAAACAAAGATAAAATGGATCGCAAAGCATGGAAGTGGAATCACAAGAAAACCCCTCTTCCGTATCATTGCAGTCATCGATGATCATAAATTCATTAATAGAGAAAAGCTTTATAAAAAATTATCCAATTCATTAACTTTAGGAAAAGAGGATGAAAACGAAACTATCGATAAGGTGAAATCTTCGTTTAGTAGCTGGTATAATAAAGATTACAAAGGACACAAAATTGAAGAAAAAACTAAAATAATATCTCAAATTGAAGTTCTCAAAAGCAAAAGCAACCTTCCTAAATAATCTTCTATAGCCTTCCTCAACCTTCCCAGCCTTCCAAAATACATATCTCTATATGATCAAACTTCCTTTGATTATATCATTGTAGTCAAGCTCTCAAATGAGCGATTGACACTATGGATATCAAGGAGTTAGATCAAAAATTAGATGCAATTCTCGCAGCAAGCAAGGATATGCTGACTACAGATGAAGCAGCCAACTATATCGGCATTTCAAAAGGCTACCTGTATAAATTAATGGCTAAACGTAAGATCCCATTTTCGAAGCCAAATAACAAACTTGCCTTTTTTGATAAGAAGAAATTGAATCAATGGCTTCGGCAAAATCCACAAAAAACTAAGGCCGAAATAGAGGCTGAAGCAACTGATTTCATTCATTTAAACTTGAAAAATTAAGCATGAAAACCAAACTAAATTTGGAGTCTACAGGGACTCCTTTTAATACGTTAGAAAAAAACGTTACAAGGGACCATGCAGAACAAAATTCTGATTCATCCGTCATCATACGATCCCGTGGATCAGAAAAAGTAACTGTCAGGAAGTGGACTGAGAAAAAATATAAATCCAAACACATCGCAGATGCACTGATGGAAGTCGCCTACATGAATGAAGAATGGGAGTGGTATAAAAAGTACAATTACACTAAGACTAAATGTCTTGAGTCTTTTGTCACTGGAGATGGAAAAGCCTTTGGACATTATTGCAAAAAGCCATGGTGTCCTATCTGTTTAGCTATACGTAAATCGATTCACATTCATCAATATTATCCGATCATTAAAGAGTGGGAAAGACCAACCTTTGTGACGCTAACGGCACAAGCTCAAAATCATAGAGATCTATCTATGTGGGTAGATTTACTATTTGATAAGCTAAATCGAATTTTGGAAAAATTAGAAATGAGGCGTTATCGTTCTGGTTCTGAAAAATTCAGATGCCTCATATGTATCGAATGCTGTTTCAATCCTGAAAAAAACTGGTACAATCCGCACTTCCATATTGTCACGTCAAACTATCCAGAGGGAAGAGAACTAAGAGAAGAATGGCTTAAAGCGTTCCCCACCAAACTTGCACATCCAGTAGCTCAATACATTGATCCTGTTAGAGACAAGCTAAAAAATCTTGTTGAAGTCATCAAGTATGGAGCAAAGATTTTAACTGATGCAGAAACCACTAATAAAGGTAAAAGAGAACGACTTCCTTACATATATGCAAGTGCATTACATGAAATCAATAAGGTCTTCCACGGTAGAAAGTTGATTAGAAAAAGAGGTTTTAAGTTAATCAAAAACGAGGATGAGATTAAAGAGCTTGTCATCCAAGACTTACAATCTTGGTCCTATGACGACTTTGTCCGTACGTGGGTGAATGAGACAACAGGAGAACTACTGACAGCACCTTATATTCCAGATCAGAATTTGGTGTCTATTTACGAGAATAATTTAGATTATAAAAGCCGATAGCATTTTGACACTTAGGCAAAATTACTATATCACATTCTTTACCTATTGTAGCCAACTGTTTCTCAATATATTGCTCCGAACCTACTAAACCATGAGTCCAAATATCGTTTATATGACGATAGAATGATTTTACTATATTCTTCATTTCTTCTGATGACAATTCAAGTAAATCATCTGTTTCATACTCATCATAAGTAAGCATATACAATAGTTCATAAAAGTGATTTGTTGTAATATGAATAGATTGATCTGCTTCAAAATAATCAGAATAGTTTATGTTAAAATCCACATTAGATAGTGTACTATATTTCTTCTCAGGTTCTGTAAATTCTATATCGTAATGACTTTTTAGAGCACTTTGAATATGAATGCATCTTTGAAGCTCTGATATTTTTATTGATTTTTCTACGAATTCTTTTGAATCTGGAAGTTTTATAAGCGTCTTACTTATAGGTTCTGATTCACTAAATCTAGAGGTAAATATCAGGCTTTCACATTTGAAAAATTCATCATCACAGGATAATATGTACTTTTCTTGGATAGCTTTGACAACACATTTTACAGATTTGCAATCTTTTTGGTTAATAACTTCTTTTGCATCATCAATAATAGCAACCGCAGGACTACCCCAAGACGTTAGACCTGAAAAACATAGATGCAAATTTAATTTTGGCAATAACAAGAATTTATCTTTTAATACTACTTCACCATTGATCCTTTGAGCATTACCATGTTGAGTATTGATTTGCCTGTCAGAAGCGATCAAAATATAGTCGTCAGTCCAAATCCGTGTTAATAAAGTCATTTTTTCAGTTTAATAAAATATTGAAGATACAAATACCAAGAATTAATTTCCTTGTATATTACACCAAGAACAACATTCCAGAAAAATTTAGGAATGAGTAAAACAAACACTCCAAGGAGAGCATTAAGTAAAGGCTATCTCAAATCTACTGTCACGAGATCAGAGATAGAGCAATTTAAGTCAGCATACTCTATCATGATTGATCAGTTAGATAGCAATGCAAATGAAGAATTTCTAAAGAATCTTGTTAGAGACTTTCTACTAAATGCGTACTATAAAGGAAAGCACCTTATCAATGTAGAAGGAAGAAAAGACTTAGTCATTCATAATGGTCCAAAAGCAAAGGATTCTATTGGTGTCATCATGGAAGTAAAATCGATTAACAATCGTAATGAAATGGTGACTAAGGAAGATTTAAATAAGAAAGCCTTACAAGAACTTATTCTATACTATCTAAGAGAACGAGAAGACAACAAAAACATTTATATAAAACACCTCATCATTACTAACTCTATAGAATGGTTTGTGATTGATGGAGTTGAATTTGAAAAGCAAGTCTTTAGAAATGTAAAATTGATCAAAGGGTATAGACAGTTTAAAAATTCAGGTCAAGACACTAAATTCTTTTATACTCAAATCGCCAAACCTTTCATTGAGACTATAAAAGATGATTTATCGTATACTTGGTTTAACATGGTCAAATTCAAGAATGTAATAAAGAATGAGGACCAGATAGATGATAGTAAGCTAATCAGCTTATTCAAATTTCTGTCACCAACCCATATACTTAAACAGCCATTTGGCAATGATAGTAATACACTCAATCGTAACTTCTATAATGAGTTACTTCACATCATTGGATTAGAAGAGGTTAAAATCAAGAACAAGAAACTGATCAGACGAAAGGAAGAAGCAAAGAGAGAGCCAGCTTCCTTAGTCGAGAATGCCATCAATATTCTGAAATATGAGTCTAATGTGATAGAATCACAGCGATATGATACAGCATTAGAATTAAGTATTACTTGGATTAATAGAATTCTATTCTTAAAGTTATTAGAGTCTCAATTAGTCAAATACCACAAAGGTGATAAGGAGTACAAATTTTTGAACTATGAGAAGATCAAAGACTATGATACACTTAATCGGCTCTTCTTCCAAGTCTTAGCGATAGAGCCACAAGATAGAAGGCCAAAAATCAAAGAAGCATATAATAAAGTGCCTTATCTTAATAGCTCTTTATTTGAGGTAAATGATTTAGAATTCAGAACATTAAAAATCTCAAATCTTGAAGATGACAATGCACTAAGTATTCCTACTAAAACTGTTTTAAAGGACTCTAAGGGCAAATTACTCAAAGGACAGCTCAATACATTAGAGTACTTGTTTCGCTTCTTAGAAGCTTATGATTTTAGCTCTGAGGGTGGTGAGCAGATACAGGAAGAAAACAAGACTTTGATCAATGCTTCTGTCTTAGGACTAATATTTGAAAAGATCAATGGATATAAAGACGGCTCATTCTTTACGCCTGGATTCATTACCATGTATATGTGTAAAGAGACGATCAGAAGAGCGGTCATACAGAAGTTTAAGGACCATACAGACTTTGAGAGTGATGAGTGGGATGATCTAATATTTTTTACATCAAAAGCAAGTTCCAGAGATGTAGTCAAAAAATACAATGACTTAATAGATAGCTTAAAAATATGTGATCCAGCTGTGGGGTCGGGGCACTATTTAGTATCTGCATTAAATGAGATCATTGCAATAAAATCAGAGCTACAATTGCTAAGTGATGAAAAAGGAATGCCTCTTCAGATATTGGCTTCCGTGGATAATGACGAATTAATCATTCAGAATAAAGGAGGAGATAATGAACTGATTGAATATAATTTCAAAAATAAGAACAGCCACCACATACAAAAAACCTTATTTATTCAGAAGCAAACCATTATTGAAAATTGCTTATTTGGTGTGGATATCAATCCTAATTCTGTTAAAATATGTCGCTTACGTTTATGGATAGAACTATTAAAGAATGCATACTATACAGAAGAAAGTAACTACACAGATTTAGAGACTTTACCCAATATTGATATCAATATAAAGTGTGGAAATTCCTTAATTAGCAGGTTTGATTTAACTAGTGATTTGAAGCCAGCATTAAAGAAAAGTAAATTTGATATTGATGGTTATAAAGTAGCAGTTTCAAGTTATAAACAAGCCACTGATAAAGAACAAAAAAGAGAATTTCAAAAATTAATCAAAGCAATTAAATCTGACTTTAGATCAGATGTTAGAGGTAAGGAGATAAGAGATTTGCAAAAGTTAGAAGGCCAATTCTATGATAGGTTTGGACAAGCTACACTGATTGATGTTGAATTGACTAAAACTGAAATTAAAAAGAAAGCTAAAGAGCAGAAAAAGCTCCAAGACAAAATCGATAAAAAGAAAATTGAGATTGAAGAAATTAGAAATAATAAAATTTATGAAAATGCTTTTGAATGGCGATTTGAATTTCCAGAAGTACTGGACGATGAAGGTGACTACATCGGATTTGATGCTGTAATTGGGAATCCGCCATATTTTTCATTGACTTCAATGCAAACATTTTCTGATTATTTATCTAAGACAAATTTCTTATCCTTTAATAAGCGAGGCGATATATATTTCATTTTTATAGAAAGAGGATGTCAGATTGTCAAACAGTCAGGAATAGTTAATTTTATTATATCAAATTCTTGGCTACGTGCATCTTATGCACAAGAGTTAAGAGAATACATTATTACAAATACAAATTTGTATGACATAATCAATTTTGAAGATTGGCAATTATTTGATGAGGCAACTGTTGAGACATGTATTATCTCAATTGCAAAAAATGAAAAATATAGTTATTCATTTTATACACCTATCAAAGAAGATTTTCATACAACAATTCCAATTAAAGAATATTTATTACAAAATGGATTCAGTGTTATGCTAAAAAATGAGATAGATTGGATTCTTGAGCCTGAACACATAATAGAATTAATGACAAAAATAGAACAGGAGTCAACAAAAATTTATAAACTCCCAATTAAAATTAATTTTGGTATTAAGACTGGAATGAATGATGCATTTATTATTGATGAAGAGACCAAAAGTAAATTGGAGAAATTAGATAGTAAGAGTCAGGAAATTATAGTTCCAATTATTCGAGGTAGAGACCTTTCTAAATACAAAATAAATTTTAGTAATTACTACTTAATTAACACACATAATGGTATAAAATCAAAAGGGGTAGATAGAGTTGATGCTTCAGAATATTCATCCATTATTACTCACTTAGAGAGTTATCTTCCAAAGGTAAAGAAAAGAACAGATCAAGGTAGTCATTGGAGTAATCTAAGGAATTGTGCGTACTTAGATGACTTTAAAAAAGATAAAATTGTATGGGGTGAAATTTCTGATAAGCCCAAATTTGCGTTTGACAATAATGAATATTTTGCCGAAGCAACAACATTTTTTATGATAGGTGATGGCCTTCTTTTTATTCTTGGAATTCTAAATTCTAAACTTTCAGAATGGTATTTCAATCTTATTGGCACTACAACAGGAATGGGGACTAACAGATGGAAGAAATATAAAATTGAGTTGTTTCCAATTAAAAAAGTATCTAATAATAAAAGATTTGTATTGGAAAGATTAGTAAATCAAGTTTTAGACACGAAGGCACTTAATCCTGATGAAGACACAAGTTCTATCGAGTCCGCGATTGACAGGTTCGTATATGAGCTTTATGAACTTGATGAAAGTGAAATCCAATTAATAGAAGAAGCAGTTAAATAAGTTTTTCACAAAACAGAGATATGCCAATAACAATAAATGATAAAGTATTTGAAAAAGTAACATTTACCTTAGAGAATGATTTTGAAAAAGTAGTGATTGAGTTGTCTGATAAAATCTTTGGTGAAAATACAATCTACATTGACGTCAAAAAGAAGCTGAAGGGTAATAACATTGGTGTTATACCAGATGGTTATTTGATTGATATGACCATAGTAGAAGAACCAAAGCTTTACATCATAGAAAATGAGTTAGTCAATCATCATCCTTATAAGCATATCGGTATTCAGATGCTGACCTTTGTCACTTCATTTGATGATGATCGATTAAAGCTTAGAAATATCATTATGAATGAGATCTCTAAGCATCCTAACCATATGAAGAGGTTATTGCATTGTTGTCAGCAATCAAGCAGTCGTAACATAGATAGCTATCTGGACCAAGCTGTATATTCAGAGTTCAAAGGACTTGTCATCATAGATGATGCGAAACCAGAACTCAATCAAGTCCTAAAACGGATAGCTGCAAACATTTCAGTATTGGAGATAAAAACTTATCAGTCCATAGAAGGTGACTTCGCTTATGAATATGATACATTGTACGGCACTGATGAAGATATGGTCCACACGATCAAGAAACGAGCTAAGAAAGACACTTTAGAAAGTAGAAACAAAAGACGTTTGAGGCGTGCTGCATGTGATACGGTCGTAGTAGCTGCGAGAGAAGATGGATTCAAAAAAGAATTTTTAGGGAATCATTGTTGGTTTTCAATACGCATTGGTGCTGCCATGAAAGATCGCATAAAATATCTGGCAACCTATCAAGTCGCTCCTGTTAGTGCTGTTACCTACATTGCAGAAGTCAAAGAAATCAAGCCTTATGAAGATTCAGGTAAATACATCTTATTCTTCAAAGGGCCACCAAAGAAGATAAAAGCTAAGAAGATGAAAGACCCAAATAAATCACCACAAGGACCAGTCTATGTTAAGTATGTGGATTTGATGAAGAGTAAGTATTTGGATGAGGCGATGGATTGAGATTGTAAATTTTACTTTAATTGATTTTTTTTGATCATCAACTAATAAGTATTCCAAAAAAACTTAGAAAAGAAGAATAACTATTGCGCCAGATATAATTGGCTGGATAGATGAACGGGGTGAGCCATTTGTTGTTGATAAAAGAAATAATAAAAATTTAGACCCTAAGAATATTGATGATAAGATACTAATTTACGAACGTCAAGTATTCGATTGGTTTTTAAATCCTGCAAATAAATTAGCGGATCAAGAAAATACTGGTTTTATCATTTTGACCATTTGTCTTTCCTATTTAGAGGGGGTTGAACAATATAGAAATGGAAATTCAAGCGATCAAAGTAGTAAACGTATATTTACAAGTGCTTTAGATAGAATTTATCCTAACCAATTTAGGCTTGATGACCTTAAAAGATTTTATGAACAAGCACGATGTGGATTATTCCATGATGGAATGGTTAGAGGTATGATTTTGTTTAATAAGCAATATGAGCAAGTTCTTGAGTTTGAAGGGTCTGATATTAAGGTTAATCATATAAAATTTCTAGTTGATATTAGAATTGGATTTTTTAAACTATATATCAGAATTAAAAATAGATGAAATTTTAAGAACTAACTTTTCGAGAATGTACACTAACATATAGTCTAATTTCGCAAATGGGCTAATAAAAGTGAATTTTTACGATTAAAAACTTGTTGTAGTACTTATGACAAACAAAGAACTACAATTAGCAAAAATGAATGACTGTTTGCTAATATTTGATTCGTGCGACAGTGTAAAATGTAATTTTGCAACTATTGATTCCACAATTGAAGTAACTACATCTTCAGATATTGTATAT
>Ga0209831_1004609_pt1 | contig 10698 bp, 7 predicted proteins | sample Maine_Asex4_meta_FD_187451 | JGI IMG/M metagenome (GOLD analysis project Ga0209831, IMG submission 187451) | Marine algal microbial communities from Maine, USA - Maine_Asex4_metaG (SPAdes) (version 2) | ecosystem: Host-associated > Algae > Red algae > Unclassified | place: Maine, USA | collected...
CCTACGACTTGGAACCACCAATCGAGAACTCGCATATATGTTGCCGAGACACACGGAAAAATATGGCCGTAGTTATGAACTTGGAGCTGAGAGGGTTTCCGCCAGCTGAACGGGCAGAGTAGGTCAAATGCCTAAGCAAGGTCTCGGGCCTCGGACGGCCGAATTCCGAACGTCGCTCTTGGCTGAGGTGCTCGAGCACTCTGAATCAGAAGGTCATGAGTCGTTCCTCACCGCGACGTTCACCGGCCTGAGCCTCGATGCCGCTAGCTGGAGAGGCGCTGGTGATGGACAAACGGATTCCTTGCTAAGCCAGGCGCGCAACGCACACTGTGGTGGCGTGTTGCATTTAGATTGGACACGTCCGTGCAGGGTTCAAGAGCCTCTGGTTGCGTCGACACTGCCTGAGGACAAGCGATGAGCTACCAGATTCGGTTCGCTTCGACGTTTGGAAAGTCTCTTTCGCAGGCTCCGGCGGATGATACGTACAAGTCGGTTCTTTCCGATGTGTATCATTTGCCTCCTTTTTCGACACCTCAGGATTTGAGGTGCCCCGTGCCGACTGATTCGCACGCACGAAACGCTTCAGACCGCTACTTCGGCCGCGCCATCTTTCTTACCAACACGTCAACAGCAGGACACGAGTGCACAAATGAGTTACCAAGAACCGAACAGGCTGCCAACGGGCCCGCCGACAGGTCCGCCGACCCGCAGCACGAGCGGCTCGAACGTGTTCGTCACGATCGCCAAGTGGGTGGGCGGCGGGTTTATCGCCATCACGGCGCTCGGGTTCACGCTTGGCGCCCTTGGTTACGGCGAGAAAGACGACGCGACCGGAACGACCACGCAAGCGCCCACAACGGCTGCGGCGGCTAAGACCGACGCTCAGGTGCAGCTAGCACCGACTCAGCCAGCCTCAACGACTGCACCAGTACGACAGCCCACCCAGGCCCCAGCACCTGTACAACTGCAAACAACCGCCACACCCACACCACAACCCACCGCAGTGCCGCCAACGCCACGGCCCGAACCAACAAGCACGCCAAACGCAACTCCCGTACCTCGCGGCACCTACTTCATCGACTGGTCGGTAAGCGAAGATGCCTACACGTTGAGGGTTGCGGGCACGACGAACCTTCCCGATGGAGGCGTCCTTGTCATTTCTGCATCTGTCTCGGTCGACGGTGAATCGGCTGGCGATCGGTTGTTCTATAAGACGCAACTCGACTCGGCAGAGACGATCATCACCGCCGGAAGCTTCTCGGCAGCGCTGGACACCTCGGAGCCCTCGAGCATCCTTGGCTCGGAGCCCGTCTACCGGATCGACGATTCAATAACCGTGTGCGTCAGCTTCCTCAACGGCCGGCTCGGAGATGAGCGCCGCCAACCTGATCTAGTCCGAGATGTAGTCGGCGACTTTGGCGAGGCCCTGGAGGGCTCTCCCGGCGTGACTCTGGCGGGAACCAGCACTCCGAATCCCGCCTTCTGGTTGGAGCTGGGAGACGCCTTTCTCGCTGAGAACAACGGCGCCCACGACACCGTTCCAGAGGCGCAGGTCGAACGCCTCGACCGATTCTGCACTGGCGAGCTCTTCTGACCACACGATGCCGTGTTTCGCTGCTCCGGAGCTGGCTCAACTATCGCCAACTCCCCCGACAGCCCCGTTGTTTCCAACGCTCGATAGTTAGAACTTGTCTGCAGTTGAGTGATCAGGTGTCATGACGGTGGGGGAGGTGCACCTAGCCGAAGCGTGCTTTCAGATCCGCGCTGGCATATCGAAGTGTCTGATTGCGGACCGGGCAATCTTGAATGACCATCCTGATCGTGTCGTAGCCCCTGCACGAGTGCGTCATCATTCTGTTTTCTTTGCTTGTTGACCCTCAACTCGGCCGCTACTGCTCGACCAGCCCGATGAGAATCTCGACAATCGAACGATCAAACAGATGCTGGTACCTATCAGAAACTCGCAAAGCAATCATCACACTCAGTAGTGCACAGATGTGACAGTCAATGGTCAGCTCACTGATCTCTGGCCGTCGATCTCTCGCTGTCACAGTTGCTTCGTACATAGGTGGCGTCCGACAAGCATGGCCGCTAATAGCGGTCATAAGAGAACCAAACGAGGAGAGGGCACATGTCGACGTTGTCGAAGCGAACCTGGTGGCCTCTCGTTGTGCTGCTGATGTGGTCTGTACTTCCTGTTCTGAAAACACGGAGTGAATCTTGACCTCATCACCATGGGATACCCCATCGCCCTGGGGATCCGAGGAGCCGACTCAGGCGACGAGCGACGGGTGGGCCGCTTCAAAGTCTGAAACGAATCAGAAGCGATGGCAAGCCCGTGGCGGTTCCCGAGGGTGGAAGCCCTCAAGTTTCGGAGCGATCTTGTGGCTTTGGCTAGCCGCACTTTTTGTGGTGTTGTCGGCTTACCTGTGTCGCATTGAAACCATCACTGCTCATATCGTCGGATACGGCTTCGCTGGTCTCGGTACGACTACATCAGTGGCGCTGTTCCGACTTGCAGATGTCAACGAACGGGCTCAACGTAACTATGAGCACCGGCCATGGGCTTCACCGTTTGCTATTGCGTTGACTATCGCTGCCTTTGCGCTTGTTGTGACTCACGTTTGGCCGCTCGCGACCGAATGGGCGAAGCCATGATGCGGCAGATACTTCTTGCGATCACGGGTGTTCTGATTGTCACCGGACTGTGGGTGGGCGTCACACCAGCTGCAGCGGCCCAGCAATCATCTGATTGGAGCTCGGAACTTCAAAGCTGTGTGTCGGAGCGGCAGTCTCTGCTTGCTCTCTTTCTCGTCGATGAGTCCGGCAGCCTTCGGGACACTGATCCTGATGATCAACGAGTGACCGGTGTGCAGCTCGGAATCAGCAGCTTGAGCAATCTCGTTGACCAGCTCGAGGAGTCGATCGACGCGCCAGTGCGGCTCGACGTTTCGGTCATTGGTTTCGCGAGCGTCGCGACAGAACGGCAATCGTGGGGAAGTGCCGACGCTGCGTTGGCATCAACGGCGTTGACCGAAATGGCCGGCCGTGATCAATTCGCGGAAACTGACTATGCGAACGCATTGATCAGCACACTTGACTCGTTTCAGACAAGGGCAACCGCTGTGGCTGCTGAAACCGGAGTCGATCCATGCAAGATCTTGTACTGGTTTACCGACGGCAAGTTCGACATCGTGAGTCGCCAGGGACGAGCTATTACCAACGACTTGGACGAGCAGAAGATCTGGGCACCGGACGTTGATCTAGCGGTTTCTACCGAAGGGATTATCGAGCGAGGCCGACAGGTCATCTGTGAAGACACGTCCTTCGCCAGCCCTGGTATTGCTGACCAGCTTCGCCTTGCTGGTGTGATCACGATCAGTCTTTCCCTAACCGAACAGATTGACCCAGCAGATGAGCAGTTTCTGGACTCGATCGCGATCAATTCTGAATCAAGTCGCTGCGGCGAGGAAGTATCGATCGGCGCATCCAATCAGTTGGCTGACAACAACGCGCTCCCGTGTCAGTTTGGTACACCACTCGATGGCACAAAGGCGTTCCCCGACGAGTGCGAGCGGCAATCTTTGAACCCATCGGTTAGCCAGGTTGTACAAGGCGATCCGGGAATGGACCGGGCGTATTTTGTTGTGTCGAGCGGGGCGGAAGAGGTTCGGCTCACGCTCACGCCGCCTGCGGGGTCGACTTTTGAGCTATTGGCAGGAGATAGCGCAACGAGTGCAGGGGCGAGAATTGAAACCGTATTTGTTAGTCCAAGCGTTGCGACAGTCGAGATCGATTTCGATCCTTCGTCTACCGCGTGGCTTGGTGACTGGGTCATCGAGGTCGAAGATCCTGCGGGTTCAAATGGCCAAGACGCCTTTAGACAACTCACTTATTGGGGCGACTACAGGCCGTCGATGAGGCTCGCCGGCGAGTCGCTCGTGCTGGGCGACGATGGCGAACTCATCGTTGAGGTCATCACATCCACAGGCACCGCTGTCGATGTGTCGACGTTCGCATCATTCGACGTTTCTATCGTCGCTACTAACTCCGACGGTGTGCAGTTCGCCGAGGCAACACGTCGCGGTGGGGCTTTCAGCGTCGCCGTAAGCACGGCCGGGGCGACGGTGAGAGTCGTGGAAACCGAAGTCACGGTTCGCGCTCAGACCGAGAGTGGAATTCGACTCGAGCCGGTCACTATTCCTGGCTCCTTCCGCATCGACCCGCTGCCGGGTTACCCCACTCTTGTGACGGAATCGCTCCTTCTTGATCCGGTCGAGGACATGGGTGAGACGACATTCGAATTGGTGGTCGCAGGTGATGCTGACAATAGCGGTTGTGTCTGGCTTGAAGGGCTGGTGCCCGACGATGTCTCGTCTCGGTTGGGTTCGACGTTCACCCTCGAAACTGATGCACCGACGAGCGAAGCGGAGTGCCAAGTAGTCCCGGCTGGAGAATCGGTTGTCTTGACCGGTGCCATCCAGACATCCGATCCGCTACGCGGACGCTTCAACGGCACGATTCCCGTCAACCTGCGATCTCGAGATGACCAGCCATTTCTGACTGCCCCGGCCGACGTCGCATTTAGCCTTGATGTTTCACCAGATGAGCAACGCCGAACGCTCATCTCGGCCCTCATGTTGCTGGCCGGGGTGCTCGTGCCATTGCTTGTCACCTACGTGCTCGGCTGGTTCGGCGCTCGGTTCCGTTCGGGTGGGCTCTTGAAGCATTTGGTGATACCGGTGCGCGTAGGCCCGCAAGGTTTGCGTGGCCAAGATTCCAACGATGCGCCGAAAGTTGACCGGACGGCGTTCGAACCTGGCCCGAGCGGCGTCGACGGCTCGAAGGAGTTCGAAGTCGACGGCACAAGGTTCAGCACTCGAGCCCCCCTGAATCCATTCTCGACTCCTTCAGGACTCGCCGAGGCGAGTGGTGATGTTCTTCTATTCTCGAACGGCCGCAACGTGGGAGGAGCCCGCCAACTGAACCCGAATCAAGCGCTGGCAAACCTGGATCTACCGGAACAGTGGCAGCTGTCCGTGCCGATAGAGGGCGACCGTGCAAGTTTGCTTGAGCAGTTCGAGCAGGGCGAGCTCGCCGGGACCTTGATGGTGCTCGTTCCGTTTGACGACGAGACCAAAGCCGAAGAGTTGGTCAACGGCGCGCATCGCGACGTCGGCCATCGCGCCCGTGCAGCGCTCGAAGCTATGGATGACTTAGTCCGACCGAGTCGGTCCAGCTCTGGGCGAGCTGGTGGCTCGGCCGACCATGACGTTACGCCGTCGGCGCAGACTGAGAACTCAGATTCCTCAGCACTTGACGACGATCTACCCAGCCCAGGAGAAAATCCGTGGGCCTGACGAGTACCTATGAGCAGGAGAAAAACAGATGACATTGCGACCATGTTTGATCGTTGGCGTCGGCGGTTCCGGCGGCAAGACCCTGCGCTTCTTGCGAGCTCAGCTGCTTCGCCAGTTGCGATCGCACGGAGTAGATGAACTCCCCGCGGCATGGCAGATGCTCTACGTCGACGTGCCCACCGAGCAAGAGGGTGGGGGCGAGGAAACCCAAGATGGCCTGCCTCCAAAACTGCTTGACCGTGACTATCTCGGTTTGGTTAACGAGTCTGACATTCGGTACTCAACGGTTGACCAGGCCGTAGTAGCAAGTGCGCCTGTCGACTCGTTTCTCGGGTGGCGGCCATCACCCCAGGATGTCAGCGTGCCGATCTACAAGGGCGCTGGACAGTACCGCACAGTAGGTCGCATGATCTCGGTGTACGCGCTCAGTCAAATCGCTGAATCTGTCCGCGGTGCCGTATCCCGATTGACTTCTAGCGAAGTGCATTCTGAACTTGCTGAAGTGTCGAGACGCCTTGGCTTTGAAACGTCAACCTTGACGGGTCCAGCAGATACATGGGTCTTTGTCATTACTTCTCTCGCAGGTGGAACCGGGTCCGGGGTATTTCTTGATGTGTGCGATGTGATCCGCGCCTCGGCTGGCGCTGCGACGTGGGCCGATGAATCGCTGGGGATTATGTACACCGGCGAAGTATTCGGGGAACTGCGCCCCTCTGACCGGGCCGGCGTTAACGCAAACTCTCTTGCGAGTCTGTCCGAGGTCATGGCTGGCTATTGGCGCACTGCCCCGTCGGAGGCTGCCCGGAAGCTCTTCAATGCGTCCAGCTTGCAAGCGCCGGCTCGGTCTGGGCCGCGGTATCCCTTCCTGGTTGGTGCATCGAATGAGGAAGGGGTTGTTACAGGCAAACAAGTAGAGATCTATGGCGTCGTTGGGAATGCGTTGGCCTCGTTCCTCACCTCACCAAACTTGCAGAACGGTATGGCTGCATACACAACAACGAACTGGAATTCGAAAGCGACGAATAACCATTTCGATTCCCCGCTATTGCGCAATCTCACCGATGAACAGCCGTTCACAGCACTCGGTGTTTCGAGACTCTCACTCGGTCGCGACAGATTCGCTGACTATGCAATCGATCGCTTGGCCAAGGCCTCCATAGATCATGCGCTCTCAGCGCACCTCGTGAACGTTTCACTCGAAGAGACTACTGAGCATGAAGTCGTGGACAAACGTGCCCAAGAACTGCTTCAGCCTTTCTTGCGCAAGGCGTTCCTGAACGAGCGTACGGAAAAGTTGAACGACGTAATTGACGCACTCCGGCCGAGCGAGCAGCCAAGGCGGCTTGGCGAGATGCGAGCGTCCATCATGAGCAACATTTCGTCTCTGAGCCCGATGAGCGGCCCCGATTGGGAGCGCAGCGTCTTTGCTGAGTTGCATGATCAGCGAGGCAGGTTGATGGATGACGACTCTCATCTAGTCGGGCAAGAGGCATCAGAGCTACGGGAACAAGCTGAGGCTTGGGTTGACGAAATTCAGAGCCGGTTCGTAAACCTCACCGCTGATTTCATCGCCCTTCGAGGCTTGAGCATTACGCACCGGTTGGTCGGGCTTGTTCGCGAAGAGTTGGAGACCGTCGCCGTTGAGTTGCGAACTGAATCAGAAGCGTTGAACCAAAAGTCCTTCGCCGTTAAGCGCGTCCTGTCCGAAGCGTTGGTGGGGGTCGGCAAGAAGGTGGGGCCAACTCATGATCAGGTGCAGCACAGTGTGTCTGCCGGTATCGACTGCCTACGCGCAGGTGCAGAGGCACACGTGAGATCGTTGGCAGCCGGCCTTTTGCAGGACTTCGTTACAGGGTTCATCGAGCCTTTTGAGGCCTCGATTGGCAGCGCTCGCGAACGACTTCAATTACAAGAGAGCAACACGAACCTGTTGCAAGGACCCATCGTGTCCGCCTGGCCAGGTAGCGGGGCCGTTCCCGATGACTACGGCCCTCGCCACAACGAGTTCCTGATCGAGTCACACGCTACCTTCAACGGTGTTTATGAAGAGATACTCAACCAATCAGTAAGCGCCGATACACCGGCGCAGGCTCTCCAGCAGAGCATCCGATCTGTTCTCACCGGGGTGGGCCTGGATGATCTTGATCGGCATCGTGCAGTTGAGGACGGAGACAGCGGTGTTCGACTCTCGTCGGCGGTATCTCAAGGCGCTGGTGCAGGGCAGACCATGATCACCATTGTTGATCGTTGGACGCCAGTCGGAGGCGAATTCCGAAGAGATACGGCGTTGCCCAATAGCGCCCGGTTCGAGCTGTCGCTTCGCGTGGCCGATCACATTCAGTTGCGGGCGCGATCCTTCGTGAATGACCCGGACACCGCAATTGGTAGGTATGTGCGTGAACCGCTGCGGCGCTATCTCGACGAAACGGAAGGCGACGTTGAGCCGGTGGAGGCCCAGGAACGGCTCGAACGGTTTAAGGATCGATTCCGCGAACTCGTGCGAAGTTCCGCTCCGCTGGTCAACGTGAGCTCGTCGGCGAAGACGCTGGCGCATCCCAAAGCGAACCTGGCTGGCGAGTCTGTACGGACGTTCAGCATGATTCCATTTGGCGATGCTGATTCAGCTGCGTACAAAGCGGTGAAAGAGATCGATGCCAGCCTTGGCCTTGAGATTGACGGCGACACGTTTCGCGATAGCGATGCTTCGGTCATTTCGGTCTTCAGCTTTCTTGCTGCGCCGATGCAGCCCCACGTCTTTAGTTCTGTCGTCGAACCGATAGTCGCAGACTGGCGTCAGTGCCAAGCGCGCCTCGAGGCCGAAGATCCAGATCCGGTTGGTTCCTTCTGGAAGCTGCGACGCTCGCGAGGACTGGTTGACTTCATTCCGCTTCCCGCTCCATCGCGGCGAGCAATCATCCGCGGCTGGTTCATAGGAAAAATGTTGGGGCTGATCCAAGTCGAACGCGGCGCGCATCCAAGAGTCAAAGTTTGGAATGAACAGTCTGGGGATTGGGCCACGATGCCGCGGCCAATGCTTGGTGGGCCGATGATGGACTCATACGACGAATTGCCGAGGGTGCTCGAATCGTTCCCGGTTGCACTGATCACTCAAGGGACCGCGCAGGGCGCCGATCGACCATTGGCCGCCTACGAGCGTTTAGCCGAATGGGGCTGGGATGCCACGTATCAGTCCGGTCAACTTGAGTATCGCCATGCCGGTGAGCTCTTGCGGCGCTGGGTCTTGGACGGTCGAACCGAAACAGGAGCTCCCCTTCCGCAGACCAAGCTTGCTGGGCCCGTAGGGGGTTCATCTGAGGAGCGAATGGAGCACTGTCGAAAGACAATCGAGCAGTCTGCAAATGCCTACATTGCAAAGGCAGGGTCTGCAGGGACGATCAACCATCAGACACCCCACGAGTTCTTTGACCTGTCACCAATCGTGGAGCTCGAGGAAGATCTGAAAACAGTGTTTGGCGATCTGTTACGCGGCCTGGACGGCATCGCTGCGAGCGGCGAAGAAGAACCGTTGCTCTAATGGCCAACGACATCACGGTCATCGTGGGGCCAAGTGGCACAGCCGGCAAGCAGGTGCGTTCGATACTCCAGCGTCTTCGAACGCTAGGGGTGTGCACCAAAGTAAGCAGTCTTTTCTGGATAGACGAGTTAGACATTCGTTGGCAGCTGAACGACGACAGTCAGTGGCGGGTTACCACGAGCATGCAAGACGACCTTGCGCTGCTTCGCTGCGAATCCGCCACGTTCATCGTCGTGGAGCTAGCCGAGTCTGCGCTGCTAGCTTTCGACGCTGGTTTCGAACCAAGTCACGCCATCGGCCTAACTCATGAGATCAAGTTCCCGCCTGGGATGGTCGCCAGTCAGTTCCGCTTGGTAGCGCCAACAAGCCATGAAGACAGATTCGATGCAACGACCCTGCCGGGATGGAGCACGGTTGTAGCAGCGCCCGAGAACAGATTTTCCGATCGACACTCACCGGCTTCACTTAAAACTGAGGTCGACCGCGAGCCTGGTGATTACTTTGGTCACGTAGCGGCTCACATCGCGACGATCGCTGGTCTGTGGCGCAACGACACTGATGACTTGTTCGGGGGCGACTTCGCTCCTGTGCAAGAAGGGTCGGCAATCGTGCAACGCGTGTTTAGCCGTTCGGTGGTGGGCGTAGACGTCAGCAACGGCATTGTGGAACCGCTACTTGATCAGCAATCTGGCGCTTGGCCAGTCCCTCGGACTGTCGACCGCAGCGTGGGCTTTGTACCCCACCCGGCACCTCATGAGTTGGTCGCTGAAGCAGTGCGAGAGTTAGGGAATGTTGAAGGGTTCCGGTATCAACGTCCTGCGGCGTACTCGCCGCCAACGGCAACTCGGATTTCAATTGGCGATGCCTTCCGCATCTTTTTCGCTCGCATACGGGGAGGTGCGACTGACGCCGCGTCGGTGGTGTCATCTGCAGCGAAGCAGCGTCTCGAAGCTTCGGCTCATCAACTCACGACGACAATCACCGGGCTAGGTGGGAAAGGTTCGAAGGTGACCTTTTCGTCCTCGGCCCTTCAAGATGGCGACTTCGGCTCGGCTGCGCAAATTCTTGACCGGATCGGTGCCCCCGTTTTCGTCCAGGCGACGCCAGCGGCATGGCGCACATTGCGTTCGATGTGTTTCGGCCTTATCGACGGGGACCGGAACTCCGCGGCTGACGAGCTTGCGCTTGTAGAAGGACGTCGCACAGTTGTAACGAGTCCTTCTTTGATCGCCCCGGTCTTGGATGCACCCGGAGTCCACGATGCTGCAGCGGGTTCATTTGTAAGCGCGACTTCGCCTTCTCCTGACAGCCTGGTTCCGCAATCTGGATCGCAGTCTCTGCTTGGACAACTTGACGACGCGATATCTGGTGAACGAGAACGGGCTGCTGGCGACGCCGACTACGCACTTAAAATCTTGGCCGAAGCGCCAGAGACCTCCGAGGTCACTGAAAGGGCAGAGCGCCGGTTGGACCAATTGCGCTCGAAGGCTCGGATAATTGGGCTCGGAATGCTGGTGGGAATGGCCTACGCCGTGTTCACCACGATCGGCGACATACGCAATGGGTCTTTCGCTGTCGGTGTGAGTCCTGCCGAAATGACGGTTGCGTCCTGGGTCACGGTAGCTGTGGTGGCTGTTTTCTTACTTACTGTCGTCTGGTACGTGCGAGAAGAGCTGCGAATCAGGTTCCAACTCGACGAGCATTACCGGCGTATCGAGTGGGCCGAAAAGAGCCTTCCAGCAACGCTTATGGAAATGCATCGGCTCGACGCCATCGACGAGCAGTTCTGCGATTGGGCATTGG
>Ga0209831_1004614_pt1 | contig 10692 bp, 9 predicted proteins | sample Maine_Asex4_meta_FD_187451 | JGI IMG/M metagenome (GOLD analysis project Ga0209831, IMG submission 187451) | Marine algal microbial communities from Maine, USA - Maine_Asex4_metaG (SPAdes) (version 2) | ecosystem: Host-associated > Algae > Red algae > Unclassified | place: Maine, USA | collected...
GGGGGGGGGGGGGGGGGGGGGACACGGTTTTTTTGGTGCACATCCGCCGCCACGCGCGATTCTGGGTTGGCCCCCCCACGGCTGAACGTATTGATTAGGGGGGGGGGGCCGCCTAGAGGCACTGTCGCATGGGTGGGCGCGCGGCCGCAATGCGGTCGTGCAGCGAAAATCTTTGGCGGGGTGGCCCCCAGTTGACGCGCTGCTGGTGCAACCAACCTGCTCTGGGAGCTATTCGGGGGGGTATTCCGCGCAGCGCAACATTGTGTGGCCGGCATGTGAATGTCCGCGCGCAGCCGCACCCGCGGGAATGGGCCCTGCATGGGGGTTTTCAGGCAGCGGCGCGCAGCCCACATTATTGGTCACGCGGCCGCCACCGAAAATAGCAGCACGATCACGGGACCTGCCCATTGCGCTTTCTGTGGGGGGGGGGGCGCGGAGATACAGATCGACGCAGTGCGCCCGCCACCAGCGGCGCGTCGATCACACCGTCGTCGTCGGGGGGAGCGCGACTGCGGCACCGCCGTCGTCGGCGTCGTCCATTCCGTTTCCTCGTTCTGCCCGTCTCCTTCGCCGGCGCAGCGGCCGTGAGCGGCCGTGAGCGGCCGTGTTGACGGCCGCATTTTTGGCCGCTTCTGCGGCCGCTCTGGTCCTTCTGACGTCGGCTGTACTGGTGGATGGAGATGGACGCGTTCACTGATGATGGGTCTGGGTCGTCGAGCGATGACGGCCGCGGTCAGTCGGAGGGCTCCGCGGACGAGCTGCTTGCGGCCGTCATCGGAGCGCGATCTCTGTTCCTGATGCGCCTTCATCGCAGGAATGCGGCGCAGCGAGCGCTCAGACGGCGTTTTGTCGGGTCTGTGGCCGGGCGGCGTGCCAACCGGCCACGTGATTTCGACGAGGGTATGCGCGGCATCATGCCGGATTATTTTGGTGTGGATGGGCAGCCGCCTGTGCATGGAGAAGAGACGTTTGAGCGTCGCTTCCGTGTGCCACGGTCTGTTTTTATGCGCATTGACGACGCCATCCGCGACCGGCCATTTCGGCGGCAGAGCACCAATGCAACGAGGCAGTCACAAGCTTAGTCTCTGCAGAAGCTGCTGGCCGCCTTCCGTGTTCTCGCGTACGAGGAGTCGTATGATCGTGCGGCTGAGTATGTCCGCCTGTCCCAGTCTACAATTGAGGTGGCCACGAAGAAGCTGATTGAGTTTATTGTTGAGGAGTGGGAGCCCGTCTACCTGCGGCATCCTAACGACGAGAGGGTCAAACGCATGCTGGAGCGCAACGCAGCACGGAGTATGCCGGGATGCATCGGCAGCCTCGATTGCTCGCACTGGGAGTGGGCCGCGTGCCCAAAGGGGCTTGCTGGACAGTATCAGAACCGCAAGAAGTGGCGCTCCATTGTCATGGAGATGGTTTGTGATGAGGACCTGTACATCTGGCATTTCTTTATCGGGGCACCGGGAAGCCTCAATGACCTCAACATGTTGCGCATCTCACCGTTGTATTTTGATGTGGTGGAAGGTGTGTGGCCGCCGAAGTCTTTCTCTTTCTGTGTTAATGGTCGTTCACGTCGTTCGTTGTTTTATCTTACTGACGGTGTGTATCCCAAGTATCCATTTTTTGTTTCTCTGTACCCCAAACCCATCACACCCGCAGAAAACATTTTCAACCGGCCCCAGGAAGCGCTGCGCAAGGATGTCAAGCGGCTCTGCGGGGCTCTGCCCGCGAGGTTCCACATTCTTCTGCACCCTGGCCGATTTGGCTCTGTTGAGCAGATGATGCTTGCCGGCAAAATGGCCGCCATTCTGCACAACATGGTCGTTGAGCAGAGGCGTGGCCGGTATGTTTCTCATGCGCGTATGGCAGCGGCGGCGGCCGAAAGATATGGGGAGCCTGCGGCCGCCGCCGGTGATGGCCATGCCGGTGGCGCAGGCGACGTCGACTAGGCTGGCGATGCGGGATCTGGTGCGGCAGCCGCCGGCGATGTCGAATCGGCGGCGGCCGCCGGCGGAGACATCTTCGCCGGCGTCGTTGGGCAGGGAGGAGCTAGTGCCGATGGCGCCGCTGCCGCGGCCGCCGGCCTTGGCGCCGCGGCGGCGGCCGCCGGCATTCGATCGCCAGCGGGCGTCGGCGGTGGCGGAGAAGCTGATGGTGCGCGAGCCACCGCCGCGGCCGCCGGTCTCGTTGGCCCGGCGGCAGCCGCCGGCGGTGGCTCACCAACGGGCGTTGGGGGCGGCGGAGGAGCTGGTGGAGTGGGCGACGCCGCTGCGGCCGCCCACTTCGGTGGCTCGGCGGCAGCCGACGGCGGTGGCTCGGCAGCAGGCGTGGGTGGCGGAGGAGGCGCTGACGGTGCAGGCGCCGCCGCCGCGGCCGCCGAATTTGGACGCTCGGCGGCCGCCGCCGGCGGTGGCTCGCCACCGAGCGTGTGTGGCGGAGGAGGCCCTGACGGTGCGGGCGCCGCCGCCGCGGCCGCCGAATTTCGAGGTTCGGCGGCGGCCGTCGGCGGTGACTCGTCGGCAGGCGGGGGTGGCGGAGGAGGCGCTGATGGTGCGGGCGCCGCCGCCGCGGCCGCCGGCCATGTCGTTCCGCCTGCGGCCGCGGGAGGTGGCTCAACAGCAGGCGTTGGTAGCGAAGGAGGCGCTGACGGTGCGAGCGCCGCCGCAGCGGCCGCCGACTTTGGTGGCTCGGCGGCCGGCGCCGGCGGTGGCTCGCCAGCAGACTTGGGTGGCGAACAAGGCGCTGATGGTGCGGGCGCCGCCGCCGCCGCCACCGACTTTGGTGGCTCGGCCGCGCCGGCCGGCGGTGGCTCGTCAGCAGGCGTGGGTGGCGGCGGAGGAGCTGGTGGTGCGGGCGCCGCCGCCGCGGCCGCCGCCTTTGGTGGCTCGGCGGCCGCCACCGGCGGCGGCTCTTCAGCGGGCGGGGGGGGCGGCGGAGGTGCTGATGGTGCGGGCGCCGCCGCCGCGGCAGCCGGCCTTGTAGGTGCGCCTGCGGCCGCGGAAGGTGGCTCCATAGCCTCAGGACCGGCCGCTGATGCGGCCGCCGCGGCGGCTGCAGCTCCCCGTCTGGCGCCTTTGCCGCATGCTCCCGTAGTTTTGGGCGGCGCGGACCCCCCGCCGGGTTCTTTTCTGTTCCAGGTGCGGGCGCGCCAGACCGCCACGGATAGAGCTGAGTTCTTCTCTCTCCGCGACGACGTGGCGGCTCATATCTTGTTGATCGCGGGTCGCTTCTGGAGCCGTATCTGTAGCGTTCAATGGTTGTTTTTTTGCCATCATGCCTTTTCTTTTTCCTCACACATTTGCGCGTCGGCCGACGCCTCCACGCCGACCCGGGATAGCAAAGACTCTTGGACGGCCTTCGTTTTATCAAGGAGGACGGACGAGGCCGCCGCTCTGTCTGGCGTAGGCGGATGTTTGCGAGTGGCTTATAATTTCATGCTGCAGTTTGCCTGGTGTACAAGTAAGGGGATCGTGCCGTGCTCACTTCTCGGACGGAGTCGCAGAATCGACCAGAGTCGGTGTGTAGGAAAGAAAAACCCCGGCGAAGGGGAAGTAGAAACCGTGTATTATTGACGTGCAATAGTCGATGAAGTAGTCGAGCACTTCACACGCGCAGAGACCGCACCGTCACAAATGTCAACAGAGATACAACTCAAGCCAAGTCACCATCCGCGCAACCGCTGCCACTAGTACCACAGGCAGCGTCCTCCTCGTCGTCGCCCGATTCGCCAGCGGCCGCATTATGCTGCCGCGGCGTCATGAAACGGCTTGGACCCGACACAGTGTTCCGCCGTGGAGCGGGCCTGCTTGGTCTGCGACGAGTTCCAGCCTCTCCCCTTCCTCCGCTTGACCGAGCCGAAACCGGCCTAGGCCGCATCGCGGCGGGCAACGGCCGCGCTTGCGGCCGCGGCTGGTGATGCGCCGGTCCGCTGCGTCACGTCGATGCCGCCACATGAAGAAGATGCAGACGGAGGCAATGCGGCCGCACTCGCGGCCGCGCCAGACGCCGAGGACCCGACCGTGTGGTCAGCGGGCGGCGCCAACACGGCCACTTCGCCGCCGTTTACAGCCACACCGCCGGGAGCAGCGGGCGCTCCACCAGACCCGGGAGATGCGGCCGCACCGCCACTTGGAGAAACTGAAGATGCTGGCGATGCGGCCGCACTTGGAGCCCTACCTGCGGCCGCACCCGCCGCCGCCTCAGCGGCCGCGGTAGCGGCCGCAGAGGTGCCCGACATAGACGGCGCCGTTGTTTTCGAGCGGGAAGCGAGCCGTGCCTCCGCTGCCTTGGCCTTGCGCATTCTTGCGTTGGAGAGCAGAAGCCGCCGCTTCATCTCGTTCTTGCGCCACTGCTCCGCCTCACCCGTCTCACGTACGTCATTTGCCTTCCAAAAGTCAATGTCGGCACGCTCGATGGACGTCTCAGACAAGGAACTGAGGGCGGCCGCCGTCGTGGCGGCCTCCCTTTGGATAGCAATGTCAGACGAGGCCGCCGCTTGGGCGGCCTTCGTACCGATAGGCCGCTCTTGGAAGAGGCCGCGCCGCCTGCCGACCGTGGAGCTCGTGTCGTCGTCCGAAATGTCCTGGACGCCTCCGTCTGGCACAGGACGGCGGCCACGAGCGGCGGCCGCCTTGGAGGCCGCCCCCGATGCGCCGCTGAAGTTGTCTAACTTGCGCATGACCGTCCAACACTCGACCTAATCGACTCCTCTCGTGCCGCTCTTCTTCACCCCCAAGACTGGCGCGTCCCCGTCGTTGTCGTCCACCTGCACGGCCTCATACAGGTTCTCGGCGTCAAAGTGCGCGGTGACCATGCATATCAGGTCCTCGTCGGTCAAATTGCCCGTCATCTGGCGACGCCCGACGGCCACCATAGAGGATGAAAAGCGTTGAAAGTTCTTGGAAACTGAATATCGCAGCTCGCGGTCGAAGGCGGTGTCCGTGCGCGTCCTGCGTCCAGGGCCCATCGGGCAATGGGACTTATACCCGTTGATAATTGCAGCGGAAAAGGTTGCTCAGCTCTGGTCGGTACCGACCACCGGGTGTTGCGCCGCCGCCAACCAGGCCTGGCAGAGAGCTACTCGCTCTGCCTTGGTCCATCTGCGGCCGCGTCCTCTGCCTCTGGAGGTGGGGGACTCGTTGTCGCCAGCGGCTACGGCGTCGGTTGTGGCAGCGGCAGCTGAAAAGGAAGGGGGCCCGCCACCGTCCCCGCCTTCACCAGCGGCCGCTGTACCCCCTTCATTTTCGACCCCGCCTGAGTCGGCGGGTGGTCCACGCCCTCCATCGCCGACTCCGTTTCCGCCGCCGCGGCCGCCGTCGGCGGCCGCGGCTCCGGCTGTGTTTCCAGATTCACTCCCGTGAGCGGCCGCTGAGGCGGCCGCTTCGTGACCTGATCGGCTGGGCGACGCGGCGCTGCGGGACTGTGCGTCCCCGCCATCACCTCGTGCAGCGTCAGAGGCCGGCAGACCGGTGGTGGCTGCAGCGAAAGCCTGTTCAGACCCGCGCACCCCTGAAATTCCTGCACCGCGGCTGCCGGGAGGGCAGCGCCCTACGAGTGCTCCGCGCCTGCCCGACTGGATCGTCCGACAGGTCGCCACGTTGGCGCAGGTGATCTTTGACGCGGAGGGCTCGGGAGACTCGGCGGCCGCTGGGGCGACGGCCGCCGGGTTGCAGAGGGTGCACCTTGACCGAGTGGGCTTGGCGGTCGCGCCGGGGGCGTGCGCCAGGCGGACCCAGATGCGCCTTGACGAGGGGGGCTCCCAGGACCCGATGGTGACGGCCGGACTTGGGTCCGGGGCGCGCTTGCTCGAGGCGGGCTCGCCGGTGGCTGCCAGCCTCGCGAAGGCTGGCATGCGCGAGTGGGGCCGGGCAGCCGCGTGGGCACCGGCCACCAATTCGGGGGACGCAGGCCTTGACAAAGCGGGGTCGGAGGCCGCTGCGGCGGCGGCCGCCAGTAAGAAGAGAGCCGGCCTTGACGGGGCGGGCTCGGCGGCCGACACGGGCCCGGCCGCCAATCGGGGGGACGCAGGCCTTGACAAAGCGGGCTCGGTGGCCGCTGCGGCGGCGGCCGCCAGTCGTAAGAGCGCGGGCCTTGGCGGGGCGGGCTTGGCGGTCGGCACGGTCCCGGCCGCCTGTCCGGGGGACCCGGGCCTTGAAGGGATGGGCTGGGCGGCCGCGTCGGCGGCGGCCGCAACGCGGAGGGAAGCGGGTCTTGACGATGCGGGCTCGGCGGTCAGGACGGCAGTGGACCGAGGCAAGGAGGGTGTACAGCTTGAGGTGGTGGCGCCTCGGCCGCAGCTGCTCGTGGTGGAGCCTCTGAAATGGGCCGAGTGCGCGCTGCTTACGGACACGGGCAGGATGGCGCGCACAGGGAATGATCGTCACCGACGCCCAGCGTGCGTCGGCACATTCGGCAGAACTGCCGCAGACCGCGCCGGCGCTCCTTTTTTGGGACCGGACGCGGCTCGGGAAGAACCATGCTGCCGCAACGGCCGGTCCTCGCACAGTCCGACGCCTCGTGGGCGGCGAGCGAAAGGCGGCCGCTTGTGCACAGAGCGGCCGCCAAAAAGGTGACGCACCCCGCCTCTCGCCGCACCCTCGTCCAATAACGGTCGTGTACCAGCGGCGGGCACAGAGAAAAACGGCCGCCAAGAGCAGCGCGCACGCGCACACGGTGCCGCCGCGGCCACCAACGACAACGGCGGCCGCGAAAAAGCGCGCGGACACGCACGTCCGCCCTCCCGTACTGCAACGCGGCCGCCAACGAAGATGGCGGCCGCTACAAAGCAACCGCGCACGACGTCTCCTCTTCCTCGCTGCAACGGCGGCCGCCGGCGAAGATAGCGGCCGCACGCGCGCACGCGGATGCACACGGCTCCTCTCTCGGCGCCAAACGGGTCACGGCCCCGGGGCGGTTGCCCCCGGCGCTGCGACCCCGCTCACAATTGGTCCACAAACAGAGTCTGCCCCCAACGCAAGCGACCGTTCAAGACGATCTTGCAGCGCTACCACCCTGTCACTGCGTAGAAAATAACAGAGGTGCCCGCCAGGCTCCACCGCGACCGTTCTCGACGGTCTCGCAGGTGGCACGACCCCGCCGTACGCCCCAAAAACAGGCGGCCGCCCTTGATCGCCCCCTCGCTCGGGGGGAATCGGGCGGCCGCCTCTCTTGCCTGTCACACTCAGGGGCCCAGCAGGCCACGCCGAGCGTGGCGCTGCGCTCCACGCATGGCCTGCCGGGCCCGCGGGCCTCGCTCAAACGCCACAAAGCTCCCTGCGCCACATGTGGCCCCCGGTCGGCCGTTCACGGTGGACGGCCAATCGAGGGTGTGGCCGGGGAGGTTCACAGCGAGAGTGCGTCTGACCAATGAGCATGCGGATCTCCGACACATAACTCGCAGGGGGTCGCACGATTCTGCCGCTCCGGAAGGGACGCGATCCTACGTGGTCCCTGCCGCGTCTCGGCAGACTCGCAGGCCGGGCCGCCCGACCGCCACAGGCGGCCGCGTGGGAGCCCGCCCTGCGTCACGGTGACCGGCAGACACCACGCGGCCGCTTCACAGGCGCTTCAGAACAGAATGCTCCAGTGTCGATCGAGGCAGAAAGCACCACCAGATTGCACGCACGCTGTACGTCAGCCGGCTGAACGGACCAATGAGAGACCTACAAATCACTGCTGTCGGTCGCGAGATGCGACAGCGCCGCGAGATGATGCGAGATACTGCCAACGTGTCTCCGACAATTGTGCGTTTGACCTCGTCGTGTCTACTCGATCGCAAGAATTTGCAGCCATTTGGAGCATATCGCGCTGCGTGTCTCACTTGACCGTCTTATTTGCTGACGATTGGGGTCCAGATCAGCGTGATCACGAGGTCGATCGATGGCCTGCTTGCTTGAAATGTAGCACTGGACTGTCGGAATGTGGACATCTCACGGGAAAGCCGCTCGCAGGTCGACGACCCTGCGACGTCACCTTCTCCGTTTCCCATACACTGCGATCTGCCGACAGAAGAAAACAAGTACTCTCGATCCGAGCAGAGCGGGTTCGCAGAGCCTGCGCATATCGCTGCCGAAACGCTTTTGGCCACTCATAGGCGCACACGTTGCGCTCTTAAACGCTTCGCAGATCGTTTGCAACCGACGTTGCTGGGTATGCTCTGAGGGCGTGACACGCCCTGAACCACGAGTTAAAGCACGCCCCGTGCAGTGGCGTGAGCACGCCTGGGACGTGCTCACCAACCCTATCTGCGCAGTGCACCTCGTTGCTGGATCCACCACGAGCTCGATTTTCACTCGAACTGCTCGCACGATTCTTGCACGACCCCTCGTAATGACCTCTGTGGAGCGTTTTTCTTGTCAAAAACTCGTAAAACATGTATGCATTCACATCCGGGCATTTTGCACCGACTTTTTGGAAGCATCAGAAGCGTCTCTGAGAATGCCTCCTGTGGTGTAGAGCACCATGGTGTGAATGCCTGGATGCCAACGTACGCATATGCTCAACAAATGCGTACGAGCTCTCCCTCCTTCCCAACGAGGTTGTTACGAGAATTCTGCACGCTGCATTAGGAGACCGTTCTCGAGGCGTGTGTATCAAGTCGCGTACGGGGCATCGAGGTGCTGCGCAAGTGCCGGTTTTTGAACTTAACTTCTTCGTGCGTGCGAGTTGACGATAGTTATTGCCATCAACCTGATCGACATCTGACCTTCAGCGAACAGCGATGGAGAATGGTTGCGGTATTGCGATTGCCCATTTTACCAAGTTCTTCGAGGAGTGCCAAAGAACTGTGCATACCGTGCGGAAAAAGCGGCTCACGGACGCGCCCCATCCCGGGGTGATGCGACACAATCCGCATCACTCAGCGGGTCCGTCGACTTAGCGCTGGTTGCCCGCTGCTGCGCCTGCCCGCCGCTTCGCCGCCTCCTCCGCGGCCGCCCTCGACACTGGCCACCTCCCACGCGGCCACAGTACCCCCGCCGCCGCCCCGCTTCCGCCCTTGACGCTTGTCCCCCGCCCTTCGCCCCCCTCGTATGCTCCACCCCCCCCTTCGCCCTCTGCCACCACCGCCAACGTCGCCGTGACAGTCCGCCCCACTTGGCGTCGTCGGAAAGCGGCGAGATACGCGGGTGGGACTCGTCACTTCAACGCCCAAGGGCCCTACCTAACTACCGTCGAAACCCTGCCCAGCACCACCGCGGGGTTGTTCCCGCCGTCACCCTGCCCACCGCCACCACCTCCGGGCTCCCCCCGCCGTGTACGGCCTACTAGCACCACCACGGGGCTGACCTCGCCGTCTCCCTGCCCGCCGCCACCACCGCAGGGCTCCCTTGCTGTATCCTTTCGACAAACACCGCGGGGATGCCCCCGCCGTCAGGCCGCCGCGCACGGTAACCGCCAGCTCTCGCAGTGGCTCCTTCCATGAGAACAGACAGAAGCATTAGAGCGACGGGTCGGGGGAGCAGGGTGTCCTTTTGCGTATTTCTTGTCGTAATCGGCTCTGCTGTCGTATTGAACAAGGCACCCGTTTAGCGCATCAAGTCGCACTTGTAAGCATTTGAACGGAATTCATAACGCTCGTAATGACGTCCTAATCATGTCGCCAACACGCCTGAACGGGTTTTTTGGACGGGATACGAGCAAACACTCTTAGCGTGCGAGGAAACACCCATTTTCAACGAGCGTTCACGAGGTATGCGAGGGAAAAACGGGCTGGTGGTGGATCCAGCAACGAGGTGCACTGCGCTGGGCGTGTCCGTGAACCCGCCTTGGGCGTGTTGCACAACCCTACCGGGTACCTATCAAGCGGGACACATATAAATGCGCAATGACGGTACTTAATCGCAGTCCTGTGGATCTGGCCAATGAAGTGCCTTCTGGTGGCACGGTAGCAGCACGCAGCCTTCTCGTGCGTCCTCGGGCGAGGAGCATCGCCCAGTTGTATACCTCCCCGACATATTGCTGATCCCCGACTGCTGTCCTGGGGGACAGAGACAGAGACTGACTCTGAATAAGAGCACTCTATTGGTTTAAAACGACAGTAAGAAGGCATCGAAGCCAATAGAAAGCCCGCATTCGGTACCACGGGCTTGCTTTCAGCAGAACTCACTGTTTGTTGCCGCTTGATCCGATTTTCTTGGCACGGAGCAAGCTGCCCACGCGAGATCTTTAGATTTTCTACTGTCTCCTTGCCAGAACTGCAGAAAAAAAATAGGAGCTGATGTTGATTTCCAGGCTGTATGGGCACATGTAAGTCATCAGGAGCACCAAGTCAGTCCCAGGGGCGCATCTGATTGGTGGAGAGAGTCGGTCCGCAAGTCAGTCTCTGTCCACCAGGACAAAATTCGGTGATCAGCAATATAACTGGAGCTTATATCACCTGACAGAGACTGTGATTGTGTAATTGCTTGAGGATACTTGTGTGGCGTAACTTTTAGGCCTCTGGGTGTTGAAATTGGCGCTCCCAGTGGAGCGGACGGCCGCGAACATTACGCCGAGAGCGCGGGGATGGATCTTACTCGAGTGAAGATGCAGAGACGCCTGCGCGCTGACCCGCGCGTTCAGGGTGCCGCCTGCTTGCCGAGACGCCACCCCTTCGTCCCGGCCAACGTGTGCGTCTCTTACATCCGCGTGGGCGCTGGCTCCAAGCGCCCCTCCCGACGTGGCGTTTTGCGTTGTCTGGAACGCCCCCCCCCCCCC
>Ga0209831_1004615_pt1 | contig 10691 bp, 9 predicted proteins | sample Maine_Asex4_meta_FD_187451 | JGI IMG/M metagenome (GOLD analysis project Ga0209831, IMG submission 187451) | Marine algal microbial communities from Maine, USA - Maine_Asex4_metaG (SPAdes) (version 2) | ecosystem: Host-associated > Algae > Red algae > Unclassified | place: Maine, USA | collected...
TCGGGCGCGGCCGGATATCCGTCCCCCCCCAGTTCGTGACAAACATGCCCAGATGAGGACTTCAGCTCATCTCTTTTAAAGAAAAAAAATATGGCTGGACTCGGGAGAGTCTCACGAGGTGAGCGGTCTTTTCCGTTTTTCAAACAGTGCTACCGATCACCTCTTAAAGAAAGGGCCTCAGAAAATGCCTGTACCAGTTCGTGACACAATGACTGATCGTGTGAGAATGGCTTGGATTCGCACATTGCGGCGAGAAAAACTTATCAGTATTTGTCTCAAAACGAACAAACAGTGATTTTCCAATCGAACAGGACAGTCTCGAGCGCATCAAAGGTGCAGGACCCGGGCGCTTCACACGACCCAGACGTGTACTCTTTCAACCTGGCCCGCCCCGGCGGTTTTTTTGTTTTCCAGACCCGCCCCGCGACTCGGATACACTGTCTCTCTTCGTAGCATATCCCCCCTATCACGACAAGTTCAAGGGAGACCCTCAATAGATTTTCCAGCCGTCCCTCCACGCCTCGCCCCAAGTGCCTACCCAGCAGTCCCAACTCGCTTCCCGCCCCACGACAAGCCCGCACTCCCAACGCGGCTGCTCCCTTCAAAAACAGGCCCGCCGCCGCGCCACGCTCCCCTTCCGATGATTTGCCCGCCATCCCGCCACGCTCCCCTCCTGATGATTTGCCCGCCGTCCCGCCACGCCCCCCCGCCCCAATGACCTGCCCTTCGTCCCTCCGCGCTTATCAATCAGCGACGTGCCCGCAGTCCCAACGAGCTCCGTTCCTTCAATGGCTGTCCCGCCGTCCCTCCACACGCCTTTCCCAACGGTTTGCCCGCCGTCCCGCCACACTCCCCTCCTGATGATTTGCCCATCGTCCCGCCACGCTCCCACCCCGATGATTTGCCCGCCGTCCCGCTATGCCTCCCCCCCCAATGGCTTTCCGGCCGTCCCACCACGCCACCCGCGCTGTCCACCCCGCACCCCACACAATTTCAACGCGATAGTCGCTCGGCCGCTTGCGCACACTGGGCGGAAACAAAGCGCCACACGAGCATAGGCGGCGGCGTTGCAAGACGCACACGAGATGCCAATGCCCGCCGACGTAGTTTGGCAGCAGACGGGGAGACCATCCCCATCGCACGCAAGCGGCACGCGCCCTCATGCGCCGAATCTTGGGCAATCTCCGTCCACAGCTCTTGCAGAGCCTCGTCCTCCTTCTGCTGCAGCTTGAAGCGCTTGGCTCGTGCCGCCGCCGCCGCCAAAATATTTTTCTCCTCCGCCTTCTTCTCGCGGGCGCGCTTGGAAGCGTCCTTAGCAACTTTGGCCGCCTCTTTGGCAGCCGCCCCTTCAGCCAGAGCGGCAATCACCTCAGGCGCAGTCAGCAATGTCCCACGTCCGGCGGTGGAAAGTGTCCCGTTCACCACCCTCGGGCGCACGGAATCCTTGCGCACAATCGGGATGAGACGCCGGGTCAACAACTCGAGATTGACACTCGTGACCGGCGCGTCGGCCCCCTTGCTTAGTTCCTCCACGATCACAACCGTGGGGTCCAACGGCCACATGCCGACACGCCGAAACGCCGTCCGCAACGCGTCTTTCGTCAGCGCGTCTGACGCCGTGCGCGCAATGCAGCGCATCAACTCCGGCGTGTTGAACTGGGTGCCGGCGTCGCGACACTCGAGCGCAATCTCGCGCACTCGTGGCCGGACCTTAGGTTGATAGCGCCCGAAAGCGCTCGAATTGTCCAGCGCCTGCAGGATGTGCGACATTTTTGACGGCTCGGCGATGACGTGCACGTTTGCAAGTAGCAGAAGGAGCAGACCCGTGGGGGAAAGATGGACCTTCGCACCATCTAAGAAAAACAATTTGGCCTCCTCCGGGTAGTACGAGCGCGCAAAAAATTGGCAAACTGCTCCGCCCATACATCAAACACTGCCTTGGTGAAGCCAGGGGGTGAGCGACGCCACACAATGGCCCCGTCGTTCAGGTGCGCTGCGAGCGCCTCGTCGCGCGTGGAGCCGTCCGGTTGGGTGACAGACACAAAGGCGTGCCCAGGAACTTGACCATCGACCACCACAAAATGCGGCGCCACGAGACCGCCCGCTGACACGCAAAACGCCGCCGTGCACGCGCCCTCCCCAGACGCAAAGGGCGGCAGGATGTTCTCCGGCTTGGTCAGGACGACGTCCCCAATAATTTCGCTTCGACCCGCAATCGCGGACGTCCGAGCGTGGATGTGCGTCTCATCCATGTTCCAGACCTGTCGGGGAGAGGTGATGCTGTAATCACGGTACATCAAAGAGAGCAGGGCGTACCAGCCGGCCACCACGTCAGGTCTTGAATTGAGCGCCCGACCGTGCTCCATGGTGCCCACGCGATAGCGCCTCAGCTGCGGGTGTCGCCCCAAAAAGCACATCACCCAGCTGCGCCCAGGCGAAAGCGAGCCGTTGAAGCGGGCACGTGCCGCCGCCTGACGCTCGGCAGACAGCTCCGACAGGTAGAGAGCGCAAACTCGTGACAGGGCCTCTTGTGACAGCCCGCGGCCGATGCTCGCGTTGATGACCAAATACTTGACCAGCAGGCCCTCCTCGTCCGGCGTGAAGAAGGGGCCGGGCCCGGGCTTGCGCAGAGCCCCGTCACGAAGGATAAATCGGCGGGCCTTAGAGTACGACAGCCGAAAGCGCTGCGCAAAAGCCGCGGTCGTCAACGCGCCTCTGCGCACGAGACGTAAGCCGGCGAGCCTGCTCTCGTGGAGGGCATCGGCATCCTCTTCCAGGGCCGGGCGCCCGCCGGGTGCCATCTTGGAACACGCGAGGGGGAGGGGGGGGGCACAGACTGAGCGGCCTTTGTCGTGGGGAGTGCCAGCGAGGTGGGAGCGGAGCACGCAGCTCTGAGGGTGAACAAACCTGATGGGGGAGGTCGAAGAGAGACCGTCACCTGTGTCGGGGCGGACGAAGAAGGACAACACTGCCCAGACGGGTCGCCAGAACGTGTATTTACCAACTAATTTGATTGCCAGGAGCGCGCCTTTTTTGTCTCAAGACGACGCCCCGTGGTGCTTCGCGCCGCTTTCTGAGCGGGCGTCATACCGTTCGCGAGCCCTTGAGTTGGTGCGTACAACGGTGGGCGACAATGTTTCCGTTCAGCTTTTATGGATTTTTTAAAATGTTTCTACAAACGTTCGAGGGCTTCCCGGTGTCGATCCGACTGCGATCTGATGGGAGAACACTGTGTATTTTCCACACAATCCCGATTTGTCACGAACTGGTACAGTTGTCACGAACTGGGGGGGGACGGATACGATGGCCGATTCCCACAATCGTGTGTATGATTGCACCGATTTCTAGGCCTTCAATCACCATCTCACGTGGATTCGGACCTCAAAATATTCAGGGGCGCCGATCTTCCGATCTGGATGGCGGATCACCGCGCGCTGACGGGACCACTGTCTCGGTGGGGCAGACCGTCGTCGAGGTGGGCCGCTTCGCCGCCGCAATGCGCCACCACGACGAACGGCCGCGAACCCAACCGTCCTGCAGCCATCGTCCCCACGATGACCACCATCGCACACTGTACTGCCCGTCGTCGAGCACGTGGGCCCGTGCCACGGCATGTGCCGACGTACCGCCGGAAGTGGTGCCGGCTGTGGTGCCTGTTGGGGAGTGTGCGGTGATTTTCCGCCGGGCGGGGCAGCGTGTGGGGACCTGCCACCGAACACGGGAGCGGGTGGTGAGGTGCCGCCGACCGGGGAGCGATTGGGGAGGCGTCGCTGACCCAGGTAGCGAGTGTGGATGTGTCATCGACCGTGGGAGCGTGTGGGGGAGTGGCGCCGACCTGTGCCGGCCTGGAGGCAAGCTGCTGTGCGTGCCGACCCCCCCCCCTTACGCGCCATCGCGCGCCGTCACCACAAGCCCTCGTTGACTGTGCTGAACTACAGAGAGCCGCTGTGAGCCGTACGTTATCTCCCTCTTATCTGCACCTGTTTTTTTACGCCTTCCTGCCTCGTGTGACCTTGGGCGGGGGTGGCGCTCGTTACTCTGTCAATGTGCTGTCATATGTGGTGCCGCTTGCTGACCCCATGCATGCTCATTCTGGTCCATTTATTTGTTGTTGTCTTCATATCTCTCCTGGTGCCTGTCTTTCTGTCCACTTGAAGCAGGTCATGGCCGGGTTTGCTGCCGTCGCCCTACCCAATGACGTCAACGGCGAGTACACGCAGTTCTTTCGGGAGCTAGGCATCACGGACCTGCAGAAGACGTCGTACTTGGCGCGGCTGCTTGAGGAGTTCTACGAGTTGGGCGCCAAGCTGGACGAGCACCTGGCGCCCACCGGGGCCGTGTTGCACGCCGCGGTCAGCCGCATGTGCCGAGGGGAGAACCCGATGGACCCTCCTCACCACCGCTGGATTCGTATTCATGATCGGCTCGGCTTTTTCGCTGACCAGGACGACCACGAGAGCCGTATCATCAACATCGGCCTCTCCTTTGCTTACCGGCATAAGGAGCTCGATGCGCTCCCAGAGGCGAACGCCCTGCGGCTGGAGCAGCTCCGTCTGGACGGTGTGCGCCGTCAAGATCCGACGAAGTTGGCTCGGTTGTCGCCGGGTGCAGACGAGGTGCCTGACGGGGGGCGGGTCGTCCGAAATGAAGGGCCTGCCTCTGTGCTCGGACCGAGCAGCGACCAAGTTGCAGTGAGGTCTTATCCAACCGGTGCTGGCGTCGCGCTCACCCTCAAGGACAAGAGCGGCGATGATTGCGGCGGTTTCACGGTGCCCAATGGTGGATTGGAGGTGCGATCGGATCCACCAGCTCACGCCGCAGCCAAGGGGGCTCCCGCCGATCAGAGTGGCCAAGACCTGCCCGAGATGGGCGGCGCGGTTGTCGCGCGGCGTCTCGCGGGTAGTCCTGCCGCCGACCCTGGCGCGATGACCGAGTTCCTGATGGTCACCCCCGGCATGCCCACCACCACCCACTTCAAGGAGCAGCCGCTGATTATTCCTTCCCCGCAGGCGGTTGAGTGCACGACCGCCGTGCTTGAGGCCTTCCTTGGTCGGAGGGACGCCAAGGGCGTCCTACGCCAATTGCTTGTCGACGGGCTCTTGTGCCGGGGGCGCCTGCATAGCGGTCAGACGGCCGAGGCGGCCGCTGGGGTGATCTCGGCCGCGGGAGTCGACACGGAGTGGCCCGCGGTCAGGAACCTGTTGACCATGTGCTGGCCGGCTTGGAGTGCCCCTGTCAAGAATGTGGCAATGATTCCGCCGGAGGGATCGGTGTCGCGTCAGACCCACCCAGGGCGCCAGATGCTCACTTCCCGGTGGAAAGTCAAGGAGGACACGACCGCCATCAACCCGACCATCAGCCGTTTGGAGGTTGCGGTGGACCGCAACTTCAAGAAGGGGGCGTTGGACAGCTTCACCGAGGTTCAGCGCATGGCGCCAAACGTGAAGGTGCCGCTGTCCGTGACAATTGCGCTGGCCGTGACAATTGCCTCTCTCCTGCTCGTCGCTACGTGGGACTCGGCCTTCTGCACGGTCATGCAGCAGTTGGCTGCATCGGGTCGGGCTCCCGTGCATCGCAAGGTGCCGATTGCTGCCGCTGCTTGCCATGACTGTGAGTCGGCGGGCATTGGGCAGCCGAAGTCCCCCGGGTCGACGATGGAGGCGGGGGCCGCTGCTGCCTCGGACGGCGACGCGACAGCACCGTCAACGACCGCCGCCCCCCTCGCTGTCATCCTTGACCAGCGCCAAGCCGAAGTGGACCACCTCCTGGAGGTCAACAAGACGGAGACAGCTGAGGCAAACCGCGCCCGACGCATTGCGGCCCGGCGTCGTGATCGTTTGTCGGCTCGACCCCCCACCGCGGGCATCGCGCTCGTGCCCGGCTCTTCACCAGCCACCACCTCGGCTGGACGATCGAGGAAGCGCCCAGCTCCTCGTGGCAGTAATGGCGGCTCCCGCAAGCAAGTGGCGGCCAAGAGGGCGACGGGCGGACCCGTTGTCGGGGGCACACCGAGTATGAGCCGATTGACTGCGGCGCCAAACTCTACTCTCCACGATGAACCATCCGCTCCCCACACCCAAGCTTCCATTGCCGGTGATGGTGGTCGGAAGCCCGCTGCATCCGGGTGTGCGTCGCGCGCATCACCAGACAGGGAGCAAGCCGTGTCTGTGTCCCCCGCATGTTTGTCATCGTCCAATCCTAATTTTCCTGACTCTTCTCTCTCATTGTTGCCTCCTGTTGTTGGTAGTTTAGATGGAGCCGGTGCTCAGCTTTCTGGCTCTGGCACACCTCGTCCTTCCTCATCTCCTTTTCCAAGGCGTGAGGATCTCGAGCGCGTTGGTACGTCAGTGCGGGCAGCAACGCAGATTGCAGAGGCTCTCATGGCTGTGCGGTTTTCGTCTGGAGGTCCCATGCTTTCTGCAACTGTAGCTAATCCTGCCTTTTCTCTTGATGCTCCCTTTCATTCTGACTCGGACGCGGATGTAGCTATGATGGACGAAGAGGCGGACGAGGATGCAGACGCGGACGGATGAGGAATAAAGACTAGCCCTTGTCTCAATCACGTCATTCACTTCTGTATCGTTGTGTACAAAAACAACGTAGGCAAGTTGCCACGTGTTATCTACAAACGAGGGTTCTCCTGGTAAATCAGTAGCGCCGCTGGATCAGCCAACACACGACTCCCACAAAAAGACCGCACATGCATGCGCCTCTTGTCGGCCACACACGGCTCATGGCGGCCAGCACCATTCCCGCACCGAAAGCCTCACCAACATCCAGCACCGCCTCCGACAGAGTTAAGCTCTGCGAGCGATGAACTGTGATGGCCCACCCCAACACGAAAGGAACCTGGCGCCGCACAGCAAGACAACCAGAGACAGAAAAAAGGCGAGCCTCAAAGTCAACCGGAGGGAAGAGCACCTCAACCCAATCCGGGCCAGCATCCCGCACGCCCTTCACCGACCGCACGCCCGGGGTCACGTCGTGGTTCTCAAACCTGACGACCGGTGTGCCGTCCGCGTCGTCATAGTCAACGAGGCGGCCGATGCTGCCATGGAACAGGCCCAACCCGAGCACGTGGTTCGCGATCAGCATGACCCGCGCTTGACGGCAATGCTGCACAACCCGGGGCGCGACGCACTCCAGCAAAGCGGCATCACGGTATTGAGGCGAGACGGCACTGACGTCCGGCAAGCGCCCGCGGTCCACCCGGTCGGGGTCGACCTTCACGCTGTCGAAAGCAGTGAAGTCCCGCGGGCGCTCGCCCGGGCACAGCCGAGAAAGGCACCGCGAGTTGTGCGCGCGCACGTCATCGTGCCGGGGCATTAAGTGCAGTACCGTGCACTCAAGCGCCTTGTACTGCTCGTCCGAGACGGTGCACTCGCCTACCAGCTTGTCCACCGCAGCCGTGCACCGCCCATATCGCGCGTCGTGAAGAGCAGCAACAAAGGCGGGCTGATCTTGGCGGAACACATGCGTCAGCTCCAGAAAGGCGTCCGCAAACAACGGCAGCCAGCACTTCGCGGTGAAGTCCATCTTGCCGTCGGGCGGGCTCAGCTGCAAGAAATCACCGAACACGTAGATGGAGAAGGGCGGCGCGCTTGGGCGCCGCGATTGCCGCAGCAGCTCGTACATGACGTCCATGTTGTCGGCAGGCACCATTGACACCTCGTCCAATAACAGCACCTCCACCTTGGAGAGCCGGCGGGCAATCGGCTTCCACCGCTCAAGTGCGAGCAAGCGAGCAGCTTCTTGAACTGGGTCAGGAAGCTGCATCTTGTAATCCTTGACAAAGCCAAAAAAGAAGTGGTAGGTCACCCCCTTGGCTGTCTTGGCGGCACTCCCAGTCGGCGCGACGACCACCACGGCGTTGGCGGCCGGCACCCGACGACGCAGGAATGGCACAAAGCCCCGCAAAAAAGAGGTCTTCCCCACCCCGGGTCCCCCGCTCACAAAAGTACTCTGCGACCGTTCGAAGAGCCGCGCGTACACCGCCGTCCAGGACTGGTCCGCTGCCATTTGGCTGATCGAGCCAGTCACCGGCCGACGACCGCCACCTCGCCGATCGCCATCGCCATTAGACGCCACCCCATGACGCGCGACGGCCTCAGCCGACGTGGAGAGGTCTTGAGCACCGACGTAGCAACCGCCACCAGGCTCGCGAGCGGCGACCTCAACGGTATCGCACAAATTAGCACCCCCCGCACTCTTTACCGCAGCGCGGGGTTGTACTCTCAGGTCCGCGTCACGTCGAAGTGCCTCGTCAATGTCCGCCTTTTCCCACGCCGCCAGCGACTCATCCATCATGCGGTGGACAGTGCCAAACGCAAATGTCGGCCCAAAGCCGTCGGGTGTCACGCTGATCGGGTTGCGAGCCGCGGACGGCCCACCCTCTTCACACAAACGAGCGCGCTTGACCCTCGGGGGGCTTGAGAGCCGCACTTGGCTGCCACCATCACCTTCGACATGACGAACACCAGCAGACGCAGGGCTGCCGTCAAGACAACGCCGCACGGATTCAGCACCACCACTGAGAGGCCGCGGACGACGCGACGCCCGCGACACAGTTGACGTCTCAAACCTCGCTGGTCGCGACGACCAACACGGACGCGACCGGCCCACGATTCCCCCACGGGCTGCCGCTGCGGAGAGAGGAGAGGACGCCGACCCGTCGGCTGTGCATCCCACGAGGCTGTCGCCCCCACATGACGTCTTGGTTTCCTGCGACTGCCCGTCAATGACCGACGCCGGTGCGTCGGCCAGTGGCGCGCGGTCGGCGACGTCACCAGGAGGTGAACCCGAATGATGCAGAGTCAGGGACACCGCAAGCGACAGCAGGGGCCGAGACGCATCGGGAACAAACGAGTCAGCAGTGGAGGTAAGCACGTTCAAGACACCGTCGCCAGACACCCCGGAGAGCCAGCGGTACGCGGAGGTGGGCGCCGAAAACCTTGCCGCCACGCACAAGCCCGATGGCGACGACTGTAGCAGCTGCACGACGCCACCGACGCCCGACCTGTCCACCTCAAAGCACGACCGTGACCCGCGGCTGATCACGGCCAGTCACCCTGAGGAGACGGCAGGCACGGAGACTGGGCTGCCACCCCCCTGGGAGGCGGCCGTCGACACCACGTCAATGGACCTCGGATCCGTGAGCCAGCACATAGCTGGCTCAGACGAGGCAAAAGAGCAACACGCGAGCACACTCCCAGGCTCTATACGAAGCATTTGTTGGGTGATGCCATAACCGTCCGAAGCGCGGAGAAGAACGGAGGTGAGGGGGGTGATGACCGCCAAAAGTGGCCGCGCGCCGACTGCCGGAAGTGGGGAAGTCATCTCAACGCGAGATGCGGTGCGGAAGCGAAGAGGTGGTGTGGTGAAGGACAATGGAAAAGGGCAAGCAAAGAGGGGCCGGGACGTGGAAGGAAAAGCAAGCACCAGCAACGCCACGGCCGCGGGGAGCCGGGGCGCTCCGGACAAGTGCCAAACGAACTGACGTCGGCAACAGGTGGCAAGTGAGTCGCAAAAATGGGCGTCCGGCCGGGTCGTTAGAGCACACCCAACAACGTCTTCCCCAAGTTCAAAAATGCTGACGTGTCAGAAACGTGTCTCATAAATGTGCCACGTGCCTTAATTTCAGCTCTTGGGGATGAGGAGGGTCCCACAGCAACGTCAGGCACCCCAAAACGCTCAGATAGAACTTGAATACAGTTAATCTGATTGAAGGCACGTGCGTGCAATACCCTGGCCTTCAGGGCGGTGGCACGCTCGGCGACGCATCGACACCGGGCACGCCGGCCGGCTCCATAGCCGCGAGCGCGCACGGGGGCACGTACAGCTACGCTGCCGTGGCTGGGAGAATGTGGGGCGGGGAAAGGGGTGCCGCCGCTGCCACTGCAGCGGCGGCGGCCCGCCGGCGTCGCGCGACGCCCACAGGAGGGGCTGTCACTCCGCCGCGCAGCGCACCTGCGCACGGCGGGCAGGGCGGCCGACACGGCGCACGGGCGGGCGGGTGGGACTGATCGCCGCGCGATGGGGCGCCTCCAACCGCGCCGCTAGGTGGCGTCAGCAACCGCCGACGCGCCGCCGCAACAGAAGACGGCGCGCAGGCACGATCACCCGCGGGTCATCGTGGGCGCGTCGAACCCCGGAAGTCGCTGCGCGCGGTCGCCGCGCGCAACTCGGGGCGGTGGAAGGGGGCAGAGGGGCAGACGCCGTCCGAGCCCTGTGACCCTTGTGGCAGGAGCGTCCTTCTCAGCCACGTAATTCTATTCGCTTTTTAGCGTCATCGCGACCCTTCCACCGCTGACACGCCCTCAGATCCCTGAGGACACGAATGCAGACTGCCACCTCTGAAACGGAGATCAAGTCCCTATATCTAAGTTTATGTGTGCATCACTACACTTTGAGAGCACCCTGTCCTAAAGGCCAGGGAAATCGGACAAGTCCTCGGACACTCATGCGTGAGAAATGGGGGGAGGCGCCCCCGTCCCCCATTTTCTCACCGATTTGGGGGGACCCGCTGCTCCTCCCCATTTTTTCCTGGCGTGCCATTGGCTGTTGCCGATTCAGTTCCTTTCGGAAAACGAGCTCGCGTGGCATGATCAGATTTGAAATCTTACGGCCCGATACTGGCGCTTTCCGGGGCCGTCTACGATCTCGGCGATCACTATCGAGACCCAGAAAAGCCT
>Ga0209831_1004616_pt1 | contig 10691 bp, 13 predicted proteins | sample Maine_Asex4_meta_FD_187451 | JGI IMG/M metagenome (GOLD analysis project Ga0209831, IMG submission 187451) | Marine algal microbial communities from Maine, USA - Maine_Asex4_metaG (SPAdes) (version 2) | ecosystem: Host-associated > Algae > Red algae > Unclassified | place: Maine, USA | collected...
GCCACTGATGGCCCGCTTGAGTGGCCAAAACCCACGTACTGTGTGACTTGGCCTGTGGCATGCTCTTTGGGGGGTTACTTCTGTATTGTTCTTTTTTCTTTCTTTGCTTGCCTGTCCTCTCTGTAAGCTGGCGCTCACTACGATCGTTTGTGATCGGAAGGTCGATCGACCAGTGCCGTCGTTTGTACTGAACCACCATGGGCCCGGGGTCGCCGTCGTGGGCACCACCCGGCTCCCCATCGGATGCTCTTCAACAAAGGGTCCTTCTTCCTCGCCTCCACGGCGATCGAATTCGACTGATTGCTTGGCTACGGTCGGCTCCAAAACACTGGTAATTGATCCAACGTTATTAATACCACATTTGGTGGAGCAGCAGGGGATACCCTCGCCTTCATCGTTCCTCGCGGCGCGATGTTCCCGAGAACTATCTCGCTGCCTCGTGACATCGTGAAGGTGTCGATACGGTCGCTTCGCGCGCGGGGCGTTTGCCATCATCTTGTGGGCGTGGTGCCGGGGGCACCACGATTGTGATCTTCGACTGGCGCGCAGGGCGTTTGCCATGTCGGAACACTTTGTTCTGGTCCCAGAACGTCTGCTACTGGAACCGGCGGCAATCGGCGCGGTACAGTTGGGAAATTGCCAGCTAGGTACCGGCCGCCGGGCGAGGGACATGGCAACCCTGCCGCCTCCGACGCCCCAACGGCCGGTGCTCCTACTCCTCCCATCCCTGTGGATCAAGCTGCCTCCGAGCACTTGCAGGTGGTGGAGAATCTGAAGGCGGCCGTTGAAGCACTTCAACGACGCCTGACGGTCCAAGAACAGACAAACGAGTCTCTCGCGCGAGCCAAAGACAAGTTGGTCGGCGACGTCGAGACCCTGCGCAAGGTCGACTCCCATGAGGACAAACGCCAGGTGGGTAAGTCTCGCCGTCAGTCGGCCGACAAGACCAGGACCGTCAAGAAGAAGGGAAAGGTGACGAGAAGCAAGTCCGTCCGCAAGGATGATACGGCTAACGCCGTGCCCTCCTCATCTTCCAATGATTCTGCCTCTGGGTCGAACCCGACGTCGTCTGACGACAACAACTCCAACGCGATGAAGACGTCCTCCTCGGATGATGGCCAAGGGCCACCAGGCCCGCCGTCGCCCCCAAGTGGGTTCTTGCCGAGCGACAGCTCAGGCGAGTCGTACGCAACAGGGCGCACGCGCTCAGCGCCCCCTGCCAAATGAAAGGAGCGTCTTGAAAAAGCCGACAAGATCGAGCTGATCCACCCGGCTAACAGCCGCTTCAAGACCCTCCTCGACTGTAGGACTGATTTCCTCCTTCGACGTCAACTGACGTACTTGCCTAAAGAGGCACAACGGTCTCACCGTCTCAACAAACGTTTGGACGGAGCATTCCACGGGCAACAGCCGTTCACGGGAGCTTTACCTCTGGGAATCTTCAGGTTATTAACCACATTCCGCCGCGCGTGCGACGCGGCTGGACTGAGTCACTTTTAGGCTCTTCCGCTCATGGTCTTCCGACAAGCCGGCACTGCCAAGACGGAATTCTCCGGTGCGCTAAACAGCACCCTCGGACATAAGCGTTACACCATCCGTACATACGGGCATGCCTTTAGCTGGCTCCTTTCGAAGTACGCGACACACGCAACAATGGCTAACGCCTACTAAGACATCATGACGATGAAGCAACAAGACATCGAGGCGCCCACCGCCTTTGGTCACCGTGTGGACACTCAGTGCAATCTGCGTGTCGGTTTGTGCAACATCCAAGACGTTGATGACGTCTTCATTATGGGCTTTTACGACCTGGTGCAAGCGCACGTTCGGGTCTTGAATGACCAGTTCCCGGATAGAACTTTATCAGAGACGGTTGCCACCGACCAGCTGTACTAAGACGGCACCAAAAAGCTGCGCTTGCAACTCAAGATGACCCGCCCAACGGCGATCAAAGTCACTTACGCCACGCAGGACCAGACGATGACGAGGGAGCGACCGTTCTCACCGGTACGCACGCGGCCGCCCCCTCGGGCCGCTGCCCCGCAAGCCAACCAGGCCGACATTTTTACAACTGTAGCAAGCCGGGGCACTTCGCTGCACGGTGTGCCGAGCCGTATCGCCCCGCGAACGTCGCCAAACGCCTGTCGGCGCTCACGCCATGGCAGACGGTGATACCGAGGACGACGCGACCGAACATCCGGCCGAAGACGTCTGCAGTGGTTTCTGCCCGCAAAGCCAACGGGGCAGGACCCCGTCAGAGAACCCAGCACAGGATGTGGAGCGACACAAAGGAGAAAGAACACAAACGCCTGGCTCACAGGGCGCGGAGCGCACTAGAACGCCGGAACTAACGCAAACGCAACGCTGATTTATTCGAGTACGCACGATGACCCCAGAGCATACACTTATATACCCTCAGAAACAAGACGCAGGACGTGCACCATCCCGACCAAGGAAGAGACGGACGTAGGGGGGCCGGGGCTCGGCGGGCCACGGTCCCTCATGCGGGGTCCTGGTGGCCCCTGCCACGGATCAAGGGACCCCCTTCCACTGGAAGAGAGATACGGTCCCTGAATTTAATCCAGCTTGGACTGAAATTGCCCAATACATCACTAGGGACTTATCCCCATATTTCCAAGTCACCGATCGAAGTCCTCGTGGGATAACGACAGTGGCCGAGATCTAATCTCGGCCTCGGGCTCTTCCCCGGACAAAGGAGATTCCACAAGCTTCCAGGCCCCTCTAGGGGCCCCGGATCGAGGGGTCACGTGGCCCCTCGTCCGCGTCAGGCCCTGCTCCACTCGGCCTCTGGGGGAGGGGCATGTAAGCCTCGGGGGCGGCCCTAAGCCCCACCTGGCAGGCGCCGCGAAGGGGCACCGCACACCGCTCCCTCTAGGGGCATTGCGTGTGTGCTCGCCGCCCCTCCCCCGGCTCATACCGGGGGGATCGCGTCATCTGAGGAGAGGGGGTTTCCCCCACACCGTCGAGTACTCGAGAAACGCCTCGGCCGGGTGCCCGACTGAGTGTTGCCCGGCGAGACGCGAAAGCGCACGGTGACAAGGTTGTTGCACCGTGCCTTATGGCACTACGAGATCGCCTCTACGCTAGGCCCATGCCTGCGCGTAATGCGGAGCTGCCGCCCTGTCTTAGACACAGGCGCCGGGGTGAACATAGTACGCACTAAAGTTCTCCCTACGAATTGGATGGCTTGTACCGAGAAGTTGACCACGTTCCTGCGTATCCGAGACGCCAACAACAACCGTCTCGTCACTAAGTATGCCATACATTTGTATGTCGACACCGGAGGTGTGCGTCTCTTTAACCGCTTCCTTGCTTCCGACAATTTGTCAGTCCCGTGCATCCTTGGCACAGAGTTCATTGCACAAAACATTGAGGCGATCTTGCCGCGTTTGCGCAAGATCGTCTGGCAGGAACACGTGCGTTACACGACGGAGCTACCTCGGCGAACGCCGATAGGAGATTGACTAAACGACAGTGCCTGGGACCGCCACTGGCAGGATAAACCCGCCAGGGTGCGAGCCTGTAAGTATGTGCGTGTCAAAGGACGCCAGGAGGAGTGGATCATTGCAACATGTGACACCCCCGACATAGTAACAATCACACCGAACGCTCGTATATGCCGACACAAGTCAATGGAGGCTTCCCGCGGCCTTGCCATCGTCAAGCCCGACGAGCCTTTCTTGGTCAAGTTATGCAACTTTGGCAAGGACCAATTCATCTTTCGTACGAAATCCACCCTGGGGTTCGCGGAACCCTACCAAGGACCGATGTTATCCGCAGTCCTGGATGACGAGAGTCCAAAGGATGGAACCGATACTTCATCGACCGGCACTAGTCGTGGCCCACTGGAGGACCTCGACCTCAGTAAAGCTCCCGAGTACCTGCACAAGCAGATCCGCGACATGCTCAAGACACATTCGTCTAGCTTGGAAAGATCCCAGGGCGTCATCCGTGCAACGTAACACGCCATTGTAACTCCCCCGGACGCTCTGCCCATATGGCCACATCCCTACCGAACCGGGCCGCTCAAACGGCAAATCATCTCGGACCAGATCAATTACATGTTAAAGCTCAACGGCATCGCACCTAGCCTCAGAGCTTGGGCAAGTCCCGTGGTCATTGTGCCGAAAAAGAATGGAAAAGCTCGATTCTGTGTCGACTATGGTCGGCTGAGAAACATCATCAAATAGGATGCTTATCCTTTGCCTCGAATGGAGGACGGCCTTGACTCCTTCGGAGGCGCTCAAGTATTCACGTCTCTCGACTACACCGCGGTGTATTTGCAGGTGCCACTGCGCAAAGAAGATGAAGAGAAGACGGCGTTCACGACGCACTGTGGTATGTTCCACCGGTTATCCATGCCATTTGGCTTGACAAGTGACCCTACAACCTTCCAGCGAGCTTTGGATGTCATCCTATCGGCTTCTAAGTGGCAGATATGCCTGGTCTACTTGAACATTGTCATTATCTTATCTGCGAACGCGGAACAACACGTCAAGGACGTTGACATAGTTCTGCACCGCCTTCGCAAAGCCGGGGTTACCCTGAACTTTGAAATGGGCCCATATTTCTTTGAAAAGTCAAGCACCTTGGACACATTGTCCGCCCAGGGAAAATGCACGTGCATAACAAGAACGTTGATGATCTGAAGCATGCAAAGTTCCCCACGACAAAAGCCCAGCTGAAAAGCTTCATGGGTATATGCAACGTCTATCGACGTTTTGTCAATGATTTCGCCAAACGAGCGAAGCCCCTGAACGCCGTGACAAGGGCCGAGATTCCACCGGATGTACGAACACCTACTGACGCAGCCGTCGCTGCATTTTAGGACCTGCGTATGGCACTGTTGTGCCCATCCGTACTGGCGTTGCCGAAGACCAACTGGAAGGTCGTCGTTGACGTAGACGTATGCGCCGACCAAGTCGGATGTACCCGCCTCCAGGAGAATTCGGGTGAACTGCTTCACCCTCTCGGATACTTGAGCCGAAGACCCGCTGCTGTAGAGCAGAACTACTCAACCACGGAACGCGAAGACCTTGAGGTTGTCTGCGCCGTCTTCAAACTGAAGCACTTCCTCGGTGGGCAACGGTTCCTCATCCGAACGGATCGCCAAGCCCTCAGCTGGATCTACAGCACAACCGACTCAAGTGGGCGCTTTATGCGGTGGCAACTTCGCCTCTTCGAATAAAACTTATACATGGTATGTAACCCAGGTGCATCGCACCACTTGCCCGACTTCCTGTCGCGCGCCTCCACGATGGCGCCGAAAGAATATATCCCGGATGATATCCCTTGTATTGCATTGTCCGAGACGGCCAACGGCTTGCTGATGGGGAGATACAAGGGTACCGACACACCCGAACAGGTGGAGTTCGACGATGTTGTCGAAGTCCAACAAGCGGACGACTACTGTGTCGAAATGTCCAAACGTGTGGAGCGCCGAATGGCAAAGGCCTTCCTTCGCAATGAGCATCACGCTCTGTATCGCCGGACGCCTTACAGCAACCAACTGGTTATACCAAATTATTTGCTGTTTGGATCGAAAATTGTGTCGCTCTCGGCATCTAAACCCCATTTGGGGAGCGGCTTCTTTGACTTTTGTCTCGCCGCGCCGGCCGTTCAGGCTACGGTTACAACTGGGGCGATCACCCCCACCCGTTTCCTCCTGTTCTTTCTCCTGCTCCTTGGTGTGGGCTTGGCGACCGCGTCGCCCTCGCTCGTTATCCCCCCCCCGAACCCCCCCCCTTCCCACCCTACGGCCTCCGTGGCCTCGTTCGGTGCTGTTTCGGGCGCGGGTGTTGGACCGGGTGGCAGCCTTGTCGTCGTAGCGTATTTCGGTTCTGGCTCAGCTAGGGGCCAGTGCGACACGGGCCGCGGTCACGAGGACGGCGTTGGCGGCGTCGCCGACGCCGGGGGCGGGCGCCCACCCCACCGGCCATCCCCACTCCCCGACCACGGCGTGACGGCCGACGGTCGTGGGGGGCACGCCAGCGCGAGCACGGTCGCGACGGCCATGGACGGCGTCGGCTCGGATGTCGGCAAGCACCTCGAGGTCTACGACTCGACGGGCCCGTCGTCGCCTTGGCGCCGACACGCCGCCCGTCGGGACGCCTTCCGCCCCGCGACCATCCACGCCGCGCGGGCCACCAGGCCCGCCATCTCTTGCTTCTCGCTCCCGCCCGACAACTCGGCCTTCCCGGCTCCCTTTGAGGGGGTTGGGGACACTCGATTTGCGGGCGTGGGCGCGTGTCTCGGCGACACGGTGGCGGCGGAGCTGTCCTTTCTCTACAACGTTGCCGCCTGGTTGCAGCAGCTGCAAAACAGGCAGCGGTCGCGCGAGTGCGCCGACGAGCGGGCGGGTCGGGCCGTCTCGTCCTTCGACTGCCGCACCCGGGTGGCTTTGCACCAGCTGTTCACGCTGGTGAGCACCAACTACAAGGTGCTGACCCTGGCCACTTACGATCAGTCGGCCGCCGCGGTGCTGCACCGCTCGGCGTTTGGGGGATGGGACCGCAACGGTCATATCCGGTGGGACTTCCTCGAGGAGTTTTGGACGACCCGCCACGTTCGCACCGCCGCCTGGCAGCACGGTGCGCGGCGCGCCGCCTCCATCGTGAAGGGGGCGGTGGAGGGCGAGGGCAACAAGGAGGACAGAAACAAGGGCAAGAACACGGCGGACCGGCCGCGCCAGGGGAGGCGCGCCAAGAGGCGGGCCTCGCGCGGGCGGCCGACGGCGCCGCCGACCCCCCGCCACCCCGGGGGTCTGGCCTGTCCCCTTGCCTGCCGGAGGATAGTGCCGCATCCTAGGCAAGCACCCGCCGCCGTCGGCGCTCTGACGCGGTGGCGCGGCGGGGCGCGCGGCTCGCTCGGTTGTCGGGGGCGGGTGGCCACCGCCCTCACCCCCACGCCGTGGCGGCCTGGCGTCTCAACTTGCGCGGCCCACGGCTTGCCCACTGCCGCGCTCGAGGGTCCTTTGTGTTTCGATCGGGTTTTTTGCACCCGCCGTCGTGCCTCGGCCGGCGGCGGGTGTACTCAATCTGTTGGCATACGCGGGCTCCCCTCCTTTCCGTAGTAACCCCTCCGTATTGTCTTGTCCGACGGTTATTATACCACAGGCGTCGACTGACGCGGGGTGGGGCGCAGAAATTAGCAACGTGCAGGGGATTGGGCTACTTCCCAATTCCCACCGGGGATTGTCTGAGAGGATCGGATCCCACCGGAGATCCGTCTCCGGCGGCGCCCAGCGGCCCCGAGCAGCCCCCCCACCCGTAGCCACACGGGCGGGGTGTCCGGACCGACCTCGCAGCCGCTTAAGGGCGACGCGCCCGCGTCACCCCCTGCTTCCTCTGGATCCGCACGTCCGCTGTTTTTCCGCCCTCCCTCCCTCCCACCCGGGTCGGAGTGTCGCGCGCTTTTGCGCACGACCTTTGTTTTTCAGTACATTTGAGGGCCACTCATTGTACTTACTTTAGCAATTCTGGACGTTTCTAGATATTATTTTATCGTCTGCAGCTGATCATTTAAATACACAGGTCACATGGCATACGCGGGCTCCCCTATTTTCCGTATTGTGCGTGTCCCAAAAATGAGACATCGTCAGCTTTGACTAAGTTTCCCAACGAAGCCCAACCGTTCTTCAACGGACGGCCCGTTGGGCCCAACCTCCAACTAAACGCGAAACCGTTGGGCTCCGTTGAAGCTCAACGGGGATCAACGGAGCCCCAACGAACGCCATTTCCGTTGGGCGTTTCCAGCTCCCGTTGGGGCATTGCCCAACGGTTCCCCAACGCTCTTCAACGATGAGAAGGGCTTCAACGAACGCCACACAGTGCCCAAAAACGCACAACTAAAAGCAGACGCGTTGAGCCCCAACCTCCAACGGTTCCCCTACTGGAATGGCATCCGTTGGGCAACTTAGTGAAAGCTGACGATGGCGGTTTTTTCTTTTTTTTTTCGGCCCACTGGCCTTCTGCAACGGTCCGATAATTTAATGTGACCCACTCGGTACCACTGTGCTTCCAGAACAGCCCCTGACAGTGTTCGCAGAGGCGGCACATCCTGACAGGTCATGGGCGAAAGTGTCATTCACTGCAACTTCGACAGGTGACGATCACGCGGCCCAATCAAATGCACAGATACTAGAGCAGGCATGTGCTGACAACTTGTGCACGAAGAAGAGGGCACCACCACCTTACCAATAAAAACGTGAAAAGGACCCCCATGTATTGTGCGTGTCCCAAAAATGAGACATGCGCGTTCTCTGAAGGACTGACACATCACTGCACGGGGGCAGGCGGGGTGGGGTACGAGAAAGTTCTCGACTGGCCTCCATGGAAAGAGCCTCTCCCGACGCGTGCTTGGCTGACAACTCCTTCATACCCGCCTGTGGGCCCTGTTCTGTGGACCTCTCAGATAGCCCCGATCTTCGAGCCAGTCTTTTTCAGGTTCTTGGGGTTAAAGGTTTGCAACGCCAAAGCTCATGTGCTAACTGGAGCGTCGATGAGGGGTGTCCCAAATCGTGTTTTCTTTACAGGGGGCTACACAGGCGTCTTTTTCACGTTTTCATTGGTAAGGTTGTGCCCTTTTCTTTGTGCACAAATCGTCAGCGCATGCCTTCTCTAGTATCTGTGCATTTGATTGGGCCGCGTGATCGTCACCTGTCGAAGTTGCAGTGAATGACACTTTCGCCCATGACACGTCAGGATGTGCCGCCTCTGCGAGCACTGTCAGGGGCTGTTCTGGAAGCACAGTGGTACCGAGTGGGTTACATCACATGATCGGACCTTTCCAGAAGGCCAGTGGGCCGAGAAAAAAAGAAAAAAACGCCATGTCTCATTTTTGGGACACGCACCATAACCCCAAGATCCTGAAAAAGACTGGCTCGAAGATCGGGGCTATCTGAGAGGTCCACAGAACAGGGCCCACAGACGGGTATTAAGGAGTTGTCAGCCAAGCACGCGTCGGGAGAGGCTCTTTCCATGGAGGCCAGTCGAGAATTTTCTCGTACCCCACCCCGCCTGCCCCCGTGCAGTGATGTGTCAGTCCTTCAGAAAACGCGCATGTCTCATTTTTGGGACACGCACCATAGACGAGCGTCTGCGTATTCCGTGAGAGAGACCCCCGAGCAAGCGTACTGTGTCATCCGATGACCAGCAAGCGTCTGTTTTCGGGTACTTTTTGACCGAAATGTGTGACCGGGTACTGTTGTTGCCGGGAGTAGCACAGCGTACTGTCTGGGTATTATTCACTGCCAGACCCTACCTCTGCCATCTGTCTGGCTTACGAGCGACCCGACCCCATTCAGACGGGCACATTACCTACTTTCGAGAGCAGCTCCGTACAAGGCCACGGCTAGGTGATGCGGATAACCCAATTGCGAAAGCTACTGACAGAATACCATTCACACGCCGCCACCGCCGCAGCCGCCCGCCGCCGAGCGTGGGCGCGCGGTGCGTGCGCAGCGTTCCATCCGCCGTGCCCTCTTGGGCGGTAGACGCGTCTAACGCGACGGTGGCGGCTGCGACAATCACCTCCATGCTCCGTGGCTTGTGCTGCATGTGACATTGGAAGCGGGTCTAGGCGACAACGAAAAATGGGAGTCACTGCAGTAACTCCTCCAGCTGGCGGTCGACGACCGGCTGAGACACGCAAAACGGAACAACTGGGCGCCCACCCCGCCCCTTCCAGCGCCGGCAGACTGGGCGGGCCTCCAACAACGCCGCTCGCTGCCCCCCTTCCACCTTGCCTTGGGAAGGTGTGGAGCAGGCAGCCGCTTCAGGGGCCGCCGCTGCCACCCGCAACCCAACAAAGTACAGCCGTTCTCCCAAAAATCCGGCACTCCAACTGTTGCAAAAGAGTTTCAAATCGGCCTCCGCGGGGTCGTAGAGGCCGATTTGGAACTCTCTTGCAACAGTTGGAGTGCGGGATTTTTGGGAGAACGGCTGTATGTTTCAAGTCTTGTGCAGACCCATGAACACAAGTTCAGGGCCTGAGGATGTAGTAGACTTCGCTGAAACAGAACTGGCCAGCGTACTTCTTCGCATGGGTCACTAAGTATGGCTATGTCGAAGTAATACCCGGTTGGGGCGAGTTCAAGCGTCCTTCGGTCAATGAGATTATTCGGGAAGCGCGCAATTTCAGGAAGGCAAAACTTCAAGCGTTCGGATTTAGGCAGTCCCCGAAGCTGTCCGCACATGATCCGACAGGCGGCAGCAAAATGAATGTTGAAATCTACAGCCCTTCCAGACCACATCGGAGTGCACCTTGACAGCGAGGCACGGTCTTGCATCCGGTGGCTTGAGAGCAATCCCAGCAATGCCGACCCCATCTCTTATCCGTTACACGTTGCGCAACGTTGCAGAAACTGGTCTATTTATTGAGGATATGGGGTCTGTCGGCTTCTCTGTCAATGTGATCGACCCCAATCTGGGCCCCAAGGCTCATGACAGAATCTTGCAAGTACGAATCAACTCCGCAGCACTGAAATGGGGCGGGTAGCGGACCTACCCCAATCGCGAAGCGAAATGGGGTAGGTCCATACAACGCATTCTCGTTATAACGTCCACGGATACAAGAGACTTATGCGAAACAAAACCGAAGTTGGCGTAGATCATATGCGCGCTGGGTAACAAATTGAGGCGCCAGATGCCGTTCAAAAGCCATGGCTTCTG
>Ga0209831_1004618_pt1 | contig 10688 bp, 6 predicted proteins | sample Maine_Asex4_meta_FD_187451 | JGI IMG/M metagenome (GOLD analysis project Ga0209831, IMG submission 187451) | Marine algal microbial communities from Maine, USA - Maine_Asex4_metaG (SPAdes) (version 2) | ecosystem: Host-associated > Algae > Red algae > Unclassified | place: Maine, USA | collected...
GGCGACGAACAGCAGGAAGATCTCCAGGTGGTACACCACGCTGTAGCCGGTGGCCGGCGACATCAAGGCATCCCCCAGCGCACCGTCCATGGCCAGCCGGTTGACCCCGTCGCGGATCAGCCCGCCGGCGGCGACGCCGAGGCCTGCCGCGGTGGCCTGCGCCGCCCCCCAGGCACCGAGCGACAGGCCGGTGTTCTCGGGACCGGTCAGCGTCATCGCCACCGTCAGGGTGCCGACCGCGAACAGCCCGCCGCCGAAACCGATCAGCAGCGTGCCGATGCGGAACAGGGTGGCGGATTCCAGCGGGTCGGCGAAGATCACCAGCGAGAACGCCAGGATGCCGACCAGCGCACCGATCGCCGCCATGCGGATCGGGTGCAGGTCGCGGGCGAGCAGGATGGCACCGAGCACGAACGCCACCAGGCCACCGAGGGCGAGCAGTGCTGTCAGCGCCGTGGTGGCGCCCACGCTCAGGCCGAGGATCTCGCCACCGTAGGGCTCGAGCAGGATGTCCTGCATGCCGAAGGCGGCGGTGCCCAGCATCACGGCCACCAGGAAGCGCTTGCCGCGGGTGGCGCTGATGAAGGCGCTCCACGCATCGACGAAGCGCGGTCGGGGGGTGGGGTCGCCGTCGTTCGGACGGATCGATTCCTGACGCCACAGGGCCACCACGTTGAGCCCGATGCTGAGCATCGCTGCCCCCTGCACCACCTGGATCAGCTTGAGCTGGGTGAAGTCGGCCAGCAGCCAGCCGAACGTCAGCGCCGAGACCAGCATGCCCAGCAGCAGCGCCACGTACAGCACCGCGATCACCTGAGGACGCTTGTCCTCGGGGGCGATGTCGGTGGCCAGGGCCAGCCCCGCGGTCTGCACCGTGTGCAGGCCGACGCCGACCAGCAGGAAGGCCAGGGCGGCGGCGGCGCGGGCCAGCCAGACCGGCGCGTCACCGTCACCGGACAGCAGCAACAGGGCGAACGGCATGATCGCGAACCCGCCGAACTGCAGCATCGTGCCGGCCCACAGGTAGGGCACCCGCTTCCAGCCGATCGCCGAGCGGTGGTGGTCGGAGCGGTGCCCGACCAGTGCCCGGAACGGGGCGAACAGCAACGGCAGGCCCACCATGGTGGCCACCAGCCAGGCCGGGACGTCCAGCTCGACGATCATGACCCGGTTGAGCGTGCCGTTGAGCATCACCAGCGCCAGACCGACCGAGACCTGGAACAGCGACAGGCGGGCGAGACGCCCCCAGGGCAGTTCGTCGCTGGCCGCATCCGCCCACGGGAACAGCGTCGGCACCGCAGCCATCCAGCGTGCCTTGGCAGCCTTCGCCCGGGAACGGGCGGCCTCCCTCGTTGCGGACGACCCCGTGCTCATGCGTGGGCGCGCTCCGCGGTGCGCAGCTCGAAGGCCTGGGAGGTGTAGAAGCCGCGCGAGACCCGCTGCGTGCGTCCGGTGCGCAAGCGCGGATCGTCGGCCAGCAGCTCGCGCAGGCGCGCTTCGCGCACCGGTGCAAGCATCGGCGAGCGGTCCGCCCGCGGGAACAGGTTGCCGACCGCACGGCGCGCCTCCAGCAGCGGGTTGCTCGGCACGAAGGTGGTGATCAGGCGGGCATCCGCACTCGGTGTCAGCCGCTCGCCCAGGGCGGTCAGCGCGACCACGACATCCTCGGTGCGGTAGTGGATCAGCGAGTCCATGGCGATGATGGCGTCGAAGCGGGTGCCGGACCCGAGCACCTCGTCGGACAGCATGTCACCGGCCACGAAGCGCACCCGGTCGTCCAGGTGTTCGGGCAGGCGCCGTTGCGCCACCGCGACCAGCTCCGGGCTGACGTCCACGCCCAGCACCGTGGCACCGCGCTCGGCCGCCTCCACCGCCAGCGAGCCGGTGCCGCAACCGGCGTCCAGCAGCGCAAGGCCTTCCAGGTCGCCCGCACGACCCTCGGGCAACCATGACAGCAGCAGGGCACGCATCTCGTCGCGCCCGGCCCGCACGTTGGCACGCACGCGCGACACCGGCGCATCCGAGGTCAGCGCCTCCCAGGTCCGGGCGGCGGTGCGATCGAAGTAGTGCTCTATGCGGTCGCGCTGGGTCGCCCAGCGGGTCGCCTGCGAGGAATCGGTCATGGTGGCGTGTTATGGCTTGCCCGGGAGTGCGTCCGGCCCTTTCAATCGAAACCGAGCAGATCGAAGATGTCGCGATCCTGCATCGAATGCGCATCGATTGGATCGGTGCCGGCGTACAGGGCGGCGGCCATGCGCAGGTACTCCTTCTGCACCGCTTCCAGTTCCGGCGAATACTCCATCTCGAACAGCGTCGACTTCTTCAACCGGCTGCGACGAATCACGTCCAGGTCCGGGAAGTGCGCCACGGTCTGCATGCCGGTCTGCGCGTTGAAGCGGTCGATCTGGTCGGTACCGGCCGAGCGGTTGACGATCACGCCGCCGATGCGCACGTCGTAGTTCTTGGCCTTGGCCTGGATCGCCTGGATGATGCGGTTCATCGCGAAGATCGAGTCGAAGTCGTTGGCGGCCACCACCAGCGCGCGGTCCGCGTGCTGCAGCGGGGCGGCGAAACCGCCGCACACCACGTCCCCCAGCACGTCGAAGATCACCACGTCGGTGTCCTCGAGCAGGTGGTGCTCCTTCAACAGCTTCACGGTCTGGCCGACCACGTAGCCACCGCAACCGGTACCGGCGGGCGGGCCACCGGCCTCGACGCACATGACACCGTTGTAGCCCTCGTACACGTAGTCCTCGGGTTGCAGTTCCTCGGAGTGGAAGTCGACGCTTGCCAGCACGTCGATGACCGTGGGCATCAGCTTCTTGGTCAGCGTGAAGGTGCTGTCGTGCTTGGGATCGCAACCGATCTGCAGCACGCGCTTGCCCAGCTTGCTGAAGGCGGCCGACAGGTTCGACGAGGTGGTGCTCTTGCCGATGCCCCCCTTGCCGTACACCGCGAACACCTTGGCGCCCTCGATCTTCATCGAGGCGTCCTGGTGCACCTGCAGGCTGCCGGCCCCGTCCGGCTTGTGACGGCCGACCCCTGCGGCGCTGCGCAGCGCCTCGGCGGCGGGCGTGGTACCTCGGAAATCCTTGATCGGGCTGACCGTGCTGGATGCGCTCATGCGGCGGCTCCTGTCATGACACCTTCGAGTCGGTCCTCGAGCTCGTCGCCGGCATCCTGCAAGGCTTGCAGGACGTCGTCGCTCGGGGACCAGTAATTGCGCTCGCTCGCCTCGATCAGACGGTTGGCGAGGCGTGCGGCTGCGGTGGGGTTCAAGCTGGCGAGACGCTCGCGCATGTCGTCGTCGAGCACGAAGGTCTCGGCGACCTGCTTGTAGACCCAGGGCGAGATCTGACCGGTGGTGGCCGACCAGCCCAGTGTATTGGTGAGGGATGTCTCGATGGTGCGCACGCCCTCGTAGCCGTGCTTCAACTGACCTTCGTACCAGGTCGGGTTGAGCATGCGGGTGCGGGTCTCCAGCGCCACCTGCTCGGTCAGCGTGCGCACCGTGGCACCGCCCTGCGTGGCGTCGCCGATGTAGGTCGGCACCGCCTGGCCACGGGCGCGCTTGACCATCGAGTTGATGCCGCCGAGCGTGTCGAAGTAGTAGTCCAGCTGGGTGACGCCCAGCTCCACGCTCTCCAGGTTCTGGTAGGCGAGATCGACCTCCTCCAGCGCGGCCTCGAGACGGGCCACCTGGCGCACCGGGTTGCCGTCGACGCCGAACGCGTAGCACTTGCGGTTCGCGTAGGTCTCGGCCAGCTCGTCCTCCTCCTGCCAGTTGCCCGAATCCACCAGCAGGTTGACGTTGGCCCCGTAGGCGCCGTCGGCATTGCTGAACACGCGCAGGGCCGCGGTGGCGAAGTCGCCACCGTGCTTCTCAAGCCAGGCCAGCGTGTGGGCGCGCACGTGGTTCATCTCGGCCGGCTCGTTGGCCATGGATGCCAGCACCGCGGCCTCCGCCAGCATCTTGGTCTGCAGCGGCAGCAGGTCGCGGAACACCCCGGACAGTGTCGTCAGCACATCGATGCGCGGCCGGCCCAGCTCCTCCAGCGGCACCAGTTCGGCACCGACCAGCTTGCCGTAGGGGTCGAAGCGCGGGCGTGCGCCCATCAGCGCCATGACCTGGGCGATCGGCACGCCCTCGTTCTTCATGTTGTCCGAACCCCACAGCACGAAGGCGATGGTGCGCGGCATGCGGCCGGTGTCGGCGACGTGGCGCTCCAGCAGCAGCGTGGCGGCGGCCTCGCCCTGGCGCTGCGCCAGGCGGGTCGGCATGCGGAACGGGTCGAAGCCGTGGATGTTGCGCCCGGCCGGCAGCGTGGCCGAGTCGCGCAGCACGTCCCCGCCGGGGGCGGCGGCGATGTAGCCCGCGTCCAGCGCGTGCACCAGGCCGGTCAGCTCGGCATCGGATGTCATGTGCCGGTCCATGGTCAGCAGCTCGGCCGCCCACTCCGGGTCGGTGTCCAGCTGCTGGCCGCGCTCCAGCACCGTGCGTATCGTGTCCTTGTCCGGCGTGGCGTCTCCGGTCTCGGCATCCGCGCAGCGGCGGAACGCGTGCAGCACATCCACCCGTTCACCGATCGGCGGTGCCTCGCCGACCACGTGCAGGCCGGCCGGGATCAGCTGCATCTCCAGCTCGTGCAGCATCTCGCCCAGCCGTGCCAGGCAGGCGTCGCGGTGCTCGACCGACAGGTCCAGCTCGATCGCAAGCTCCAGCGTCTCGCTCTCGGCACGCACGATCTCCAGCAGCACGGCCGCCTCCTCGCCGTCGTGCCGGGTCAGCGCGTGGTACTGGTTGATCGCGGTGCGGATGTCTGCCAGGCCCTTGTACAGGCCGGCCTCGGTCACCGACGGGGTCAGGTAGCTGACCAGCGTGGCGCTGCCGCGCCGCTTGGCGATGGTCGCCTCGGACGGGTTGTTGGCCGCGTACAGGTACACGTTCGGCATGTCGCCGATCAGCCGGTCCGGCCAGCAGTCGCCGGACAGGCCGGACTGCTTGCCGGGCATGAACTCCAGCGCTCCGTGGGTGCCGAAGTGCAGCAGCGCATCGGCCTGCACCGTGTCGGCCAGGTGACGGTAGAAGGCGCTGAACGCGTGGGTGGGGGCGAAGCCTCCCTCGAACAGCAGGCGCATCGGATCGCCCTCGTAGCCGAAGCCCGGCTGCAGGCCGATGGTGACCTTGCCCAGCTGCACGCCCAGCACGTGGATGCCGCGCCCGTCGCTCAGCTGCTGGCCGGGGGCGGGGCCCCACTGCTTCTCGATCTGTTCCAGCCACGGCGTGTGGCGCACGTGGTCATCGGTCGGCACCGTGGTCAGCACGTTGGCGTCGGTGCCGAACACCGAGGCGTTGCCGCCGAGCAGCATCTCGCGCAGCGTGTCCGCATCGTCCGGCACTTCGACGTCGTAGCCTTCCGATGCCAGCCGGCGCAGCGTGTTGACCAGCGACTCGAACACCGCCAGGTAGGCGGCGGTGCCGATCGCGCCGGCGTTGGGCGGGAAGTTGAACAGCACGATGCCGAGCTTTCTGTCGAAGCGCTCGCTGCGGCGCAGCCGCACCAGCCGCGCGGCGCGCGAGGCCAGCCGCTCGACGCGCTCCACGATCGGGAACTTGTCCTGCTCGTCGCCGCCCATGTTCTCCTGGCCGGCATAGATGATCGGGCCGGTGGCACCGTCTAGTTCGGGCAGCGCCACCATCAGCGTGGTCTCGATCGGCGTCAGGCCGCGGGCATTGCCGGCCCATTGCGCAAGCGACTGGAACTCGCTGGGGTGGGCGGCCAGATAGGGCACGTCCAGCGTGCCGAGCGCCTCGATGGCGGCGCGCGCATCGTTGTAGGCCGGCCCGCCGACCAGGGAGAAACCGGTCAGCGAGATCATGCAGTCGATGTCGGTGCGCTCGCGATCGCGGAAGAACGCATCGATCGCCGGACGGGCGTCCAGGCCGCTGGCGAAGACCGGGATCACCCGCAGGTGGCGCGCCTCCAGCGCCGCGATGACCGCGTCGTAGTGGTTGGTGTTCTCGGCCAGCACGTAGGAGCGCAGCATCACCACGCCCACGGTGCCGACGGTGTCGCGCCCGCCGTTCGGGCAGCGCGGCAGATCCGCCAGCGAGGAACCGATGCGGTTCGGCATGCCCGGGTGGTAGACGCCGGTCTCGGGGTACTCGATCGGCTCGCGTTCGCTGACCGCCTCGCGCAACGCGAGCCGCTCGCCACCGGCGTAGCGGTGCACCAGCGAGCGCACCATGCAGGCCACGTTCTCCTCCGAACCCGCCAGCCAGCACTGCAGCACGATGAAGTACAGGCGCAGGTCCTGGGCGGTACCGGGCAGCCACTTGAGGATGCGCGGCAGGTTGCGCAGCGTCTTCATCTGGGCGGCGCCGCTGCTCTGGCCGCTCTTGTTCGTCGACGACGGCTTCGAGCCGCGCAGCTTCTTGAGCAACGCCAGCGGACCCTTGAGCTCGCCGTTCATGGTGAGCTTGCCCATGCGGGTCAGCTTGACCACATCGCTACCGGACATCGCACCGACGATGGCGTCGCAGTGCGGCGCACGCGCCTTCAGGGCCGGCAGCACCGCCTCGATGTGCCCCTCCAGGAACAGCATGGTGCACACCACGATGTCAGCGCGTGCGATGGCGCGGTTGCACCGCTCCAGCGCGTCGGCGTCGTCGCCCCAGTCGCTGGCCGGATGCATGCTCAGCGACAGCCCGGGCAGTTCGCGCTGCAACCGGCGCTCGGCGTGCTTGACGGTACTGCCCAGGTGCCCGTCCATCGTGATGATGGTCACGTTGATCGGGGCGGTGGCGGCCATGCTGGACAGGTCAGCGCGCATAGTGGGCCTTCGCGTCGTAGAGGGTATCGATGGTGATCGCGCTCAACCCGGCCTGGTCGGCGTAGGCCTCGGTGTTGCGCTTCGCCTTGCCACGCACGAAGAAGGGGATCTTCTTCAACTCGGCCAGGGCATCGGGTGTCCACGGGTCGGCGCCATCGTGAGCCTGGTCGCGGGTGGTGGGGGCATCCTGCGCGGTATCGGCACTGGCGGGCACGTCGGCCACGGCGTTCGCCTGCGTCGCCGCGTCGGCCGAGACGGCGACGGCCTCTAGTGACACTTGTCCCGATGGCGCGTGCGCGGCCGCCAGCCCGTGGTGGTGGGAGGCACCGGCATCGTTGTTGAACTCGAAGTCGTCCCGGAACATGTGCAGCAGGTGCTCCTCCAGACCCATCATCAGCGGGTGCACCCAGGTGTCGAAGATCACGTTGGCGCCCTCGAAACCCATCTGTGGCGAGTAGCGCGCCGGGAAGTCCTGCACGTGCACCGGCGAGGAGATCACCGCGCAGGCGACGCCCAGGCGCTTGGCCACGTGGCGCTCCATCTGCGTGCCGAGCACCAGCTCGGGCTGCAGCGTCTGCAGCGCCTCCTCCACGTCCAGGTAGTCGTCGGTGATCAGGGCCTCCAGACCGTACTCGGCGGCAAGCGTACGAACCTCGCGCGCCAGCTCGCGGCTGAACGTGCCGATGCCGACCACGTCGAAGCCGAGTTCCTCCTTCGCGATCCGCGCCGCGGCCATCGCGTGGGTGCCGTCGGCGAAGATGTAGACCCGCTTGGCGGTCAGGTAGGTCGAGTCGATCGAGCGCGAGTACCACGGCAGCCGCCCGCACTCGGCGGCGATCAGCGGTTCCGGGTCGATGCCGGTCAGCGTGCCGATCTCGCGCAGGAAGTCGCGCGTGGCGCCCACGCCCAACGGCACGGTGGCGACGGTGGGCTGGCCGAAGGTCTTCTCCAGCCAGCGGCACAGGGTGCGCGCGATCTCCGGGTACAGGCAGATGTTGAAGTCCGCATCCGACAGGCGTTCCAGGTCGGCGCAGTGCGCGTCCAGCGGTGCGGTCACGTTGATGTCCACGCCGAGCTGACCCAGCAGGCGGGTGATCTCGACGACGTCGTCGCGGCACCGGAACCCCAGGCTGGTCGGGCCGAGCAGGTTGCAGCGCGGCCGGCGCCCGGTCATCTCGGAGCGCTGCTCGCGGGCGGGGGCGGCGGCCAGCACGTTGCGCACCAGCGCGTAGAAGGTCTCGGCGGCCCCCCAGTTCTCCTTCTTGGAGTAGGAGGGCAGCTCCAGCGGCACCACCGGTACCGGCAGTCCCAGACCCTTGGCCAGGGCGCCGGGCTGATCCTGGATCAGCTCGGCGGTGCAGCTCTCGCCGACCAGCAGGGCGGCGGGGCGGAACCGTTCGTAGGCCGAGCTGATGGTGTCCTTGACCAGGCCTGCGGTATCGCCGCCCAGGTCCCGTGCCTGGAAGGTGGTGTAGGTGACCGGCGGGCGGTGATCGCGCCGCTCGATCATCGTGAACAGCAGGTCGGCGTAGGTGTCGCCCTGCGGGGCGTGCAGCACGTAGTGCACGTCCTTGAACGAGTTGGCGATGCGCATCGCGCCGACGTGCGGCGGGCCCTCGTAGGTCCAGACACACAGTTCCATCAGTGCTGGCCCGCCGTGGACGGTGACGAGGTGGCAGCCGGGTCGGCAGTTCGTGTCGCGTCCAGCCCGGTGAGCCGGTCGCGCCGGCCCAGCGGGCGGGCGAACAGCTCGGCCAGGTCACCGGCCTGCTCGTAGCCGTGCACCGGGGTGAACACCAGCTCGATCGCCCACTTGGTGGTCAGGCCCTGCGCCTCCAGCGGATTGGCCAGGCCCAGGCCGCACACCGTGAGGTCCGGCTGCTCGGCGTGCAGCCGGTCGAGCTGTGCGTCCACGTCCTGCCCCTCCACGATGTGTGCGCCCTCCGGCACCCGGTCCAGCTCCAGCGCCATGGTCTGGCGGTCCAGGTACGGTACGCCGATCTCGGTCACCAGCATGCCGCATTCCTCGGCCATGAAGCGCGCCAGCGGAATCTCCAGTTGCGAATCGGGCATGAACCACAGCCGCTTGCCGGCCAGGGCCGGGGCGTAGTGGGCGATGGCACGCTTCGCCCGTGCCACCGGTGCGGCGATGGTGGTGGCCAGTACCTCGCGATCGGCACCGACCGCGTCGCAGACGGCCTCGAGCCAGGCGGTGGTGCCGTTGACACCGAACGGGAACAGGGCGGGGACGTGCTGCGCACCGCGACCCACCAGGGCACGGCGCGTGGCGTTCAGGAACGGCTGCGCGAGCACGAACCGCGTGTTCGGCCCGATGGCGGGCGTGGCGGCGGCGGTGCGCGCCGGCAGGAACACCAGCGAGCCGGCGGCCGCGGCGATGCCGCTGGTCTCGAGCAGGCGGCGCAACTGGTCCTCGACCACGTCGGGCAGGGCACCGATCACGGCCAGCTGCGCCTGCTCGGTGTGCCCGGAGGCCTTGACCAGCGTCTCCAGGCAGGCGTCCTCGCCCTCGGTGAAGGTGGTCTCGATGCCCGAACCGGAGTAGTTGAGCACCCGTACCCGGCCGGCATGGGTCGCGCTCAACCGTTCGGCGGCACGGCCCAGGTCGAGCTTGATCACCTCCGAGGGGCAGGAGCCGACCAGAAACAGGGTGCCGATGTCGGGGCGACGCTCCAGCAGCCGGGCCACGATGCGGTCCAGTTCCTCGTTGGCATCGGCCAGACCCGCCAGATCCTTCTCCTGCATGATCGCGGTGGCGAAGCGCGGCTCGGCGAAGATCATCACCCCGGCGGCCGACTGCAGCAGGTGCGCGCAGGTGCGACTGCCGACCACCAGGAAGAAGGCATCCTGCATCTTGCGGTGCAGCCAGACGATGCCGGTTAGCCCGCAGAACACCTCGCGCTGCCCGCTCTCGGTGCGCACCGGCACGCCGATCGGCCGGCCGGGTGCCCGGCTCGGCGCATCCGGATGGGTGCCGGCGGCATGGGCGGCATGGGCGGCCGGGGCGGCCGGGGCGGTGTGGGCGGCGTGGGCGATGTCGTTCATGCGGCGGAGGCGTCCTCGAGCGCGGCACTGCGCCGTGCCGCGCGCAGCTTGAGCAGGAACTGCGCGGCGTTGACCAGGTACAGCGAGTAGGCCACCAGGGCCACCTGGAACTGCAGCGTCAAGGCGGCACCGGTCAGCCACAGGAATAGGTAGAGAACGTGTGCGGAAATCACGAACATGCTCACCATGTCTTCCCAGAAGAACGCCGGAGCGAAAAGGTATTTCCCGTAGACATCATGTTCCCACAGGCAGCCGGTCCACATGATGATGATCAGCAACGCGGTCTTGAGCAGTACCGAGGCGGTGGCCAGCTCGCCACCGGCGCCGGTGGCCAGCCAGCGCGACACCAGCGCGATGCTGACGAGGCAGGCCAGCAACTGCAGCGGCGCGAGCACGCCCTGCCAGACGGTCCAGCGCGAGGCATCGCGACGGCGTCGTTGCTCGGGGGTGTAGAGCGAGCCGCTTCGCGGTGCGGCGGCCGGCATCCGGAGTCCGGGAGCGATGTCCGTCGTGCTGTCGGTCGACAGGTTCAAGGTGCGGCCAGTATCCATGGGGTGGAATCGCTCGGCGAAAAGGACCCGGCAAGGGCCTGATACCGTGGGTTCCAGCGCAGTCTAGAACGGGTTGGACAGAAGTGTCAACTAAACTGGACACGCGGAAAGTGTCACGCTGACGAGACATCGGAGTAGTATGTCCCTTACGATGTTGTCAACAGGGACAGACACACGGGTCGCGGGTCTTCCGCCGACGTGTGTGCATCACACCGCACCGCACCGTTCGCCGCCGACTGC
>Ga0209831_1004619_pt1 | contig 10685 bp, 11 predicted proteins | sample Maine_Asex4_meta_FD_187451 | JGI IMG/M metagenome (GOLD analysis project Ga0209831, IMG submission 187451) | Marine algal microbial communities from Maine, USA - Maine_Asex4_metaG (SPAdes) (version 2) | ecosystem: Host-associated > Algae > Red algae > Unclassified | place: Maine, USA | collected...
CATCGGCTCCGGCTCCGCCGGGGGGGCCATCGCCGCGCGCCTGTCGGAAGACGGCGCGCATTCGGTTCTGGTGCTGGAATACGGCGGCACCGATGCGGGGCCGTTCATCCAGATGCCGGGCGCGCTATCCTATCCGATGAATATGAAGCGTTACGACTGGGGCTACGTCTCCGACCCCGAGCCGTACCTGAACGGGCGGCAGCTCGTCTGTCCGCGCGGCAAGGTCGTCGGCGGGTCGTCCTCGATCAACGGCATGGTCTACGTGCGCGGCCATGCGCGCGACTTCGACCACTGGGCCGAGAGCGGGGCGGATGGCTGGGCCTATGCGGACGTGCTCCCCTATTTCAAGCGCATGGAGAACTGGCATTCCGGCGGCCACGGGGGCGACCCGGAATGGCGCGGGACGGACGGCCCGCTGCACGTGACGCGCGGCCCGCGTACCAATCCGCTGTTCGAGGCGTTCGTGCAGGCCGGCGCGCAGGCAGGGTTCGAGACGACGGACGATTACAACGGCGAGAAGCAGGAGGGCTTCGGCCCGTTCGAGCAGACGGTGTGGCGCGGTCGGCGCTGGTCGGTCGCCAACGCCTATCTGCGCGAGGCGCTCAGGCGGCCCAATTGCGACATGCTCCGCTGCTTCGTCCGCCGCGTCATCGTCGAGGACGGGCGCGCGACGGGGGTGGAGATCGAGCGCGGGGGCACGGTGTCGGTGGTGACGGCACGGCGCGAGATCGTCGTCTCCGCATCGGCCATCAACTCGCCGAAAATCCTGATGCTCAGCGGCATCGGGCCGGGGGCGCATCTGGCCGAGCATGGCATCGAACCCGTCGCCGACCGGGCGGGCGTGGGGCAGAACCTGCAGGACCATCTCGAACTCTACGTCCAGCAGGCCTCGCTCCAGCCGATCACGCTCTATCGCTACTGGAACCTGCTCGGCAAGGCGCAGGTCGGGGCGCAATGGCTCATGACCAAAACGGGCGTGGGGGCGAGCAACAATTTCGAAAGCTGCGCCTTCGTGCGCTCGAAAGCGGGGGTGGAATACCCCGATATCCAGTTCCACTTCCTCCCCATCGCCGTGCGCTACGACGGCAAGGTCGCCGCCGAAGGCCACGGGTTCCAGGCGCATGTCGGGCCGATGCGCTCCGCCTCGCGCGGGCGCGTCGCGCTCAATTCCGCCGATCCGAAGGACGCCCCCTCGATCCTGTTCAACTACATGAGCAAGGACGAGGACTGGGCCGATTTACGCCACTGCATCCGCCTGACGCGCGAAATCTTCGCGCAGGATGCCTTCGCGCCCTTCGCTGGAAAGGAGATCCAGCCCGGCGCGGCGATGCGGAGCGACGAGGAACTGGACGCCTTCATCATGGAACACGCCGAGAGCGCCTATCACCCCTGCGGCACCATGAAGATGGGGCGGGCGGACGACCCGATGGCCGTGGTCGATCCCGAATGCCGCGTCATCGGCGTGGACGGCCTGCGCGTGGCCGACAGCTCGATCTTTCCGCGCATTCCCTACGGCAATCTCAACGCGCCCTCCATCATGGTGGGCGAGAAGGCGGCGGATCACATCCTCGGGCGGCCCATGCTGCCGCGCTCCAATGCGGACCCGTGGATAAATCCTCGCTGGGCGGTATCGGACCGGTAAGGTTGCCGAAGTAGGGTGGCATCGTATATTCGATCCTGAAACACTCCTCCGAACCGGACAGCGACCGACGGCCAGAAACGGGACATCGCGGAGAACGGCGCGCGGGCATCTTTCCGCCGCGCATCGGTCCCGTGGAGCGACCGCGATGCGGGCGCCCCGGCCATCGCGCATCGGTGAACGGAGCCGTCTGATAGAAAACGCGAGCCACTGCCGTGACTGACCCCCTTCTTGCTCCCTTCGTTCCCCGCTTTCCGTGGTGGGGCGGCGACCTCCAGACCCTTCGCAACCGTCTGGTCCATCGCGACAGGCCATTGCCCGGCACGCAGGTCGAGCGCATCTTTCCCCTGTCCGACGGAACGGGCGACCGGATGATGGCGCTGCTGAACACGCCCGAGGGCGGGGGCACGGGGCCGCTCGTCGTGCTGATCCACGGGCTGACGGGGTGCGACCGGTCGGCCTACATGATCGAGAGCGCGCGGTTCCATCTGACGCGGGGGCGGCGGGTGCTGCGGCTCAACCTGCGCGGGGCGGGGGCGGCGGCGAAATACGCCACGCGGTTCTATTTCGCGGGGTGCTGGCCCGATATCGTGACGGTGCTCGACGCGATGCGGCCCGAGGCGCCGGACGGCTTCTTCATCGTCGGGTTTTCGCTCGGCGGCAGCGTTACGCTCAACACCCTGCCCAATCTCGCGCCGCATCTGGGCATCATCGGCGCGGCGACCGTGTCGGTGCCGATCGAGCCGATGGACGCGGCGGTACGCCTGATGGAGCGGCGCAACGCGGTCTATCAATGGGCGTTCATCCACGAGATGAAGGCGGCGTATCGGCGGCTCGATATCCTGACGCCGAAGATCCGCGCGGATCTGGACGCCGCGCGCACGATCCTTGCCGTCGACGACGCCGCGACGGCACCGCTGCACGGCTACCCCGATGCCGAGACGTATTACGATGCGACGGCGGGGCGGCGCATGATCCCGAAGATCGAGGTGCCGCTGCTGCTGATCCACGCGAAGAACGACCCGTGGATACCCCCCGCCCCCTATCTCGCCATCCGCGATTCGCTGCCAGCGAATGTCGAGCTGACGCTGACGGAGCGGGGCGGGCATGTCGGGTATCACGGCACGCACGGGCCGGAAGCGTGGCACGATCTGCGGATCGAGAAGTTCTTGGCGGGCTTGGGCGCCTGACGCGGCATCGCGGCCCTCGACAGGCGGGCGATCCTGCGCCACCTTCACCGCCATGGAAAAAGATACCCAGACGGATGTCGCCATCGTCGGCGGCGGGTTGAACGGCGCGGCGCTGGCGTTGGCGCTGGCCCATGCGGGCTTCACCGTGCGCGTCTTCGATGCCGCGCCGCTCGACACGCGGTCCGATGACGCCTTCGACGGTCGCGCGACGGCCATCGCCGCCGGGTCGCGGGCCATGCTGCGCAAGCTGGGCGTGTGGGAGCGGGTGGCCGATACGGTGGAGCCGATCTCCGACATCGTGGTCAGCGACGGGCGGGTGTCGGAGGGGGCCTCGCCCCTGTTCCTGCATTTCGACCACCGCGAGGTCGGCGACGAACCGTTCGGGACATTGGTCGAAAACCGGTTCCTGCGCCGGGCGCTCTACGATCTGGTCGCCGAGAACGACGCCATCGAGCATTCCGCGCCGGTCAGGGTCGCGCGGGTCGAGTACGCGACCGGCTGGGCGATCCTGCACCTCGACGACGGCACGACCCATCGCGCGCGGCTCGCCGTCGCCTGCGACGGTCGGCGCTCGCGCGTGGCGCGGGAGGCGGGCGTGCGCTATACCGGGTGGGAGTACAAGCAGGCCGGGATCGTCTGCACGGTGGAGCATGACAGGCCGCATGGCGGTGTCGCGCATGAATATTTCCTCCCTTCCGGTCCCTTCGCGATCCTGCCGCTGAAGGACAACCGCTCCTCCCTCGTCTGGACCGAGCGCCGCGATCTGGCCGAAGCCGCCATGGCACTGGACGAGGCGGAATTCGGGGAGGAGGTCGCGCGCCGGTTCGGGGCGTTTCTCGGCGAGGTCAAGGTGACGGGACCGCGCTGGAGCTATCCCGTCTCCCTCTCGCTGGCGCATGACTACGTGAAACCGCGCCTCGCGCTGGTCGGCGATGCGGCCCATGGCGTCCACCCGATCGCGGGGCAGGGCCTCAACCTGGGCTTCAAGGACGCCGCCGCCCTGGCCGAAGTGCTGGGCGATGCGGCGAGCCGGGGCGAGGATATCGGCGACCTGAACGTGCTGCGCCGCTACGAACGCTGGCGGCGGTTCGACAATACGGCGATGGCGCTGGGGATGGACGCGCTCAACCGCCTCTTCTCGAACGACATTGCGCCGCTGCGCCTCGTGCGCGATATGGGGATCGCGGCGGTGGGCCGGGTCGGGCCGCTGCGGCGGATGTTCATGCGGCAGGCGGCGGGGATGACCCCCGGCCTGCCCGAAATGATGCGGGAGGGGACGCGATGAAACGGGTCAAGGACATGGTGGCCGAGGCGAACGAGGTCGTCGATACGGTCACGGCGGAGGAGGCGATTGCCCTGCACGGGCAGGGCGGCGTCACCTTCGTCGACCTGCGCGATCCGCGCGAACTGGAGCGCGACGGGATGGTCGAGGGGGCCTTCCATTGTCCGCGCGGGATGCTCGAATTCTGGATCGACCCCGAAAGCCCCTATGCGAAGGAGCGGTTCCAGTCCGGCGACCGCTTCGTCTTCTATTGCGCGTCTGGCTGGCGCTCGGCACTCTCGGCCAAGGTGGCGCAGGAGATGGGGCTGGAGAAAGTCAGCCATATCGTCAGCGGCTTCGGCGGTTGGAAGAAGGCGGGCGGGGCGGTCGTGCAAAAGGCACCGAAAGCGTGAAACCTGCATCGCCCCGCCATTCCGCCCCCGCCGATGCCGACGCCATGCGCGCGGTCGAGCCGGTCATCTGCTACCCCGTCGATACCCTGCCGCCCCCCGACCTCGCGCTCTACGCCTGTGCGCGGGAGGGGGCCGAGAAGACGGGCGAAGTGCTGGTACCCGCGCGGGATGGAAAGACGTTCCACGTCCCGGCGGGCACGTTCTTTCGCATCGTCAGCGTCGAGGGACCGCAAGTCGGGGATCTCAACCTGTGGTGCGCGGACGACCTGACCGAGCGGTTCTATGCCGGCAAGACCCGCGCGCTGCACGGCACGCATCTGAGCACGGGCGACCGGCTGTGGAGCAGCTTTCCCTTCATGCGGCCCATGGCGACGATCACCGACGACACGCTCGACTGGTACGGGTTCGACCGCTTCGGGGGGAGCGTGCACGACGTCATCGGCACGCGATGCGACCCGTATACCGCCATGGTGCTGAACGGCGAGGCGTATCACCAATGCTGCCACAGCAACCTCGCCCGCGCGCTGGCCGCCGAGACGGGGCGCGATGCGGCGGATATCGAGGCGGATGTGCATGATGTGCTGAACGTCTTCATGTGCACCGGATTCACGGCGGATACGCACCAGTATTTCATGAAGGCGACCCCGGTGCGGCCGGGGGACCATCTGGAATTCTTCGCGGAAATCGACCTGATCGGCGGCCTGTCCGCCTGCCCCGGCGGTGCCTGCGACGATGCGCATAGCAGCGACGAAGCCGAGTGCCATCCGTTGCTGGTGGAGTTCTATCGCCCGGTCAACGATGCGCTGGCGGGCTGGTCGTCACCGCCGCCCAACGCATACGATCGCAGTCACGGAACCTGACGCCCCGCGTCAGCCCTCCTTGCCGTAGCGTTCGCCGACACTGTCGGCCACGGTCGCGCCGCGCTGGCCCATCGGTTCGTCGGGTCCGGCGGTGGTGTCGTGCTTGGTCTGATGCTCCATTTCGGCATTCAGTTCGCCGCCCATGATCAGCACGACCATGACCAGCCACAGCCACGTCAGGAAGCCGACGATGGCCCCGAGCGAGCCGTAGGTCTCGTTATAGCTGCCGAAATTGGCGACGTAGTAGCTGAAGAGCGCCGAGACGAGGACGATCATGACCCCCGCGAAGATCGCGCCGGGCGTGATCCACGCCCATTCCGGGTCGTCTCGGCTGGCGCCGTAGCGGTAGAGGCAGGCCATGAACAGGATCATCGCCGCGAACGCGATGGTCGCCGTGAGGATATCGACGACCAGATCGGGCAGGGCCACCCCGACGGCGCCCTCGAAGGCCGTGAAGGCGGCGTTGAAGATCGCCATTCCGATGACGCCGCCGATGGTGAGAAGCGTGAAGCACATCGTCACGAGCGTCAGCCTGACGAAGCCGCGCTCCTCCGTTTCGTCATAGGCGACGTTCATCGCCTCGAACAACGCCTTCATCCCCGCATTGGCGCTCCACAGCGCGAGGCCGAGGGACAGGACGAACGCGAAACCCAGCGTGCCCTGATCCGCGCTCGCCAGCCGTTCGAGCTGGCCCGTCAGGATATCGACCCCGCCACCCGGCACGATCCCGGCCAGCGCCCCCGCCTGCGCCGCGATGTCCGCGGGGTCGAGGAAAAGACCGTAGACGGAGACGAGCGCCCCGAGCAGCGGCGCGAGCGCAAGCAGCAGGTAGAACGTCACCCCCGCCGCGATCAGCATGACCCGGTCGTCCGACACCTCCTTGTAAAGGCGCCAGGCGATATCCTTCCACCCCTTCGCCGGGATTTCGCCCGGCCCCTCGGCGTGGCGACCCCGTTCCCCCGTCGGGGCAGGGCGCGCGTCGTGCTCGTGGAGGCTGTCGGTCATGCTGATCGGTCCCGCTCGGTTGTATTCTAGGGCAACAAGACCGATGACGGGGCGAAGGTTCCGCCCCGTCGCAAAAGCGCTACTGACCGCGCCCGGTCTTTTCCTGCAACTCGTCGATGCGCTTGGACGCATCCGCCTTGCTCAGCGTTTCGTCCATCGGCTCTCCCGCCTCTTCACTCAGCGTGGCGAGATAGCTCTTCTGCGCGCCGGTCATCTTCTCGTCGCCCGTCACCCAGTCATCGGGATCCTTCTCCGCGTTGCCGCCGATATCGGACTTGTCCACGGTCTGATCGCTCATCGGTTCTCTCCGGTCATGTTCATCATGCGTTCGCAATGCACGGAGGGCCGGAATCGTTCCCGGGTGTTGGTTGGAATGCCGTTTCGGGGCAGGCGCGTGTTTCTCACCTCTGCGTGAGAAGCGCGGCAGGGCGTTGCACGGCGCGGGGTCTTCGCCGATGAAAGAGGCCCCGAAGCGCAGGAGACGATGCCCATGCCGACCCTGACCCGACGCGGCGCCCTCGCGGGCCTCGCCGCCGCTGCCGCCATCCCCGCCACGCCCCTGCGCGCCCTGCCGGTCGGCACGCCCGCGCCGGAATGGGACATCGCCGAATGGGTCAACTCCCCGCCGCTCAGGCTGCACGAACTGCGCGGACAGGTTGTCGTGATCGACTTCTTCCAGCTCTGGTGCCCCGGCTGCAAGAGCTTCTCGATCCCTACGACCCTGCAATGGGAAAAGGACTTCGCGGACGATATTGCGCAGGATCGCATGAAGATCGTCAGTATTCATACCGTCTTCGAGGGGCATCAGCACCAGAGCCTGAGCCGACTGAAGAAATTCGTGCGCGAGACCGGTTTCGGCCATCCCGTCGGCCACGACCGCCACGATATTCACGAAGAGCTTCCCAACACGATGATCCTCTACGGCACGCGCGGCACGCCGGAGGTGGCGATCATCGACAAGGATGGGCTGATCGCCTATCAGAAGATCGGCTTCTTCGACCCCGAGGAGAAGGCCCGTCTGATCCGCAAGCTGATGGCCGCCTAGCTCTTTGTCGTCGCGACACCGGAAGTCGTTGCCGCGACGCGCGCCTTGGCTTATGTTTCGCGCAACACGCATAGACGGAGCGGGCATGTCCATCCTCAGCAAGATCTTCACCTGGTGGAACGGCACGACCATCGGCACGACCCTCTTCACCAGCCGTTTCGGCGAGAAGGTCGGCGAGGACGATCTCGGCAACGTCTACTACCGCAATGCCGACGATACCCGCCGCTGGGTGATCTATCCCAGCGATACGGAGGCGTCGAACGTGTCGGGCGAGTGGTACGGATGGCTGCACCATACCTTCGACGAGCCGCCCACCGATGCGCCCTTGCAAGTCTGGCCCTGGCAGAAGGATCGCCTGCCGAACATGACCGGCACCGATGGCGCCTATCGCCCGCCGGGCAGCCTGATCGCCCTCGGGCGGGAGGCGGATGGCGACAAGACATCCGCGAAGGGGTCCTATACCCCGTGGGTTCCGGACTGAGCGGCGCGGGAGGAGAGCGGCCATGGCCAACAATACCGTCGAGACCCTGATCGGGGCCGTCGTTCTCTGCGTTGCGGGGGGCTTTCTCTACTATGCCAGCCAGAGCGCGGATTTCGGGGGCGAGGGCAGCTATCCCCTGACCGCCGATTTCTTCAAGGCCGACGGCATCGGCACGGGCGGCGACGTGCGCGTGTCCGGCGTCAAGGTCGGCACGGTCGAGAGCGTGGCCCTGAACGAAGAGACGTTTCAGGCAAAGGTCACTTTCGCGATCAATACCGCCGTGAAACTGCCGAGCGATTCCTCGGCCAAGATCGCCAGTGACGGACTGCTCGGCGGCTCCTACGTGGCCATCGAGCCGGGCGGGTCGGAGTACTTCCTCGAACCCGGCGAGGAGATCGAGCACACGCAAGGCTCCGTCAGCCTGCTCGACCTGATCGGCAAGGCCGTTGCCGGAACGAACTGACGCCTGGTCGAGCGATCTCTACGAGAAGAACGCGCGGTTCGTCTCCGACCTGGGCGCGGGGGTATTCGACTGGCTGGCGCCGCGAGCGGATGAGCGCATCCTCGATCTGGGATGCGGCGACGGCGCGCTGACCGAGCGGCTCGTGGCCGCCGGGGCCGAGGTCGTCGGTACGGATTTCAGTACCGATATGGTGGCCGGGGCGGTGCGGCGCGGGATCGACGCGCGGGTCGTGGATGGCCACGCGCTCGACTTTCGGGCCGAGTTCGACGCCGTCTTCTCCAACGCCGCCCTGCATTGGATGACGCGGCCCGATGCGGTGATCGACGGGGTCGCCCGCGCCCTACGCCCCGGTGGCCGCTTCGTGGCGGAGTTCGGGGGCCACGGCAACGTCGCGGCGATCCGCACGGCCCTGTCGGCGGTGATCGAGCGGTTGACGGGCGAGGCGGATGTGCCGGGCGGCATCTGGTACTTTCCTTCCTGCGCCGAGCATCGCGCGCGGCTGGAGAAGGCGGGTTTTACCGTGGACCGCATCGCCCTGATTCCGCGCCCCACACCGCTGCCCTCCGACATGGCCGGATGGATCGAGACATTGGCCGCGCCGGTGCTGGCCCGCGTCCCCGCCGATCTGCGAGCCACGGTGCGGGACGAGACCGTCGAGCGGCTGCGCCCGGCGCTCTGCGATTCGGACGGCAACTGGACGGCGGATTACATCCGCATCCGGTTCGAGGCGCGGTTGATCTGAACGCCGCGCCCTATACCGCCGCCAGAATCGTCTCCGCATCGGCGCACGGGTCCAGCTTTCCGAACTCCCCGCGATGGCGCAGGGCTGCTTCGAGCGACTTGTGATAACTGGCCCGACTGACCCCGATCCCGCCCATCGACGCGAGATGTTCCGTCGTGAACTGCGTGTCGAGCAGGCGAAACCCGCCCGTCCGCAGGCGCGCGACCAGCCAGACGAGGGCGATCTTGCTGGCGTCGGGTTCGTGCGACACCATGCTTTCCCCGAAGAATGCGGCCCCGATGCTGACGCCGTAGAGACCGCCGATGCGCTGATCCCCGCGCCAGACCTCGACGCTATGCGCCGCAGCCCGTTCATGCAGCGCGCCGTAAAGATCGAGAATCGTGTCGTTGATCCACGTCTCCTTGCGCCCGGCGCAATCGCGCATCATGGCGCGGAAATCGTGGTCGATGCGCACCTCGAATCCGCCTCGCCGGATCCTCTTGCGCAGGCTGCGCGAGACATGCAGCCCATCCAGCGGGATGACCCCGCGTTGCGGCGGGTCGACCCAGTAGAGTTCCTGATCGCTGTCCTCGCTGCCCATCGGAAAGATCCCGACCGCATAGGCCTGCAACAGGAGTTCCGGCGTCAGCGTCAGGGGTTCGTCGGTCATGCCTTGGTCGATGACGCCTCGATCCAGTGTTCCAGCCAGTGGATGTCGTAGTTGCCGGTCCGGAAATCTGGCTCCTGAAGCAATGCCTCGAACAGGGGCAGGGTCGTCTCGACCCCGTCGATCACCGTCTCCTCCAGCGCGCGATTGACCCGGGCGATGCACTCGTCGCGGTCGCGCCCATGGGCGATCAGCTTGCCGATAAGGCTGTCGTAATAGGGCGGGATGCGATAGCCGGCGTAAAGCCCCGAATCCATCCGCACGCCGAGACCGCCGGGCGCGTGATACCCGTTCACGGTGCCGGGCGAGGGCACGAAGGTGCGCGCGTTCTCGGCATTGATGCGGCATTCGATGGCGTGGCCGTTCGGGATCAGTTCGCCCTGCGTGAAGGACAGCGGCAGGCCGGAAGCGACGCGAATCTGCTCGCGGACCAGATCGACGCCGTAGACCATCTCCGTCACCGGATGCTCGACCTGGAGCCGGGTATTCATCTCGATGAAATAGAACCCGCCATCCTCGTACAGGAACTCGATGGTCCCCGCGCCCAGATAGCCCAGTTCGCGCAACGCGACGGCGCAGCGTTCGCCGATATCCGCGCGTTCCTCGGGGGTGAGCATGGGGGAGGGCGCTTCCTCCAGCACCTTCTGATTGCGGCGTTGCAGCGAGCAGTCGCGCTCGCCCAGATGGACCACGGTGCCGTGGCTGTCGGCCATGACCTGGATCTCGATATGGCGCGGTTTTCCGAGGTATTTTTCGAGATAGACCGCCGTGTTGCCGAAGGCCGCGCCCGCTTCCGACCGCGCGGTCGAGAGGGCATGGGACAGTTCGCCCGCATTGCGCGCCAGTTTCATGCCGCGCCCGCCGCCGCCCGCCGTGGCCTTGACCAGCACGGGAAAACCGATCTCGTTGGATATTTCGAGGGCATCGGCATCGTTCGTCA
>Ga0209831_1004622_pt1 | contig 10683 bp, 6 predicted proteins | sample Maine_Asex4_meta_FD_187451 | JGI IMG/M metagenome (GOLD analysis project Ga0209831, IMG submission 187451) | Marine algal microbial communities from Maine, USA - Maine_Asex4_metaG (SPAdes) (version 2) | ecosystem: Host-associated > Algae > Red algae > Unclassified | place: Maine, USA | collected...
GCTTCGGCGATGGTGACGTCCATATCCATGTAACGATAGGTGCCCAAACGGCCGACGAACGTCACGTTGTCGGTGGCCGCAGCGCGCGCTTCGTAGCTCTCGAGTAGCTCCTTGTCGTCGACCAGGCGTACGGGGTAGTACGGAATGTCGTCGGGGCGGTGTTCTCGGCTGAACTCGCGGAAACACACGGTCTGGTCGTGGGTTTCGGCTGGGGCGAAGTGCTTGTGCTCGGTGATGCGAGTGAACGGCACCTGCTCGTCGCCGTAGTTCATGACGGGTGTGCCCTGGAAGTCACCGTCGACGACGAACTCTTCGAAGTCGAGCGTGCGATAGCCGAGCCGACCGAGGTCATAGTCGAAGAACGCGTCGAGCGGGCCGCTCCAAACCACATGGTCGTACTCCGTCGCCGACGCCGGGTCGAGCCCAGTACTCAAGGAGACCTGAATGCCGGGGTGATCCAGAATCGCCTGGACGATCGGCGTGTATCCATCGGCCGGGATGGCCTGGTGGGGATGATTGAAGTACGAGTCCTCGTAGTTGAACCGAAGCGGCAGCCGTTTCAGAATCGAAGCAGGCAGCGCAGTGGGCGACACGCCCCATTGTTTGCGGGTGTATCCCTCGAAGAAGAGTTCGTAGAGCCGGCGGCCGATCATGGTCAACGCCTGCTCTTCGAAGTTCTTGGGCTCGTGCCCCAGCTCGAGCGCCTCGGTGCCGGTGATGAACTCCTGGGCCTCGGTCGGCGACAGCGCCGTGCCATAGACCTGATTGATCGTGTGCAGGTTGACGGGAAGACTGAACACCGTGCCTTCAACCGTCGTCTTGACCTTGTGGTTGTACTCGACCATGTGGCCGAAGCGATTGATGTAGTCCCACACTCGCTCGTTGTCGGTGTGAAAGATATGCGGGCCATAACGATGGACGAGCACGCCGGTCTCGTGGCGTTCCGTATGGCAGTTGCCCCCGACATGATCACGAGTGTCGAATACATGGCACTGGTGGCCCGCTTCGGCCAATTCGCGGGCGATTACCGCTCCGGAGAAACCCGCGCCCGCGATACCTATCGATGCCATGTGTCGAGGGTAACCACGTTGAGAACTCGTCGCGAGGTAGGCTGGCCAGTCGTGGAAAATGATCATGAATTGGCGGCCCGGTTGGCAACACTGGCCGGGGGACTGCTGATTGCGGTTCGAGCCGAGCTGTCCGAAGCCGAAGTCGCCGTGCGCAAAAACGAAGGCGACCGGCGTGCGCACAACCTGCTGATGCACGAACTGCAGGCCGCTCGCCCAGCTGATGCCATTTTGTCTGAAGAAGGCAAGGACGACGCCGCCCGTCTCAGCGCCGATCGCACCTGGATCATCGACCCACTCGACGGCACACGTGAATTCGGCGAGATTCCCCGGACCGACTGGGCGGTACACGTCGCTTTGGTGCAGAACGGCCAGCCCACGGCGGGCGCCGTTGCTTTGCCAGCATTGCAGACCACGCTCGCAACGGGCGATGGGTTGGTCATGCCCGAGTCGACCGGAGCGGCGCCGCGAGTGATCGCCAGTCGAAGCCGCCCCGGCCCAGCTGCCGAGGCTGTCGCCGAGGCCCTTGGTGGCGAGATGATCTTCATGGGATCGGCCGGCGCCAAAGCTATGGCGGTGGTCTGCGGCGAAGCCGATATCTACGCCCACACGGGCGGCCAATACGAATGGGACTCGTGCGCGCCGGTCGCCGTGGCACTGGCAGCCGGAATGCATGCCAGCCGGATCGATGGTTCGCAGCTGGTCTACAACAACCCGGATCCGTACTTGCCCGACCTGTTGATCTGTCGACCCGAATTCGCTCAAGCCTCGATCGCTGCGGTGCAGGCCGCAGGCGTCAGCTGACGCGTCACGCCATCGCAGCCACGCAGTTTGGCTGTCGGCGTGATCGGGCCCAACGTGGTGTCGTTGCCGACGGTGTCGGTCATCATCCCCGCTCGTAACGACAGCGACGCGCTCCATCGCGCTGTGGCCACGATCAATGCGCAGACAGGTGTCGAAATTCTCGACATTGCAATCGCGGTTGGGCCCAGCACCGATGACACCGAGGCCGAAGCACATCGCCTGGCTCAAACGACTCCGGCGATCAAGGTCGTGACCAATCCGTCCGGTCGCACTCCCGCAGCTCTGAATGCTGCGATCGGCGCCACCACCGGCGATGTGGTCGTGCGGGTCGATGCGCGGTCGCAGCTTCCACCTGACTACATCCAGAATGCGCTTGAGACCATGCGCGAAACCGGCGCAGGTAATGTCGGCGCCATCCAGGTCCCGGTCGGATTCACGCCAACAGAGCGAGGAATCGCCGCCGCTATGCGCCATCCCTTGGGGACAGGCGGTGCTCAGTATCGCCACGGCCAACAACGAGTCGAAGTCGAGACGGCATACCTCGGCGTCTTTCGACGCGACGCGCTCGAAGCCGTGCACGGGTTCGACGAAGAGTTCATTCGCAACCAGGACAGCGAGCTCAACATCCGACTACGCAAGGCGGGCTACGCCGTGTGGCTCGATCCGCGAATGGCCGTCGCCTACCGCCCTCGACCCAGCCTGAAGACGCTGGCGAAGCAGTACTGGCAGTATGGCTGGTGGCGGGCAATCACGATGTGGCGTCATCCCGAGTCGATAAAGCTACGCCAAGCGGTAGTTCCTGTGGCGGTGGTGGCGCTGGCTGGCGCAACGGTCCTTGGCGCTGCGGCGCAACCCGTGCTCTTCGTCATGCCAGCGGTCTATGGAGCATCACTGATCGGTGCGGCGGCGCTCGACGACCAGACAGAGACAGTGCAAGAACGAACAACCATGGCGGCCGCTCTGGCCATCATGCACATCACCTGGGGTTCCGCAGTGGTGGCGTCGAGCGGCACGCATCTCATCCGACGGGCGCGACGGCGACTCTTCGAAGCTTCGTGACCCTGCGGCGGTCCGAGGCCCGGCCATGAACACGTCGGTCGCTATCTTCGGCCAGAAACACTAGGGACGCGAACGCTGCGACCCCTACGCTTGCGCACGTGAATACCGCCCCGTCTCTGCGAGTTGCGTTGTGTCAGATCGACACCATCGTCGGCGCACTCGAGTACAACACCGACCTGGCCATTGCTGCACTGCGCGAGGCGGAGCAGGCGGGGTGCGACGTCGCCATCTTCCCCGAGCTGACCATCACTGGTTACCCACCCGAGGACTTGGTGCTCAAGTCGCGCTTCGTCGCCGACAATGTCGTCGCTCTCGAACGCTTCGCGGCCGCCACGAGCACCACCGCCGCGATCGTCGGCTACGTCGAACCGGGCGCGGGACGCACCGCCGGCAGTGGCTTCCCGACGATCTACAACGCGGCCGCTGTCTGTGCGCACGGCACGGTGGTCGGCACCTACCGAAAACAGGAGCTGCCGAACTACCAGGTATTCGACGAGAAGCGCTACTTCACGCCAGGCGAGGAGCTGCCACTCTTCTCTATTGCGGGTGTGACCGTCGGGGTCTCGATCTGCGAAGACCTGTGGATCGATGACGGTCCGGTGAACGCATGCGCTGCTGCGGGTGCACAATTCATCCTGAACATCAATGCGTCTCCGTACTACCAGGGCAAGATGGCGACCCGCGAAGCGCTCGTGCGTCGTCGGGCCACGAACAACAACATCCCCATTGCCTATGTGAACCTGGTTGGCGGCCAAGACGAATTGATCTTCGATGGAGGATCGCTCGTGATCGCCGCCGACGGGTCGCTGGTCGCACAGTCTCGCCTGTTCGACGAGCACGTGCTGATCGCCGACTTCGCCGTTGGTGAAGCGCGCCCCACAGCCACCGACCCGCTACTGGTGACCGAGCGATCGTCGGCATCGGTGACCGGATTGCCACCGGTGATCGAATCGCACCCGGGACCAATGCAAGAACTGTGGAGTGCTCTGGTGCTGGGTACACGCGATTATGTGCACAACAACGGGTTCACCGACATCTGCTTCGGACTCTCGGGCGGCGTCGACTCCACGCTGGTGGCCGCAATCGCCGCCGAAGCGTTGGGACCAGAACACGTCCACGCGCTGTTGATGCCCTCGCGCTACTCATCGGATCATTCCGTGACCGACGCCGAGAAGCTGTCGCTGAACCTGGGCATCGACTATCGCACGATTGCGATCGAGCCGGCCCATGCCGCCATGCTCGAAATGCTTGCCCCGTCGTTCGGCGACCTCGAACCCAACGTGACCGAGGAGAACGTGCAGAGTCGCATCCGGGGTGTCACCTGGATGGCCATGTCGAACAAGTTCGGGTGGCTCGTGCTGGTGGGTGGCAACAAGAGCGAGATGGCCGTGGGCTACGCCACGCTCTACGGCGACACAGCTGGTGCCTATGCACCGATCAAAGACGTATGGAAGCTCCAGGTATTCGAACTCGGTCACTGGTATAACGAGCGCGCCGGCGCCGAGATCATCCCCACCAATATTTTGACCAAGCCCCCTTCTGCCGAGCTGCGACCCGACCAGCGCGACGACCAGAGCCTGCCTCCGTACGAGGTGCTCGATCCCATACTGATCGAACTCGTCGAGAACGACAAGACGGCCTTCGACCTGATCGAGGCCGGGGGCGACGAAGCCATCGTGAAGCGCATCGCTCGCCTGGTCGATATCGCCGAGTTCAAACGCCGTCAATCACCGCCGGGCCCTCGGGTCACCCCCAAGGCATTCGGGCGTGATCGTCGCATGCCGATCACGAATCGTTACCGCGGCGGCGCCTGAGCAATGGACGGCGACGACTGGTTCACACTCGCTGAACTCACCGAACGACTTGGTGGCCTGGTCTGGGTTGAAGAACAGCTCGCAGAACTGCTTGCCAACTGGGCTTCGACCGAAGAAGTCGCATCGGCAGCGGTGTTCTTCGCCACCACGAGCCGACATCACCAATGGCACGCCCAGGTGGTACGTGACTGCTTGCCGACTTCGCCTCGACTGCTCATCTCGCAGGTCGTGCGAGCCCCCACGGTGGGCTGGGAGCGAGCGATCGTCTCGCTCGGCGAGCTCACCCGAGGCAATGGCACGGTGCCGCGACTCAAGGCGTTGGCCAAAGTGATCGATCCCTGGCTCGATCGAGAGATCGGCGCGCTAGGAGATGTGGCGCGACCGGTCAGCGATGCTGCGATGATGCGATGGCTGCGCTTCGTCTCACTCGATCATCACGACGATGCGGCGGCGGCCGGGCTGCTGTCAAGCAGCCATGCGTCGTCGTCTGCCGCGTCGGTCGAGGATCACCGCCTGATTTCGTCTCTGGATCTCGCCGCGAACTGACCTGCGTAACCGACCAGGTCAATTACGCAGGTTGCAGGTGGTTGGCCCGGGCTAGCCGGCGAACGTTTCGAGCGTGATCTGATTCGCCGGGCTGAGTGTTTCGTCGGTGATATCCCAGATGGACTGGATCAGCGCGTCAGTATCCAGCGGCACCTGAACCACCGAGCCGGTCTCGAGTAACACCACCACGCCGGTGTCGTCGCCCAACGCCGTAAACGCCCGGATCTCGGTCTGCTCGGGATCCCACAGCACTGGCCCGCCACCCTCTCCGTCGGACAGCACAATGGCACCGTCGCCGGTGACAATCGCTGTGTCACCACCCACGCTGCTGTAGCCGATAGCCGGTGCATCTTCACGACTGAATGGGTCCCACACCGATTCGAGCGCCGGGTCGTCTTCGCCCGCGTCCAGGTTGTATCGCGCCACGGCTCCCTGGCCTACGCCGAGCAGAATTCCTGCTGACGATCCACCAACGTTGAATGCCTGGGGCTGTTCTTCGGCACTCCAGATCGGCAGGATGGCGTTGTCGCCATCGGTCAAGATCATTCGAGCATCGCCAGTTTCGAGCACGAACGGAATCAACGTTTCGATGGCGGTCAAGTCGGTGGCGCGAGCGCCCTCTTCTGTGGCATCCCACACGACCTGAAGAACGTCGGGGTCGGCGCGACCGTCTCGGGGGATCAGGCTGATATTGCCGTCCTCGGTCAGGACCACGACTTGGTCATCGACCGACGCCACCTTGACTGCGGCACCCAAGCCGCCACCGACCTCGTAGATCAGGGTCGGCTGGGGTCGTTGTGCGTCGGGATCGATGATCAGAACGTTGCCAATGCTGTCGACAATGCCCAGATCGTCGTCGAACCATGTGAGCTGGCGTGCCGGTGCAAGGTCTTCGTCTGAAGCGTCGTACACCTCGGTGATCTCGGGCGGGCTTTCGGCCTCGGGGAACGAGGCCAACACGATGTCGCCCGTGACCAGCCGGATCCCGATTCGCGGTGAAGGTGTGGGTTCCGGTGTCGGCGTTGGTGACGGCGCCGCCGGGTCGGCTGTCGCAGCCGGAGCGGATGGCTCGGTCGGCTCGGCGGTTGGCTCGGGGATTGCGGTGGATGTCGGAGCTTCGGCGTTCGTGGCGACATCGGCGCTGCTGTCTTCTTCGTTGAGCGAGTTGATCAGCTGCAGCATTCCGAACCCGAAGACCGCCAGCCCTACGATCAGGAACGCCGGCAGCAGCACGTCGGTCAGGCGACGTCGGGATCGACGCCGATTGCGATTCGACTTCTGGCTGCCCTCGGGCAGGAACGAGGGGCCAAGCGCATCGAAGTCGCGCAGTTCCACCGGCCGAATCGCAGCATCGGCGGCGATGGGAAGTTGGATCGTGTCCGCTTGGGCGATGTCGCTGAGCAAGCCGTCGTGGCTGTCATCGCCGTCCTCGGCGGCCGCGTCGATCGTGTCGGGCTCATCGTAGAGGTCTGCGACCTCGACGTGACCGGTTGTGATCTGGTCGGTGACGGAGCCGAGGGCGATTTCGTCGAGTTCATCGAAATCGTCGTCGCGTGCAGCGAGGTGGTCCTCGTTCGGGTCGATCGCCTCGGAGTCGCCGTCGGCCTCGTTGGTGGATGGGCCCAGAATGATTTCGTCGAGATCATCGTCGTTCAGATCGTCGTCGTTCGGGTCAAGGGCCTCGGAACTGGCTTCGTCGTCGTCGAGATCGTTGGGGTCGGCTTTGTTGGCGTCGAGTTTGTCGTTGGGTGTTTCGAGGTGGCCGTCGTTCGGTTCGATCGCCTCGGAGTCGCCCTCGGTGTCGGTGGTGGGTGGGCCCAGAATGATTTCGTCGAGATCGTCGTCGTTCAGATCGCCGTCATCGAGATCGTCGTCGTTCGGGTCAAGGGCCTCGGAACTGGCTTCGTCGTCGTCGAGATCGTCGGGGTCGGCTTTGTTGGCGTCGAGTTTGTCGTCGGGTGTTTCGAGGTACCCGTCGTTGGGGTGCAGCGCGTTGGCGTCCGTGGCGCTCTCACTGTCGACATCTTCGTCGGGTCTTTCGAGATAACCGTCGATGGGATAGAGCGCCTCGTAGTCGGCGTCGGTCTCTGTGGGCGCAGAGTCGAAGATCGCGCTCACGGCATCGGTCTCGCCGAACAACGCCGCTCGCAGCACCGCGGTGGAGTAGGAGCGGTCCCGAGCTGAGCCACCGGCAAGATCTACGAGTTCTGCGATGTCATCGTCGTAGATGAGGTCGGCGTCGACATTTGCCAGCGAGGACGCCGCAACAGCATCGAGAATCTCGAGAATGGCCTCGAGATTCTCGTCGGTCAGATCATCGATCTCTTCGTCGATCCAGGCATCTATTGCCTCGACTACGTCCACGCCGTCCTCATCCATCGCACCTGGGGCGCTATATCATCGCAGCCCGCAAGCACATTTCGGCGCCACTGCCGGAATCCGCCCACCAGCAGCGCCCCACGGGTGTCGTTGCCGCCTCAGATACGTTCGAGTTCGCGGCCGTCGAAGAGCGGGGTGATGCCGAAGGCGTGCACGTCGGCCAGCAGCTCTTCTTCGGTGGGCGCGCCCAGATCCGATGCGGCAGCATCGAAGATGGTCGACAATTTGCGAGCATCGCTAGTGGTGTTCAAGAACAACTGCGGGTCGGCCAACACGGCGCGCACGGCTCGACCAATGGCGTCGATGTCTTCGAGCGGTTCGTACCAGCTGAAACGTTTGCCGTCGAAACCTTCGGGCCAGCGGCCGCGGGCGATTGCTTTGATCGTCTGGGCAGCGACCTGACGTTCGGCACACAACGCCAAGAGCTGCTCGACGTCGGATCGGTAGTCGGCGTTGGCCATCATGGTCGTGTTGTGTGGGAACAGCACCGAGGCATAGTCGAACTCGGCCAGGCTCTTCAGATGCATGGCAGGAATCCGTGTGCCATGGCCGGTCACGCCGATGAACCGCACCAGCCCTTCGTCTCGCGCCTGCGCCATGGCTTGCACCACGCCCCCGGCTCGGTGAGCTTGCTCCCAGTCGTCTTGCTCGACCAGGTTGTGAAGCTGAATCAGGTCGATCTGATCTACGCCCAACCGAACGAGCGACAACTCGAGTTCGGCTCGAGCAGCGTCGCCGGCGCGCTCACCGGTTTTGGTAGCCAGGAAGACCTCGCTGCGATGCAATGCGAGCCATGGCGCAAGCCGTAGCTCCGAATCGCCGTAGCGAGCAGCAGTGTCGAAGTGGTTGACTCCGGCCTGCACGACCTGCTGGATCGTGGCATCGGCGCGGTCTTGGCTCATACCACCCAGAGCGGCAGCCCCGAAGATGACCCGGCTGCTTACATGCCCAGTCGAACCAAAGTGTGCCTGTGGGAGAGTCATCGGCTCAACCTAGTCGCGCCGGTTCTCGCCAGCCAGCTGACATCGCACGCGCCCCGTTGTTCTAACGTCGAAGCATGGGTGAACGCGCACTGGGTTTGTTGTCGGCAACCGAGTTGATCGAGAAACTTCGAGCCCGAGAGATCAGCAGTCGCGAGTTGCTCGACCATTTTGCGACGCGACGGTCCAAGTACAACGACGAGCTCAACGCCATCGTGACGGTCGACGATGAAGCAGCTCGACAGGCGGCCGCATCGGCCGACGAACAGCTCGCGGCCGGGGTCGACCTGGCACCGCTGCTGGGGTTGCCGATGACGATCAAAGATGCCATTGCAACCAAGGACATGCGCTCGACGGGCGGCGCCACCGAACTCGCTGACCATGTGCCCCACGCCGATGCCGAGGTCGTCGCTCGGGTGCGCAATGCCGGGGCGGTGGTGTTCGGCAAGACCAACCTGCCCCGCTGGTCGGCCGACGCGCAGGCGTACAACGAGATCTTTGGGACCACCAACAACCCGTGGGACATCACGTGTGGCCCCGGTGGTTCGAGCGGCGGGGCGGCTGCAGCAGTTGCGGCAGGTTTGACCGGCGCCGAGATCGGAACCGACATCGGGGGTTCGGTTCGACTTCCCGCCCACTTCTCGGGAGTGTGTGGCCACAAGCCCAGCTTCGGCATCGTGTCTCAGCTCGGATACATCAGCCACCCGACCTATCAGACGGGGGAGCCGGACATCAATGTTCTCGGTCCGATCGCACGATCGGTCGACGACTGTGAACTCCTGCTCGATGTCATTGCGGGCCCGCGTCGCGATCTTGCCAGCGCCTGGCAGCTCAACCTGCCGCGCGTCCGCCGTGAAGACCCGACCGACTTTCGGGTAGGGGCGTATCTCGATGACCCGCTGGTGCCCGTGAGTGCCGAGGTCGCTCAGGCGCTCGAACTGGCCATCGGCGCGCTCACCCAGGACGGTCAGCAAGTTCATCGCGCCGCGTGGCCCGAAGACCTGGACTTTGCCGATGTGCGTGACGTCGGCCTACCGCTCATATCGGCAGCAACATCGCCAGCCCGTGGCGGCGAGGCATTCTCGGCCATGGAGCAGATCGTGCGTGATCCTGCCCGGCATCCGGAAACGCAACAGATGCGAGCACGGGCCACGTCGATGTTTCATCGCGACTGGCTGTTGCTCACCGAGCGGCGCGAACACAACCGTCACAAATGGTCGGGCTTCTTCGAGGGTTTCGATGTGCTGTTGGCCCCGGTTGCACATGTGGCTGCATTCGAGCATCAGCAGCAGGGCACGCTCTACGACCGAACTTTGAAAGTCGACGGTGTCGAGCGGCCCTATACCGAAGTCATCATGTGGACATCGCAGTTCGGCTACGTCGGTCTGCCCTCGACTGTCGTGCCTGTTGCCGTCACGCCGCGAGGCGTGCCGGTCGGCATACAAGTCGTGGGTCCTCACTTGGGCGACCGCACCACGCTGGCCTTCGCCCGCCATCTAGAAAGCCTGCTGGGCGGCTACCAACCCCCACCCAACTACACCTAGCGCCCGCCAAGCGGAGTGGTGGTACGCAGGCAGGAGCGAGGGACGAGCGGTTAGCGAGCGAAGGACGAGCCGCTCAGAAAGACGAGTGACCATGTCCGGCGAACGCCGGCCCAAGCGGAGCGGTGGTACGCAGGCAGGAGCGAGGGACGAGCGGTTAGCGAGCGAGGGACGAGCCGCTCAGAAAGACGAGCCACCATGTGCGACGAACGTCGCCCCGAACGGAGTGGTGGTACGCAGGTAGGAGCGAGGGACGAGCGGTTAGCGAGCGAGGGACGAGCCGCTCAGAAAGACGAGTGACCATGTCCGGCGAACGCCGGCCCAAGCGGAGCGGTGGTACGCAGGTAGGAGCGAGGGACGAGCGGTTAGCGAGCGAGGGACGAGCCGCTCAGAAAGACGAGTGACCATGTCCGGCGAACGCCGGCCCAAGCGGAGCGGTGGTACGCAGGTAGGAGCGAGGGACGAGCGGTTAGCGAGCGAGGGACGAGCCGCT
>Ga0209831_1004632_pt1 | contig 10674 bp, 11 predicted proteins | sample Maine_Asex4_meta_FD_187451 | JGI IMG/M metagenome (GOLD analysis project Ga0209831, IMG submission 187451) | Marine algal microbial communities from Maine, USA - Maine_Asex4_metaG (SPAdes) (version 2) | ecosystem: Host-associated > Algae > Red algae > Unclassified | place: Maine, USA | collected...
GCCGGCGGGGGCGCCCCCCCGACTCCCCCGCCGGCCCCCGCGTCCGCGGCGGCCGCCGTCTCCGATGGGCACCCGGCCGCACCCTCGCCGCTGCCGCCGCTGCCGACGTCGCCACCGCCGACGCCGCCCTGTTTGACGCCACTCGCGACGCGCTCGACGCAGCGGCCGCGGAGGCCGCCACGGCGCGGGGTGGCGCTTGTGACCAACAGATATGTCCGGTGGGCGCTTTCCTGTCGCGTGATCCACAATGTCATTTGACTGACATTGTTGGTCGCGTGTCAGTCAACAATTTATGGAATACTAGATCCAAACTTTTGCCATGGAAAATTGCAATTGAACAGAATGCTCCGCATGTTTGTTCCGTATCCGGCAAGGCCGGATGCTTATCCGCTGCCGGCGTGCTCCCATGGGGCTCTCGTCTTCGACACATTTAGCCCCCCTGCGCGACACGTTGACGATACTCGACCGCTGTGTGCCGCCAATGTGTCGCCAAGAAGGAACCAAGAATTCTCCTAGGGCACGACCGCCGACGACCTGTTCTATTGCTGATGCCCGAATTGTGTCCTGGGGGACAGAGGCAGAGACTGATTGTGAATAACAGCACTCTTTTGGTCTTAAACGACAGTAAGAAGGCATCGAAGCCAATAGAAAGCCCGAATTCGGTGCCAGGACTTTGCATCCAGCAAAACTCACTGTTTGTTGCCCCTTTATCCGATTCTTTTTGGCACGGAGCAAGCTGCCCGCGCGAGATCTTGAGATTTTCTACTGTCACCTCGCCAGAAGTGCAGAAAAAATGAGCAGCTGATGTTGATTTCCAGGCTGGATGGGCACATGTAAGCAATCAGGAGCACCAAGTCAGTCCCAGGGGCGCATCTGCTTTGTGGAGAGAGTCGGTCCGCATGTCAGTCTCTGTCCACCAGGACACTATTCGGAGATTAGCAATACACAGTTGTTCTTGTCGGGATCGGCCAAAATTGGGGAGACTGTAATAACACTCTTGGGCTTACGTCAGAATCAGCGGATCTGCGGGGCGAAGCACTTTGGCAGCGATAAGGGGCGTCACGACAGTCGGCTACCCATGGCGAACTGCCCTGCCAACTTGAAAGACATGCATGTCGGTGCGGGCAGGCATGTAGGCAGCGATGATGAGCGTCGGGCCGGTTGGTAGCCGGCGGCGACCGCCAATACCGACTTCACCGAGACGGAGGTAGTTGAGAGTGACCATGTAGGCGGCAACGGTGGGCGCCGGCCGGATCGCCAGCTGGTGGCAGCCGCCAATAGTGGGGCTAAGCACAGAAAGATCTGTAGTGTGGTCCACTGGGGTTGTGATTGTGGTCGCCAGGGGTGCGAACAGGAGCAAGCGTCCAACAACGAGGCGGCCGCCAACGGTGGCGCTTGAACGGGGTTGATGCCTGATGGTGGTGTTTTCTTCACTGGTGTTGGTTCAGCCGGCGGAGGAGCTGGCGTCGGTGAAGGCGATGGGACAGGATTCATTCCTGATGGTGGTGGTCCCGCCGCCTATGTTGGCGCTGCCGGCAGCCGGGCTGCTTGCGGTGGGGGCGGTAGAACGGGTCTGACAGGCGATAGAGGCAGAGCTACGCCGCCGGCGGTGCTGCGGCCGGCGGTAGTCCGCAGAGCAATGCGAACAGTCTTGGCGATAGCGACGGGCCTCCGGCGGTTGTGGCCGCCCCTGTGATCGCGCCGGCCGGCGCGCTTCCTGCTGGAAGTTGTGGCCACGCGATGAGCGCTGAGAGAGAGGCACGGGACGAGGAGGCGCACGAGCGCCCGAGGCATGACCTTGCTGAACACGTGTGGGTGGAAATAAGTACGCTTCTGACGCCCTACGTGGAAGTATAAAATGTTTTTCCCTGCTGCGCACGTTTTTTTTTTCCTTCGACACTGTCGTCAGAAGGGGATCTTTTAGAAGTTGATCCGTCCCGTTGGCGGCCTTGGCAGCGGCAAAGGCGGCGTGTCTTGAGCCGGCGGCCTCCCTGCCTGCAGTACACGAGCAGGTGGCCGGGCTGGCGTACCCCGCCGCCGGCACTTGATGGGGCGGCAACGGATCCTGCATTGATTGCGGCAGACCCGCCGCCGGCATTGCTGAGACCGTCGTGTGGCGCCGGGAGAGGAGGTGGCTGGCAGCGCTGGCGTTTGTATGAGAAGTGGCGGAGCTGCGTGTCGGGGTGGGCGGTAAACGGGGTCATCAACTGAAAGTGACTGCCCCGCCGCCGGTGTTGGCGACAGCGGCGGCGCACGTGTGTGGCGGGCATGGGAAGGGTAGGATTGCTGCCGGCGTCGGTATGGCCGGCGGTGGCTCTGCGTGGTGGTAGGGGCGGTGGGTGAGGGAGGCAACTAGCTGCGACTGGCCCGCCGCCGGCGGCGGCGAGACCGGCGACAGGTGCGTCTGGCGGGGCGGGGCACTCGTGTGTTTCCGCCGGCGTTTGTGCGGCCATCGGCGGCCACTTGGCGGGGCGGGCTGCTGCCTGGGTCTCTGTGGCCGGCGTTGTCTGTGCGCGTTGGGGGGGGCGGCGGGCAACGGAGGCGCTCACTTGTTTATGTTCCGCCGCCAGTGTCGAAAATACCGGCGGCGCGTGCTCGGGGCGGGCATCGGGCTGGGCGAACTGTCGCCGGCGTCTGTATGGCCGGCGGCGGCTGTGCGTATTGGGAAAGGCGGCGGGCAAGGGAGGGGACGAGAGGTGAGTGGCCCGTAGCAGTCGTTGGCGAGACCGGGGGCGGGTGTTTGGAGAGCGGAGGAGACCGTGTGTGTTGGTGTTTTGCCGCCGGAGTTCGTGCGCCGACATGTGCGGGGGGTGTAGCGCCCGTCGGCGGTATTTGTGCGATGATATCCTCAGTGGCCGAAGGTGCAGGGGATCCCAAGGGATGCTGCGCATTCGTGGTAGGATACGCGGTCCACAGAAGTAAGAACATAAAACCATCCCAACGTGGAAAGAAAACCTTTGGCACGCTACAGTACAAAGCACATACACCTGAAACACAACAAGGACTCGGAGTGGTCATTGTCCTCCCCGGACTTTTCAACAGCACAGGGGGCGTCGTCCGCTGCCTTTTTTTGGTGCATGGGCACCAAGTACACCTCATAGTCATCTTCTGAGGTTGTCGACCCGGCAGCAAGTGCAGCCGCCGCCTTCGCCTGCTTCGTCGCCTGGGACCGAGCGCCACGGCTCGGCGTGCCTCGGCCGGTTGTCTTGGAAACAGGAGCTGTCGTTGGAGGCGCCGCCAGCGTGTTGTCCATAGACGCCGGCGGCGATGGCACCTCGGACTCGACTGCCGCCGGCTTATTGCCTACCGGCGGCGGTGCATACACCTCCGACACGGCCGCCAATGCGGTCGACCACCCCGCGTTCACCTCGGACCCGACTGCCGCCAGCTTGTTTCCGACCGGCGGTGGCGGATACACCTCCGACACGGTCGCTGGTGCGGTCGACGACCCCGCGTCCGTCGCCAAGTCGGCGGCCGTCCCCGCCGGACCCGACGACATCGCCTGTGGGGACGAGGACAAGTGCATCCCAGCCGCTGGCATCAGCTTGCGCGCGTGCATAATGCGGAACGCCATCGTCTCCGGGGTGTCGCGCATCTCAGCCGTGTTGAAATTCGCAACAGTTGTCCGCTCCGTCGTTGCCCGCGCCAGCGCCAGCAGAGCGGCCGAGCTGTCTTTAAGCGTCCGCGACGCGCGGATGTCTTCCCTCGTCTCCCGCTTGACCTCCATGGAACCGCGCGGACGTGATTGAAAAGCGCCCGCCGCCGGCGGCCCGTTGTCGTTCTCTTCCGAGCCGCTTGGGGAGGCCCGGCCACCGGCAGACGCGCTGGAGGAGCCGGCGCGGCCAGCGCCGCCGTCTGCGGCGGCGGCCCCGGCGGCGAGACTTAACTGGTCAACGTGGCGCAACACCCGCCGACGCGGTACCTACGGTCAGGAGGTTTGCTTCGCCTTCCTCTTGGTTGTTTTTACCTTCGCCTCGTCAGACACGCGGTCCTTCTGCATCGCGTCGTAAATGTTGAGCCCGCTAAAGCGTGCCCCAGCGGCCCCTATCAAGTCCTCGTCGCGCGGGTTTCCTGTCAGCGACAGCCGCTTAACGGCCAAGTAGTGGGAGATAACCTCGCTCACCCCCCCCAGGATCTTGTCCCACTGCTTTTGCACCCCCCCGACAACGCGCTCAGTGCGCCGTCGCGCTCCAGGGCGACCGGCCAATGAGCGCTTTCATTCTGCGACCACCTCCGCCCAAAAGGCTGTCCCCATCTGGTCCGAAACCCTCACAGCGTCCAGAGATGTTTAAAGATAGGCCCTGCTGAGGGCCACCCGCTCCTCGGCCGTCCCTCCAAGCCCAGCCCCCATGGTAGCTGGCGCGTAGGTTGCGGCAAGCACGTCGGCGTCCTCGCCGCCGCCTACAGGTGGGAAAGGGGGCATGAACTGACCACCCCGGAGACCGCCTAGACGGAAGGGCCGCCGCCGCCGGAAGGTGATGCGCTGTTACTGGCTGGCAGTGCTCGCGCAGCAGCCGGCGGCACTTGCACGTGCTTGCGGGGCGCGTCGCCGCCGGTACCGGCGGCCGGTGATGCGCCGCCGCCGGCTAATGGCGATTGCGCAGCAGCAGGTGGCGCTGGTCTGTACCGGCCAGGCTCGTCGCCACCAGTTCCGGCGGCCGGTGCCGCGCCGCCGCCGGCTCAAGGCGATCCGCCACCGCCGGAAAGTGGGGACGGAGCAGCAGCCGGCAGCCCTTGTCGGTCAATGCGGGGCGCGTCGCAGCCGGTACCGGCGGCCGGTGACGCGCCGCCGCCGGCTTGCGGGGGTTTGGCAGCAGCCGGCGGCATTTGTCCGTTCACTTCGAGCGCGTCGCCCTCGGTACCGGCGGCCGGTGTCACGCCGCCACCGGCGCGAAGCGATCCGCCGCCGCCGGCGAGTGGTGACGGAGCGGCAGCCGGCGGCCCTTGTCGGTCGGTGCGGGGCGCGTCGCCGCCGATACCGGCTGCCAGTGATGCGCCGCCGCCGGCTTACGGTGGTCTGGCGGCAGCCGGCGGCCCTTGGCCGTTCGCGCGGGGCGCGTTGCCGCCGGAACCGGCGGCCGGTGACGCGCCGCCGCCGGTGCGAAGCTATCCGTGGCCGCCGGCAAGCGGAGATGGAGCAGCTGCCGGCGGCACTTGCCCGTGGGTGCGGCGCGCTTCTCCGCCGGTACCGGCGGCTGGTGATGCGTAGCCGCCGGCTTGCCGCGCTTGGGCAGCAGTCGACGTCGCTTGTGCGCCACGGCCGGGCTCGTCGCAGCTGGTACCGGCGGCCGGTGCCGCGCCGCCGCCGCCTCGAGGCGGTCGGGCAGAGGCTTGTTTGTCGGCGTCGGGCACTTCGCCGCCAGTAAGCGGTTGTCTGCCCCCGTAGGCAGGTACTGCGCCATCGATAATTGGCGGCGCGTGTCCGACGCGGCGGGGCGTGTTCCCGACTGCTTGCTCCGCTTACCCACCACCCTGTGGCGCGTGCCCGTCAGGAAGCTGTTCAAAACCGACAGACGGCACGCCTCCCCTGTCGCCGAAGGGCCCCCGACGCGCACCGTAGCCGCCGGCGTCCGAGAGTCTGGCACCAACCGGCGGCTGTGAATTGTCGCGGATCGGCTTAAAGTCGCCGGACTGGGCGGGTGCTCCACCCGGCAGCCCTCAGTTGTTGTGGGTTCCAGCGTCGCCGCCGGCTGGACGACTTGCGTGGCCTCCGGGCGGCCCCCAGTTTTCTTGGCGTGAAGCGTGGCCGCCGGATTGACGACTTGCTTGACTTCCCGGCGGCCCCCAGTTGTCGTGATGTGCTGCGTTGCCGCCGGGTTCACGACTTGCTTGGCCACCCGGCGGCCACCAATCCTCGCTATGTGGCTTAAAGCCGCCGTGCACGCATTTTCGCCTTGGTGAAGGCTGACAAAATGAAAGGAAGCCACCGCCGCCGTAGCCGCCGGGCTTTTGAGCTCCTTGACCGTGACAGCTCAGCAGCACCCACACGTTGCGGCGCGATGATCCGTCCCTGTCCCGCGAGGCCCGTCCCCGGCCGACATACTCGTGGTCCGGTTTGAACGGCGGGTCCCACTGGCCGCCGGCTTGAGATGACCGACCAGCCGGCGACGCCCAGACACACCGGCGAGGAGAAACTTGACGGCCGCCCGTATCCCACACCAGACCGCCGTATCCGCCGCTGCCGTCGGGCGGTTGCTCCCAACGGCCGTCGGCTTGGTTATTCTGTCAGAGAGCCGGCGTCACCTACTCGTCACGCGGCGGCAGAGACGGCCGTCCCGCTTCCGCGCCAAATTGCTCGCCACCTTGTTTGAGAATAGTGCTTGGTCGCGGCCCCCAACTGCCGCGTGTCGGCAGTGAAGATCGTCCCGCCACCCCGCCATAACTGCCGCCGCCCTAGTTCGGTGTAGGGTTGGGCGGCGGCACCCAGGTGCCGCTGGCTACAGGCGGTCCCTGGTTAGCCGGCGGCGCACAGCTACCAAACACAGGAAGCGCGGGCCCTTCGCGTGGTGGGGCCGTCGTTGAGCACTGTGGGCAACCCGCGAGATGGAAAGAGTGAGTGCACCGCGAAAGCACTGCGAGCCGCTCTTGATGACGACGAAGCTGGTCACGGCGACGCTCAGTGTAGCGCTCCCGGTCTGGCTAACGGGTCATGCTCGCAAAGGGTGTGGGAAAAAGAGGCCGGCTTCTGAAGGCCTGGGGTGGAGACGGGGACAAGTGGGGAATGGTGACCACAGCACACGGGCGCGCCGCCGGAGCTCGCGGTACACCGGCGGCGTGCCGGTTGGAAGAGGCACGCGCGGGAAACAAGAAGGAGAGAATCAACACGAGAGGGACAGGGGGAGGGATGGGAGCCGCCGGCGTCTCCTGCTGAGGCACGCCGGCGGCGAGCACGTGATCGATGGCACGAAGGTGGTCGCTGGGGAGAGAGGGCGGGAGGGCGGCGCGCCCCCGCAAGTTGTGCCAGTGCTCGAGCGTATCCGGGGGGAGCCTGGTGGTCCCAACGACCTCGTGCGTGCTTGACGAGGGGGAGGGGCAAGGCGCAGAGCGCGGCGGGCCCGAAACACACGAGGTGTCGTCGAGGGCGCACGAGGTGCGACACGAGCCCCGGGCGACGCCTCCCCAGCCGCAATCCACCGCGCAGCGCAGCACACAAAGCGGGGCGGACTGACGCGTGCACACCTCCTGCGGTGTTTCGCGCGCCCGCCATGGCCCCATCGTGTCCGAAAAAGGGTCGCACCCCCTCCCAATCCGCAGTAGTCATCGGGTGGCCCCAAAAGACAGGTTGGGCGGGATGGGGGCGCGCAGGACCCAGGAAGCAACACAATCTGATCGCGGGCCGGCCCACCCCTCGCCGCATTGGATCCGCCTCCCACCTGATGTTTTCAGAAACAAACCCGCGAGCCAATGACAAGACTCCATACGCATCCAATACTTTCAATATTTCCCCATGTTGAGCAAACAAATCGTGAGACTGGTTGCGGGATCGGACCAGTTTTCTGGCGTCGGACCAGCGACACTGCTCCAACGGAGTTTTGCATCAGCGCACCTTCAGGGCCTGCCGACGCATTTTCCAACCCATGGCGTCGGCCACAGTTGCTTCTGGAAGCCCCCGAAAGGCGGTTCGGAACGGACCGCTCGGTCCTTGACTCGGGCTTGTCGCGACAGCGCATTGCATGACGCACCCGTTCAGGAGACCTCGACCGACACCAGCGCTTCTGTGGTGTCCCGTGAGACTAGGGCCTGAGAGAAGTGTCCCAAGTTTCTTCCGCCGTGCTGACTCTGGACGCGTGGTGCGACCACTTCGTCCGATGTTCACGACTCGTGTCTCACTATTCGAGACGTGTGTGCCAAAAGTGCCCGTTATTGACGCGATTTGGAAGGTTCCACTGGGACGAGAGACACTTCGACTCACGATCTCTTGCGCACGGCAGCCTTTTCGTCCGGTTTATCTCGGCATCGTGACTGCTTCACGATATGCATAAAGTTTGACAAGTTGGGGACGAACGTTGCTGTGCGCGCATCTCCCATCTTTCTTTCCCCATCTGGTGATCACGTAGCCCCTGTTTTCGATAACTCCAGGACCGCGGAGGGCCTTTTTGGATGAGAAAAATGGGAGGCCGCTCACCGCCCTCCACGTAAGCAAACGCGGCATGTTTTATTTTGGAAATCAGATCTTGGGGGAGACGTTGTTGGGTGTGCTCTAAGATGTGGGTACATTCGACGTGGGTCGGCGACCCACATTCTACCCACATTTGATACCCACGCCCGACTTGCCGACGCTCCCTAATGACTAGACGACGTGTAGCCTGAGTACAGCACGACACAACCGCAGCTCCTTGCATGAAACCGCTTTTGAGTGTCTTTGGAACGCTTGACGTCTGACCGACACGGCTCCCCAGAGAGCGACAATGCCTCGAGATTCCAATTAAATGCGTCGAGTGAATGATTTCATCTGAGTTGAATCTGATTGTATTTTGATGGCCGCTTCTCGGTCGATTTACCACAACCTTTGGCATCAGTCGAACAGCGAGCGCTTTTGCTGCAGTCTTCGATGTGCATCGAAGTTCCGATCCTGTCGAACGCAGCGATGAGGTCCTCACGCGAGGGCCCGATGCACCTCGAATGAGGTACATTGTGGAATGGAGGAATTGTACACACCTTAGTGCTAATGATGGCGAGACTGTGAGACTTATAGATCGCCCTGTTGCAATCTCGGCGACTTGCTGGAGGATTTTCCGTGTGAGGTCCATCGGTGTGTGGCCCGGCCGGTTGCCTCGTCCTTCTCGTGAGCTGGCTCCAACCGTGCGGCGTCGTCTCGGCCCCCACCACCATGAATACTCACGACGTGTTTGTTCTTCCTGTGCTGCTTTTTCTTTGACAATTTCGGCGTTTGTGATTATATCTGCCTGGGCGTTTGTGCATCATTCCGTTCATTGTGGTGGGCATGCCCGATCGGTTCGCAGTCCTTGTTATATTTATTTTCTCTGCTTGCCATGTATGCCGATTCGCATTGACTCGTGTATCTTCCTTCGTGCGTGCTCTCTAACATTGCCTGTTTCGGCGTGCGCCTGCTTTTTCTGTTTGCTTTTGTTTCCCGCTTCCAACTGTACGCGTCGACCCGTCTTCTATTCCTTGAAGATAACCTTCTTACCCTCAACGTCAGTCGGTATGCTCCCGAAGGTAAAGAAGGAAGCGAAAGGGGGGGAAGGAGGATGTTGTCCGGCGGTTCGGCGAAGAGGAAAGGTTGGTCCGAGTGGAGGGTGGCTGGCTCGGCGATCTGATTGATTGAGACGAATGCCACGGCCTCTCTCCTTGCTCTATTCTGACTTCGTTCATGCGCTAGTTGTCCTCTGTTCATGCGCTAGTCGTCTTTTGTATGTGTACTCGTTCTGCGTCGTGCCTGTCCTTTCTTGCCGTTGCTCGTGCGCCCATTGCCTTAGCATAAGATCTCACCTCTGCACCTCGCCCACTTCACTGACAGCAGCACAGATTCAATCAAGAATTCCAGGTACCTGCGTGCAATACCCTGGCCTTCAGGGCGGTGGCGCGCTTGGCGACGCATCGCCACCGGGCACGCCGGCCGACTCCATAGCCGCGAGCGCGCACGGAGGCACGTACAGCGACGTTGCCATGGCGGGGGAAACGTGGGGCGGGGAAAAGGGTGCCGCCGCCGGCACCGCAGCGGCGGCGGCTCGCCGGCGTCGCGCGACGCCGACGGGAGGGGCCTTCACTCCACCGCGCGGCGCACCTCTAACCGCGCCGCTAGATGGCAGGCCGACGGGCCGCCGCAAAAGAAGCCGGCGCGCAGGCACGATCACCCGCGGGTCATCGCAGGCGCGTTCAACCCCCGTAGTCGCTGCGCGCGGTCGCCGCGCCCAACTCGGGGCGGTGGGGGGGGGTGGTAGGGGGGCAGGCACCGTCCGGGCCCTGTGACCCTTGTGGCAGGACAGTCCTTCTCAGCCACGTAACTTTATTCGCTTTTAGCGTCATCAAGACCCTTCCAGCGTCGACACGCGCTCAGGTCCCTGAGGACCCGAATGCAGACTGCCACCTCTGAAAAGGAGAGCAAGTCCAGTGATCTAAGTATATGTGTGCATCACTACACTCTGAGAGCACCCTGTCCTTAAGGCGAGGGAAATCATTCTACACGTGTCTGAACTGCTGCCGAGGACAGCTGCCGACATAGATAACACCGAACAGCACGAATACCAATATAGTTACTTGCCGCTGTGCCTTTGCCATCGGGCTCGCATCGGAGGATGCGCATCGCTTTCTCCATCAGAAGTGTAGCGAAAGCGCTCGCCAATGCACTGTATGGCCGAATCGGGACCCGAACAAAAATCGCGTTTAGATGGACGCGTACCAAATCAGGACTATGGTAGGCGAGCCTGTGTGGGAGACGTCCGCTTTGAGTTTTCAAACAGGGGGTCGTGTCGGCGCCGAATGTGCGACGGTCTTCGTGGTCGAGTCCGTTTCCGCAACACCCGCGCGCGGCGGGTGGGGGCGGCGACCACTGCTAGTCGCGGCGTTGCCGCTGCGCCAGCCGCCGACGCGGCGGTGGGCGGTGGACGACCGCGCGCACGACGCGCGGCAGCGGGTGGTGGCGGCGGCCACGGTGGTGGCGGCCGCGGTGGGGTGCCACCCCTGCTATTTCTTCCCTCACCCCCCCGCCTC
>Ga0209831_1004635_pt1 | contig 10663 bp, 16 predicted proteins | sample Maine_Asex4_meta_FD_187451 | JGI IMG/M metagenome (GOLD analysis project Ga0209831, IMG submission 187451) | Marine algal microbial communities from Maine, USA - Maine_Asex4_metaG (SPAdes) (version 2) | ecosystem: Host-associated > Algae > Red algae > Unclassified | place: Maine, USA | collected...
GGCCGCCCACACGATCTCGCTCAGCCCCCCTCCCCCCCCGCCCTCTGAGGCTCTGCAACAGTGTTGGCCGCCCTGCCGCACCCAAGCGACCACAGGGAGGTGGTGGCACCACCTGAACCATCCATCCTCCCGCCACCAACAGGTACTTCACAGGCCAGATCGGGGGTCACGAGGCGAGCAAGAGCCTCTCTGTACGCTTTTCAAGGGGACATGTCCGATCCCATCCCACGCGGCACACACTGACACCCCGCGATAGAATCCGATCACGCCACACCAACCGACTGCTCCGTCACCCAGCTGCAACCGACAAAAACTGTTGGTCCGCTCTGGAATGCCGAGGGCGGTCCTCAACGTAAGAAAGAGGAGATCCGCGCCATTATTTTTCAAAATTGATCAAGATCCTTCCAGCACACGTTGCACCCTAACCCGATAAATGTCGATATACATTTAGTTTGACTCTACCAATGAGAATGCAGAACCAATGGTGTGACGGTCCGGCACATGGCCCCAACACTCGGGAAACCCGATTCCCTGGAAATATGTTCCACTATCGCATATTTTAGATTGTTCCGTTGGCGACCCAATTGTGATCACCTCGTGGCTCACCAACCCCAACCGCGATCCAAATACTTTCCTGGGATTCGTAACTCCCCCCAGCGGGCCCCTTCTTAAGGGCCTGATTTTGTGTAAACCCGACTTGGATTATCGACATTGTTACTCCGCGCCCCTGACCCCGGGGCGCCGCGAGGGTGCCACGTAGCACCCTTCCCCCGCCTCTACTCAAGGCGGTATTTGAAGCTTCGACCACTCTCCGGGTTATGGGCCCAGTTGGCCCTGAGGGGAGGGTTTTCCGAGGGTTCTTTGAGGTTGTCTGAGGAGGGTTTTCCGAAGGTCCTTTGAGGGTGTCTGAGGAGGGTTTTCCGAGGGTCCTTTGAGAGAGTCTGAGGAGGGTTTTCAGAGGGTCCGAGGGGAACGGACGGGATAAGAGGGCGAGGCGTGAGTGTCGCCTCGAGGCCTTCGAAGCGGGCGAGTAAACTTTCGGTCACACAACTTGTGTTTGTCGCTCGGGGCGCCTTCCCCCGGTCGAAACCGTGCGTGTGTGCTCTTTTGGGTTTTCTTCCGGGGCGGGTATTCCCCGACAGGACTACCCGGCGACACGGTTTGGCTCGCCCTCCCCCCAACTGGGTGGGGTGGGCTGAGCGTGTTGTCACATTTGGTGGAGCAGCAAGAAAGGAAGGCAACTCAACCTTCCTCGGGGTGGTTGCGGTACGCCAACCCGCCTCGGGGGGAACCTAGTTGGTCCTCCTCCTCTTGGTGCCTAGCGCTGCGGGTGGCGTCCCGCAACGCCAGGTTTGGCTGAGTCCGGCCGGGTCGATGGCCGATGGGGGGGGGAATGGATACCCCCCTGGTGTCGAGGTGCCTGGTGTCGGGGGGGATGGGTCTTCCTTCCCCGGAGGCGGATCGTCGGTTGACGATCGCCACACCAGTGAAGGCACCACGGATGCGGGTGCCCGCGGGCAGCGGACTTTGTTCCAGCCCTTTCCCCCGGGCCTCGATCCGACTGGGACTCGCCCCCCGGCGGGCGCCCCCTCTGGTAGTACTCACCCCGAGGCGGTCCTGTCGGGTGCTGGCACTCACTTCGGCGTAGGACAGCTGCCTGACGTTACCACGTGGGGCGGTGGGTCCGTGCCACCACCGGCACGGGAGTCAGCGGGTGGGAGCTCTAGTCGTGCACCCCCATGTTTACAGAGTGCCAAGTGTGCCCCGGTTCTTGAGCACAGCGCCGGAGCCCACGGTATCGGTCCCCCGGCCCTCGGACCCGGTGGGAGACCCCCTCTTGGTGCTTGAGAGGGGGTGGCGATGCCAGAATCGGCACGGAAGCCTGCAGGCGGGAGCTCCAGTCGTGCTCCCCAAGGATCACGGGGTGCCAGGGATTGTTCGGGTCTCGAGTGGCCAGACGCCGTTGCCGCAGTCGTTCGGTCTGAAGTTACCCAATCGCTAGTTACGATGTTGAGAGGCTCTTCGCCCAGGCCCGCTGAGCGGCGGGGCCGAGCCCGACGCTCTTCTCGTCGGCGCCGACGTGACGACTCGTCGTCGTTGTCGACCACTGACGTCGCCCGCTCGGGGGACGAGTCAACCGTCGCAGCCCTACTCGGTGCGTTCCGCGCTACCCCCACGCTGTCGACGGTGAGGGAGGGCACTCGATGTATTGACCCGAGGGTCCAACCGACTCCTGACTCGGCGGGGGATGGGCAAGGCGGGAGAGCGGCGCGAGAGTGTCCCCGGGGGATTGACCCGGGGTTCCTGACGCAACTCTCCTCCGCGACCGGTCCGGAGGCGGAGGGGTGGCCGACTCAAATTACCCCGACACCCCCAATTCGGGTGGTGCCGCCCAAGATGGTGGTGAACCACCCGTACTACTGGATGATGTTCGATTTTGAGACCTACGCGCTAGAAAACAAGTCGGTTGTCTACACGCGGCGCCAGGCTCGTATTTTGGGCGGGCGCAAGAAGGACGTGGCTGAGTCCTTCGAGGTACACAAAGAGTGAGACGGTACCCCCCCGGCCAAGGTGTTCCAGTTCTTGCGCAAGATCGCTAAGGCCTGTGACGACAACGACGTCTCCGAAGGCGAAGCCTTCTACATCCTTCAAGACTTTACGAAGGAACCTCTTAATTCAGATGTGATGATGGTTATGCCAACTCGCCGGGCTGGTAACCTCAGCGAGGTCATTTCCTACCTGGAACTCATTCACTAGATGCTCCGGCATCGCGTCGACGAGTCCTCAGTGACTACTCTAGTCGAGACTCTTCACGTCGCGATCCAACGGGTCGACAAGGACGAGTTGTCCTTCGCCGAGCGCCTCCGCCGCCTCAACACCGAGTGCGGGTTCGTGTTCGGGGAAGGTGCCATTAAGGGGCGCTTTGTGGAAGGTGTCCACCGCGCGGCGCGCGCCACTGTGCGCGAGCGGAACACCCCCAGCATGACTATGGCGGAGCTAGCTCGCGTCGCCCAGACTAGGGGCGACGAACACCGCTGGCTACAACTTGAGCAGCTTAAGAAGCGGACCAAGGAGCGAGAAGCGCTCGCGGAGAAGGCCCGGCTCCGGCGGCAAGCTCGGGTGGCCGCGCTCCCCCGGGTCACCGGCAGAACACGGAGTTACCAACAGCGGGACGCCCCCGTCCGGGTCGTCGGGGCCGTGGGTGCCCCAACTCCGGGCCCCCGGTACGATTTGTCTCGACCAAAGGCGCCGTGCGGCTCGACTGCCGAGGGCGGCGACAACCCACGCTACCAATCCCGACCGAGGGATGAGCCTTCCCGACCCAAATCCCGGGCGGGAGAGCACCCGTGCTGACAGTGTGGCAAGTTGGGTCATTGGGCCGAGGTGTGCCACGACTTGGACGCACGCCTACGTGATCGATTGGCCATAGCCAGTCGGTGGTCCCCTCTCGGGACGTCCTTTGGCTCCCGTGATTCCCAGCGATTCGGCCGGCGAGTAGCCGTTGCCACTCCCGACGATGAATCAAGCTCATGCGGCGAGGAGTCGAAGCCGCTTGAGAAAAAGGAACCGCAGACCGAGTCCGAGTGCGGACCCGCCACCTCCTCTGAGTCCGAGGAGGGACTCGACTAACCACCGGTGTTAGGCCCTCCCCGCGGCAACCGGTGGACCCAATCCGGGGCGTGGAAATGATTCCAGTACGCATCCACTCCCGACCCAAGGGGATCCGCCTTCGGTACGCGCCCCAACCGAAGGGGGCAGGCGGCCGGAATGTGGTTGCCATCCTGACGGGTTCCAACTATCAGGTGGCCAGTCACGTCTGGTTGGACGCGGGGCGTGAGTCAGCCCTCCGCGTCATTGTCGACAAGGGGTCGTGTGTCTTCCTAGTACGGGAAGCGCTACTCCCCCCGGAGATGAAGGTGGCGCCCTTAGACGCGGCGACCACCCAGTTTTTTGACGTGGATGGGGGACTCCTTCCCATTACGGGCACCGTGGCTCTTACGGTGCGAGTCGGCACTTACTCAACGCCAGTCACGTGTGTGTTAGTGCGCGGCATTTCGGTCTTCCTACTCCTACGGACCGACTACACTGATGTCCATGTCCCAAACATTTGCGGGCCCAAGGGGTACATCCGGTTACTAAACGGGTGAAAGGTCCCCATCCTCCTTCGGGGTAAGACGGTGTGGTATGCCAGGGCGGACCAACCCAGCAAGGCTGGGGCCGCTAGTGAGGCGAACACCAAGGTGCGCCTGGCACACAAGGTGGTCCTACCCCCGCGGTCCCGGGAATATGTCCCAGTGCAGACGTTATTCCAAGGAAGTGGGGTGATCACCCAGCGCCATTGAGTGTATGAGTGCAACCACGTGCATGTTGTAACTAGCACCATGGACTGCACCGGCAGCCATACGTGGTGGGTGGAGGTTACCCATACGGGGACAACGAGTGAGCGACTCCCTGTAATACAACGGGGCCTCTCATGCGCCAGGGGGCCGCCGTGGGGACGTCGGCGGCGCCGGGGGACGCGGCACCCGACGATGGGTGGCAACGCCAGCGGCGGTGGTGGCCGACGGGGCGGCGACGCGGGGGCCGGGACGATGGGGCCGTCCCGCTGCCCCGCTCGGGCCACCGGAGGAGCGTACCTGACCCGCCGCGCCACGGCACGCGGGCCCCGCGGGGGGCCGGGTTGGCGCGCCCGAGAGGGCCCTGGCGCGCCCGAAAGTGCGCGGCAGGCGACGGCTGACCGGGCGCCACGCGGCGGGTGCAGCGCGTTGCGCGTGGGACGGTTGCTTTCCTTCGTCTGTAATGATCGCCTCGGGGGACTTGACACGCACGGAGGGAATTATCTGCATTGGTTGGTGACGGCTGTTGAACTAGTGATGTTCAGCACCCCAGGCCAGTCACACCGGTCATGTGGCGTAGTTGGTTTTTGACCTCTTAACAGGTTATGGGCCCAGCTCGCGCTGGATTTAGTTCTGAGAGGTCGCAGGTTCGAGATTCGCCACGGCTGCGCCCCAGGAGGGGGACGGAGGAATTTGCAGGAGAGGCAATTCCGAGTCGTGGGTCAGACGAGCCTGGCCCTGAGGAGCTGGGGGGAGTGTTGAACTAGTGATGTTCAGCTCCCCAGGCCAGTCTCACCGGTCATGTGGCGTAGTTGGTTTTTGACCTCTTAACAACGGCCGGGTCAATTCTCATTTGGGGAAATTGGGCCCGGGCGACCGTTTCCGCCCTTTTAGGACGAAGGGCGACGACGGTGGGAGGCACCGTCGTCGCCGAGAAGTAAACCGTGTCTCCATGTCTTGGCGTTTCGATCGGCCCGACTTCCCGGACCTCGAGTCCCATAGCGGGTGTCGCGCAAGCGGCCAAGACGGCCATTACTTCCCTCCCCAGGAGGTGACCCTCCTGATTGTGGTACTACACTCCCTAAGGGCATGGTCCTAGGGCATATGTCGGCCTACTTCGGTACAGTAGCCGCCATATCCCGAGAGGATTGGGCTGCACTCAGTCCCAGTCCGACCACAGCGCCCGACGCGACGGACCCCGTGGAGGAGCCCCGCGTTCTTACTGCGAACGTGCCCGAGGGGTTACGGCCTCAAGTGCTCGCCGTACTGGAGAAGCACCGAGGCCTCTGAAGTGGGCACTTGGGCTCCATCAAGGCCACGGAGCACCGGATCGAGTTGAAGCCGGGCTCCAAGCTAGTCTGGCTCAACCTCTACCGGATGAGTCCCCGAACAAGAGAACGCATCAAGGCCCAAGTCGACCGGATGCTCAAGCTCGAAGTTATAGAGCCCAGCCAGAGTGAATGGGCTGGCCCGGTGGTACTCATCTCGAAACCCGACGGGAGCCCCCGGTTCTGCATCGACTATCGGCAGTTGAACAAGCGCACAGTACGCGACTCGTATCCGTTACCCCGGATGGACGACTGCCTCGACTCCTTGGGGGATGTCCAGTTCTTTTCCACGTTGGACTGCAACGCGGGGTACTGGCAGATCCCCCTAGCCGAGGAGGACAAGCCTAAGACGACATATACTTGCCACTGTGGGACGTACCAGTGTACTCGTCTGCCGGTTGGCCTGTGAAATGCCCCTGCCACTTTCCAGCGTGCTGTTGACATGATCCTATCCGGAGTCAAGTGGCAGAATGTGCTCGTCTACTTGGACGACCTCATCATCTTCTCCGCCGATACCGAGTCGCACCTGTCCCACTTGGACACGGTGCTCACCCTACTCGGGAAGCATGGGGTCACCCTCCAGGCACAGAAGTGCCACCTCTTTGGTATCGAGGTAGAGAACCTTGGCCATGTAGTGCGGCCAGGACGCTTGAGTGTGAACGAGAAAAACCTCAAGGCCATCAAGAAGGCCATCTTCCCCCACACCCAAACCCAACTAAGGAGTTTTTTGGGTATGTGCAATGTCAACCATCGGTTCACGGTAGACTTCGCTATGACAGCGAAGCCGCTGAACAACTTGAACAGCGTGAAGCTTCCGAAGCGGTTGAGTCCGCCTACCCCGGAGGAGCAGGCCGCGTTCGACAAACTACGCGAACAGCTATGCCACCCGCCCATCCTTGCGATACCTCGCAAGTAGGGGAAGTACATCATCGACGTGGATGCTAGATACGACCAGCTGGGGTGCTGCCTACTACAGCAGCAACCCAATGGCAAGTACCTGCCAGTAGGCTACTTCAGTAAGGGTCTACTGCCGGAGGAAAAGAACTACACCGTCACCGAGATTGAGGGACAAGGTGTGGTGTGGGCAGTCGGTTTATTACGACGGTACATCGAAGGCACCAAGTTCCCCATCCGGTGTGACCACAAGGCACTGAAGTGGATACTAACCACGACGGCCTGCACCAACAATCGACTCAATCGTTGGCGCATCCGCCTCTCGGAGTTCGACTATGATGTGGAGTGCAAGCCCGGCCCCCAACATGCCGTGGCCGACGCCCTGTCCCGCATCCCGACTGAGGGGCTGGACACGGGACTTATCTCCCAGGAGATCCCCACAGTCGGGGTGACCACGCCGTCGGGGGCGGTACTCGACCCCCGACTCCCCGAGAACAGAGAGACCGCCCGCATACCCCCGGGCGAACTAGCCCAGAAGCAGGCGACAGACGAGTTCTGTCAGGGGGTCAACAAGTTACGTGACACCCCCACGCCCACGCGCTTCTATGAGAAAGCGGACGGGTTGTTATGCCGTCGCGGACACCGAGAGGGGACCCAGCAAGTACTGGTCCCCCAGGCCCTAAAGGTGAATCTCACGCCTTAGAACCTATGGCGGCGACGCATCTTCAGGCCCACCACAGACTGACACCATCGCACCCAATGCCGAATGTTCCTCTATAGAAAGAACCACCAACTCGCAAGCTTTCAGTCTATGCGCGTTGTTCCGATGTGTGGATTGTATTTTGGAGCTTTTTCGTGCGTGCAGAAAAAGTAGGGTGCCGGTTTCGCGATACTTTCTGCGCCCTCGTTGACGCCATGCTTCCATGATGGGCATTTGAGGCAAGCTCGACCAGAAAAAGTTGTAAGCATGAACATAACGAGCCTTACAGCCTGTCAGAAGTCGAAACTGAGCATTGCGGAAGCGCTGGCGGTCGGGACCGAAAATGAAGCGCCGGCCCTTTGACTCGGCCGTATCGTTTCATGTCACTCGCTGGTCGGACAGATTACGAAGCGGGGGCTACTGTTTGATTGCGTGTTCTTTTTTTCGTCCCATGCAAGCCAGCCGGCTTGATCCGCCCTATCAGTTTGAGTGGACTGAATTTATTGCTGACCTCCAAAATCTGGCGGTTACAGAGTGGTTGCAGTCATTCAACAGCGTACGTGGACCAATGGAAAGGCTATGAATCATCTGAATTCCTTACAGAGTCTCCCCATGCAGCTCTGCGAACTGGAAATACACATCAGGATCTCAAGGAATCTAAAGAAATGTGTTGATCTCATGAGAAATCTCAGGTCTCGCCCAGAACCCGCTCCATGCCCTCTTCAGGCCAAAGCAAGCGGCCCAAAAATATGAGAAAATCTCATTGTGGGTTGCAATGGCTCTGCGTGACTACTGCAAGACACGGTGATTGGCTTGCGAGATTACTGGCGGCAACTCTCAGTCAATAGCTCGATCGAGGCTTGTCGAACTGCCAATCTGACATCATTTCTACGCCCTGTCTTCGGCTCTGCCTCCCTTCTGTCTGCAACCGCCATTTTTTGGAGGTTTGCAATATCAGCTGGATCATCGTTGCAACAGCTATTGCTGAGCTGGAAACCAGACGCAGCGCTTCACCAGTGTCTTGCGACCCACGCGCATTCAGGCGCTTTTCGCACTGTCAGTTTCTTGTTTTCGGCGTACCGCCGGAACTCCCATATCTGTCATCTGAAAGACTTTGGCTCCTGGAGGACCATTTTCGACGCTCCCACATCGTTTTGCGGACCGGTTTTCATGCATGAGATATACCTTTAGTCAAGAATGTATTGCGGGCGGAGCACTCCTCCCCCTTGGCTGCGCATCCAGGTGGGACGCGCATGTACCAGCCCCTGCGGGACCAATACTACTGGCCCTCGCTGGCGATAGACGTGTTCGGGTTGGTGGCAGCTTGCCCCACCTGTGCAAAGAACCGGCTCATGGGTACGCGGAGTAAGGCGTTCATGAGGCTCCTTCCCGCGACGGAACCCTTCACAGCGCTGGCCATTGACTTACGTGGCCTTCTGCCCCGGACCCCCGAAGGCTATGAGTACATCCTTGTTATTTATGACCGATTTACTAGGGTCACTCGGGCTGTTTCGCTTCGAGACATCACGGCTCTGGATGTTCCCAGCGCGTTCCTCGACACGTGGGTTGCTAGCTATGGGATCCCCGATTCAGTTCTTTCGGATAACGGACCCCAATTCGCTGCCATACTCTGGCAAGGAGTGCTCAAGACCTTGGGTATTGACACTAACTATGCCACCCGTTACAACCCCCAGACTAATGGGCAGGTCGAACGATTTAATAAGACCTTAGTTAAGCAACTACGACACTACGTAAGTGACCACGTAGTTACGTGGTCCCGATAATTAAGCCTGGTAGTAACGGCTTACAATTCGCAAGTGCATAGCAGCACCGGGCAAATCCCTTTCGCGTTCGTCAGTCTCCGACGGCTTACTCCCGTGGCAATCGAGCGACTTACAGCAAGCCCCGAGCCCGGGGAGATAGTAACCCCCGGGCGAGCCAAGGAGAATTTCCTCCAGCGCCTTGACTCCCTGATCCCCCTAGGACGGGATACCATGGAAAAGGCACAGGCCCGGTACAAACGAGCCTTCGACGAGCGCGCACAGACTTGCCGCGAAGCCCTTCAAGTTGGAGACTGGGTATTCGTGAAGTCACACGAGAAGCAGTGGGGTAAACTCGTTTTCAAGGCACTGGGACCCTATCAGATCTTGAAGACCTACGGGCGTCGGATTGCCATCGCAAGTGACGATGGGATTCGTACCATCAATGGGAACCACGCCACCCTGGCCCCTGAACCACCCGAGGGTGACCCGGCGTGGGCACGGGCACTGGCCGCGTGGCGGGTCCACTCCCTCCCCTCATCGGCAAGTAAACTGATTGAGGCTGTTTTCGACCGCTTTGTCGGGCAGGGGTACGACGACCAGGAGCGACGCATGCTCAAGGTCAGATCGTCGGCAGCCGCGCCCACTGCATCTCAGCCGCATCTCACTGCAATTCCGCTGCATTTCGCAGACCATCGCATTTTCGAAAGCTTCGCACGACAGGCCTGCAGACGTCGTCATATGTGAGTGCAGATGCATGGATTCTTTGCAAAGCAATGTCATCCGTTTAACTGGCTGCGGCGAGGTCATGTATAAATTGATTTATATGTCCTACTTTGCATTCATGCCTTAACGGCTCGCTAATTCTTGTTCAGCCATTCGCCGGTTATCCCGTCACGGATGGAGCTTGCCGCCACTTGCCGTCACTTGCATGAAGTTGTCGCCACTTGACTTGAGCTGCTTTTCAGGCAGGCCACTTGACAGCCTGACAGCAGCGGCCTGCTATGTCTGGCACCCGTGTCGGGTGGTCAGACACACTGTCTCAGACACCGGGCACACCGCCCTGACACTGTCGTGTCCGGGACCACAGCCGTGGCTGCTTCTGAACTCCGGTTCTGGGGCTCCGGGCGAGTCGGGGCTGTGCAACGGGCCAAGTCGAATTGATCAGGTTGCATTTATAATGCACCTGCACTGCATCTCCGTTCATGTCAGCCTCGGAACAGGTGCGTGCCTCCCAAGTAGGATGATTCAACAACCTTGGCAAACCGCTTCGACCCTGCTGAGGGCCAACTGAGGACATCAACAACTACGCTGATCATGCAATTTTCTGAACTAAATCCGCTGCTGGAGCGCAGTGGTCTACCATAAATACTGTAACTCTGAGAGTTGGACTGCTGCGTGATGATGGCGGTCCATTGATCTGGGCGCTGGTGTCCGGGGCAAGTTCTATCCTACGCTCTGCATGCCACGGGGGACCCTCCGGAAAGGTGCACTTTGACCAGTCAGAATGCGGTGTCATTCCAAGGCTTATGACACCCCAGGATCAGACTCTTGCGAAGGGGCGCTGACCGCCAGCGAACCAGGCGGTGGCGGTTCGGCGCCCCGATGGGAGCTGCGCGCGGGCGCAGCCACACAACGTGCGAA
>Ga0209831_1004636_pt1 | contig 10662 bp, 8 predicted proteins | sample Maine_Asex4_meta_FD_187451 | JGI IMG/M metagenome (GOLD analysis project Ga0209831, IMG submission 187451) | Marine algal microbial communities from Maine, USA - Maine_Asex4_metaG (SPAdes) (version 2) | ecosystem: Host-associated > Algae > Red algae > Unclassified | place: Maine, USA | collected...
ATGAACCGCTGAGTAAAGACAAAGTATTGAAGAGACCCATATTCTGAGGCGTACCGCATAGCGCTTGCAAGCACACGACGTAGGCTCCGGGAAGCCGGTAAGAGCGACGGTCATGGTGACCGGGGATGTGGAGAGGGTCACGACGGTGACGAAGCGCTCGACGGTGGTGGGGACGACAGCCCGACGGTAGCGCCGTTCGCCACCCCAACATGCGCGGTCTACATGCGGTTTGTGTCTAGAACAATCAGGAAAGCGCTTTCACGAAAGACACACTGCTGGCCACTCGCTCGTCTGCTGGAAGGCGATCTCCCTGCTTCACAGGCTACCTCCCTCAGAAACTTTGACAGAGTTTCACCAAACGACGATTGATGCGAAGCTCTGGCAGCCAAACACGCAGACACGGCGGGCGACGGAGGCCCCCGAGCCGTGGATCAGCGTTAGGAACGTGAAAACCCACGGAGAATTCCTCTGACAATTCTCCGCACACGCACTCATTCGACTTGGCGACAGATTGTCGTCCGGCCCGTCGACGACGAAGCTTCAAAAAGCAGACGACATGAAGCACAGTCTGAACTGGTGAGGGGTCGTTCGCCAGTCGCGGGCAGTCGCCAGTTTCCTCGCTTTACTTGATGCGGCTTTCATGTCCCGCTCTTTGACGATGTCGCTCTACTGTGGAGCGAGAAAGAAAATGAGATTTGCCTCACGTCGTTCTTTGCCAGCGGTGCGCAGCTGTTCCGAAAAAAGCGGACTGCGAAGCTGAGATAGGACAACCAGAATATGGCGACAAGCACAGCCTGGCGTGCCTTTCTCGCGCGACAGCCCACACGCCATAGCAAGGGGTTTTACACTTGGCGCGCTCGGTCGTGGCGCACATCCGATCGATCGTTGGCCGTGCACGATGGAGGATGAAACAGTCGAACATCATTACTTGACAGCAGTCGGATCGGCAGAGTACATATGTAAGTGGTATTTGATGGCGGTACGTGTAATGGAGCCGTAACCCCTCTAAACGGTCATGACGAACGTGCCGTACTCTCTCTCGTTCCAGCGGGGCGCTGCTACGGCGGCCGCTCCCGAACGGGCCTCGGACGATCGTCGTAGGGGTGAAATGCGTCGGACGCAACAACAGAGCTCCACTCGGATGCGATGCGTCCGGCGACCAAGGACGGCACCATGCCATAGCCGTGGTGCCCCGGATTGTTTCCCCGCTTCGCCCACGGCGGCTTCGCGCGTCGACTTGGTCGCATTGGCTTGGCACGTCTGATGTACTGGAGACGCAGTCGCGGACAACACTGTGACGCCGGGGTACTGAGTATCATGCTTACAACACTCGCTCCTGACGCCATCGCCTCATTAGCCAACCCCGGAGAAAGACGCTGTATAATGCACCATTTCTGTTCTAAGAATGCAGAAAATCAAAATAACTGCCAATTTGAGACGGAATCGTTTCGGGCCACAAAATGGGTCACAGTGTGCAACACCGGCGGTGGCGTGGCCGCCGAGGGTCACGACTCTCTGTCGGGTGCGTTTTCAGCAATGCCTGTGGCACTGTCTCCGTCGCACATCTCGTCGGTGGTCTTCCTTCCTGGTTTTGCAGCCGCTTGCTGCGCTGCCGCACCTTGCCCGCTCTTTCTGTGTTTTTTCACAACATGGCCGCCGCACCACCCCCCCCACCCCTATTCCCGCGGCCGGAGACTTCTGGTTTTTACAAGTGTGAGACGTGCAACATCCTGATGACCGGGGCGGCAAGCTGGAATGAGCACGTCCGCGGGGCGTCACACAAGAAGAGGGCGTTCCGCGCCACCGCGACGCACGGGCCCGGCAACGCCAGCCACTCTACTCGTTGGACGTGCCCGACGTGTCTGGCGAGCAATGACGCCCCGACAAGCCTCATCAGTCTTGTGAGTGGCGCTTGCCACCGACGAGCCGTGGCTGTTCTGAAGGACAGCGGGCGGCGCGCCGAGCTCCGTGTTCTGTTGCCTCGCCTGCGTGCAGCAGTGAGAGACGTCAGGGGCGCTAGAGACGACAATTCTCGTTTGGTAGACGTGCTCCGTGAAGCTGAACACGACGCCGGCATCCTTGCGCCTGCGGCCGCCGCTCGCGATGCGGGCCGCACCGCTCATTCCCACGCTCGCGCGTTCGCGGCCGGCCACGGCGGGTCTTCTGGCGCTTGTGGGGCTGCTGGTGGAGCTGGGGCCGGGCCACCTCCTGCTGACGCACGCCAACATAAGAGCCCACGCGACGACGACGCGTATGCATCGGGGTCAGAGCAGCTCGCGGACGCTGCTCACGCGGGGAGGGGACGGCTGCCGACCTCGTCTGATGACTCTGGCTCGTCCGGCGCTTCTCCGCAGTCGACTGGTGTTGGCGATAACGCTTGGGCGGATGATTATTCGGCACGCACGAGACCGGGCGGCGCGTCGGCGTCACCGACGTCTGCGGCTGGCCGCGTCCCGGTAGCGGTAGTGGTCCCACCGGGCGCCCGCGTTTGGTTTGAGTGTCCGCAGTGCGGCTGCCACTACCGCTCTGGCGACAACTACGCGGCGCATGTGTGCCAGACGTACAAGGGGAAGGGAAAAAGCCGTGCTGAGTGAGGAGGTAGTGCGCTGCTTTGCTGTGGTACACTTGTATTTGCTTGCCTTGAGCCGCTTCGTTTTACTTCAACTATTGATCGATGTGCCACTTATCCAACGACCATGTACGCAACCAATACATATACACCAACCCAGGCAGATATCCCAACCCCGATACCAACAGCATGCCCCACGCCATGCGAGCGGCATCTTGCAAGACGTCCCACACGACAAGCCGCACCACCACCGCCACCTCTAGTCCGACAAAAAGCAGCATCTGCACACCCCACGCAAGCGCAACGAACACGCCGTCGCACACTACAATCCCCACCACCCCTGCCACCGCGTCCAGCTCCACGTCGACCACAGCCTCACCAAAAAGAAGCACCAGCTGCACACCCCCTGCAAGCGCCAACGTGCACGCCGTCGTACACAACAATCCGCACCACCCCCGCCACCGCGTCCAGCTCCACGTCGGCCACAGCAACATTGACAAAAAGCACCAGCTGCACACCACACGCAAGCGCCAATGTGCACGCCGTCGTACACGACAATCCGCACCACGCCTGCCACCGCGTCCAGCTCCACGTCGGCCACAGCCACACCGACAAAAAGCACCAGCTGCACACCCCACGCAAACGCCAACGTGCACGCCGTCTTACACGACAAGCCGCACCACCCCCGCCACCACGACCAGCTTGTCGTCCGCGGCAACGTCGGCCGCCGTCACTTCGACAAAAAGTACCGCTGCACGCCGCGCGCATGCGGCAACTTGCACACCGTCCCTCTCGACAAGCCGCACCACCCCCTCCACCACGTCCAGCTCCACGTTAGCCGCGGCCACGCCACCATTAAGAACCAATGACACGCGAACCGCAAGCGGCAGCGTGCGAGCCGTGCCACACGACAAGCTGCACCAACCCCGACACCACGTCCAGCTCCACGTCCGCTGCCGCCGCGCCGGCAAAAAGTACAAACTGCACGCCTACGGCAAGCGGCATTTTGCATGCCGTCGTGCACCTCCCGCGAGTTCCGCCTCCACCTCACCACTGCCTCACCGTGGCCAAGTCGGCGAGACAGGAACATGCGGCGTCGGGCCGCTTGTCAGAGGTCGCCAGAGTTTCCCCACAAGATTACGCCCCAATCGACGCCCAGTCCGTGCGTTCCGGGACAATCTCGAGATATAGGACGAGGCTCCCGTGACCAATTTATGAATTCAACCGGACCACGAAGCCGCGCCTGCGATTGGGCGGCTGGCCGTGTCAGGTGTTGATAGCACGTTTGAACACGTTTACTTCAGGTCCGACCTGGAAACGGAGAGGCGTCCAAAGAACCGGGATCTGCCATATACATACGAAACAAACACCCTGAAGCTGCAAGAATACACACATCCTATTGATCCGTCAGCGTTAGTGATGTGGTCTTCCCATCGTGGTCTGGCATGACCACATCACGAAGGCTGTGACCACATCACGAAGGCTGTGGTTTCCATCTTACACGACCTACGAAACACGACGTACGGCTTCCGTCTGACCGCGTATGCCATGCTTCAGACGAGAAAGCTACAGAAACTGTTGGACGGATCATGCGTCGGCGCAACATCATGTTGCGCACCAAACAATACCCAAACGACTCGCTGCAGTGTTCGATACACTGCGTACCGCCCGAAAAAATGTGCAGACGGGGCGAACCGCAAGTACTCCCGCGCGTGCACTAGAAAAAAAATGTAATTTGTGTGACCCCATGCCCATGTTGATAAGGACCCTGGACTAAAGTCCAGGAAACTGACGGCGCGTTCGCGGAAACACCCTGGCCTGGGAACTTGAAAATAACCAAACTGAATAAGATACGTTGACGGCACGTCGCAACCACAACCCACTTACTCGTCAACCCCCCCCGCCACCGCCAAATTTTCACCCCTGCCGTTCGTCAAGGCCGGCCCACCACCCCCCATACCTCGAGCGACAGCAGGCCGTCCTCCCTCCCCATACTCCCAAGCATCCCGGCGGCCAGGGCGACCGCGTCGGCGCGCACGGGCGTCGGCAGGCACCCGCGCCACCCAGGCGGTCCCATGCCAGTGGCCAAACGACGGCGGTGGCGGCGGCGGCCCCGCCGCCGCCGCTGTTGCCGCCGCCGCCGCCACGGCCACCGTGTCCACGACGACCCCCGTCGCCGCCGCCGCGGCGCCCGCCGCCGCGTCTACGGCCGCGCTGTCGACGGGGGCCACAGCAGCGTCGACCTGTACCACCACGCCTGCGGCGGCGCCGACGGGCTCGGGCGCGCCCGCAACGGATCTTGTAGGGATCGTGCCCGCAGGGACGATGGCAACCGCGGGTGGTTGTGGCGGCGCCCACGCGGCGGCGGCAGGCGCGGCCCCAGCCGTCGCTGGCGCCCGCACCGCCGACCTCACCGCCGCCACCGGCTGCGGCCCACCGCCCTGCGCGCGGTGGGTTGACACCCCGCTTCCCCCAGAGGGCAGCTCGGTCTCCTTCTGTTCCCCACGGGTTCCCGTTGCCCACGCCCGCACCGCCGGCGGGCGCACACTCGCCGACCGCAAGCGGCACCCGACGGCGCGGGCGACGCCCACTTTAGTCCCATGCAGGCGCCTTTTCGCCCTCTCGCCGCCGCCGCCGCCGCCGCCACCCCGAAACTTCCCAAAAGGCGCCACGGCAGCCGCGGCGCCGGCTGCAGACGTTGACGCGCCGCCACCGCCTCCGCCGTCGCCCTTCAGCGCTCGGGCGGCAACAGACGCTGCAGCGGCGGTCGACGCGGCCGCAAAGCTCATTGAGGTGGCGGGTGCGATTAGACTCCAAGTGAGCCCTACGCCCACCGCCTGGCGCGCGCACGGCTCCCAACAAGGCCGAGCGGACGCGGGCGGGGGAGCTCGCGCGTCGCGCTCCGTCCGGCTTGACGAATGTGCACGGCGGGAAAAAAAGGAGAAGGGAAAACACCACCGCCAGCCGGTCGCGCGCCCGCCACGCACGCCGCGGGTGGGGTCACCGCCGGTCCGACGGGCGGCGGCGGCGGCGGCGGTGCCGCCGCCGCTGCCGACGCGCGCGTGGGGCACCGCCCATGGCGGGCGGCGCAGGGAGGCGCAGGACACATTCTACGGCTACTTCGACGTGGCTCATCATGATCATCACCAGCCATCGAACAGGAGCGCACATAACACCGCCGACACGAAGGGCAGCAACCGCGCTACGCAAACCGCGTTGCGCGACACGCGTACCACCGAGCACTCTCACACCCCGATCGGCTCCCCATAATCAACGTACCCTCAAAAAGCAAGCTGCTCTTCCTTCAGCCCCCACCCCCTGCAATGCCCATGCTCCATCGGGGGCCTTCACGTCCCGGAACCACAGCACCGCGTCGTCAGCCCCACTCCCGTCGACATCCGCGCTGCGCCGATCGACCACAGGCAATTGCCTGTGGCGCAACGGGAACAGCCGCGCCGGCTCGAGCAGCCACGCGATCAGCAACCACTCAACCCCCCATACGAGCGTTTGAAAGGACAACGCTGTCTCAGGCCTCTGAAGCCACCTTTTCAGCATGTCCCAAAACAGTACGCGTGCGTGACCACATCCGCCGCGGTCAACCTGCGCAGTGCACCTCATTGCTGAATCCACCACGAGCTCGTTTTTCTCTCGCATTCCTCGTAAACGCTCGTTGAAAAAGGGTGTTTTCTCTGGGGAAGGCACATTTCATGCCACGTTGTGACATGTCAATGACATGTCAGTGTCACGCCCCACGGGGTCGATTTTGCCGATGTCATGACACAGGAGTTGTCATGACATGTCACCACGTGTCAGACCCCCCCTCCCGATCCTGTGCCTCAAAGCGCATGCTGAGAATGCGACCAAGCGCGCACCATATGAGGGGGCTCCCTCATCCGCTCGAGTCCTCAAAGTCGACTCCTGCGCGGTCAAAATCGCACGGTCGCGAGGTCGTTCGCAACAACCGGGTTCTGTGCCAGCCAAATTCGTATTCAAAGGTTTGCTACTATGTCGCAGCAGCACCGTCACGGTGACACCGTGACGAGACATCTGATAGGAATCGATTGACAGGGAAGTGTCGCCTCGACACCGTGCCAACTCTACATTCCTCGCACGCTGAGAGTATTAGCTCGTATTCCGTCCAAAAAACCTCGTTAAGGCGTGTTGGCGACGGCATTGGGACGAGATTAAGAGCCCGATAAAGTCTTTTTAAGTTGATACAAGTGCGACTTGATGTGTGGTGCTCAGTACCACAACAGAGAAAAATTCAACAAGAAATACGCAAAAGCACGCCATGTGCAGCCCACAAGCTGAGAGAAGTTCGCAAGCACTCTGGGGCGGTGAGTTGAGGACAGCGGGTAATGTTCGCAGCTTGACTCGACGCTATCTTCTTTCCTACCTGGGGCGGCCGCCGTAGGCGACACCGGATCATGGCTTCCTTTCCCTGCGCAGGCTGGCATATGAACCCCACGGAGCAGCTCGGCCACCCCCTCCGCGTTGGCGCAGAGCGTAAAAATGCTGCAAGCGGCGCCGGCGTCAGGCAGGGGGGGGGTATTCAGCGTCAGTCTGGTGGGGGAGGGGACGTTGGGCAGCCGGAGGCGGCGAGCGTGGGGAGCGGTCGGGGAGGCGGCGGCGGGCAGGGGGGAGGCGTTTTGGCGGTGGTGGCAAACGTGCGGAAGGGGCGGCGGCGGGTAGGTGGAGGCAGCGAGCGTGGAAAGCGGAGGGGCGAATTGCGGGCGTGCGGCGGCTTCGCTGTAGGGGGTGCAGTGGCTCGCGTGCAGTGAAGTGTAGAAGCCAGGCCCTGCCATAAGTATATCGCCAGTAGGTATTTTTACGGGTGTAAGAGGCCGTGCACCCGTACTCAGGACCAAACTTTCTTGTGTAAGACGGTATCTACACGGAAAATAGACAGCTACCAGTACTCGTACCTTGCCGCTCAGTACGTATTTCGTGGGTATTCTTCGCTGAAGTTTGAAATTTTGGATCGGGATGAAGAATGCTAGGCGCTCATGTCAGCTGATGTAGCAGATTGGTCGCCGCGAAGGACTCTGTACTACTCAGCAGACTGTCTGCAAGAAAAGGCCCTGCAGGAATATGTCTGCATGTTCCGGAGAAACAGAGACTTGCAACCGCCATTGGGCTGATGGATGACGATCACGCAGTTGCAGCGCGTGCGGCATCCACATGTATGCACTGGTTGGAGGAAGATCGCCCGGTGGACAGGTGACTGCGCGCTCGCAATTCCGGGATGTGCTGCTGAGGACTCCTGGAAGCGCCTCTGAACCATGTGATGGTGATGAGGCAGCCCTATACCGGACAGGCGGACAATTCTTTGAAGCGGAACGCGCCATAGGCATTGACAGCCGGCAGGCCTGAACGTCTACCGACGTTTCAGCTCCTTCTGCGGCTGATTCACCGCCTTGAATTAGAGAGCTGATGGTCAAGTGCACGACAGGAGTGCTGGATACGGCTACAAAACCATACCATGGCATGGACGGATGCACTCGGCCTCTCCAGACCGCAGAAGCTGGGGAAGATCGAGCCCGCTAGAACACAGTGTTTGACGGAGATCCCCAAGGCCGCCACCTGACATGCAAGTTCAAGCTGGGCCACTCATGAGATGCGTTTCACGAAGAGACGTGTTTCAAAGCCATACGATCCGAGGCGGTGGCAGAAGACTCCCGTTCGCTGAGGTCGGGTCTGTCCCGGGGGGTTCCCGCTACTGCCAGCTGCGCTTCTGCACACGCGGCCTACATCACAAATTTTTGACCAAGATACGTGCATCCTCGAAACATGTAGCATTGTTTTTGGCGTCGTCACAGCCAATCACGTTCTATAACGACCTCTCTCGGGGGAGCCAACCTCCAGTCGGGGTCGTGAATCGCCATGCGTCTCGCCCAACAGCGCCGGCGCTCGAAAGGGGTCACCACCCACTGATAAGGGCTCCTCACAGCGTACCAACGAGCGGGAGTCTCTCAATGCGAGTCTGAGCCGCACGTGCTGGATGGTCCTCCCGTTCGGCATGCCCATGCAATGGAGCAGCACGAACTGGCGCCCTTCCCCTTCCTCCGATCATGACCACAACAGCATCGCCCGATGACGATGTCGACGTCGTGCACCCCTCCACCGCTCCTCCGCTGCCGTCCCCATCTACGGGCGAGGCGGTGGTCACGGAGCGAGTTTTGCCGCCCGTGCCATCGCGATCGAGCAAGCGACCTTTGAGCCTTAGCGCGCCCACGGGCCCCGACGACCAGACATTCTCTGCCTTCCTTCGTGACGAAGTTGGCATTACGAGGCCCATCGTCGTGGCGGAGGCAACTGGCAGCTGGTCAGTGAAGGACCTCGTTTGAGAGCATGACCCGAGCGGGCGTTCAAAGACACAACGGTCGCCCCTGTGGGGGCTGGTTGACGTGTACGTCTTGGATGAGTCCAACGACGTCTACGTGCGGTGCAAGGTGTGCGCTCTTGACGGTGTCGAGACGTACTTGTTCTTACAGGGTGGTCAAACGTCAAATGGCAGCAAGCAATTTGAAACGACCGGCAAGGGCAAGGGCTCGCCTGCACGTCGTGGCGACCACCTTCTTGCGGCGCTGTACCTGGCCAAGAACCTCAAGGGTGGGCCTGGCACGCTACTGACGGCGGCTGATGGTGCGATTACGCAGTTTATGCGCCCGGCGGATCGACGTGAGCACCACGTACGATTTGTGCTGATGCAGATCATGACGTCTTTTTCGCACGCGTTTGCAACAAGCGCTTATGTCCGTTCATTCCTTGCAGGTTTCCGGATCAGCCACGCGCCACCAGCACTTGGCACGGTCATGTTGCATCTCTCGGAGCTCGCGTCCTTCATATCCTCGATCCTTGTCGACCTCTTCTCGGCCGCTGCCAACGACTACATGAGTGTACCCTGGGCCACTGTTTGCATCGATATGTGGACGGTTCCTGGGTCCCGAGCTAGCTACGGCGCGTTGATCCTTCGTTTCACGGACTTGGGGACGTTTGCTATCAAGCAAAAGTCCCGCGGTGTTTGGGCCTGTCCTGGGAAGCACAACCATAAGGCCATCGTCAAGTGGCAGCAAGAAGTACTTGGACGAGTCGGAATCTCGGAAGGTGACATTGCCTCGACCACAACTGATTCGGGGTCGAACGTCCGCAAGGCCGAGGCGGATCTTGATGCTCCGAGGATTCCCTGTGCGGCTCATGCGTTGAACGTGGCGGTTCGGAAGGCTCTGGGAGCGTCGGGTGAGTTTGCCAACCAGCGGGCGATTCGTGTTGCCGCCGGCGGCCGGGCCGCGCGACGCCACCTCAAGGCCTGCCCCAAACCTGCAGCCCGGGAGCTGCTGACCCGGCTTCGCGCAACAACAACGTTCTTCAAGCACTCGGACGCGGGGGCGCAGATTTTGAGTGCCATCATCGTTGCAGGAGACTCGGCGATTCGCGGCCTTGTGTCCGAAGTGGCGACGTGTTGGGGGTCGACCTACCTGTCTCTGGCTCGTCTGTACTCTATGTGTCCGCGGCTTTCTATTTTCTTCTGCTCGACGACGCTGACGGCGGACCAGCGCAAGCGCTGTGTCGCCCATCGTGATTGGGACAATATGCGCTACCTTATGGCCATCCTGACACCCGTCTTTGAGGTGACAAAGGAGTGCCAGAGAACGTCGGCGACGCTGGCGGACATTTTTTCTCTTGTCGTCGCGCTCTGCAAGACGCTGCTGCTCGACACCATCGTCGCGCCCAAGTTCCCCGAGCATCCACTGGCCGTTGGCTCCGACTCCATCGAGTCCTTTCTTCAGGAGAACCCAGACGACGACGTCATCGAGCTCGACAACCGCCTCTACCCCAGCGAGGCCGTCTACATAGAGACAAGGGGTGGCTATGAGTCTTTATGTGAAGAGGCGGCTGTCGCAGTGCGCATCATGCGCGACGAGATCGACCGCCTTTTTTTCAACCCCAAGGAGAATGCAAAAAACTGGTTGAGAAACCCGGCTGTTTTGAGCGCCGTGCTTCTTTCACCGGGTGATGGCCGGATGCTGCGGGAAGTTGGAGATTGGGTTGGGATGGGTGACCCGACTGCCGAGGCCGAGACAGCCGTTCTC
>Ga0209831_1004640_pt1 | contig 10657 bp, 5 predicted proteins | sample Maine_Asex4_meta_FD_187451 | JGI IMG/M metagenome (GOLD analysis project Ga0209831, IMG submission 187451) | Marine algal microbial communities from Maine, USA - Maine_Asex4_metaG (SPAdes) (version 2) | ecosystem: Host-associated > Algae > Red algae > Unclassified | place: Maine, USA | collected...
TGGCAATCGAGGTGGCGATCCGCTTTGCTTCGTCGAACCGTTCCCGGTCGAGAGCCTCGCTTGCCCGCGCCAGCCGCTCGGACAGTCGCGCACCTCGCTGTGCGCCGAGCGCGTCGTTGAGTTGTGCGGCGATCTCGGGGTCGAGGTCCGGAGCCTCCCGAGCCGGACGATCGTTGCTCCCAGCGCGCTGCGACGCCTCCTTGGCGGCGCCGCGGATCGAACCGTGGTCGATCCACTCCTCGGTGGTGCGGGCTTCGATCTTGGCGCGTTCGTGTTCTTTGGCGGCGGCCGGATCAACCGGCGGCTTCTTGCCGCGCCCGCGCTTGACATCCATCGAGCGGCGGTCCGCTTCGGTGATCTGGGGCCGATCCTGCTTGAAACGCTCGTCGCGACCCGATCGCGGCCCGCCACGGCCGTCTGAGCGACCACTCGACCGACCACCCGACCGACCGTCTGAACGACCGTCAGACCGCCCAGCTGAACGGTTGGATCCGGACCGATCGTCGGACCGTCCCGCACGGCCGCCGCTGTTGGTCTTGCGGCCGCCGTCACGGCGCGATGAGTTCGATGGTCGGTCTCCGGGCATGGCCGACAATGCTACGGCGATGCTCCACCGCAACGGGGCGAAAATGCGAAAAACGCACCACCGGCAATCTCCGGATGGTGCGTTCCTCGTTCGAAATCGGGCGACGTCCTACTCTCCCAGGAGATCTCTCTCCAAGTACCATCGGCGCTGACAGGCTTAACTTCCGTGTTCGGGATGGGAACGGGTGTGACCCTGTCGCTATGGTCACCCAAATCAGTTGTCAACTTAGGGTATTCCCTAAGGACTCCAGAGCAAGCACGAGCTGTTTAACCAAGCCCTCGGCCGATTAGTACCGGTCAGCTGAGCGTATTACTACGCTTACACTTCCGGCCTATCAACGTGATGGTCTCGTCACGGGCCTTACTGCGTTAACCGCATGGCTATTCTCATCTTCAACCGGGTTTCCCACTTAGATGCTTTCAGCGGTTATCCCTTCCGTAGGTGGCAAATCTGCGATGCTTCTGGCGAAACAACAGACACACTAGAGCTACGTCCATCCCGGTCCTCTCGTACTAAGGATAGCAGTTGTCAAAATAGCTTCGGCTGCGGAGGATAGGGACCGAACTGTCTCACGACGTTCTGAACCCAGCTCGCGTACCGCTTTAATGGGCGAACAGCCCAACCCTTGGGACCTGCTTCAGCCCCAGGATGCGATGAGCCGACATCGAGGTGCCAAACCTTCCCGTCGATATGGACTCTTGGGGAAGATTAGCCTGTTATCCCCGGGGTACCTTTTATCCGTTGAGCGACCACACTTCCACACGTGATGGCCGGGTCACTATGCCCTACTTTCGTACCTGCTCGACTTGTAGGTCTCGCAGTCAAGCTCCCTTGTGTCATTGCACTCGACGGCTGATTGCCAACCAGCCTGAGGGAACCTTTGGGCGCCTCCGTTACTCTTTAGGAGGCGACCGCCCCAGTCAAACTACCCGCCTGGCACTGTCCCTGACCCGGATAACGGGCCGAGGTTAGAGCTTCAACTTACGCAGGGTGGTATTTCAACATTGACTCCACACTGGCTAGCGCCAATGCTTCCAAGTCTCCCACCTATCCTACACAACGCAATTCAAAACTCAATACCAAGTTATAGTAAAGGTCCACGGGGTCTTTCCGTCCTTCCGCAGCTAACGAGCATCTTTACTCGTACTTCAATTTCACCGGGTCTATGGTTGAGACAGTGGGGAAGTCGTTACGCCATTCGTGCAGGTCGGAACTTACCCGACAAGGAATTTCGCTACCTTAGGACCGTTATAGTTACGGCCGCCATTCACTTGGGCTTAGGTTCACAGCTTCGCTCCGAAGAGCTAACCGTTCCCCGTGACCTTCAAGCATTGGGCAGGCGTCACAGGGTATACATCGCCTTACGGCTTCGCACCCTGCTGTGTTTTTGGTAAACAGTCGCTACCCCCTGGTCTGTGCCACCCGCCTCAGCTCGGAGAGTAAATCTCGTCACCAAAGCAGGTCCTCCTTCTTCCGAAGTTACGGAGGTAATTTGCCGAGTTCCTTAACCATAGTTCTCCCGCTCGCCTCAGTATTCTCTACCCGCCCACCTGTGTCGGTTTGGGGTACGGGCTCCATGCCAGCTCATTGCTGGGCTTTTCTTGGCAGCATAGAATCAGTGACTTCACAGTATGTCGTTCGGCATCACGTCTCAGCGTTACGCTCCCAACTCTCATCGGGAACCGCCTACACGCTTACCCCGGGACTACCATCGCCCGGGTTCACTTATCTTCCTGCGTCCCCCGTCAACTATCCGCCAGACGCTCGGTCGGCTCGCTCACCATAGAGATGAACAGCCCCAACGTTGCAACTATTGGACTTGGCGCGGGCATGGAGGTACTGGAATATCAACCAGTTGTGCATCGACTACGCCTTTCGGCCTCGCCTTAGCTCCCGACTCACCCTGGGGGGATTAGCCTTCCCCAGGAACCCTTGGGCTTTCGGCGGAGGGGTTTCTCACCCCTCTCTCGTTACTCATGCCTGCATTCTCACTCGATAGCGCTCCACGAACCCTTACGAATCCGCTTCACAGCCCTATCGACGCTCCTCTACCGCTCCTGATAAATCAGAAGCCCATAGCTTCGGCTCTGTACTTGAGCCCCGTTACATTGTCCGCGCAGGATCACTCGACCAGTGAGCTATTACGCACTCTTTCAAGGGTGGCTGCTTCTAAGCCAACCTCCTGGCTGTCTATGCAATCCCACATCGTTTACCACTTAGTACAGAATTAGGGGCCTTAGCTGATGATCTGGGCTGTTTCCCTTTCGACCAACGAAGCTCATCCCTCGTGGTCTCACTGCCATGCTCTGGAGTCTCGGCATTCGGAGTTTGACTAGGGTTGGTAACCTTGTAGGGCCCCTTACCTAATCAGTGCTCTACCTCCGAGACTGAACGCATGACGCTGCACCTAAATGCATTTCGAGGAGAACCAGCTATTGCCAAGTTTGATTAGCCTTTCACCCCTATCCACAGCTCATCCCGGCAGTTTTTAACCTACGTGGGTTCGGTCCTCCACGGGGTCTTACCCCCGCTTCAACCTGGCCATGGATAGATCACTTGGCTTCGGGTCTACAGCATGCGACTCTACGCCCTATTCAGACTCGCTTTCGCTCCGGCTACCCATCACTGGTTAACCTTGCCACATACCGTAACTCGCAGGCTCATTCTTCAAAAGGCACGCCATCGCGGCCACACAAGTGTGACGACGCTCTGACTGTTTGTAAACCAACGGTTTCAGGTACTATTTCACTCCCCTCCCGGGGTACTTTTCACCTTTCCCTCACGGTACTGGTTCACTATCGGTCGCCAAGGAATACTTAGTCTTATGGGGTGGTCCCCACAGATTCATGCCGGCTTTCACGGTTCCGGCATTACTTGGGATGACACGCAGGTAGTACATACATTTCGGATACGGGGCTGTTACCCACTCTGGCCTGACTTTCCTGATCAGTTCTCCTATGTAGCACTTGTAACCTGTGACGGATCTGAAGCTCCGTCTCGTGGTCCCACGACCCCGCACCAGCAACGCCTTCAGGCTTGACACTGGCACGGTTTAGACTCAACCCATTTCGCTCGCCGCTACTCAGGGTGTCGCGGTTGCTTTCCTTTCCTCGGGGTACTGAGATGTTTCAATTCCCCCGGTTCCCTCCAACCGCCCTATGTGTTCAGGCGGCGGTACTCACTCCATAACGAGTGGTGGGTTTCCCCATTCGGACATCTCCGGATCTGTGCCTAGTAGACGGCTCCCCGGAGCTTTTCGCAGTCACTCACGTCCTTCATCGGTTCTTGGCGCCAAGGCATTCACCGTTGGCTCTTATTAGCTTGGAAAAACTTGTTATCTATCATGTTGAGCATGCGGACGCTCTCCCATACAGGAGGGTGTCGGCATGCTCGAAGATGCTCGTGCTTGCTCTGCAGTTCTCAAGGTGCTACCTGACACCGGAACCGTTCTCGTCATGCGCCACCGGAAAGGGTGACGACGAGGCCGGCTCGACAGTGCGGCATGAAGGAGAGACTCCCTCAAAACAGAAGAGAAGACGATGCCTGTCGATGGTCGACAACATCAGGAGGGACCGAATCCCTGACAACCGATGCTGCGTCGCAGCGACAGACGTGCCAGTGCACCAACAGGTGTGTCGTGCTACCGGACTGAACAAACGTCAATCATCGGCAGACGAAGCACTCCTTAGAAAGGAGGTGATCCAGCCGCACCTTCCGGTACGGCTACCTTGTTACGACTTCACCCCAATCACCAACCCCACCTTCGACGGCTCCCTCCCAAAAGGGTTGGGCCACCGGCTTCGGGTGTTGCCGACTTTCGTGGTGTGACGGGCGGTGTGTACAAGGCCCGGGAACGTATTCACCCTGGCGTGCTGATCCAGGATTACTAGCAACTCCGGCTTCATGGAGTCGAGTTGCAGACTCCAATCCGAACTGAGACCGGCTTTGTGGGATTCGCTCACCCTCGCGGGATTGCAGCCCTCTGTACCGGCCATTGTAGCGTGTTTGCAGCCCTGGGCATAAGGGGCATGATGACTTGACGTCATCCCCACCTTCCTCCGAGTTGACCCCGGCAGTCTCCTACGAGTCCCCAACATAACTTGCTGGCAACATAGGATAAGGGTTGCGCTCGTTGCGGGACTTAACCCAACATCTCACGACACGAGCTGACGACAGCCATGCACCACCTGTGTAAGGCCCCGAAGGACACCCTATCTCTAGAGCTTTTCCCTACATGTCAAACCCAGGTAAGGTTCTTCGCGTTGCATCGAATTAAGCAACACGCTCCGCTGCTTGTGCGGGCCCCCGTCAATTCCTTTGAGTTTTAGTCTTGCGACCGTACTCCCCAGGCGGGGCACTTAATGCGTTAGCGACGGCGCGGATCTCGTTGGTTGAGACCCACACCTAGTGCCCAACGTTTACGGCATGGACTACCAGGGTATCTAATCCTGTTTGCTACCCATGCTTTCGCTCCTCAGCGTCAGTTACGGCCCAGAGCGGCGCCTTCGCCGCTGGTGTTCCTCCTGATATCTGCGCATTTCACCGCTACACCAGGAATTCCCCGCTCCCCTACCGTACTCTAGTCATAGCAGTATCGAGTGGCCTCTCTGGGTTGAGCCCAGAGTTTTCACACCCGACTTACCAAACCGCCTACGAGCTCTTTACGCCCAATAAATCCGGATAACGCTTGGTGCCTACGTGTCACCGCGGCTGCTGGCACGTAGTTGGCCGCACCTTCTTCTGGAGGTACCGTCATTTTCTTCCCTCCTGAAAGCGGTTTACAACCCTAGGGCCTTCTTCCCGCACGCGGCATCGCTGCATCAGGCTTGCGCCCATTGTGCAAGATTCCCCACTGCTGCCTCCCGTAGGAGTCTGGACCGTGTCTCAGTTCCAGTGTGGCTGATCATCCTCTCAGACCAGCTACCCGTCGATGCCTTGGTGAGCCGTTACCTCTCCAACTAGCTGATAGGCCGCGAGACCCTCCCAAACCGATAAATCTTTCTTCACTCGACCATGCGGTCATGTGAAGGCATCCGGTATTAGCAGTCGTTTCCAACTGTTATCCCAGAGTCCGGGACAGGTTTCTCACGTGTTACGCACCCGTTCGCCACTAGGTCTTCCGGAGCAAGCTCCATGGACCTCGTTCGACTTGCATGTGTTAAGCGTGCCGCCAGCGTTCATCCTGAGCCAGGATCAAACTCTCCAACAAAAATGTGCCCGATCCGATCTCACACCGAAGTGCTCGTTCGAACCAGAGCGATTGTCAGAAGAGCGCAACATGTCGATCTACAGTGATTGCTCATTGTGGAAGCGAGCCGGGAAAGGCCCTCGAGTCCGTTGCGTCCTTGCTGTGTGGCCCATCGTGTTGATCCATCCGAAGATGAGGTCGCCGAAGCGACTCGATCGTGACGACAGGCCGGTATCCGTGTTTGGTGCCACCAGGGACGGTGACACCGAAATTGACTGGGCAGATCCATCAGACACTCGAGAGTGTCGTCAGTTCTGCCCGCACTGGCATTCTGTCTTCTCTTCTGTTTTCAAGGAGCCGAATTGGCTGGGCACTCACCGTGACCTGGGCTTTTGCCGGGATCGCGGCGTTGGTGCCGTGCTCTTCCGGAGGCGACTGCCTCCGTGGAGCGACTAGCTAAGCTACGACCGTCGAGAGGCTCGCACAACCTGGCTCAGAGAATTATTTCGACGAGGTGGTGCGACTTCTTGCCTTTGCGCAACAGCAGATAGCGGCCGTGGAGCGCGATCTGCACTGTGAGCTGGTCTTTTTCACCCAGCTTGACACCGTTCACCGAGTAGGCATTCTGCGCCAACGTGCGACGAGCGTCACCGTTGGATTTGGCCAACTCGGTGGCGACGAGCACGGCGATCATGTCGTCCAATTCCGAGGCGTGCATCCGCGTGTGCGGGATCTCGTCGGCCAAGGTCGCGAACGCCGCCTCCGAGGCTGCCGTCGGATCACCACCGAACAGCAGATCGGCAGCCTCGTTGGCCGCGGCCGTCGCCGCCTCACCGTGGATCAAGCTCACCATGTCGTCGGCGAGCGTCTTCTGGCCGAGTCGCTGCTGCGGCGCTTCCGCATGGCGCGCCGCGATATCGCGGATCTCTGCGACCGATCGCAACGAGAACGTCAACAACTGCTGCTCGACATCGGCATCGGCGGTCTGCATGAAGTGCTGTCGCAGTTGATACGGACTGGTCTTGGCCGCATCCAGCCAGATCCGCGCCCCGGTCGTCTTGCCCAACTTCGTGCCGTCAGAGGCAGTCATGAGCGGCCAACAGAACGCATGCACCTGCTGTTGGCGCTTACGCCGAATGAGATCCACCCCGGACAAGATGTTGCCCCACTGGTCCGAACCTCCGACCTGGATCGTGCAATTCAGGTTGTCGTGCAACCACAGGTAGTCGTTGGCCTGCAGCAGCATGTAGCTGAACTCGGTGAACGAGATCCCGTGCTCGGACTCGATCCTGATCTTGACACTCTCACGCGCCAGCATCTGGTTGACGGTGACGTACTTGCCGACATCGCGCAAGAACTCAAGCACCGTGATCGGCTGCGTCCAGTCTCGATTGTCGACCAGTCGGCCCCGCTGGTCGTCGGTCAGGTCGACCACGCGACCCAGTTGCTCCTTGATGCGGCCGACGTTGTAGGTGAGTGTCTCCTCGTCGAGCAGGTTCCGTTCCTCGGAACGGCCGCCCGGATCGCCGATCATGCCGGTCGCTCCGCCGGCGAGCGCGATGACGCGATGGCCGGCGTCCTGGAAGCGACGGAGCACCACGAGCCCGATCAGGTTGCCGACGTGCAAGCTGTCAGCCGTCGGGTCACAGCCGTAGTAGATGCCCGTCGGCCCTGCAGCGACCTGCGCCCGGAGGAACTCCAGGTCGGTCGAGTCGTGAATCAGGTTGCGGGCTTCGAGGTCAGCTACCAGGTCGCCCGCACTGGCGCTGTTGGAGTGGTCGTCGAGGGACATGCCCGGACGACATTACCCTCGTCGACGTGCGTGACCCATGGGAACTAACGGAACTCTCTCGGCGCTTCGCCGAGAACTCTGCGTCGTCACGTCCGCGGGCACCGCTGTACGCCGAGCTGTCGAAAGGCATCGCCGCTGATCCGTCGCTGCATGGCCTGCTGCTCCATGCGCCGCCCGACCAACGCCTCCCCGTACTGCTGTTCGCATGCGTCCACGCCAGCCTGCTCGCTGACGCAGACCACGACCTCGCGGCCTGGTATCCGACCGTGACCGATGCCCCGCGCTCGCCCGAGGATCCCGAACTGATCACGACGTTCGCACGCTTCGTCGAAGATCGCGCTCCGCAGATCCTCGCCATGCTCGCGACCCGGAGCACCCAGACCAACGAGGTGGGGCGTTGCATCATGTTCCTGGTCGGCTTCGCCATCGTCACGGCAGAAGTCGGCCCGCTCGCACATGTCGACGTGGGGTGTAGCGGAGGCCTCACACTGTTGTCGGATCGGTATCAGTACCGCTACGAGCACGGCGCCGATCGACTCGGCCGGATCATGACGACGGTCGGGTCCCCCTCCACCGTGCAGATCACCACGTCGGTGCGCGGCGAACTCGTGCTTCCCGAGCAGATACCGACCATTGCAGCGCGCTGCGGCATCGACATCGCGCCGATCGACGTCACCGATGATGCCGAGGCCAAATGGCTCGAAGCGTGTGTCTGGCCGGACCAGCCGGACCGGGCGCGGCGGCTACGCGCAGCGATCGCACTCGCCCGGGAGCAACCGCCTGAGCTGGTTGCCGGCGATGCCGTCGAGCAGGTCGCTGCGACGATCACCCGCCTCGCAAGCAGCGGTCACCCGGTGGTGACCAACTCATGGGTCCTCAACTACCTCACCGGCGAACAGCGAAGCGCCTACGTCAGCGAACTCGACCGCATCGGCAGCGAACTCGACTTCTCGTGGATCTACGCCGAAGCTCCTGCGCTGACTCCCGAGTTGCCGTGGGATGTCGAGCTCGACGACCCGCACCTCACGATGATCGCCCTGGCGCGTTGGCGCAGCGGCCGGCGGACCGTGGAGTATCTGGCGACGTCACACCCTCACGGCTACTGGATCCACGCCTACTGATCCAGAGCAGCGCGGGCAGCGTTGAGGTCAGCAAAGAGGATTTCACTCATCGAGCCGTCGTAGGCCTCCTCCGGTGCAGCTCGCACTGCGCGATCGAGTTCATATGCGTCATCGCCGACGAGAATCCTCCATCGCTCGGCCAGCACGTCGTTCAAGATCACGGTGGCGGCTTCGGCTGCAGTCATCGGAGCGTTGTCGTGGAACATCTGCGCAGCGACGACGGCGACCTCGCGCTCGTCTTCGGTGAGCTCGCGCTTTCCGAACTCGATCGAGTTCTGCACGATGGAGGTGCCGATGTGGCCGGGCATCACGACCGAGACGAGCACGTGGGGGGCGTTCACGGCCATGTCGGTCATCAGCGCCTCGGTGAAGCCCTTCACCGCGAACTTCGCTGCCGAGTATGCGGTGTGCGGTCGGTCCGGGCCGATCGACGCGAAGAATCCGTTGACGCTCGACGTGTTGACGATGTGTCCCTCATCGGCAGCGATCAACGCGTCGATGAAGGCCAGCACTCCCCAGCGGACACCGTTGAAGCAAACGTCGAAACAGCGATCCCAGCTCTCGCGGCTGTCGGTGACGACGCTGCCGCCACCTGACAGACCGGCGTTGTTGAACAACAGGTTGACGTGCTCGCTGTCGTGAGCAGCGAGCACCTCGTCGCGAAAGACCATCATCGCGTCCTCGTCGCTGACGTCACAGATGTGGGTGGTGATCCGAACGTCTGATGCCGCTGCTACAGCACGGGCCAAGCTCGCGGTCTCGCGCATCTGTGTGTCAGAGAGGTCGCACATCGACACGTGCGCCCCGGCCGCAGCGAGTTGGACGACGAGCTCGCGTCCCATGCCCGTGCCTCCCCCGGTGACGACGGCGATCTTTCCAGCAAAGCTCTTCACCGCGGTGAAGGTAGTTCGCCTCGCTCCGGCCTCGGGACTCGGAAGCGCCAAGGGACCTCGACGGCCTTCGTGATGCCGACCCGTGGGCCGGCCAGGGGCACGGCCGGCGGTGGAACACCGTCGTCGCGCAGCGAGACCCCTGACGCATCGAGCAGATCGATGCCGTTGTCGTCTCCCGTGATCCCGAGGGCCTGGCACAGTTTGCCGGGCCCATTTGCCAGGTCCGGATCGACAGCGGGTCCGAGATCGCGGACGCTGTTGATCCGGCCACGTCTTGCAGCCATCGTCTCGAGACCGGCGACGGGTTCGATCGCCCGCAGTAGCACCGCTTGACCGTCACCGACGGCCCCGGTCACGACGTTGGCGCACTGATGGATCCCGTAGCTCAAGTACACGTACAGATGCCCGGGCGGGCCGAACATCACTGCGTTGCGCTGTGTCTCGCCGCTGAAGGTGTGGCTCGCCGGATCGTGACGCAGATAGGCCTCGGTCTCGATGATCCGGCCGGAACACGCGACGCCGCCGACACTGACCACGAGCAGCTTGTTGAGCAGGGCAATGGCCACGTCAGGAGCGTCGCGCCCGAACCATGCCCGCTCGAACATCAGCTGGAGCCGACGAGATCGCGGATCTGTTGGAGTTCGGTCGTCAACATCGTGCGGTAGGACGCAACCTGTTCGTCGCGAGCCGCCGGGCCTGCGCCACCTCGCGACGTCCGCATCTTGACCCCGACACCAGGCGCGACGAGCGCTGCGGCCTCCTGACCCAGTGCAGGGTCCGCAGCGACCAGATCGGCGAGGGCTCCCTTGCCCGCCAGGCAGGCCTGGACGTGCGCACCAACGACAGCATGTGCTGCGCGGAACGGCATCCCCCCACGCACCAAGAACTCGGCGAGGTCGGTTGCGGCCATGGTCTCTTCGTCGGCAGCAGCAGCCATCACGTCGGTGTTGAAGGTCGCAGTGGCGATCATGCCGGTGAGCGCGGCAACAGCGAGGGTCACCTGCTCGACCGAGTCGAACAGTGGCTCCTTGTCCTCCTGGAGATCGCGGTTGTAGGCCATCGGCAACCCCTTCAGTG
>Ga0209831_1004642_pt1 | contig 10654 bp, 15 predicted proteins | sample Maine_Asex4_meta_FD_187451 | JGI IMG/M metagenome (GOLD analysis project Ga0209831, IMG submission 187451) | Marine algal microbial communities from Maine, USA - Maine_Asex4_metaG (SPAdes) (version 2) | ecosystem: Host-associated > Algae > Red algae > Unclassified | place: Maine, USA | collected...
GGCGGCGCACGCGGCGCCGCGCAGGCCGCCCACACCGGGTGCGCACCCGGGGTCACTGTGCGCGGGGAAGGCGCGGGGCCTGGGTCGGCAGCGCCCGCCGGCAGGGGGGCAGGGCGCAGGTGCGGGTCGGAAGCGGTGTCACCTCTGGTGCGGTGGGACGGCTGGGCAGCCCGCCCCCCCCCCGGTGCGGGCGGGTTGGGGGCACCCCCGCGGTGGGCCAGCAGGGCGGGCAGCGTTCCAGCACAGCGCAGCAAGCCCCCCCCCCCAAACGCCTCCGACGGCCTCGTCTGATGGAAACGGCCACGCACCTGATTGGGGGGTTTGGCATGGTTGCAACGGTGGACTCAGGAGTGTGTAAAGGGTTCGTGCCTAGACCGTGTTGGACAGACGAGGTTTATATTTGTTGTCGTGAATAATAATTGTCTTGATTGTTGAAACAGCGTGACTTCCACCCAGAGTGCGGCTTGATTGGCTCAGACGCTGCACATCTGCAGGGAGTATCAGGATAATAATGAATAGGAATAGGAAATAAAATGTTTTCAATCAATCTGCATGTGAAACTGTGAGGTGGACAGTCATTTCATTGTAGATCGTCCTGTCAACCGGCTCGTCAGGAGTGGTCCAGCCCAGGCAGCCGGCTGCCGGTGCACTGGCCAAGCTCTGGTGCGCCAGCCACTGGGCGAGGAGGATGGGGTTGAGCCGCTCCGGTTGGGCCTGCTTCCGCCGCCCGCGTTTCAGTGGCTACGCACGCGCCCGCCGCCTTGCCAAGCATTTTCATCCAGCAAGCGGGTCTCGCACCCACGAGGGGGGGTTGGCGGGCGCTGCTGACGCACAGAGCCCAACGTCCGCTGTGGAGGGGCGAACTGGGGCCCGGGCTGGCAGAGTCGCGGAACCCAAACCAGCACCACCGGCCTGCCGGGCGCCATGAACCTCACAGTGTGGGGCTCGACCGCGACCGCGACTGCCCTGCCGTTCGTTTTGGGGCACACCCGGTTCTGGCCGTTCCGACTCGGTCGATTCTGGCGCACGAGACCCATAAAGGCCCGGATCCTTGTGCGGCCTCAGACTGGGCCACTGGGTGGCCCGAACTGCGACTGACGCAGAGAGGGCATGCGGCCAAGCGCGCGGATCCACCGGATCTGTCGTGATCTGATGGGCCATTCACAAATCAAGTCGGAGTTGATCCGTTCTCACTACAATTGGAAACCATATCTGCGGTCGGGGCACAGGGAAAAAGCTTTAGTCGTATCGGCCTCCAGCAATATGAAACAGCCGGTCGATTGAAGGAAGGTGCCGTACTATTGCTAACCTCCAAAAATTGGCGGTTGCAGTGTGGTTGCAGAGTGCGAGCATGTGTCCGGAAATCCGTAAAAATTTTTTGAGGCGCTTCAGTTTTGACAAAAAGAGTGATGAGACGACTTGATCCACGTTCTAAATGTTTTTGTAAGTGCACTGTTTCTCCGATCAACGTTGAAATCCGTGCTCTGTGCTGCTTAGCTGTCGGTTGAGCTTCGTGAGAGCAAGCCCAGCGGTGCGGATTCTGCACCAAACTATAGTGCAGCACCAAATTATGGTGCGGAAGGGTGCCCAGCGGTCAGATGTATAGTGCACGATCCGCACCAAGTGTTGGGATGGTGTCGATCCGACACCAGAATCCGGTGGTTTGGTGTCAGATCTGCACCATCCCAGCGTTTGGTGCAGCGTATGGGGGAAACCCCCGATCGGAAAGAGTCAGGCCATTGAAATGTAACCAAATATACTGCATGATTATGTGCCACGACGCTCGCAATCCCGAGCCGAGCGCTCTCCGCTTGCCAAGTGTCTGAACTCCCAACTGCCACACCATCTTTGAGTGCCACGATGTTGGTCCAACATGCCTTCGCAGGCCGCCAGGGCGGGGCATGGCAGTGGCATGAATGGGTTTTGTGCTTTTCAACTCATCACCTTCTCGTGGACGCCGTGCCCGTCCAGAACGGCAGCGACGACACCGCCTCAGCCCCACTGATCGCCACCGCTCTACCCCGTCAACGTGCGGCGCACCCGTAATCGTCCGCCATGGAGCCAACTGTCAAGAAGGTGGTCGGCCTGGGGCGTGGCCTGGCGTGGTCGCCAATTGAGTTGCTCGCCCTCGCTGAGACGGCCCCCCTCGTGCTCCAAGATGCTGCAATTGGGAGCGGTCAAACAGCAGCCGCGCTGCAGCGCCGCATTCACAGCCGTTTTGCGGCGCGTGCGCCACCTGCGGCGGGCACCAAGCCGGAGTCCGGGGGCAACCTCGACCCGCGTCGCTGGGGGGGGCGGATTGCTCCGGCGTGCAAAGTGCGGTGGGACTCCATCAAGGCCTCCTGCATCTTGTACAAGCAGGCCGTGGATTTTGTGGACAGGGCCAACATGACCGGCAACCCGACGGGCACGGAGAAGGCCGGGTGCTACCTGGCCTGCTTCAATGCGCACGTCGATGGGTCCGGGATAGGCGGAAGGTCGAAACATCTCACTACAATTGCTCGAGAGGCTTTTTACCCGATCGGTCCGTCGTTTGAGTACCTTCCCTGCTACCATGCTCTAGTCAAGAACATCAACCTGCTCGTGAAGTCTGGAGCGGATCAGGACCCTGGTATAGCAGGCACAGGAAATCCTAAGGGGTGTGGCATCGAGCTGGTAGGAGCTGCTGGGGAGGACCCTCGGGGTGCGGAACGAGAATCTTCGAGCGGCCTTGCAGGCGATGGGAGAGCCGCCCACGCCGAAGCTGCAGGGGACGGATGCAAGGAAGCAGCGGGAGCTGGTGGTTGTGATGGAGTGGACAAGGATGGGGTTGGTCCCCACCTGGCAACTGGTGCGGCTGGGAGCAGCCCTCGGGTTGAGCGGCCGGGAGGAAACAAGGCCGCAAAGCGAAACAAGGTGCTTAAGCGCAAGGCCGAGGCTGGGTTGGTCGAAGGGAATGAGGACGGCGGGGCAATCAAGGCACAGCTGGGCTCCCTGGCGGAGGCCATCACGCCAGATATCAAACTCAAGCTGCGGCGCCATGAGGATAATTTACGAGTTCAAGCGCACAAGCTGGCCCTCGTTACGTTTAATTCGCTCTACGCGGGGGTCTCGATGTCATTGGCGGAACGACGAGCCGCACGGGAGAAGCTGCAGCACGATTAACTGCCGAAGGCGTCCGCAACGAACGAAGCGACGACAACCGACGTTGGGGGTACACCGGGCCTCGCTGCTGATGATGGGAGCACCCCTCCACCCGCCGTTTCCACCAAGACCCTCGTCCATCCCGAGGGCCCTGCCGGCGCGCCGGCAGATGCCCTGTGACGCGCACGTCAATGCAGCGCCGCGGTTAACGGCCAGACTGCGCGACATAGGGCGGGAAGGAGTAGAAGCGAGATAGATAGGTACGATAGAGACGAAAGGGGCGGTGATTGTCTGCTTGTTGTTTGCTTCTTTGACCGAAGCGTGTCACCCAGACCCTACTCACGAGTCCCACCGCCACCCCCCTGCGCACTTGAACCACTCTGTCCATCCCGAGTGCGCATGTGCGACCCGCTAGGCACCACCAACAATCCTATTTCGAGATCACCCCGGACAATAGTCAGGAGGTGGACAACCGCGTAGCCCTGAAAATGTGCGTGTTGGGCTGCTCTTGGGGTGGGGAGTGGGGGGGTCTGTATAAGGGGGAACTGATGACTTTGCCCCGCTCTCTTCACGAACTTGTATTGCACATTGAGCGCGGCCTTGCAGCCGAAGTGCGTGTTCGTGGCGCAAGAACTGACGTTGTGGTGAAAATTTCTGCCTATTTCTTTGTGGTCACCACTCTGTCTGGCGTCGGTGGACCTCCACCTAGACCTGCTTGACCTTTGGGTGGTCTGTCCGCGGCGAAAAACCGTGTTTGGATGCTGTGTGAAGGTTCTGTGGCGCGCGGCGCTTGAGAGTGTGGCAGGCGGCGACGCGGTGGCCGTCGACTTGGCATCCATACCTGCCTTTTTGATACCTTTAAGTCGGGAGGGTAGGGACGGGGGTGTGCCAGTAAAGGGGAACTTCTCACCATGATGTGTTGCCTTTAGTGGTGGGTGGTCTGTCTGTGACAAAAAACCGTGTTTGGATGCTGTGTGAAGGTTCTGTGGCGCGCGGCGCTTGAGTGTGTGGCAGGCGGCGACGCGGTGGCCGCCGACTTGACATCCATACCTGCCTTTTTGATGCCTTTAAGTCGGGGGGGTAGGGACGGGGGTGTGCCAGTAAAGGGGAAATTCTCACCATGATGTGTTGCCTTCAGTGGCGTCATATTGGTTCGACTTCATGCGTCATGCTCAACGGGAGAGTGCGTAGGACCTGCATAGTCGGTGGACATGCATGTTGGTGCCGCTACTCGGCCTCAGTTTCTATCTCACTCTCAGTGCTCGCGCCCGCTACGAACGCCTCCATCCCCTCGTCAAACTCATCTCCACTGCTCTCTTCTGCGTTGTTGTCACCTGCGCGGGCGTACAAGTGCTCAGTCAGCGCGACTAGAAGGTCGTGGTAGTGTTTGCGGTTTTTAACCTGGCCAGCCCCTTGGTGCAACCACTCCTCGAGAGCGATGGGCTCTTCTGGCGCCGTGATCTTGTAATACGTCGTCATGCCTGCATCTTCGGCCTCGGCAGCATCGGCCACCACTCGGGCGACGCGCGTGCCCGTGTATGTGGCCTTGCGCTCCCTCACTGTCATATTGTGCATAATGACTCATGCCTCCTTAATCACGGCCATGTCCTCTGGAAACCACATAGCACACGGCTGCCGGAGAATGCGGTAGCGACGGAAAAGAACGCCAAAGAACCTTTCGATGGCCTTTCTGACGCCCTCTTGGTGCTTGCAAAAAGTCTTCTGCTTCTTGTTTAGGGTTTTTTTGTACGTTTTGACGAAGACCCGCCAATCAGGATAGATGCTGTCGGTCAGGTAATAAAACCAGGTCAGTGCCATTTCAGCGATGATTGCCTTCGGCTGAGACGGTGGCCACTCGCCGCGACGGATGCGCTGGAAGAGCGTTGACGAGTATAGGATGTTTAAGTCGTTCTTGGAGCCGGGCACGCCGAAGTTTAGGTGCTAGCAGTACAGGTAATCGTCGCACACCGCCTTCATCCGCAGCGTCGGCTCCGTGCTCGCACCCTTGTAGTTTCCATGGCACCCGACTGGGCATGCGTCCCACTCCCAACCAGCGCAGTCCAAGCAGCCCACGCAGCCGGGAAAACCCAGACGCTCGTACTCATTGGCAATGCTTTGCAGCTCCTCGGCGGACGGGTCACGGAGGTACTCGTCTTTGAAGTGATGCACAACAGCGCGTGAAGACTGCTTCAGGGATTCCGTAGCAGTGGATGACCCGATCTTGAGGTAGTTTCAGACAGCCCTGGATGACACGCCATCGACGAGCTGCATCAAGGCCGCGCACATCTTCTGGTCCGTAGAGCACTATGGGCATCTGGTCGCGTCGCGCCTTGTTTCGTCAAAGTAAGACTTCTTTACCAACTCTACTCGAATGCGCTGATACACAGCCCTTGATATGCGCCACTGCTGGGCAAATCGGGCGGGCGAGGCCGCCAGCTGTCCGTCGCTGTCGCGACAGAAGTAGTCCCGGTCTAGCCCCTTGGCGGCATGCAGCCGCAGAGAAGATGAATTGGGCAGCCGCCCTGGTGTTGACCCACCACAACGGGCCGAGTTGCGGAGTCTGCGGCGGCGAAGAGCACGGCGAGACAAAAGGCCGACCGCCGCCGCGGCCGCCACCGTAGACAGCACCACTTCCACAAACGACGATGATGATGAAGAAGTGCTCCAAAGAAGCTGGGCGGTCGCGTCGGGATCCACGACAACTACAAATAGGGCGTCGTGGAAAGGGGGGAGTAGGGGTCGTGGGGTTTGTGGGGCATGCGACGTCGTGGTCGGCTCCCAGAGCCGGCGACGTCGACAATGCCACATTGTGCCGCGCGGAGGACAGATGGAAACATGATATAAAATTGGACGGAAAGTGCACAATGGATGCGAAAGAGTCAGCATAACATTCCGCGTTTCGGTGCGAGCACCGCTGGAGCACAACGATTATTGGGGGCACCATATTATAGAGGAGCCCCTCACATCACGCCACGATTCCGGAAGAAATCACCATATTATGATGTTGGTGCGCACCGCTGTGCTTGCTCTGAGGCGGCCTTCTGAGACCTCAGACGCGGCGCTCTACAACCTCTTGGAGATTCCGTGAGATTCTCGCGCCTCGGAACCCGTCCTTCCCAGAAAAGGATGCCGATCGCGGCGAAGCCCACGTAAAAACACAGAGATCTTCAGAAAACGGGAGATTTCTCGAGCTGCGATACAGTCCTTCATCACGCCTCTGGCTTGGCAGATGCAAGTCACCATCGCATTTTTCGTCAGCCTCTGTTCCCTCTTGCGTCACCCATCCCTTTCGACCCCCCTTCCCGCCTTTGACCCCCTGTCCCCCCTTTGACCCCTCGTCCCCCCTTTGACCCTCCACGATAACGATCCCAGACGAGATACGGCGGGCACTTGTCTGCCAAGTGGTTGAGCTTCACAATCCGGTCGCTGTCGTGGCCGCCGAGCTGCGCATCTCTTTGCGCTCGGCAGAGCGCTTTCTGTTGTACCAGCGCGTTCATGGGGACATCCACCCCAACATGGATACCTGCTGAGTCCACGAGGACAACATGCGCAACCACGAGGGCATCCGCGATGCCGTCTGTGCCGCCGTCGGGACGTACCCGGAGGCCTTCTTCGATGTGGCGACCGTCTTCGTCAATGACGCGCAGGCCCTGATGGCGGACGACGTGCAAGTGTCGCCTGAGTCGGTGCCGCGTATCCTCGCGTCCAATGGCATCACGCGCAAGATCATCGAGACGAACTTTCGGCAACGAAAAGAGGCCGCGCAGGCCGCATGGGTGCCTGCCCCGTGGGTCATCCCGTTGGATTGTCGCGTGTAATTCGATGAGTCGCACCGCCGCGAAAGGGCTGCCAACCGCAGGTGGGCGTGGGCGTTTCGTGGCGCCCGGGCAGAGACCGACATTGACGCTTCCAAGGGGGTCGCAACGAGTTTCATCGTGGCCATGGCGCACGGCGGGCTGCTGGACTGGAAGCTGACGAAGCCGCCCCCTGGACAGTCCTCCGTTGACTTTTTGCTATTTTTGATCAACTGGTTCCTGCCTTCCATGAACGAGTACAACCTTGCTCTCCCTTGAGACGAGCAAGCTCCGAATTGCGTGCTGATCCTCGACAACGCCACGTGCGCGACAATCTCGCGGTCGCAGTCGTGGAGGCAGCGGGGGTGATGGTGCGCTTCTGGCCCCCATACAGTCCAGACTTTAACCCGGTGGATGATGTCTTTTCCTTCGGGAGAAGCTGGCTGCGACGCAATGTGACGTCCGATCAATTCTCGGCCTGGCCGTCCACGACACTCACAGCCATGCTTCTCCACGTGACACATGACATGTGCACTGGCTTTGTGAATAACAGGTATGGCTCGTCGCCAAAGAATGATCGGATCCGAGCAAGTTCCACAGCAAGTTGCAGCATTCTGTGACCGTGCTGTGACTGTGCTTTGAAATAAAATTGCATGCTGAGGGCTCCTGGATGGCTCTGTGGGAGGCAAGGACGATCACAGCAATTTTAAATTCTGTGCTGTGAGCTGCTGTGAACTGCTGTGACTTGCTGTGAGCGTTTCTCAGATCCGATCATTCTTTGGCGACGCGCCATAGAGCGTCGCTCCTGGACTCCCGCGTACACTGCACCAAATTCTCTTCGACCTCACCGCAGGTCAGAGCGCCTGACGTCACGCCTGCCCCGTTGAAAAATCGCTTGTTGAAAAACAACGTCAGTGTGTCTCGTACCTGTGTCAGAATAACTGGGTCTAACTGCTGCGTGTAGTTGGTCGCGGCCGTACGCAGCTGCGGCCCGCTCCATTTGAAGAACGGGTTGGCGGACTCAAGAACCTCTGTCGTCGCGCCACCGCCTCGCGACACGCCTACCCTTCTCAGCACGCGACCCATCGCCGCGTTCAGCGCAGAAGAGTACTTCCGTTGCGTCGATAGCGCCGCATCGATGCGCGTGTAGGTTGATGCCCGGTCCTCGGCAAGCACGCCGTCGGCAATAACACCCCGAGGGGGATTCACGGACGCTGCAGCGGAAGAGTTGGTAGTGTCGGACACGTAGGCGCCCACAACGCGCGCCGCAGCGTGAAAATCGTCTGTTGGCACACGCACGGGTGCACGGAATTCTTGATTTTGGGGCATCGTCGGGCGTCATGATTTGTCAACGCGCATCCACGACACTTGCGAGACCGACGCGTCCACTGCACTGCAAGAAAACGGTTAGCATCCGAAAACATGAAGCCAGGTGACGGGCGAGAGGACAAACAAGACACAGGACTGCGCAGGGAGACCGCCGTGTCGGTACGGCAGATCGGGTCTGCCAGCCGCACAATGAGAGAGTGGTATAGGATCCGCCTACACATACCTTCGTGGGCAGGAGACTCCATCACAACAGGATGTGCTGGATACGTGCAAAAAGTGGTGGCAGTCGCGATGAGCACGCCTCGTGGTCGGGCATGGACAACGCGTCGCGAACCGGGTCCTGGCATGGACGGACGACGACGGATCGGCGTCGATCTCGTCTCTTCTGTGAGCGACCGCATTGGCTGTGGTCCAGGTTGAATGGGGCCCCATCTGAAGTAGAATGCCATTGAGTTGACCAACGTGGACTTGCGCGTGAATACCTGCATTTGACGAGCCCCAAAAGACGTGAAAACGATTAAACTTTCATTAGGAGATTCGTGTATTTCGATTATGCTCTGCAACAGCTTCTTCTGAAGCAGCCAATTTTTGGATGTCAGCAACACATCGAAAGGTTTTCTTTTGCCGGCTCGTGGGTTCTTCGAGCGTCTCCACCAATGCAACCAAAAGCCAAAGAAAAATGTCACGAGTACACAACGTAGCCCTGTCACTGGCTCTGCGAACGTCGAGCCAGAACCAAACGGGTCACGTCTCAATCTTGGACCCCCCTGGGTGCTCCCTATTGCTGATTGCACAAATTTGGGAGACTCCGCTGTGTCGGAGACTTCCTGAAAAGCTGCAAGTGCAACACAAGGTGCAAAAGCGTCGAAGACGGACGCACCACAGCTGTAAGACTGCGTTACAAATTTTTCCCCACCTCAGAGCATCTCCACCAATGGAGCAAACCGTCCAACCCAACGGCCACGTGTGCGCAAGGTGTGGCGCTGTCACTGGCTTTCCAAAGGCAGAGCCCTAACTAAGCAGATCACGTCTCAAACTTGGGCTCGCCTCGAAGTCTCTGGCGGTGGGCCTCTTTTGTGGCACGCTAGTATTCCCACAGATGCACTACATATGGCAGATCCCTGTTCTTTGGACCCCCCTCCGTTTCCAGGTCGGACCTGAAGTAAACGTGTTCAAACGTGCTGTCAACACCTGACACGGCCAGCCGCCCAATCGCAGGCGCGGCTTTGTGGACCGGTTGAATTCATACATTGGTCACGGGAGCCTCGTCCTATCTCTCGAGAATGTCCCGGAACGCACGGACTTGGCGTCGATTGGGGCGGAATCTTGTGGGGAAATTCTGGCGACCTCTGACAAGCGGCCCGACGCCGCATGTTCCTGTCTCGTCGACTTAGCCACGGTGAGGCAGTGGTGAGGTGGAGGCAGAACTCGCGGGAGGTATACGACGGCATGCAAGTTGCCGCTTGCCGTAGGCGTGCAGTTTGTGCTTTTTGCCGGCGTGGCGGCGGCGGACGTTGAGCTGGACGTGGTGTCGGGGTTGGTGCAGCTTGTCGTGTGGCACGGCATGCAAGTTGCCGCTTGCCGTAGGCGTGCAGTTTGTACTTTTTGCCGGCGTGGCGGCGGCGGACGTGGAGCTGGACGTGGTGTCGGGGTTGGTGCAGCTTGTCGTGTGGCACGGCTCGCACGCTGCCGCTTGCGTTCCGTGTGCCATTGGTTCTTAATGGTGGCGTGGCTGCGGCGGACGTGGAGCTGGACGTGGTGGAGGGGGTGGTGCGGCTTGTCGAGAGGGACGGTGTGCAAGTTGCCGCATGCGCGCGGCGTGCAGCTGGTACTTATTGTCGGAGTGACGGCGGCCGACGTTGCCGCGGACGACGAGGTGGCGGGGGTGCTGCGGCTTGTCGTGTAAGACGGCGTGCACGTTGCCGCTTGCGTGGGGCGTGCACTTTGTGCTTCTTGTCGGCAGGGCTGTGGCCGACGTGGCACTGGACATGGTGGCGGGGGTGGTGCGGATTGTCGTGTGGGACGGTGTGTTCGTTGCGCTTGCGTGGGGCGCGCACTTTGTGCTTCTTGTGGGCGTGACTGTGGCGGACGTGGAGCTGGACGTGGTGGCGGAGGTGATGGGGCGTGTCGTGTACGACGGCGTGCACGTTGGCGCTTGCGTGGGGCGTGCACTTTGTGCTTCTTGTCGGCGTGGCTGAGGCCGACGTGGCGCTGGACATGGTGGCGGGGGTTGTGCGGTTTGTCGTGTGGGACGGCGTGTTCGTTGCGCTTGCGTGGGGCGTGCACTTTGTGCTTCTTGTGGGTGTGACTGTGGCGGACGTGGAGCTGGACGTGGTGGTGGGGGTGGTGCGGCTTTTCATGTGGGACGGCGTGCACGTTGCCGCTTGCGTCGGGTGTGCAGCTGGTGC
>Ga0209831_1004645_pt1 | contig 10649 bp, 5 predicted proteins | sample Maine_Asex4_meta_FD_187451 | JGI IMG/M metagenome (GOLD analysis project Ga0209831, IMG submission 187451) | Marine algal microbial communities from Maine, USA - Maine_Asex4_metaG (SPAdes) (version 2) | ecosystem: Host-associated > Algae > Red algae > Unclassified | place: Maine, USA | collected...
AAAAATCCTTATCCCGAATCGGGGTTCGGGACAGGCTGTAGCGTAGGCTATGTGCGGTTTTTGTAAGAAAAAATATCGAAAAAATAACCACGTCAAAATTGTAAGCCTATTTTTGTCCCACTACTTAGACTTAATCTTAGACTTAATTACCACCTCTTCTTAGACTTGAATTTTCTTTTTTCTTTTGGTCTAAAGTTCTTTTTGAATCCTCTGTCTCTGCCGTTTGACCTTCTGCCTCTGAACTTGTTAAACGGTTCGGTATCGTGTTCGGGCGCATTGAGGTCTTTATTCGAATCTAAGTTAAGTTTTTCGAGTTCGGTGACCAAAATTTTCATCACCAAATCCTCTTTAGAAACATCGGCAAAAAGCAGATTAGCTTTTTCTAAAAGGTCGGCTGGGATTCTTCCTTTGATGCGTTTTTCGAGAATTTCTGTACACCAATTTTCAATTTTTTGATCGGCGACATCAGAAATACTTGGTATGTTTATTTTTTTAAACTTTATCCCAAGTTGATTCTCGATGCGTTTGATTTTATGATTTTCTTTTCCGCCTATAAATGCTAAAGAAATACCTTTTTTACCGGCGCGAGCTGTACGTCCACTACGGTGTGTGTAGTAAGCTTTATCTTCCGGCAAGGTAAAGTGTACAACGTGCGTGAGGTCATCGACATCAATACCGCGCGCTGCAACATCTGTGGCAATAAGTATCTGCAAATGATGCGCTTTGAATCGCTTCATCACGCGGTCACGTTGTTGTTGTGATAGGTCGCCGTGTAGCGAATCTGCTTTATAACCTTTCCGTCCGAGTTCTTCGGCAAGCATTTGGGTATCCATACGGGTGCGGCAAAAAACAACGCTTCGCATATTGGTATACATATCCAAAAAGCGACCCAATGCTTCGGTTTTATTGGAATGTTTTACGACGATGTATTGGTGTTCGATATTGGTGTTGACCTTGTCTTGCGAGTTGATTTTTACCTCAAACGGTTTGGTCATATATTCCTTGACGATGCGCTTGATTTCATTGGGCATCGTGGCGGAAAACAGCCAAGTAATTTTGTCTTTGTGCGTATATTTTAGAATATCGTCGATTTCTTCCTTAAAGCCCATATTGAGCATTTCATCGGCTTCGTCGAGCGCGAGTATTTTGAGCTGGTCGAGTTTGACGGCTTTGCGTTGTATAAGGTCGCGCAATCTACCCGGAGTGGCGATAATAACGTGTTGCGGTCTTTTCAACGCCCTGATTTGTCCCATGATGGGCGTACCGCCATAGACAGCAAGTACATTGACTTTGTGCATATACTTGCTAAACATAGCGAGCTGTCCTGCAATTTGTTGTCCCAATTCACGAGTAGGTGCGAGTACGAGTGCTTGTGTGTGGTTTAGGTTGGTATCAATGCGTTCCAATAAAGGAATTCCAAAGGCGGCGGTTTTGCCAGTACCTGTTTGTGCGAGCCCGATAAAATCACGTTCGTCCGTCATCAATACGGGGATAGATTCTGCTTGAATTTCAGTGGGCTTTTTAAATCCCAATTCGGCGAGTGCTTTGAGGACTTCTTTAGAAAGCCCCATTTGTTCAAATGTCATCCTACAAAGGTAGGTTAAAATTTTAACTCCTATCTAAAATTTACCCTCTACTTCAAATTTTTATATGCTTTATATTAAGAAAAATCGCAAGGTGTGTTTTGTACCTAATGGTATTTCTTTAATTTTGGGTGGCAAGGAGTATTAAGAGGTTTTAAAATACTTAGTACTCTGCGTTGCATTCCACTGAAAATAAACGATTTTTATAACTATTAAAAACAAATACTATTATTATTTAATTTTATTTTCGCGAAGCGAAAAGATTGAAATACTTATAAAAATGCCTTACATATTTCTATATAATTTTGGCAGAGTTATATAGGGATTAATTTCGATTGTCATAAAATTTAATGTATTTGGGTAAGATTGTGGGTTTTAGCGCGAAAATAAGGGAGGACGAGACGCTATATATTAAGAATGGGTGTAAGCCCATTGTCCCAAATAAGAAGATTATTTTTTTTCGTCTTCCCTTATGTACTATTTAAACCGTATCGCCTTCACCGGATCAATGCGTGTTACGAGGTAAGATGGAATGATAAGAATAATTAATGTAATGAGAAATGTACCGAGATTGAGCAATAATATTGTCCACAAATTGAGTTCGACAGGCGCGACGGAGACGTAATAGGCTTCTTCGGGCAGTTGAATGAACCCAAATCGTTGTTGAAGCCAACAAATGCCAATGCCCAAAATATTTCCTAATAACAAACCCAACCCGATAATATAAGCGGCATGATACAAGAAAATTTTTCGTATAGACCCACTCGAACTGCCCAATGCTTTCAAAACACCAATCATATTGGTGCGTTCCAAAATCAAAATCATTAATGCGGTCGTCATATTGACTATCGAAACGATAATCATTAGAATGAGGATAAGTCGCTCGTTGACATCTTGGAGATTGAGCCAATTGAAGATGCCCGGATAAACATCTTTAATGCTTTGACACATCAAATCCGGTCCGAGTACATGAAAGTAAATGTATTCATCAAACACATCCAAATCCCGAATATCATCAAGAAAAATCTCAAAACCAGAGACTTCATCTTCCGCCCAGCCATTGAGTTGCTGTATACGGCGAATGTCAATAATGGCAAATTTTCTATCGTATTCCTCCAAGCCCGTTTTGTAAATACCTTTGACTTTAAATAGGCGTTGAATCCTATCGCCCGACTCTACGAAGTGAATAGTAAATTTGTCATTTACTTTTATTTTTAAACGTTTGGCGGTAGATTCGGAAATAAGAATATCGCGCGAAGCTGTGCTATCATTGAATGTAAGTCGTTCGCCTTCAATAATATACCTATCCATAAATGACCAGTCATAATCCTTGCCGATGCCCTTCAATACGATGCCTTCGAGTTGGTCTTTGGTTTTGATGATACCCGCTTTATTGGCAAACATCTGTACGTGATGCACGCCGCCGCGCGTCATGGCTTTGTGGTCGCCGAGTAACAGGGTGCTAAATCCTTTTTGTTTGCGGTAGGGCGTTTGTTCGATTTCGTCGAGTTTGACCGCTTCTTTGAAGCCCGTATAAAAATTCTGATTGAGGCTGATAGGTTTCGTTTCGATAGCACTTTCTGTATCGTAGCTCGTGACGTGGATATGCCCCCAAAAGCCAAATATTTTATGACTAATTTCGGTCTTAAACCCCGAAATCAAGGCAGTCGCCGAAATCATCACCGCCACACTCAACATGATGGCAATAATGGCAATCAACATGATTTTGCCGGAAAAGGAATTACGCTGTCCCGAAGCTACTCGCTTTGCTATGAAATAGGATAAGTTCAGAGTATAGAGTTTTAGAGTGTAGAGATAAAGAGTTTTAGAGTGTAGAGTAAAGAGATAAAGAGTGTAGAGTAACGTTTTTTACTCTATACTCTAAGACTCTTTATCTCTACACTCTCACACTCTCTACTCCCTTCACTGTCCAATAATTTGTCGTGTTGGGGCAGTTTTTGGCTTTGCGCCATCCAAAAACCCAATCAAAATTCGATTAAATTCTCCGGGATGAGTTTCCATCCCGTTGTGAGCTGCGCCGATGATTTCTTTTAACTGCGAATCATAAAGGGCTTCGTCCAATTTTTCGCCTTCGGAGAATGGAATGTCTTCATCCCTTGTTCCCCAAATAATGAGGGCGGGTTGTTTAATGTCTTCCAGCTTGTAGCTACTAACTTCTTCTGAATACAAAAAATATTCCACAATCGCGCTCGAAGTACGCGGCTGTCGCAAGGGCAACAAATAGGCGTTGACTGCAAAAGTGTCGGGTTCTTGACCGTAAGATTTTCGCAGCATTTTCTTGATTTGTTTGGGCTTATAAAAATAGTAACCACCTGCAATTTCGGCAACACGCCTCACGGGTAGCAGCGTACGTAAAGCCTTTTTGCCAAAGGATGTTTTCTCAATAGTAGCGCCGGATGCAGGAGCATCTACAAAAATCGCACTCGCGGTGCGTTTGGGTTGCAAGGCACTCATGGCAGCTACCACTTCGCCGCTCATCGAATGCCCGACAATATGCCATTTTGCGTAAGCATTGATACCGTATTGTACGCCGACTTTGTCGGCGAGTGTCCAAAGCAATGCGCTACGGGCGGAGCTTGAATGGTTGATACCTTTGCTCTTATCGCTATACCCAAAAGCGGGCAAATCGACAGTAAGAACATTATAACCTGCATCGGTCAGCGCGAGGATATTATTGCGCCACGAGTAAGTAGAACCACCAAAACCATGTATGAGCATCACATTCCCAAGTGCGCCATCTGCCTGACTTTTCCAGTAGCGATAATGTACTTTCACGTCGTCTATACGAGTAAATTGACTGTTGGAATAAGGTTTTTCATTGAGCACATCGTGCTTGAGCGGCATGACGTGCGGTACCAGCCATACTAAGGCATAAATAACCAAAAGTGTAACGAAAATAACTTTAAAAAAACCTAATATAAAACGCATGTTTGTTATTGTTAAATTGTTTGATTGTCAGATTGTATGTGTGAATGGTGTAAGTGAAAGAAATTAAATAACTTGTCCCATTATACTTGTTCTTTTTCCCTCTAAAAAACACAAAAAATAGTTCCGTAGCGATGCTATGCAACGATTTTTTGAATTCTTTAGAAGAAAAAATTACGGCGCATTATGGAACAATTTATTTAATTTCTTTCACTAAGTGAAAGAAATTAAATAAGATGTACATTCTCGACTACCGATTTATGACACACCACCATCAATTCATCTCCGCATACTTTCCCGGACTCACACCAAATTCCTTTTTAAATTGTTCGCGGAAGGCTTTCAAGTCATTATAACCGACCATATAAGTAACATTTGCGACATTGTATTGCTTGCTTTCGAGAAGTTTTGCGGCATATTTGAGGCGCATGTTACGAATGATTTTGCTTGGCGATTCGCCTGTTAGAGCTTTGAGTTTGCGGTACAATTGCATTCGACTTATATGCAAATTTGAGGCGAGGTCTTCCACTGAAAAGTCGGCATTATTTATGTTTTTTTCGACAATATTTTTGACATCAATGAGCAATTGATGGTCGAGCGAATGTAGCACGATACCATCAGTATCGAAATCAAAACCTGTCGTAAAGTGTGTTTTCAATTGTTGTCTAGATTCAATCAAATTTCGTACACGCGCTTTCAGGAGTTGCATATTAAAAGGCTTAATAATGTAATCATCTGCGCCTGTTTCGAGTCCATTTAGCCTGAAAATCAAAGAGGTATGTGCAGTAAGTAACACTACCGGAATATGGCTGGTATTTAGGTCAGATTTAATTTTTTCACAAAATTCTATGCCATCCATACGTGGCATAGAGATGTCGGCAATAATCAAATCGGGTGGGTTGGCAAGTGCTTTTTGCAAGGCTTCTACGCCATCGGCTGCCTCTGAAACTTGGTAATTCGCTTCGAGGTTTTCTCGCAAATAAGAGCGAATATTTTCGCTATCCTCTACAAGTAGGATATGTAGCCGTTCACTGTTTTCTGTTAGATTAATTATTGAAGAATTTTCCTGAGCAGGTTCGGGTATGTAAATATCATTGGATGAATACTGTGACATGGGTTTAGTTACTATTTCCTCCGACTCAAAATGCTCATTTCCCTTTTTTAGCGCAATGTAAAAGGTACTTCCATGACCAATTTGGCTCTCTACACCAATTTTTCCATGATGTTTTTCAACAATGTTTTTTGATAATGCCAAACCGATACCCGTTCCTATTGATTTCGAGGTTTCATGTTCCGTTTCTGCCTGAAAAAAGCGGTCGAAAATTAATGTTTGATGTTCGGGCGAAATGCCTTTACCGGTATCTTTAACCGCTATAAAAATGAATTCATCTTTTTCATAAATCTTAACACCGATTTTATTATTGTTTTCGGTAAATTTAAATGCATTTGAAAGGAGATTATATATTACTTTTTCCAATTGTTCTCTATCTATCCATACCAGTATATGGTCTTTTTCGGAATTAAATTTAAATTGAATATTACATTGTTCTGCCAGCGGTTTGAAAGCCAGCGTAATTTCACTTACAAACTCGACGATGTCTATATGCGCGACACTTAGTTTCATTAAGCCCGCTTCACTCTTACGAATATCCAGTAATTGATTAATCATCGTCAGTAGGCGATTGGCATTGTAATACATCCGTGTAAAGGATTTGTGCAGTATAGAATTTACATTACGCTCCCGAATATATTGTTCCAGTGGGCTGATTATCAATGTCAAAGGCGTGCGTAATTCATGCGAAACATTCATAAAAAAGCGTGTTTTCATTTGGTCGATTTCTTTGAGTTTTTCCTGTTCGATACGCTCCAGTTGCAAACTGTGGGCAAATTCGGCTCGCATACGCGCCACTCGCACAAGCCCGTACAATAAAGCGAAACATAACAAAATATATAACAAGAACGCCCAATTTGTCAGCCAAAACGGGGGCGAAATACTCAATTTGAAGCCAACGGGTTTGCTCCAAACGCCGTCGCTATTTGCAGCTTTTACTTTAAATTGAAAATCATCGTGAGGTAAGTTGGTATAATGTGCGATTCGTTGCGAAGCGTCTGTATGCACCCAATCTTCGTCAAACCCTTCAAGTTTATGGGCGTATTTAGTATTTTGAGGCTTAGTAAAATGCAAACCGCAGTAGGCAATAGAAATGACATTGTCCCGATAAGTAAGTTGTAATTCATCGGTAGTGGCGATATGTTTGTCAAGAATCATTCTTCCGGTTTCAGTTTCGCCTATTGGTACGGATTTATTAAACAAACGAATATCTGTGATCGCGATTTGGGGAGGCGTCGTATCTATCTGTATCGCTTCGGGCTGAAACATATTTAAACCAAAAGCACCGCCAAAAACAAGTTGACCGGAGGCTAATGCGCAAGCAGATTCGTCGTAAAAGAAATTATCACGCACGTCATACGCATCAAAATTTTTAATCATTGTCTCTTTCTGCCCTCCTACAATATGTGAAATTCCTTTTTGCGTACTCACCCAAATATCACTGTTTTTATCTCCTAAAATAGATTGAATTACATTACTCGCCAAGCCATCTTTCTCCAGAAAATACTCAAATTTGTCGGTGATCAGATCCAATGAGTTTAAACCATTTCCTGTACCAATCCACAATTTATTCGGCTCATTTTGGTAAAAACAGTTGATGTCGTTATTGCTCAAATTACCCGGACTATCATATTTGTATTGATAATGTTTGATAAGGTGTAGGCTTTTATCTTCTTCATCAAATTTTAGCTTTGACATCCCCCTACCCTGCGTGCCTATCCAGATATACAGTTCGCCGTTTTCCTCTACTTCTGCCATGTGTACAATGGGGTATTCTTCCAGATTCGAACTGAAATTTTCAGTATAAGAAAAATGTTGAAAGTTGTTGGTAGCCACATCGTACCTGCCGATTCCATTGTCCCAGTAGCCTATCCAAATTTCACCGGATTTGGTTTGTAAAAGCGACATGATATAGTCGTCTTTGAGTTTATTTTCTTTTGTAAATTGTTCTATATTTTGCAGCGTTGCACCCTTTTTCGGAATATCCAACTCATTGATTTTCAACAAGCCTGCCCCCTGCGTAGCGATCCAAAGATTATCATTTTTATCAATAGACAAATCTGAAATAAAACCTGTCATGTTGGTAGCAAGCTGTGTTTTTATTTCATAAGATTGTATATTTTTTTCATCCGCCTGATTATCCTTTATCGGCAAAAAAAACAGACCTCCGCTCACTGTACCTATCCAAAGTCCCTCCCTATTTTTCGCATTAATGACGCATGATGTGATATTATTTTTTTCATTCAGATGAATGCTTTTAAAAGGTTTTGCGTTGAGATTAATCTTATTGACCCCCTTTTCCGTACCCACCCAAAGCACCTCTGAACGGTCTTTGAAAAGCGTTTTTACGATGTTGCTACTTAGTGAGTTGAGGGTATCTTGAGCGAAAAAATATTGAAAAGTTTCAGTTTGCTTGTCCAGCACATTTAAACCGTCGAAGGTTGCTATCCAGAGTTGTTCGTTGTTCTCCCAAATATCTGCAACAAAAGCATGACTCAAACTATTCGTGTCTTGCGTATTACTGAGATAGTTTTTTTGTTGAATATTAGAAAGTTGTGTATCGGAGTAAGTGATTTTTTTAAGACCTATACTCGTACCTACCCAAATTGTGTTAGGCTCTTTTTCGGAAACATGAAGCACTCGTATAAAATTGTGGCGTAAATAATCGTCTTCATTTACATCTTCCGGTGCAAGTTGATAACGAACAAAATAATCAGGCGTACCGTCTGCCTTATATACCAAGCGATTCAGCCCAACCTCACACCCCACCCACAAACCATCCTCTGTATTTGCCAATGAATATACAAAGTTGTGGCTCAAACTACGGTTATCATCAGGTATATTTTTATAATGTATAAATTTTTCTTCTTCAGGGTCAAAACGATTTAAACCATTCTTTGTGCCTACCCATAGGTGTCCGGATTTATCCTCTGTAATCGCCCAAACGCTATTGTTGCTAAGGCTGTTCATATTTTTAGGGTCGTTGGTGTATTGAACGAAGCCGTCTTGCGCTCTATCGTACTTATAAAAGCCTGTGTAGAGAGTACCCACCCAGATTTGCCCTTTGCTATCTTCGAAAAGGCAGGTAATATAGTTTCCTTTCAATGCCTTAGTATCGCCCATCGTTTGACGATACATTTTTACAGAATAGCTATCATATTTTGCCAAGCCCGACCAAGTTGCCATCCACAAAAAACCTTCCTTGTCTTGTATAATATCGTTTATAGGGTGGTTTGTCAGCCAAATTTCCGACGAAGGATGTTCGATTTTGTAATCCGGTATTTGTCCTTTAAGAGTAATTCCGAATATAAGCGTGACCGTTAATATGTAGTATTTTATTTTCATTAGAATGAAAGTGGAAAGAATACTTCATTTGATGTTTTTCCTTAGTAGTAAGTCAATCTAATTATGATATGTTGCTTTGAGTGAAATTTTTTCGAGTACGAGGCGGAGGTTATTCAGCATAGCCGTAGCTACGCTGGATGTTCTCCAACAAAGTAATCGGACAAATTTCGCCAAATGAACTTATCATAATTAGTTTGACTTACTACTTAGGAATGAAAAAGCAATAAACACTACATCTTGACTTGTTCCTAAGTGAAAGAAATTAGTAAATAACTCGATGATTGTCAATTTTTTATGCGTTAAAAATTTGTTTGGTTATTTTTGTCTGCATGCTTATTAACAGAATTAATTACTTATTAGTTTAGCTCACCTGATGCAAAGAGAGCATTCCTGAATGCTTTCTATACAAGGAAATAAAGCAACGATGCCCGTTGTACTTGTATTTTCCCGTCTAATAAGGGAAGACGAAAAAAATAATCTACCCGTCTGAATTGTTCTTTTTCTTATATGTTTCACTAAATCTCCCTTACGTAGCTCGGCTATGCGCGTCAAATTTAGTGAAAGAAAATAAATAACTTCTTCATTTGGGGTAGATTATTTTCTTCCTCTTTCCTAATATACACTTATAAACAGGCAATCCATCTGCGGAGCAGATTTGTGCATCAGGCGGAAGTCTCTTTCTATAAAAATTGCCAAAAAACCTAAAAAAGACCAACCGCGTTAGCGATTGGTCTTTATATTTCATCAAAAATAAAATTTGCAATTATGCACCTTTTACTCCATCGTCGTCTATCGTATTTTCTGTTGCCTCTGCTACATTCTCAGTAGCGTCATCTACTTCATTTCCCGTGTCTGCTGCTACTGCTTCTTCTACAACTGTCGTTCCTGTAGCTGCTGCATCGTTTGTCGTAGCACCACCACGTTTTCTACGGCGTGTTTTCTTCTTAGGCCCGTCAGATGTGCTGTAAATTTCATTGAAATCTACTAATTCGATGAGACACATTTCCGCACTATCTCCGGGACGAAAGCCTGTACGAAGGATTCGTACATATCCACCCGGACGGTCGCCTACTTTAGCAGCGATTGGTCCGAAAAGCTCAATTACAGCTTCCTTGCTCTGAAGGTAGCTAAATACTACACGGCGAGAGTGAGTCGTATTTCTACGCGCTTTAGTGATGAGTGGTTCTATATAGATACGCAATGCTTTTGCTTTGGCAAGGGTAGTGCGTATGCGTTTGTGCTCAATTAAAGCGCAAGACATGTTTTTTAGCAAAGCACGTCTGTGTCCTTTTTTTCTTTTGAGGTGGTTAAATTTCTTACCGTGTCTCATGATTAATAATTTTGTGAACTTCGCAGCACGGATTTTCGTGATTCGTGTACTCGGTATTCCTTAATTCGTTTGACCGAAATAAACATTAACGTTTTATCACTTTCAGCTAATTCGGCTTAAAGCAAATTAGCTATCATCGTTACTGCAGTTTTTTAATGAAAAATGAGCCGAATTTCACTTATGAAATTCGGCTTTTTATCGTAACACAGACATTCTTGTCTGTACTTCTTTTGAAATGACTCTTCCCCAAAAAACTCCTTAAATACAGTAAAGGAAGACGAAAAAAATAATCTACCCGTCTGAATTGTTCTTTTTCTTATATGTTTCGCTAAAT
>Ga0209831_1004650_pt1 | contig 10641 bp, 12 predicted proteins | sample Maine_Asex4_meta_FD_187451 | JGI IMG/M metagenome (GOLD analysis project Ga0209831, IMG submission 187451) | Marine algal microbial communities from Maine, USA - Maine_Asex4_metaG (SPAdes) (version 2) | ecosystem: Host-associated > Algae > Red algae > Unclassified | place: Maine, USA | collected...
GGCGGAGGCGGCGGCTGGCGGCGGCGGCCGGGGAAAGGCACTTGCCAAGGAAAAAAAAACCCTGCCCAACGGGGAAAAAAAAACCTTTGTCATACTCAACATGCAGACACATCAAGTCCCACACAAAGGCAAAAAACTACAGATATCTCTACTCGGAGTCATCGTCGTTATCCGTCGACTCGCTCTCTTCGTCCAGGAAGCGAGTCGTGGCCGGGGTGCGCCCGAGCTGAGCCAGGGCTGCCTGCCGCTTGGTCTCCATCGAGCTGCGGCCGGCGGCAGTCTTTTGTTGCTGGCGCACGCGCGCCACCGCGGACTTGGCCGCCGACGCCGCCGCCAGGGCAGATGCAGATGTCCCATCCGCACGCGACGGCGCCGCGAGCGCTCCTGGCGCCCGCGCTCCGGCGGCAGGGCCAGCAGCAGTCCGCGGCGTCTCCGTCGTGCCGCCAACACCGAGACCAGCAACGCCGTTCCCCACACCACCGATAGAGTCGTCAGTCCCCTCACTCCCCCCCAAATCAATAGTAGAAGAGCTCGCGAAACCTGCACGCTCAAGCATCTTCTGCGTAATGGCCAAGCGGTACTGAGCCACTTCAGGGGTGTGCTGAATCAGTGGAGAGTCAAAAAAGCAAAGGGCAGTGCGCTCATTTTGCGCGTCCGTCAGCTTGCGGAGGGCCTCAGTACTGTCCTTGACTTGAGCGTGCATCTGGATGTCGTCTTGCCGCTGCGTCTTGGCAGCTTTGAAGCCAATAGGGGGACCCTGGAAGCCGCCGTTGCGTCGGCTGCGGCTGCTGCCGCTGCCGCTGCCACTCGCGTCGTCGTCCGACGACGAGGCGCCAAAATATTCGTTTGTAGAAGCGCCGCCGCCGTTGGCGGCGCCGCTGAACGTGTCACTCTGCCGCAATACGCGCCAACACGCCACCTACTTGCAGTGTGCGACCTTGGCCTTGCGTAAGCGCGTTTCGTCGTTGCGCTTGTCTTGGTCTCGGTCGGCATGGATGGCGTCGTACACGTCCAGCGAGCAGTAGCGCGCCACAGCGCCGTTGATGATATCCTCCTCAGACATGTTGCTAGTGGTTGGCATGGCCTTAAAAGCGAGGTTGCCCCTTCCGTGGCGTCATCCTTGCCGCCGTCATTGCCCGCCGTGAGCCGGGGACCAGCGCTTGACCCGACTGCCGACGCCCTGACCTTAGCCGGGTTCTCCTCCATCAGCACGTCTCGACGCTCGAAGACTTTGTGCGTCTCATCCTCGAGGATGCGGTAGGCCATGCCACCGACCGTGTAGCCGACAAAGCGGCCGACGTCGGTCCTTGGCTGCGGCTTGCGTTGCTGCTTCTTGGGCTTGAGCGCCCACGCCCGGCTCCCCGAAACGCGGAATCCCGCGACGGTGAGGCGTCGACCCGTTCGCGCCTCCAGCGGTGTCACGTACAGCCCCGCCTGGGGGGACCGGTTGAGCACATGGACGACAGAGGCAAGCGCCTCTGCCCAGAGGTCTTCCTCCGCTCCGGCATCGAGCAGAGCAGCACGCACGCGCTCCATCAGCGTGCGGTTAGCCCGCTCCGCCTTGCCGTTCTGCTGTGACTTGTACGGCGCTGTCATCTCCGACGCGATGCTCTTTTCCTCGAACCATGCCTTCAGGTCGTTGGTGACGTACTCCATGGCACTGTCATGACGGACGCGCTTGACATTGACCCATATCAGCGTCTCAAGCTGCTTAATACGCGTTTTGAGCACTGCGGTGCCATCCCTTTCGTCTTGATAGGCGTTGCCGTAATGAAACCCGTGGAGTCCTCCAGCGCCGTCATGAAGGAGATTAAACCACCCAGCGCCTCATTGAGTGGGCCACCAATGTCGGTGTGCACCAGTTTGCACTTGGTCGTCGCTGTCGCCGAGCGGGGGATCGGCGCCTGCGCCATCTTGCCGTCAACACACGGCACACACACAGTGCCAATAACGCGCTTAGCGTCTGCCACTGACGACGGCATGCCGTCAACCCTTGTGGCCGCCCGCTTGAGGTTCTCTAACCCCACGTGGTTGCAACGACGGTGCCACAGCTCCGCCTCCCCAGCTGTACGCGTGGATGCCGCGTTACCCGACGACTTGACCGGCGTCACCTTGAGCACATACTGCTCCAGGTCGTTCACTTTGCCGACCACAGACGCCTTTTCGAGCACCCCGCACCAGCAAACAGCATCCCCATCGCTGAGAATGTAACAGGCGTTGTTGAAGAACACTACCGCACCTCAATTGCTGTCGACCGCTCGAATCAACAGCAGGTTGCTGGTCAGGTTCGGAACGAGCATGGGCTCCTCGAGCACCATGCGCGTCTTGGTGTTTCCTTTGCCAACGTCCATGGAGCCGTGGCCGTGCCTCTTGATGGGCACCTTGTCGCCGTTGGCAAAGGTGACCTCGGCCCCGCTTCCCGCCGTCCGGATGGTGAAGCTCTTATCCCCGGCGGCCATGTGGTTGGTTGCGCCAGAGTCGAGCACCCAGGTTGATAACCTGCGTGTGCTCCCGTAAGCCTTGCTGCTCCCGGCATTTCCGGTGGAAGCAGTGTAGGCCAGAGCGGCACCCGCGTGGGGCCCGCCGCCGTGGCCGCCTTCACGACCACCACCGCCGGGCTTGCCCTTTCCCTCGGCCTCGTCCGCCTTCTTCTTGTAGCAGTCGCGCTGCATGTGCCCTTTTTTGTTGCAGTAGAAACACACGACAGACTTCTTGTCAAACGACTTCTTGTGCGCCGCTGCCGCAAAGGCTTGTGACTTGACCCTGCTATAATGGTTGGACGCGGCGACGGTAATGCTCCGCTGCTCCACTTGCAGCAGCTTCGCGGTCACGTCTGACATGACGAGCTTGGTGTCCTTGTTCTCCAAGACCGTCCTGAGCATCCCGTACTCAGAAGGGAGCCCCGAAAAGACACTCAGTGCGAGCGTGTTGTCGTCCGCCGGGTTGCCGAGCATGGCAAGCTCGTCCCGGATCATCTTGGCGCGCGACGCAAACTTGATGATTTTCTCATCGTCGACCTTCTTCAGGCTGCTCAGCTCGTCCATGAGCCGCAGCAGCTGCGCGTTGTAACGTGCCTCGAACATGACCATGAGCGCGTCCCACGCCTCCTTGGCCGTGTCAACCGACGTGATCGTGTTTAGATGAACGGGCTTGACCGACAACTGGACGGGCGCCAGCGCCGTCTCGTTCATGGCGTCCCACGCTTCGACCACCGGGTCGGACTTCTTGTCGCCCGAACCAGAAGCAGGGCGATCCGTCACGAAGGCCGTCCACAGCTTCTCTTTCTGGAGCTGCGCACGCTGGTAATCCGCCCACACCTTGTAATCTTCGTTCAGCTGCGCGAACCGCGGGCCGCAAAAGCGGCCGTAGTCCGACATGTTGACGACAGCGGCCCGACCAAGCGACGCACTGACGACGGCGACGGCGATATCCACCCGTGCGACGCCGGAACAAACCGCAACCCGAGCAACGTCGTATGACCAGCGACCGCACGGAGGACGACGCTGACCTCTAGCGACAGCTGGGCCCAAAACCTGTGAAGCGGGAGGTAGATAGGTGGATGCGTTGGTTTACTGGGATGGCGGTCTTGGGCCCACTAGGACCGCCTGATATACCCCAGGCGACCCCTCTGCCAGTCCCATAGAAGACCCCCTCTCAGTGCTCCCCCAGGCACTTCCACTCTCCGCGTGTGCAGGGCATGCGGCGCACCTCCAAAAGCGGAGCAGGAGCCTCCCCGGTGCTAAGCCGCACACCGCCGCACAATCCAGTCACCACGCCACGCACAATCTCCCCGAGCTCACCACAAGAAGAGGAGAGCTCACCAAAAGATACACAAATCAAGTACAAACAAGTACGAGTCATACAACAATGGATTACAAACAAGGACAAGAGCTTGAGTGACCAAGAGCCCGCGTGTAAGTGTAGCTTCAATGGAATTCTCGAGTGGAGCGGAACACCGTCGGGTAGTAGCGGCGTTACCCCCACCCTCACACACGCCCCCGCACACAGCGCCACGCCGCCACCCCTCACGCCTCGCCCGCCACCAACCCCCCCCCGACGACCATCCCCACCACTGCCCGCACACGCCGCCGCGCGGCCGCCTCGGCCGCCCGCAGTACCACGTAAGGCGCCGTGCCGCTGAGCCGCCCCGGCGGCGGCAGCAGCCACGGTGCCGCCGCCGTCAGTTACCGCCGCGCCGCCGCATCGACGGCCGCGGCGTGGCCCCAGAGCCCCCGCGCCTCGCGATAATGCCACGCTAAGACTCTGCCGAAGAGGGGAAGGAGGGAGCCCGTGTCGGTTGCGCGTGAGGCGTGGGAGGCGGTCGTCACCACCGCGGCGGTCGACCCTTGGAGCCGCCGCCGCCGCCCCGCCGCCGTGCGGTCGCCCCCCGCGGCACTCGCCGCCCCGACGGTGGCGCGGAGCACTTTGGCCAACACAGCCGCGTCCTTCATCGCCGGGGCGACGCCCTGCCTCGTGTCCGGCGGGAACACGTGCGCTGCGTTGCCGAGGAGGACGATCCGCTTCCCCCTAATGTCTCCCTCCCCGCAGGCCACGCCGCACACGGTGACTGCGGGCAGGGTGGGAAGCGTGGTTAGGGGCGCCCTCGCCCAGTCGGCCATCCCCCCCGGCGCCGAGACGGCGCGCACATCGACGGCGGAGAGATTGGCCTCCCACGCCGTGCAAGCGGCGTCCGGCGTCGAGCATGCCGCCCACATAGGGTGGCCCTGCGGGAGGATGACAAGTAGGGGCTTCGGAATAATGATTCGGATAAAGCACCGTTTTGTAAGCAGCAGCTTCCTGCCCGCAGCAACATCTTGAGTTCATCAGTCTCTTCACGAGGAGACTGAGCATGAGGTGATCTTTCCAGCAGTGTCTTTCGTTTTGCTCTCACATTGGATGGCGAGATGATTCCAACGGATATATCCGGATATATCTGGATGTATCCCAGATTCTGCTGCGAATCCCGGATTCTGAAAGGCCCTGATGACAAGGGCGGGACGGGGGGGGTCGCCGCCGGCGGCGGGGGCGGGGAAGTGGCTCGCCCCAAACGACGTGCCGTTTCTGCGGTACAGCGCCGCTCGGCGGAGGGCGTCGTCGTCGTCGAGGATGGGTGTCGCCTCGGGCGTAGGGGTGTCGCGTGCGGGGTCGCCGGCGGCGGCGGCGGCGGCGGCGGCGGCGGCCACGCCGCTGCTGGTGCCGCCGCCGCCGTCGGCGGTAGCGGCGCTCCACCACAGCCGCGCGCCCGGGCGGAGCGACAAACACCGGTACGCGAGCGACGCCGACGCGAGCGGGACGGTCGCGTAAACTTGTGCAGCCGACAACACCGCCGCCGCGCGCGCCGTCTCGGCAACGACCGACCGGCGGCCGCCGCCGTCGGCGCTAACAACCAGCGCCGCCCCGACCGTCGACGTTGCCCCCGTGCGGAGGTCGAAGAACATCACAGGCAGCCCCGCCGTCGGAGGGAGCGGCCCGGTTTCACAGCCGCCACCGCCGCCGCCGCCGCCGCCACCGCTACACGCGTCCGCCCCGCCTCGGACGGCCACAGACTCTATAATCCAGAGGCAGGTCACCGCCCCCTGCCCGGCCGCCGCACTCTAGGCTCCCGGCCGCCGGTGGAGGGCCGTCAGCAGTTCCCCCCGCCCGTACCAGGTGCCTTCCGGAAAGGGATTCATCCCTGTGCGCCGCACGAAACCCCCCATCCCGACCTCTTCGTACTTACCCCCCTCCTTTCCCTCCCGACCCTTCTCCTCGGAGGCAGCAAAGGCGATACAGCATTCACGGTTCCCTGCTACCGCCTGTCAGATCCTCCCCTCTAAACCAAAAACAGCTGACTTTTTACGTCAGCAGCGGAAAACGTTGGCACGGCCGGCCGCCATTAATCCGGGTACGCTGCGGGTGCGCGCGCGGCCCCCCCTAGCCAGATCTTCCCTCTCTGCCGTTACCACCACCACCGGCCACGCCGCTGCCAGGCTGGCTGGTCTCCCGGCAGCTGCGCATTGCCGCCGCCGCCGCCATCGCCGCCGCGACGGCGGCCGGCGGGTCGATGGCGGCTCCGCCGCCGGCCGACTCGCCGTTAGCCGAGATGGAGCGCGCCACGGTGTCGTAAGCACAACTGCTCCCACCGCTGCCACCACCACCGCCGCTGTCCGGAGATGCGACGTCCCCGGCGTTCATGGGCGGCCGGCATCCCCGGCGTGAACGGGCGGCGGGCGAGGGGGGATTACCCACGTCGGTGGGTCGGCCCCGTCGGCCGATGTGGCAGCCGGCGGGCTGTCTTATTACTAACCTGGCGCGCTCTCGCCGGGTCCATCGGCCACCGCCACCCTGCCACCGCCGTGAGCGAGGATCTGGTGCACTGCACTTGGAACCGCGAGCAGCGGCGCGCCGCCGTCAGGGACGTGAAACCCACAGCGTCTCCAGGGTAGCCGGCGCACTTCCGGGAGCTGTCGGCGGTGGCCAATGAGGCGTCGGAAAACAATGTAACGGGGCGGTTGGCTACGCCCGGCTCGTTTTATGCCGTCGACAGGTGGATGCCGTCGCCGGCACCCTCTGACGAGGCGACGGATGCGAAAACCGCAGCAACGAGCACGTCCCACGACAGCCGTGTTAAAACGCAATGGGGATAGGGGTTGGGGGACCACGGTGAAGTGGTTGAGTGGCGTAAGCTTGTGTGTGTGTGTGCGAACGTGCTTTGTTGGATATCCTAAGGTTTGCCCGCCTCTCCCAACCGAGAGCACCTCTCCAGTAGTCCCCACCGGCCCAAGTGCTCCCCTCTCTGGCGTCCACACCGACGCTCACGCCCTCGCGCCAAATCGAATCACTCACCAAATCAAAAGCCACTAAAGCAAAGCGAAGATCAAATCCAAAATGTGCCAAAAGTAACGCCCCAAGATCACCCAACACGAATGTGTGCAACTTGACCACGTCTTGCAAATGTACCATGTGGAGTACCATAAGGGTCACCGACCATCATCCATCCGCGAACCGCCAGTGGAGTCGGCGACGAGCATCACAGTCCAACACTCCTCCTTGATTGTTGCCGCCGTGGTCCTTGTATTCAGCAAAGCCCCATGGCCTCGACATGCTTGTCGTGCTTGGTCTTGCCGAGGTCCTTCAGCATCGGGTCCGCCACCATGTCGTCCGTTGCACAATGCTCCAGTGTCACCTTGTTCGTCGTGATGGCCTCGCGCACAAAGTGGTAGCGAATGTCGATGTGCTTGGTGCGCTTGTGCTCGACGGGATTCTTGGAGAAGTCAATGCACCCGCTGTTGTCCACCTTGATGTTAATCGGCCCGCCCGAGATCGCTGTCCGCAGCCCTTGAGAGTCCACTCTTTGCACCAGCTTGTTCAGCCGAACAGCTTCCTTTCTGGCCTCACATAGAGCCATGTACTCAGCTTTCTTCGTCGACAGCGCCACCATTTTCTGCAACCTTGAACCCCAGCTGACGGCTGCTCCGCCAAAGATGAAGGTGAAGCCCGTCGTAAAACGTCGTGTCTCGTGGTCACCCGCCCAGTCGGCATCACTAAAGCCTTGTGGGATACAGGAAGAGTTCGTGTCGAAGACCAGCCCCTTGTCCATCTAACCCTTTACGTACCATAGAACGCGCTTGATTGCCGCCCAATGCTCCTTGCTGTAGCACGAGACAAACCGACTCAGCTTCCCGATGGCGAAGGCAAGGTCAGGACGCATCCCGACCATCAGGTACATTAGACTGCCGACGGCTTCGCGGCAGGGCAGCGCGTCGTCGCACTCGTCGGCCTTGACCAGCTGCAGACCCACCTCCAGCGGCGTTCCGATCGGGTTGCACTCCGCCATCCCGAACTTGTCCAGCACTTGCGCCGCGTACTTGCCCTGCGACAGCTTGAGGGTGCCCAACGCCTTGTCCCGCCTGATATGTAGCGCGAGGATGACCTTCGCCTCGCCCAAATCCTTCGCCTCAAAACGCTTGTGCAGAGCGTTCTTATTCTTGTATTGCTGATCCCCGAAGTTTGTCCTGGTGGAAAGAGACTGACTTGCGGACCGACTCTTTCCACCAATCAGATACGCCCCTGGGACTGACTTGGTGTGCCTGATTGATTACATGTGCCCATCCAGCCTGGAAATCGACATCAGCTCCGCTTTTTTTCTGCACTTCTGGCAAGGGGACAGTAGAAAATCTCAAGATCTCGCATGGGTAGCTTGCTCCGTGCCAAGAAAATCGGATCAAGGGGCAACAAACAGTGAGTTCTGCTGGATGCAAGGTCCTGGCATCGAATGCGGGCTTTCTATTGGCTTCGATGCCTTCTTACTGTCGTTTTCGACAAATAGAATGCTGTTATTCACAGTCAGTCTCTGTCTCCGTCCCCCAGGACAAAATTCGAGGATCAGCAATAGATCGCCGCCAGGCTTGATGCCACCAAAAGGAGATCGTCGACGTACACCAGGACGATGTTGATTTCGCCATCATCCATAAGGAGGTAGAGGCATGCATCCGGGTCGATGTTATCAAAACCCTGTGACTTGAGGAAGTCCTCGAGCTTGGCGTACCACATCTTGGGAGCTTGCTTCAGCCCATACAGCGCTTGGAGGAGACGACACACCTTGTCAGGATGCGTAGGATCGACATAGCCGTCTGGCTGCTCCATGTAGACCTCCTCGACGAGGTCTCCGTTGAGGAAGGCCGTCTTGACGTCCATCTGATGTAGCTCCCACCCGCTCGCCGCCGTCACCGCCTACATGCATCGGATGATAGTGAACTTGGCCACCGGCACGAACGTCTCGTTGAAGTCGAGCCCCCTTGATCTGCCGGTTCCCCATGAAGCACAGGCGCGCCTTGTGCCGCGTCGTGCTGTTCCAATTCTTGTCAACTTCGTTCTTGACCTTGTAAACCCACTTGCCCTCCAGAACGCGTCGACTGGCCGGGCGATCCGTCAAGCGCCAAGTCTTGTTCTTGCGGATGGCCTCCATCTCGTCGACCATGGCAATCTGCCACTTAGCCGATTCTTGCTCTTTAACGGCTTGCACGTACGTCGTGGGTGCCTCGTGAGCAACCAGGCTCACCGGGCGCCAGTACTTGACAGGTGGTCGCCGCGCTCTGCCTCTACGACGCAGCGTGTCTTGAAAGCCGCCACTACCTTGATTGTCGTCCGCGGACTTGTCAGATCCATCGTCTTTCTTGTCATCCTTATCGTCATTGTCAGCATCTACGGCTTCGCCGTCGATTGCAGAACGCAAGCCCGTCTAGACTTCGACATTTTCGTCTTCGTGAAGCACCTCTGCAACTTCTGCAACCTCGCTTACGTTCGTCTCGGCGAACACAACACTTCGCGCCTTGACGACCCTGCCGTCGTCGAGGATGACCTTGTACGCCTTGCTGCCGTCGGTGTAGCCTAAGAAGATGCCCTTCGCCGCCTTGTCGCCGATCTTGCCGTCGATGTGACTCTTGTGCAGCACCACCCAGCATGTCGACCCAAACATTCGCATGTTGCCCACGTTGGGCTTATTCCCGGACCACAGTTCAAAAGGCGTCTTGCCGACGGCAAGCGCCCGGCTGGTGACGCGGTTCTTGATGTAGACCGCCGTCTTGATGGCATCCGCCCAAAGATCCTGATTGACGTCCTTGTGTTGCATCATGGTACGAGCCATCTCCACGAGAACTCGGTTGAGCCGCTCAGCAACTCCGTTCTGCTGCGGCGTGTCGGGCACCGTGGTCTGGTGCGTCGTGCCGTTCTCATCGTGGAGAGCCTTGAATGCGTTCGACACATACTCGCCGCCATTGTCGGAGCGCAGGATCTTGATCTTGGTTCCCGTGCGCAGCTCGGCCTTCGTCAGCCACTTCTTGCACTCAGAGAGCAGATCGTTCTTTTTCTGCAGGAAGACCACGTCTGTCCAGCGGGAGGAGTCGTCGGTGAAGGTGCCAAAGTAGAGCGCACCGCCACGCGACAGCTCCGACATTGGCCCGCCCAGGTCCGAGTGCACGAGCTGCAGGCTCTTGGTCACTCGACCTCCTCCTGCACTAGGCATAGGCGTCATAGCCGCCTTTCCATACACGCACGGCTCGCAGACGTCCTTGACCATCATGGAAGAGCACTTGAGTCCGTCAATGTCCTTGTTTTTGACTATCCGCTAAACGCCAGCCACGTTGACGTGCCCAAGGCGCTCATGCCAGAGCTGAAGAGAGGCCACCGCAGAAACATCCGACAGTGGGACCATGTCAAGATGGTAGAGCCCACTCTTTCGCGTGCCAGACGCCGCGACCTTTTCGCTAATCTGGGTGATCGTCTTACCGCCCTTGAATGACACTTCCGCACCACGCTCCTCCATCATGCCGACCGACATGAGGTTAAGGCCCATTGTAGGAACATGATGTACCTTTTCCAAATTGATCTTGCGCGTCTTGCCGTGAACAGCGACATTGAGCACGACGGTTCCGACGCCCGCCGTGGCTTCGGACCCCTTGTCACCTATCGTGACGCTCTGTCCCTTGGTCGTCTCGTAGTCGTCGAAGCACTCGCACATCCAGCACATGTGTGCGGACGCCGCAGAGTCGACAAGCCACGACTTGGAGATGTCATCGGTGTCAGCCGCATTGCCCACCAGACAGATGGCGTCGTCGCTGTCGCTACCATCGTCAGCCGCAATCGCGGCCACCTTGTCCTGTC
>Ga0209831_1004654_pt1 | contig 10636 bp, 19 predicted proteins | sample Maine_Asex4_meta_FD_187451 | JGI IMG/M metagenome (GOLD analysis project Ga0209831, IMG submission 187451) | Marine algal microbial communities from Maine, USA - Maine_Asex4_metaG (SPAdes) (version 2) | ecosystem: Host-associated > Algae > Red algae > Unclassified | place: Maine, USA | collected...
TGCCTAGCACCTGGTCGATGGGAAGGCAAGAGTCAAAGTCAATCAGCACCGGCGTGTCCTCGTCGTTGAGCACGATGTTATCCGGCTTGACGTCGTTGTGGCAGTAGCCTAGGTCGTGCAGATGTACGAGCGCGTCGGCAATGCCTTTGATGCACTTGCCGATGTCAATGTCGAGCGGCCGCGTCTTGTCGGCACACCGTTGCGCAAGAGATACCGCATGATACTCAAGCTTTATGCCGAATATGTACCCTTTTTCGACAACGACGCCGAGGCACTTGATGATGTTGCCATGCGGTTTGTCATGGAACATGTCCATAACGGCCACCTCGTTCGCAAAGTAGGCGCGCGACGCATCGCGGTCGGCGGGGTCTTGGTAGCATAGCAGGTCCGGCTTCTTGATGAAGGTGATGATGCCGGGCTTCTGGAACTCGTCCAGCTCGTTGAGCCGCAGACTCCCTTTCTCGTACTTGGGGCAGGCCAGCGCCATGTCTATCTCGAGCGGCATACCACCGACCTCGCCGTCGGCGGGAAGGTCAGTCTTGGGCTTACGGGTTGCACCGCCTGCCGCAAGCGCCGCTTCGTCCAGACCCATCACCTGCAGGACTAGTGCTCGACCCTTCAGCTTCCTGGGATCCTGATCCTCCACCGACGCCCTCATGTAGTGAAGCTTCCTGCCCGGGCTCGACTCGATGATCATGCTGGTGTACAGATACCGACCGCCGTTTGGCTCTGACGGCGCTGGAGCGTAGTTGGGCTGCGACGCCCACGGAGGCGTCCAGTGAGTGACTTTCTCGTCACCATAGGTCAGCCAGTCATTCTTAACCATGACGGGTTCGGGGGCTGAGGTCTCGTCATCATAGCTCAGCGGGACACCCTCAACCATGACGGGGTCGGGGGCTGATCGGAGGTAGAGCCTTTGCCATGCAGAGTTGAGAGCATACACAGCCCGTAACAAGTAGCAACATCGTCAGCTCCAAGGCCACAAACAGAAAGAAAGGCAACCGCAGACGGTAATATGATTAGCACGGTGTACCTAGCGAGCACATGCAATACCACACCCGCAAACATCGAACGCATGCGGAGAGTCGCGCTTCTCATATGCCCATGATAAGGGGAAGAGACGAGGCACACCTCCCCTTAGAGCGTACCGTGTCAGCTGCCAACGCGCGCACGCCACGGCGAGGACGCGCACGCCACGTCCTCGACGTCGGCCAGCACCAACAGCTAGGCGAGCGTAGAAAGCACAGTGGGGCACTGCTCGCGTCGCCAAAGTAACGACAGCTGCTTGGCAAAGAAAGGGATCCAGGAGCCACGACCGTAAGGTGCCTGGGGTGCAGACCTGCAACGGAGCAGAGCACCAGTCATTCATGGACGGGGGGAGGTGGTACGGGGTGGTCAGAAGAAGTAAACAAATGAGCGGTTAGCCGGCTGCCACGATACAGTCCTTACACCGATGCAGCTGCCTCCCCATCTACGTACACCTACAAACACAACACGTGCTCCTCGTCACACAGAGGTGGTCCTCTAGCAGCGTACCTTGCCTTTGCGGACCGCGTCCGCGCCGCTCTCGGTCGCTTGCGGTGCAGCACGTTGGTGAGCACGTGGCCTTCGTGCGGCCCTCGTGGCCTTGGTGCGGGTCGCCCTGGGTCGCCTTGGCTTGGTGGTGCGGCTGGGGCGCGCTGTTGGGGGGAGAGTCCACGAGGGACGAGCCCGCGTGCGTGCCCGAGGCGTGCTTTTGTCGTGATTTAGGGCGCGTTTCAAAGCAAAAGTGGCCGCAGCGGCGGAGCGGCACTGCGATCGTGCCGTTTGCGCGAACGCCGAGTGTCCCGCCGAATCCGCGAGTTTCATCCGATTGCGGATCGCGACAAACTGTCGGAATGCTGGCCAGATCTTCAGAACCAGGACGTTCGGAGACCAGCAGAACATAGCGCGACACTCCTCGTGGATCCCTGTGCATCCACTGGCTCAAAACTGGCTGCTGTCTGTTGGTTTCTTTCGAGACTTGGTGGGTCCACATCTGGAAGCGCACAATATTGCTGATCCCCCATTTCCCTGGCCTTGAGGACAGGGTGCTCTCAAAGTGTAGTGATGCACACATATACTTAGATCAAGGGACTTGCTCTCCGTTTCAGAGGTGGCAGTCTGCATTCGTGTCCTCATGGATCTGAGGGCGTGTCAGTGTTGAAAGGGTCGCGATGACGCTAAAAGCGAATGAAGTTACGTGGCTGAGAAGGACTGTCCGGCCACAGGGGTCACTGGGCCCGGACGGCGCCTGCCCCCCTGCCCCCCCCCACCGCCCCGAGTCGCGCGCGACGACCGCGCGCAGCGACTTGCGGGGTTCGACGCGCCTACGATGACCCGCGGGTGATCTCGTGCCTGCGCGCCGGCTTCTGTTGCGGCGGCTCGTCGGCGGTTGCTGACGCCATCTACCGCCGCGATTAGGAGCACCGCGTCGCACGTCGGTCGGCCCCCCCCGCCCGCCCGTGCGCCGCGTCGGCCGCCCCGCCCGCCGTGCGCAGGTGCGCTGCGCGGTGGAGTGACGATCCTTTCCGCGGGCGTCGCGCGACGCCGGCGGGCCACCGCCGCTGCCGTGGCGGAGGCGGCACCCCTTACCCCGCCCGACACCCCCCCCACCACGGCAACATGGCTGTACGTGCCCCCGTGCGCGCTCGCAGCCATAGAGCCGGCCGTCGTGCCCGTTGTCAATGCGTCGCCGAGCGCACCACCGCCCTGAAGGCCAGAGCATTGCACGCACGTGCCTGGAACTGTGTCCTCACCTATCCGGGACGGTTCCTGGACGTACAGTCATTATTTGGTTATATCCATCGCCATTTGTTTACAGTTGCGGACAGTACCTAGGTTCCTCTGGCTCGACTTGCGATCGGCTGCCATGAGGTCATTTCAATACTACTGGGAAGGAAGAGAAGTACGAAAGAGAGCATTTACGGTGAACTCGGACGAGATAAAATCCAATTTTACTTGCCTTCGCAGAACCTGATCACGCAAGAGTGTGCCTCGTACAGACCCACCATGCCCCATCACTCTTCATCGTCCGCACCAGCCAAAACCACGTCAACCTTCACATCGATGGCCTCAACATTGGCCTCAGCCACCACCCAGCGACGCATCACCTGCGCATGGTCTTCACCGCTTACGCTCTCGAACTCGCACTGCAGCGTCGTGTTGGCCATCTTGGCTACTAGAGAAGACACGTCTACGTTTTTGTTGTCAACAACAGGCTGAACGTCATCAGGCTGGCGTCTGAGCTCAGTGTTGGCCCTGTTGGGCAGGCAGTCCGCCTTCAGGCAGACCGGCGGGCAATCTGCGCGGGCAACATTGTGTTTCATTCCTGCAGGATGAGCTAGGATTCGTGTAAGTTGATCCTACCTGAGAATAAGTTCAAAAGGTCGACCATAAAAGTGATTGCAGTCCACATTCCCCGTTCTCTCGGCACCTGTGGTGCGTTGTTCGGCCCGGTTATATCCACTGTGGATATAACCCGGACGGATTTAACCGTATAATGACTGTACGGTTCTTGTAGAAATGGCGAGCCATTGGCGAACAGGACTTGCAAACAGCTGCTAAGCACGAATCTGAGACGTTCTATTGGCTTTCCAACGGCCAGTTCCGTGCAGATTCAAGATTCTTGTTTATCTTGTGATTTGCTTCCGTTCCAGTCCGTATCAGATGGTGAACGGGCCCGCAATCGTTGCGATATCGAGATTTTGTGGGAGATACGCAGAAAAGTGCAGAAAAACGAAGGATTCGAATGTGCGATCGGGGGCCGTACGGGCACATTCTGTAAAGATCGGGCCCGATATGCACTGCTGTCCCACTGATCGACCAATCGCATGTCTCCATTCCCAGCCGTTCTACTACCGTTCCGGGGCGATGAGGACAGAATTGGGGGATCAGCAATACTGTACTGTACAGTAGAAAGAAGCACCTGCAAGAGCACATTTTTTTTGGACGGAACTTCGGGCGGCTTTTTCTGAAAATGCACGCGGCGAGGGGCACAAGGATCACCAGCGACAGGACGGAGGGTGCTCTGTAGGTTGCGCTCAGGGTGTCGCCGTAGGGCCTCTGAACAAGTCATCTCTGAGCTCAGAGAAACGCTTCCTTGCGATTGACTGTTCGCGGGCATCATTAGACGCAACTTGGGGCGGCCTTTTCTAAACAAGCACGCGGCCAGAGGCACCAGAATCACCAGCGACAGGGCGGAGGTTTCTCTGTAGATGGCGCTCATGGTGTCTCCGTAGGGCCTCAGAACGAGTCATCTCAGAGCTTCTGGGCCGCGCTGCTGCGGAGAGACCTGCCAGCGGCGCCCCACCCGAGGGCCCTCATTCCCTGCAATAGGACGCATGTGTTATGTGGTTTTGGTGTATTGCTGACATCCAAAAAATGGCGGTTGCAGAGTGGTTGCAATCATTCAATTGCATACGTGGACCAATGGAAAGGCTAGTAATCATCTGAGATCATTACACAGTCTCCTCATGCAGCTCTGGGAGCTGGAACCGCACATCAGGATCTCAAGAAATCTGGAGAAGTTGTTGATCTCATGACAAATCACAGGTCTGGCCCAGAACCCTCTCTATGCCCTCATCAGGCCCAAGCAAGCGGCCCAAAAATCTCAGAAAATCTCATTGTGGGTTGCAATGGCTCTGCGTGACTCCTGCAAGACACTGTGATTGGCTTGCACGGTTACTGGCGGCAACTTTCAGCCAATAGTTCGACCGTGGCTGGTCGAACAGCCAATCCGACTTCATTTCTATGCCCTGACGTTGTCTCTGCCTCCCTTCTCTCTGCAACCGCCATTTTTTGGAGGTTAGAAATAATGAAGCTGATAAGTAGGGATCCGGCCCGGCTAGTTTATGATAGGATTGGCCGAGGACCCCCGGTGGGGGCCCCGGGCCGGGCCAACTTGCGCGGATTAGATGGGAGGCGATCGCCGACGGCGAAGAGGCTCAACGCCCGCCAACGGTCAATCTCCCTGGCGCTGTCTCCGTCGAGCGCCTTGAATCGACGTGCGCTCGGGCGATTCGCTCCTGGCCCATGGCCTGTTTGACGATACAACCCTCCTGCCCGCAGGTTTCCCTCGGCTTGATCCCTCTCTCCGGTTCCGACGGGGCGGGCGACAGCCTCCGTCGGGACACCGTGCGGCATGCCGCCGCGTACGCTCTCCCCCCCCCCTCCCGCGCCTGCTCCGGCTCCTGAGGGCGCCACGGATGGTACGCCGGCTGCTATGCCCTCAGGTCCGCCGGCGGGTGCGGCGGCGGGGGGGTTGCGGGAGGTGCGACACCGGTGCCTACCAGCACGGCCCCGATTCGGGCTCGGACTCCGGGCGCCGCCCCCCTTGAGCGGCTTCGGACGGCCGCGGCTGCAGCCGCGGCGCTAGCGGCTTCCACGGCCGCTGACGCGGCAGCCGCCGAGGGCGCCCGGGAGGCTGGTGTTTTCGACGCCGAGGAGGAGGACCGCGTCTCTCCCGTGCGTGGTCGGCTCCCGCCCTCGTCGGGTACCGGGGTTGATCCCCCCACTCCCCGTCCTCCTCCACTTACTGAAGCGCCGGGGCGCTCGCCTCCGGCTCTTCGTGGGCTCCCTCAGACGGCTCCTGGGGCTGCACCCCTCGCCGAGTGGGCCCCCCCCCCTCCTCCTCTTCTTCCGGACTCGAGTCTTCCGCCTGCCCGTTACGGGGCCCCTTCCCCTTTCGGCTTCCCTCCGGTGGTGGCGCCACCATCCTCTTTTCCTCCTTCCCCCCCGCCACCTCCCTCGTTGCGCCATGGCGGATGGGCCCGGCGGTCCGGGGGCCCAGCGGCCGGCAACCATCCTGGGCAAGCGCCTATGGCCAACGGTGTCGGCTACGGCTACGGATGCGGCGCCGGCATTAAGGACGCCCATGTCGGCTCGGGCGCCTTCGATGGCCTCGCGGGCGGCGCGGGCGGAGGGAGATACGCCGCCGCTGGATACCCCGCACCCGTCTCTACATTCCACACGGTTCGCGACCATGTTTAGCAGCAAAAGGTGCCGGGTGTCTACGCCATACACAACAAGCTGGCGGCAACTGGGGCGGGGGGCAAGGACGAGCGCCGTTGCTGCCGCGCGACAGCTGGTCGCCGCCGGCTGATCGACACCCACATCAAGCCGGCGGCAACTGGGGTGGGGGGTCAGGACGGGCGCCGTCACCGCAGGACAATGACTGGGCGCCACCGGCTGATCCGCACCCCCGCCACGCCGGCGGCAACTCGGGGCCGCCGCCTGGAGAACAATCACCATAAGAGGACGGCCATTGGGGAGGCGGGCAAGGACGGGCGTCGTTGCCGCCGCGCAGCGACTGGGTGCCGCCGGCTGGGCGGATCCATCGTCAATCCGGCGGCGGCGACGGACGGCGCCCGACAGGCGAAGGACCGCCGCCTGGAGGCCTGAATGGCGGCGGACCGCCAGACCAAGGTCAAATCGTGCTGCAAGATGGGAGCGCGCCGCCGGCTCGCGGCTGTGTGCCGTCGCCGGCTATTTGTGTGTTGCCACAAGCCGGCGTCAACCCCACACCTTTCGGGGACACCCGCCGAGAAGGCGGTGGCTCGCAGGTGCAGCCGCTAGCCAACGGGCCGTGTGAAGCCGGAGGAGAGTCGGCACCGCCGGCCGCAGATCAATTGCAAGCCGGCAACGCGCGGCCCTCACCCGCCGAATGCCGGCCGCCGGCAGCCACCGTGCACCCCCCTCCCGTCCTGAAGTTGATTCTAGGGGCTTCTGCGGGGGCGTCGGCGGACACGCCGGCGGCGGGCCACGACAAGCCGGCGGGCCACGACAAGTCGGCGGGCCAAGACCAGCCGGCTGGCCAGGACCAGCCGGTGGACCAGGCCCAGCCGGCGGGCCAGGACAAGCCGTCGGGACAGGACACGCCGGCGTGCCAGGACAAGGCGGCGAGCCAGGACAAAGCGGCGGGCCAGGACAAGCCGGCGGCAGCGACGGGCACGCAGCCGCCGGTGCACAAGTAGTGGACGTTGACGCCGTCGGCTGTGGCGTTGCTGCGCCGACGTACGCACCCCTACCGATGGGGACTGGGCTGTGGTGGACGGATGAGGAGCTTGTGGCGCTGTGCAAGGCGTACGTAAGCACATCCCTGGACCCCGTCAAAGGGGCGGACCAGAGTGGGCCGACGTTTTGGGCCTCTGTGGTGGCGGCATGGAAGGGGCTGCTGGCGGGGCGCCCTGGCGTCCGCGGGCGCACTGAGCGCGGCGTGCGGGGGGTGCAGAAGCTGTAGGACAAGATCCGCAAGGGCGTGAACGAGTTTGGCTCCCAGTACATGGCGGTCAAGCGCATGGAGCTGACGGGAAACCCAAGGGACGAGGATATTATCAGCGCTGCGATGGCGCGCTTCTGTGGCGCCAATGTGTACGAGGCGATACGAAAGAACCGCACGGCGGACAACGCCAAGGGCAAGGCAGCCGAGCGCAAGGCTAGGCAAATGCACTGCCCGTGGGTCCCGTGGTGGCGGGTGCTGGGGCACGTCTAAAAGTTCAGCGGGGCCGCCGGGGCCGCCGCACCCGATGGCGGCGCCGCCGGTGCCGTATCAGCCGGCGGCTCTCCCGGCAGCCGCTCGACAAGCGTGACAAGGCGGCGGGCATCGAAGAGTCGCGTTTGTTCAAGGCGAGCACCGACGCGCTTCCCGCGCTAGCGCAAGCAACGTCGGAGCGCACGACCGTGGCTCTTTTTATCTCGGCCGAGATGCGCGACACGCCGGAAGCTGTCGCGTTTCGTCGCGCGCATGCTTGAAAGCTGATGGCGGTGGCTGGATTGGCGCTGTCCCCACCGGATACTATATCGAAGGCGTCTCCGCCGCCAGCGTCTACAAGAGATGCGCCGGCGGCAGGGGAGTCTACAACATGCACACCCGCGCTGACATCATCGTCGACGGTGCAAATGCCACCGTCGCAGGAGCCGCCGGCTGGCACGGCGGTGGTGCCGGCATCTACGCCGGCGGCGAGCGCCCCTGGGGGTGCGCCGCCGGCGTCTGCAGTCACGACGACGACTGCGACTGTGTCCTCACCGGCGGCCTCGGCCGCCGGCTCTGGTGCACCTGGGGGTGCGCCGCCGGCGTCTGCGGTCAAGACGACGACTGCTACTGTGTCCTCACCGGTGGCCTCGGCCGCCGGCTCTGGTGCAGCAAGCCATGACCAGCGGTCGCTGTCGACACAGCAGGCCAAGGAAGCGGCAGCTCTTGCCGCTGGGTCCAAGACACTCGACGATGAGAACGATGGCATTTATGTGGTGCCTGTTCTTCCTGTGCGCGACGATGGCGCGGACAGTTCGGAGGACCGGCAAGACGCCGAGGGGGACGACTCAAGTGATGACGATAGCAACGCGGAGTACCAGTAGTGTGTTAGAGTGCGTATTGGACAGTGAATTCAAAGGGTTTTTTTTCCCTGTTGGGCAGTTTTTTTTTTTCCTACTTACTTCGTCATTGCGTCCGACAGACAGTACCCCGCTCGCGTCGGTCCCGGGTAGCCTACCACGCCAGCAGCGGCAGAGATCTGTGCGAAACCCGCAGCGCTGCTCGCCGTCACGCCGGCGCTGCGCCGATGCTGAGCTGCCGTGCTGTGCCTTTCGCACGCCGCCGCCGTCGGCGCGTCAGTAACAACTGTGCGTGCGTGGTGGCGGCGGCCTTTGGGCAGGTCTCCCTCTCAAAAGGCAGCCAAGGCAGGCTCTAGGAAACACGCTCACGAAGACACACAGATGTAACGAAAAAGAAACCGCGAGACGGGAAAAAAAACATTTGTTTGATCTAGTTAAAGGTACGGCTCCAAAAGCGTGGCTCTGTCCGCCCATACGTCCTCCGCCTGGTCATTCCTCAGCTCCAGGTGCTCCTCCTCGCTCCGTATCTCTGCCCAAGCGCCTCGCGCTTGCCCGAAAGTGCCTCCAGGCAGCCAGGCTACGTGCGCAGTGGCGGGCGCAATGGCTGGGGGAAGATCACCGCCCCCCAAAAGGCCGTCTCCATCGTCCTGCATTCCTGCAGTGTGGTATTAATAACGTTGGTGCACCTACCAGTGTATTGGGACCGACCGTAGCCAAGCAATAAAGCGACTTCTATCGCCGTCGCGGCGAGGAAGAAAGACCTTTTGTTGAAGGGCATCCGATGGGGAGCCGGGTGGTGCCCACGACGGCGACCCCGGACCCACGGTGATTCAATATAAACGAGGGTACCGGTCGATCGACCGTCCGATCACAAGCGATCGTAATGAGTGCCGGCAGACAGATAAGACAGGCAAGCTAACACACAATAGAAAATGAACAATGCGTAAGTAATCCCCCAAAGAGCATGCCACAGGCCAATTCGCACAGTAAGTGGGCTTTGGCCAGTCAAGGGGGCTACTTGTGGCAATTTACCAATTGCGAGCAGAGATATGCTACATACCTCCAACGCGAGATTCCAACCGTCCCGGTGAGATCCGAGGATAGTGGTTCCCGATTCGGCGATCGCGGACTCTCACGGGCCCGCGCGGGCGTAACCGCCCAGGCGGCGGGAGTCGTGGAGGCGCGCCGCTCCGTCCCGATCGGGGGAAGGTAGCGGTTCGCCGTCGCCGGTCGCGACCGTCCGGCCACGCACACGCGCGCGTGTGTGGCGAGCAGCTTGCGCTGCGGGTGAGATCGACGCTTACGCGTAAGCACGCCCGCGCAGGCGGGTCTGCTTATGAGTGGGGGTCAGGAGGCCGGGTGCCGGGTGAGAAGTGTCGGGGTTAAGACCGGCAGGTGTGCGGGCGTGCCGTGCAGCACGTGCTGGGGTTACCGTCGTCGGTGCCAGGTGGCGCCTGCTTCGTCGGGGTTTGACTACCCTGGCGCTTGCGCGGGTCTGCGTTTGTCGGCACGGGGCCATCCAGTGTCATCGTGTTCGCGCACGGGTTGAGTCCCAACGGCATTGCTTGAGTTAGGGCGCTCCACCTTGAGGTGGGCAACTGCGAGGTTGAGGACCCGGTGAGCGAGGGCGAGGGGCCGTGGGGGGGGGGGCGGCGTGCCCGGGGGCGACGCGCAAGGGCGGCAAGTCGGCAAGGGCGGCAAGCCCGGCGGCGGCGCGCAAGGGCGGCAAGGGCAACAAGGCTGGCGGCGAGGGCGACGAGCCCGTTGGCGCCGGCGGCAATCCCGGCGGCTAAGCGCGGCGGCGGCAGGGGCGGCCAGACCGGTGACAAAGGCGGCAAGGCCGGGAGCAAAGGCGGAAAGGCCGGTGGCAAGGGCGGCAAGGGCGGCGGCATGGGAGGCAACGGCCGGAAGCGTGGGCGGCAACGACCGACGGCGCGGGCGATTTGCCTTGTGGCGCGAGCGGCTTGCTTTGTGGCTCGTTGCGAAACGAGTATAGTTCTGCTGGGTATTGCTGACCTCCAAAGAATGGCGGTTGCAGAGTGGTTGCAATCATTCAATAGAGTACGTGGACCAATGGAAACGCTAGGAATCATGTGAGTTCCTTACACAGTCTCCTCATGCAGCTCTGGGAGCTGGAAACGCACATCAGGATCTCAAGAAATCTGGAGAAGTTGTTGATCTCATGACAAATCACAGGTCTGGCCCAGAACCCTCTCCATGCCCTCTTCAGGCCCAAGCAAGCGGCCCAAAAATCTCAGGAAATCTCATTGTGGGTTGCAATGGCTCT
>Ga0209831_1004656_pt1 | contig 10635 bp, 6 predicted proteins | sample Maine_Asex4_meta_FD_187451 | JGI IMG/M metagenome (GOLD analysis project Ga0209831, IMG submission 187451) | Marine algal microbial communities from Maine, USA - Maine_Asex4_metaG (SPAdes) (version 2) | ecosystem: Host-associated > Algae > Red algae > Unclassified | place: Maine, USA | collected...
CAGCAGGTGTGGGCGCATGTTTAATCTGGCATTTAAGCTATACAGATAGTTTGACAGGCTTAATGATGGGTGGCAATGTATCAGATATACAAGGCTGTTTTAGTTTATCAAATTCAATTACAGTATTACGAACCTCTTGCGGTGACGGAGACAACAACGGCAATGGAGGCAATAACGGTAATAATGGCAACGGAGGCGACAACGGCAATAACGGCAACGGAGGCGACGGAGGCGACAACGATGATGACTTCATTTGCCAAGCACCAACAGATCCAACGGTAGAAATACAAGATAGCAGAAAAGCGGTAATTAGCTGGACACCTGTGGAAGGCGCAGTAAGTTATGTGATTCAAATTCGATTTAAAGGCCAGACAAGATGGGCAGCTAGAGCGACGCTACGCAAAGCAACAGTCCGGGTATTTGCACCTGCTGGTAAAGATTATGAATATCATATTAAGACAATCTGTGGAAATGGAGAATCTGAGTATGGAGCGATTGGGGAGTTTACGACACCACCAAGAGGTTTTATTGCAGCAGAAACAAGAGCAGCATTTAAAGCAGATATTATTTTAGAATTGCCAGCAAAGGAGTTGCTAGTTTCTCCTAATCCTACTCAGGGATTATTGCAGGTGGAATATCCAACTACTACAGATAATACAAGCTTATTCATTTATAGCGTAAACGGACAACGAGTACACGAGCAATCCCTTAATATTGGAACGTTTAGCCATTCTATAAATATAGGACACCTAGAAAATGGTTTCTATATTTTAAGTATTCAAGAAGAAGGAGAGCGAGTAATTAGTAAGAAATTGATTAAGCAGTAGATAGAAAATGTTTATTTGTTTAGACTGTTTATTTGTTTAAAACACGTTCCTTAAACAAATAAACAGTCTAAACAATTAATCATTTCAAAACACGCTCAAAACAAAAAAAGGTGTTAGTACAATTAAGTACTAGCACCTTTTATATTTATAGAATATTAGAGAAATAGTTAAAGCAAAATCCTATTTACTCTATATTCAAATTACTTGAACTTATTTTACTTTTCTTAATAAAGGTAGTTGCAAATACTTCGCTTTGGCGTTCATATTTTGCAATTCCATATCTTTTGGTGATTGATTATTGACAACCATCGCAATATCTCCTCTCGTTAGAATCATCGCCTTTGCCTTTATTTCCTTGGCTACCGTACTATCTTTATAGGCGGGTAATATCGCATTTAGGACGGCTATGTTTTGAGGCATATAGCCTTGCATACCCGTTTTGTTAACAATTAAAGCAGCAATGATTTGGTGATTTTCTTCTGCGGTAACAATGAAGCCACCGAAGGAAGGAATCTCTTTAATTGCGTATTCGACAGCTTGACCGATGGCATTTTTATCGAGCCAAGTGGCTTCTGAATATTGGCTTAGAAAACCAATAATGGCTTTCTTTTTAGATACACCAATTCCAGTAAACGCGTCGTAAATAATAGGCGTTGTCATAATCAGATTGAGTTTGGTTATACCTTATACTATACTGGAAATGCGTATGTTTGTTTAATAGTATGTATTAAAAAATAATTTAATACGATTTGCTGACACAATACCGACAAAAATATACTTATAATTAAATAATTATTGTCGGAATGGAAAAATAATAGAGCGATCAATTTATTATAAATGGATAAATATTATGCTCTATTATTGTTTTTTTGTTTATCTCAAGAATGAAAGTACAATTTTTTTTTATTTAAAAAAAAAAATACTGTTTTTTTTTATTTTTGATGGCATAAAAATCTCATTTTCAGTATTATTACGACTTAATATAATGAAATATGCGTAAAATATCAGCAGATACTGTTTTTCCTGTTAGCGAGCAAGCTATTAAAAATGGAGTAGTGGTAATAGCAGAAAATGGAGCAATCTTAGAAATTGGAAACCGAACAGACTATGAGGAAAGTTCTTTAGAAATCTATAATGGGGTACTAGTGCCAGGGTTTATCAACACGCATTGTCACTTAGAATTGTCTCACATGAAAGGGAAAGTAGCAACAGGGACTTCCTTAATCCCTTTTATTTCTAATGTAGTCCAATTTAGAGACATCCCCCAAGAACAAATCATGGCTGCTATTGCGGCAGGGGATCAAGAAATGTATGATGCAGGGATTGTGGCGGTAGGAGATATTTCTAATAAAACAGATACAGCAGCACAAAAAGAGAAAAGTGCTATCCATTATGCTACTTTTGTAGAGTGTTTTGATTTTTTACAAGAAGATTGGGCGGAGAATACTTACAAACAATATAAGGCAATTTATGATGCGCATTCAAATAAAGGGGGCAATAAGAAGAGTTTTGTTCCCCATGCCCCTTATTCTGTTTCTAAAAATTTATTTAAACGAATTAATCAAGCAAATACTGATGACTGCACTGTTAGTTTGCATAATCAAGAAACACCTGATGAGAATTTATTCTTTTTAGAAAAGAAAGGAGCGTTTTTAGATTTTTACAAAAATTTTGATATTTCCTTAGCTAATTTCAAAGCTACACAAACCTCTTCCCTCCAATATGCTTTGACCCAGATGAATCCAAGTTGTAAAACTTTATTGGTTCACAATACCATGAGTACTAAGGAAGATATTATCTTTGCGCATCAATGGAATCCAAATTGCTATTGGGCTACCTGTCCTAATGCAAACCTATATATAGAAAACCGCCTCCCCAATTATCAACATTTTTTAGATACGAATGCAAAAGTGACGCTTGGTACAGACAGCCTCACCTCTAATTGGCAATTATCAATTTTAGAAGAAATGAAAACAATTAGTAAGTATCAATCGTATGTTTCTTTTGAACAGCTTTTACAGTGGGCAACCCTTAACGGCGCAGAAGCCTTAGGATACGAAAAAGAAATAGGTAGTTTAGAAGTAGGTAAAACGCCCGGTTTATTATTATTAAACTTGGCGGAAGATTTAAATATAAGTGCTGGTACTACAGTTAAACGATTAATATAAAATATATAATCTATACTTTTACATTGTTTTGAAAGCGGTTTATCTGTTTTTAAATAGACTTGTTACCCTTTAAAAATGCCTATATGAAATAGCTATTTTTTTGTTAGTTTTCTTTAAAAAATCACTGAATAATCCTTTTATTGAGTTATTTTTTAGAGGAAAATAACAGAAAAAGAGCATTTCAGATAGGTATTTCTTAAAGGGTAACAAGTCTAATAAACAAATAAGCATTTTAAACAAATAAACAGCTTCCGTATTAATAACCTAATAAAATTTATACAATGGCAGATGGCAAGCTTTTGAATATTATTCTTAAAACGATAAACGACGTTCAAAAGAAAAACAAGGCAAATCCTAATGAAAAAACAGCAGATCCTAATATTTTCGATTTTTTAAAAGAAAAATTAGGGGATTTGGACGGTAAAATCCAAGATAAAAGAGTTAAAAAAGGAAAGTCACCTCTTAGCATTCTAGAATTGATAAAAAATCAAATCGAAGCGGCTAAGAAACAAAATAAGAAAGACCCAGAAGTAGAGACTGCAGACCCTATCATCTTTGATCGTATCCTTAATAAAATAGAGGAAGTGCCGAAGAAAGTGGCCAGTAAAGGGATTAAGCGAATCATCGAAAATTATCACTTGGATGTATCTGGTGTGGATATTGATATTTTAAGGCAAGTTCAAGCTCAATATGACACGGACCTCCGAAGGATTGACCAGCAATATGCAGAAGCGATTAATAAGGTGATTCAAAAATCTAAGGCATCGTCGTCTTCTTATCTATAACCTTTAAAGAATTGAGAATTGAAAATGGAGAATTGAGAATGGCACCCACCGACAATATTATTATGTGAGTTGTTGTCAACGTTTAGTGAATTCTCAATTCTCCATTTTCAATTCTCCATTCTTTAAATTTTTGTATACGAAAATTGCAATTGCTCCAGCGTTAATTTTAACTGCTGCAAGCTACTCGCCACCTCCTCAAAATTCTTTTTCACAATAGTTGCAAAATCCGATTCTACAAATAGATTAGTCGTGAGTGTTTCCAATTCTATAGGAGAATTATCGCCCATATTTTGAATTTGCGTAGCGATAAAATCCGTTAACTGTTGATAGCGTTCATCCCAATGTTTTTGAACAATCGGATGCGGTTTCTTTCTAATCACTTGAGCCTTATCTGCTAAGCGAACCCCTAACTTATAAGTATTTTCTTTAGCATCATGCAAAACCGTAATGCTATGTTTTTCTTTACCTTTAGATGAACGAACTCGATTGACTAAGTTTTTATCTTCATCATAAAAATTAACAACCTCCGTATCTTCTATAGATAATTGGCGATACTGATTAATCTTGATATAAACACCTTGAAATTTATTATTTTGTTTTTCCAATCTATAATATTCATCCTCTATGGGCATTAATTGTTCTTCACTAATGCTATGCTTGATACTAATTTCTTGCTCCACTTCTGCTTGAAATTCTGACACCTCTTTTTTTATCATCGTCAAATTGACTGCCATTGTATATCCATGTTTGGCAACCGCCTCTGTCAATATTTCTCGTATTTTAATCCGCTGATTTGGATTACCCCAAAGACAATGATACATTAAGAAACAATCCATTAAATCTACTTTAGAACGTCCATTTAAAAAAGCGGAAGTTCTTAACAAGCGTATCATTTTTTTCCACCTCCGGTCATGCACAATAATAGGTTCACCCATATTAGCAGTACGTGCATTATGTTCCGCTAATTTAATTTTTACAAGTTGGATGGTATTGAGTACTTCTGGTCCGAGTGTGATTTGGTCTATGGCTTTACTCCATAGATCCAACTCTTCCTCACTTAATTTAAGTGTGCTTGGGATGTCGTCTTCATACACATCTTTCACATCTGTAATCATCGTAAGGAAATTGCTGAATTTTTTAATATTTCCCAATTCCAAACGTAGTAGAAAGCGATCCCAAATAGGTGCTAAATTAGTTGTTTTAGGAGGCAATTCATTAGAAGCGGTAATAATACCTCGAATATCTACTTGTATATCTTCTGCTCCATTTCTATAAATTTTTTCATTTAAAATAGTGAGCAAAGCATTTTGAATGGCAGGACCTGCTTTCCAAATTTCATCTAGAAACACGATATTTGCACCTGGTAAATATCGTTCGGTCAAGCGTTCATATTTATCTTCTTCTTTTAATTTTTTGATAGAGATGGGACCAAATACTTCGTCGGGTGTACTAAATTTACTCATTAAATACTCAAAAGAAGTACCATCCAGAAAAGCATATTTTAGTCTTCTAGCAATTAAACTTTTACCAACTCCTGGTGGACCTAATAAAAAGATGCTTTCTCCTGCAATTGCGCTTAGTAGGGCAAGACTTACAGGTTCTTCTCTTTCGTACAATCCATTGCAGAGTTGTTTTAGTAAATTGCTTACTTTTTGATGAACGGATGATGGATTGACTAGTATTTCACTCATGCTGTTTTTTTATTAGGAGAATAGACGGCTGATGATAGGAATTTCTGTAGCTTATACCATCCTGCCTGAGTAGGGTTTCCCGTAGCTTATGCATCCTGCCTGAGTAGCAGTGCCGCAAACAAAAACGCTGCTCAGGCAGAATGCCTAACAGGCTGACCGTAAACTCAGAAAATACGTTTCACGATTTTGCAAGTAACTGATTTTGTGGAACTTAGATGTGCCAGATTTTTAAAATCTGGCACATCTTGACTATTCTCGATCAACCTGCTAAGCTACGGAAATTCGCTCCAATAGGATATAATACGGTAAACCAATAAAAGTTCATCCAGAAACTCGATTTTTGTAGGTAGCAATTGTAAAGGTACAATACATTTTCAATGCTCTTTTATAAACAAAGAATAAACAGATGCACAAATATTTCCTCCTATTTATAGTTTTTCTAGCAGCTTGCCAACAAGCACCAATTCCTGATAAGACAACTAAAAAAGAAGTAGTTGCCAAAGAAAAAATTACCAAAGAGTCAGTTGCTAAAGAAGTACCTGCCTCGCCAAAAGAAATCATAAAGAAACAAGATACCAGCGCACCTAAAAAGCCTTTAGGGTATGCTAGTACGGAATGGATCGAATTAATTTCCCTAGATAAGACAATAATTTTAGATTTGAGATATGCTACGCCAAATAATTTCGTTAAAGAACAAATGTATGATTGTGGGCGTTGCTTTTTAAGGCCAAAAGTGGCAAGAAGAGTTTTTAGAGCGCATCAAATACTGCGAAAGCAAGGACTCGGATTGAAAATGTTTGATTGTTACCGCCCTAGACCTATCCAACAAAAATTGTGGGATAAAGTGCCAAATGCAAGTTATGTGACTCCACCATGGAAGGGATCCATGCACAATAAAGGAGCGGCCGTGGATTTAACAATTGTAGATGCAGCAGGGAAAGAACTAGATATGGGTACGGAATTTGATTACTTTGGAGAGAGAGGGCATCACACATATCAAGATTTACCAGAGGAAGTACTAGCCAATCGACAGCTATTAAAAAGCACCATGAAAGAAGTTGGGTTATCCGCTATTCGTACAGAATGGTGGCATTATTCGTTTAAACAACGGGCTTATAAAATATCCGATTGGGTTTGGGATTGTTCTGATTGAAGTCTTTGGCTAATAGTCTTTAGTCTTTGGTAGACGGCAGCAAAGGTTTGATAACTAAAGACTAAAGACCAATAACCAAAGACCAACTAAGTATCGAAACAATGCGTATCTTTGAAACGTTACATAGTTAATTGTCAATATATTAGCGTCTTTTTTTGTTAAGTCCTCAATACTATATTGCACACTAATTAATTTGTATGGAGAACTTACCTAGTCTTTATTCAAAATTACAAATACACTATTTACAATAAATAATATGGTTGAAGTTGCACAAAAGTCGGATGTCCAAGCAGTAGATGCTTTAGCACAGTCATTTAAGGATCTAAGACAAGAAATAAGTAAAGTAATTATCGGACAAGAAGAGGTGGTAAAGACCGTTATTATTTCCATGTTTAGTAATGGACATAGTTTATTAGTAGGGGTGCCTGGTTTAGCGAAAACCCTTTTAGTAAGTACCATTTCTGAAGTGTTGGATTTGGAATTTAAGCGGATTCAATTTACGCCAGATTTAATGCCTTCTGATATTACGGGTTCTGAAATATTAGGTGATAATCGTCAGTTCCAATTCAGTAAAGGGCCTTTATTCGCTAATATCGTTTTGGCGGATGAGATCAACCGGACGCCTCCTAAAACGCAAGCAGCACTTTTAGAGGCGATGCAAGAACGTTCGGTTACGGTCAATGGCGTTCGCCATATATTGCCTGCTCCTTTCTTTGTATTGGCAACACAAAACCCGATTGAACAAGAAGGAACTTATCCATTACCAGAAGCTCAATTGGATCGTTTTATGTTTAATATTCCATTAGATTATCCTTCTTATGAAGAAGAAATTCAAGTGGTCAAAGCGACAACGGCCATTCAAAAATATGAGTTAAGAAATATTGTTACCGCAGAACAAATTTTGTCTTACCAAAATTTGATTCGTAAAATTCCTGTTGCAGATAATGTATTGGAATATGCCGTTTCTTTAGCGTCTAAAACTCGACCTAATACGAAGATGGCAACAGATAGCGTCAATAATTATATCTCTTGGGGCGCAGGGCCTAGAGCATCGCAGTACTTGGTATTGGGTGCGAAATGCCATGCGGCTGTTAATGGAAAATATTCTCCAGATATTGAAGATGTGCAAGCGATAGCAAATTATGTGCTTCGCCATAGAATTGTTCGAAATTATAAAGCAGAAGCGGAAGGAATTACAGAGGAGAAGGTGATTGAAGGCTTGTTTTAGCATACGCTTTGACTCGTCCGTATCAAAGAAAGTATAAGGAGCAGATTTAAACTTGCTCTTAAAAAAGGTTCTGTTGTATCCACAACAGAACCTTTTTTGTTAAAATATTCGACAAGTTTATCTGAGCAATTGACAATTTAATCGCCTATTACACGGTCGTTTCCCACGACCTTGTAATTTAAAATGCTGGTAGTCAAGGATAAAATTACAAGGTCGTGGGAAACGACCGTGTAATAGGCGACTAAATTGTCAACTACTTTCTTAAATTAGATGAATTTGTCAAAGATTCTCTCATTTTTCTACGCTCACTTTTCTTATCACCCCTAAAAAGGAAGTCTTAAACAAGACAAATTATCAATAGATTGGGCACTTTCATAGACCCTCTCTTTTCTTTTTGTATTCTTGTAGTTAGGATGGAAACTTGTTTAAATGGAGCTGGATTTTAGCCATTGGTCTTTAGTCTTTAGTGGCAGCTTATCATTAAAGACTAAAGACCAATCAGGCTGACCGCTAATAGCCAAGATGTGCCAGATTTTTGAAATCTGGCACATCTAAGTGACGCAAAATCAGTCATCTAAAAAAGTGAATTTGCGAAATCTCGAATTAACGGTCAGCCTGCAATGACTAAAGTCCAGCTAAACAAAGTTGCCAATTTTAAGAACAAAAAAACGATTAGTGAAGAGATTATTACTAGGCTTTATTTTTTTACAAGCCTTATTCGTTAGCACCCTACATGCGCAAGAAACAACAGGCATTCTACAAGGGAAAATTGTAGATGTACAGAAAGAACCGATAGCTTATGCTACTATTTTAGTTACTGAATTAGCAACCAATGCTAGATTTGGTGCAACTAGTCAGGACAATGGTTATTACCAAATTAATAATTTACCACCTTCTGGGAATTATCAAATAGAAATAGCTTTTTTAGGTTATCAAACAGTTGTACTTCCAAATATTGTAATTAGTTTAGGAAATACTACTAGACAAGATATTAGCTTAGTAGCGGATAATATTACCTTAGAAGAAATAGTAGTGACTGCGGGAAGTGTAGATATACAGAAATCAGGTAATGAAGTGTTGCTCAGTAAAAGCCAAATAGATGCGACCCCTACCATTAATAGGAGTATACAAGATTTAACTAAAAACTTAGCAGAAAATAATCTCAACTCCTTTGGCGGTGCGAGTAACCGTTTCAATAATTTAAATATAGATGGTATTGCAAATAATGATGTAATTGGCTTCCAAGAACCTGCAAGTGGTGCAGCTGGTTCTTCTGCTAATGGAACACCGGGTAGTTTATCTAGATCGCAGCCGATTGGTTTAGGAGCGATTAAACAACTAGTCGTTAAAATAGCTCCTTTTGATGCGAGTGTTGGTAATTTCTCTGGTGCAAATATCGACTTGGTGACTAAAAGCGGTACCAATAATTTACAAAATGAAGTCTATTTGTATGGGAATAACCAAAGTTTATTAGGCAAGTACGCGGCAGGAGATCGACAAATTATTGCAGATTTTACGGATGTACAGTTTGGTGTTGGAAGTGGCGGTGCGCTTAAAAAAGATAAGGTTTTCTATTTTATTAATTTTGAACAAGCTTTATCTAATAATCCTGTTTTAAATGCACTCGGAAGTTCCAGTTCTAATATTAGCGCAGAGGAAGTAGAATTAATTGCTCAAAAATTGCAAACCGAATACGATTATGATCCAGCACTAGACTTAGACGCTCGATTGCGGACCAATAGTAGCAAATTATTTACTCGCCTAGATTTTTCTATCTCTGATAAACATAAACTGAGTATTCGCAATAACTTTGTAAAAAGTTTTGCTGATAATTTAGAGCGGAGTAGTGCTATTTTTAATTTTGGGAATCAAGGGTATCGACATAATAGTACGGCGAATAGTCTAGCTTTAGAATTAAAATCTAATTATAATCAGCTTTTTAATAAGCTAACAGTTGGTTTTAACAAAGTCCATGAAAATAGAGATTTTGATGGGCGTGTTTTCCCACATATTCAGATTGCCACCAATTCTACCAATAGAGTTTTTGCAGGTACTTACAGAGAAGCTTCTGTCTATACTACAGACTTTTCTACCTTCCAGATTGCTAACAAACTAAGTTATATTAGTGGAAAGCATAATTGGACGCTTGGCGGTTTGGTGCAATACAATCGCATAGATTATGGCTTTTTATCTGCTTGGAATGGCAGGTGGGAATACCGTTCTTTAGACGACTTCTTGGCAGACCAACCTGCACGAATAAGAGGCGTTTATAATATAATTAACAATGATTTTAATTTTGTTAGTTCTCGACCTTCTGCCTCTATTGATGTGTTGGAATTGGGGCTATATGCCCAAGATAAAATCCGCTTGACAGATCGCCTAGATCTAACGGCAGGTATTCGTTTAGATGCACAGTATTTACCAGAAGCATTACCCATTAGTGAAGCGGTTTTAAATACACCAGAGTTCAGTCATTTTGATAATAAATTAGCTAAATTCCCTCAAATTAATCCTCGGGTAGCATTCAATTATAATTTTGATGATAAAGGTCAATACAAATTGAGAGGAGGCACAGGTTTATTTTCAGGTAGAATTCCCTACCTATGGTTTGCTTATATGGAATATATTTCAGGAACGAATTATTTTAATATAGACATTAGGCCAACAGAAGCGGTTCCTTTAACAGAAAATTTATCAGATTTAAGTGCGCAACAACCCGCATTAGCAGAGATTAATTTGCTGGATAAAGATTTTACCATTCCTAGAGAATGGAAATCAAATAT